>Ga0315902_10010350_pt1 | contig 12338 bp, 9 predicted proteins | sample LakEriMetagenome_9_FD_203523 | JGI IMG/M metagenome (GOLD analysis project Ga0315902, IMG submission 203523) | Freshwater fungal communities from buoy surface, Lake Erie, Ohio, United States - Buoy 12 MA117 | ecosystem: Environmental > Aquatic > Freshwater > Lake > Lake biofilm | place: USA... | reverse complement strand
CCGTCACGGTGAGGCCACGCCCGACCCGAGGCTGATTGATCGCAAAGGTGTACTCACCCGGGATGTCGGTCACGATCGCATCGCAGATCGAGCGCTTGCCAGGCTCGATCGGCACGCGATGGCCGAGTGCCAGCGAACGGGTCGTGTCGTCGAAGTCCGCCGGTTCACACGGATGGACCACTGTCCGCGGCGATACCGCTTCGGCGGCGAGGGCACATCCCGCGGTCAGACCTCCGCCGCCGCAGCACACGAGCATCGCATCGACTGAGGCACCAAGCACCGAGGCCTGCTCTAATGCTTCGAGCGCCAGCGTGCCCTGGCCGGCGACGATGTGCGGGTCCTCGAACGGCGGAACGATGGTAGACCCACGCTCGGCGGCGATGGCACCGCCAATCGCCACCCGATCCTCCGTCCAGCGGTCGTACAGGACCACCTCGGCACCGAAGGCCCGCGTCCGCTCGATCTTGAGGGCGGGGGCGTCCTTCGGCATTACGATCACCGAGCGCATGCCCAACAGCGTGGCACTGTAGGCGACGGCTTGCGCGTGATTCCCTGACGAGTAGGCGACGACCCCACGGGCGCGCTCGGCCTCCGACAGCTGCAAGAGCCGATTCAGCGCGCCGCGCAACTTGAAGGAGCCGGTATGCTGCAGGACTTCAGCCTTGAGCAGGACTCGGCCGCCAGCCGCGGCATCGAGTGCCGGGGAGGAGAGCAGGGGGGTGTGCGCGAGGTGGGGCGCAATCCGTGCGGCGGCCGCACGAATGTCATCGATCGTTGGGACGGGATACGAAGGAGAGGCCATGGCCAGAATGTATCAGCAGAACGATCCGGTGGGACGTTTATTAGGACAATGTCTTTCCCCACCGTTCTCCGACTGGCGTTCGTGTCCGCCATGCTTGGTGTCACGTCGCCAGTTCTGGCGCAGCCGGATTTCCGGGTCTATCGGACCTCAGGAAATATCACGCTCGATGGGCGCCTCACCGAGCCCGCCTGGGCGGCAGCGGACTCCATTACGGATTTCCGCCAGAGGGATCCGCGCGTGGGTGAGCCAGTCTCCGAGCGCACCGTGGTCCGCCTGCTCGCCACACCACAGGGATTGGCGGTTGGCTGGTGGTGTTACGACCGGGATCCGGCGGGGATCGTCCGCTCGCAGTTGCGGCGCGATGCCGAGCTTCGCACCGATGATTACGTCTCCATGGGCATCGATGGCCTGCATGATCGCCGCAGTGCCTTCTACTTCCGTTCGAACGCCAACGGCGCCATGTGGGACGGCGAGCATATCGATCAGGAAACGGGGAACGAGAGTTGGGATGGCGTCTGGGATGTCCGAGCGCGCGTTACCGACGAAGGTTATGTCATTGAAATGCTCATTCCGTGGGCCACGCTGCGCTATGCGCAGGGTGACAGTCTCATGGGGATGAACTTCCGTCGGTTTCAGCCGCGCAAGAACGAAGAAGCCCTCTGGCGCGCGTGGCGCCGCACCGAAGGACTTCGATTTCTCGAAAAGGAAGGATTGGTAGGCGGCTTCGCGGACCTTCCCGCGCGCCCCAGGATCGAAGCACGGCCCTACGTGGCCGGTGATGCCGCGATGGCCGAGCGGCGCTATTTCCCGGTTCGCGGCGATAGCGTCATCGGCTCGGCGGCGCGCAATGGCAACATCGGGCTCGATATCAAGGCTCCGATCACCAACACGCTCACGGCGGACGTTACGATCAATCCCGACTTCGCTCAGGCCGAAGTGGACCGGCAGATCGTGAACCTCACGCGGTTCCCGCTGTTCTTTCCTGAGCAACGATCATTCTTTACCGAGGGGGCCGCCATTTTCGACTTCGGGCGGCCGCAACAGGCGCAGCTGTTCTATTCGCGGCGCATCGGCCTCGGCGCGAACGGGATCCCCACGACCATTCCCCTCGGAGTTCGCGTGCAGGGGCGCTCGCGATCGCGACAGCTCGGGATGTTGGCGGTACGATCGGATGAAGCGGATGACGTGACCAGTGGCGTGTTCCGCGTCAAGCAGGATCTGCTCGGCCGCGGCTACCTCGGTGCCATGGCCACCTACGCGGGTCGGCAGAGCGGCACGACGGGCCTCGCGGGCGGCGTGGATTTCTTCCTCCCCTACATCGTGAACGGCGGGGAGAACCTGATCATTCAGGGAAATGCCGCGTGGAGCCAGGATTCGGTCGGTGCCGCGCGCGGTGGGCATTACCGGCTCATGGTGGATTACCCGAACGATCGCGCCGACATTGTGGTGCGTGTCGATCGTATCGAGACGGCGTACAACCCGACGCTCGGGTTCGTGCAGCAGCGTGGGATCCATCGAGTGGCCGGGAATACCCAAATCTCGCCAAGGCCACGACGATCGAAGTACATCCGACGCTATGAATTCAATCTGCTGGCCTATGACTTCGTGTGGGGGATTCAGGGCGGGCTCGATAACGCCTCACTGGGGATCAAGCCGTTCGGGCTTCAGATGCAGTCCGGTCATCGGTTCGAAGTGAATTTCCGGCGGCGCTTTGATGCGCCGACCGATGCCTTCGGTGTGTTCCCCGGGGTGAGTATTGCGCCTGGGGCATACTGGTGGAACCGAGCCGAAGTGCAGTTCAACATGGCGGAAGCCAGCGCGGCCCGACTGACGCTCAATGCAAGCACGGGGGAGTTCTACGACGGGCGCTCGACGGAGTTCACCGGATCCTTGCGGGTGCGCCGTGCTCCCCATGTGCTGACCACAATTGATGCGTCACGCGCATTGGTGCTGTTGCCGAATGGCCGCTTCGCGGCCAATACCTTCCGCCTGCGGAGCGACTACGCATTCTCACCGCGGCTCAATGCGACCGTATTCGCGCAGTGGGACAATCAGTCGAAGCGGGCGTCCACCAACGCGCGCGTCCGATGGACGCTGAAGCCGGGCAGCGACCTCTTCGTGGTCTGGAACAGCAGTTGGCCGACCGGGCTCGAGCGTCCGATTCCGTGGCTTCGCCCGTCGCGCGGGGGGTTGGTGGCGAAGTACGTGTACTTCTTCCGGGCCTGACACCCCCGAGGCGCTGGCACGGCTTTCGCCGACGTGACGGCGCGCGCCGCCGGTCTTCCATGGCGGCGCGGCGTTTTCCCGTCACCCGCGCATGCGCGATCGCGCACAGGAGAGACTCGATGGCTTTGCTTACCCGCCGCCAGGGATCACCGGCGACTACTGATGATGTGTTCACCGGCATCATGCGTCGCATGCTCAATGATCCGCTGATTTCCACACCCTTTGTCAACACGGCCACGGCCTGGATGCCCGCGGTCGACGTGTCGGAAAATCGTGACGCGATCATGCTGACGGCTGAGTTGCCGGGAATCGACGAAAAGAATATCCGGATCGATCTCGACAACAATGTCCTGACCATCGCCGGAGAAAAGGATCAGGAACGTCGGGAGGGCGACGAGGACAGCGCGTACTTCCTATCAGAGCGCTTCTACGGCGCCTTCCAGCGGGCGTTCACGCTGCCACGCACCGTGGATGTGGACAACATCCATGCCGATTTCGACAAAGGCGTCCTCAAGGTGACGCTGCCGAAACTCCCGCAGGCCAAGGGGCGCCAGATTCAGATCGGCTGAGTATGGTGCGATCGCCGCACGGGTGGTGCGTCTATCCGGTCGTGGTGCGCACGACCCGTGCGTCGGGAGGAAGATCCAGAGGGATATCATTGCCCTCCGGATGCAGCAGGAAACACGTCGCGCCACTCCCACTCATCATGCCGATTGCAGTATGGCCCGCCGCGCACAGGCGCTCCGCCTGAGCGGCGAGTTGAGGTAGGACGTGCGCCACACCGGGATGCATACCCATCGCGACGGCTTCGAAGTCGTTGTGCGCGTACGACGCAACAGCCTGCCAGGATGTGAACACGTGGGGTCGGTAACGAACGGATGATGTTGTCGTGCCACGCGCCGCGCGCTCGGCAGCAATGGCCCCGTATGCGGCCCCGGTATTGATGCCCGCCGTGAAGGTGACCAGCGTCACCGCCATCGCGGGAAGCGGCGACAACGGAAGGAAGCGATCGCCGCGATGCCAACCCCAGCCGAGTGCGTCCTGCGCCACGAGAAACGGGACGTCGGCGCCGAGCTGTCCGCCAAGCTCGACCAATCGATCCACACCCAGAGGACTGGGGGCCAGCGCATCAAGCGCACGGAGCACCGCGGCGGCATCGGCACTGCCGCCCCCAAGCCCACCTCCTACGGGGATGTGCTTCTCGATCGCGATCTGCCACGTGGTGTCCCACGATGCCGCGTGCGTGTAGAGCGCGGCGGCGCGCCAGGCGAGGTTTTCCTTCATTGTGCCGAGACCGCCGGCCGGCATCGATGGCCCGTCACACGTGAGGTGCGATGGCCCGTCACCCACCGTCACCTGCACGAGATCGTGCAGGGCGAGTCGCTGGAACAAGGTCTCAATGCCGTGGTAGCCGCTCGCCTCGCGCGCGAGGATGCGCAGAATGAGGTTGATCTTCGCGTGGGCGCGCTCGATGTGCACTGGTACTTGATCGCCAAGCACCTCGTTGCGTTCGAATCCGATCGCGGTGCGGCGAGAGGACATCAGGTCGTGCCCGCGAGATCGAGCAGGTCGCTCAGTTCCTCGAAGAGCGCGTGCGCTTCCGGCTGCGCCACTGTACCGCGTTGCCAATGATGAGCTAACTGGTCGCGGAGTATCTTCGCCCGCTGCAGGGCACTGCCCCCCCGGTACAACAGGGATTCGATGGGCACGATGCTCGGCGGCGCGGACGGCGCGCCACTCCACGCGAGCGCCGCCTGCTTCACCTGCTGGGCCAGTTGCGTGTCCGAATACTCAGGCGTACGGAGGACCTGCGCGTACTGCTGAATCGCCTGGAGCTCGTGCGCGGTGGCGAGGGGCGCACGGGCCATGCGGGTCGCGAGTCCTGCGATGCTGGTGGCCGCGTAGCTTTCCGCCAGTTCGGCCAGTCCCATCAGGGCACGGCGCAATGCATCCGTGCGCGTGACCGGCGGGGGCTCCGCACCGGTCGAGAGTGTCTGCGCGCATTCGCGCCCCAACAACTCGGCCGCCATATCGAGATCGACGCGAAAGCGGCGCGCCAAGGTCATGGCCGGCGTCGGATTGCGCTCGAGGATCGCGGGGTGCCCATCATCGGGGAACAGGCGCGCGATCGGAATCACCGGGCCCGCCGGTGGTTCGATGGGCGGTGGACCGGCGAGATGGCTGGAGGCAGTCGTCGCGAGTGACACCGCGAGGCTGCGGCACTGGCGCACCTCGCGCTCGGACCAGTGCGGTGCCTGCTGGACCAGCGCCTGCACCGAGGTCAGGACCTCGCGCAACGACTGTTGGAGTCGTGGATCCCATCGCAGCGCCCCGTCGCGCAGGCTGATCGCAATGCGTTCCATGGTGGCCGCCACATCGGCAAGCCCGTCGAGGCTGGTCATGGCGGCGCTCCCACGGAGCGCGCGCGCATGCGATACGAATGCCGTGGCCTCTGGCGCGGTAGACACGGCATCCGCCAGGACCCGATCCATCCGTTCGAGATACTCGATGGCTTCCTTCTGAAAGAACTCGAGCAGGGCCGGAGGCGTCGTCATGCGGGGCGATGGCGTCGGATCGTGATGCTCAGAAGCGGTCTGCTTCCCGGCCGGCATCCATCGCCGCCCGGATCTCGCGAACCGCCGCTTCCATGCCAATAAAGATGGCGCGTCCGACGAGTGCGTGCCCGATATTGAGCTCCTCGATCTGCGGGATCGCGGCGACCGGCCCCACATTGGCGACGGAGAGCCCATGGCCCGCATGGACGGCCAACCCCAAGGAGGCCCCGAGGGTCGCTGCGTCCCGCAGGGCCTGAAGCGGCGCTGCGTCACGGGGATGATGGGCGTACGTCCCGGTGTGCAGCTCGATGGCCTCGGCCCCGGTTTCACGCGACAGCCGCACGGCATCCGGATCCGGGTCGATGAAGAGGCTGGTGCGAATGCCTGCCGCCTGTAGTCTGGCGACGGCCGCCCGGACACTCGCCTCGTGCCGACAGACATCGAGGCCCCCTTCGGTGGTGACTTCCTCGCGTCGTTCCGGCACGAGGGTCACCTGCGCGGGGTTCACGGCAATCGCCAGGGTCAGCATCTCCTCGGTGATGGCACACTCCAGGTTGAGCAGTGTGGTCACCGTCGCCGCCAGCCGATGGATATCGTCATCCTGAATATGCCGGCGATCCTCGCGGAGATGGGCCGTGATGCCGTCGGCCCCGGCCCGCTCGCAGAGGACGGCCGCCGCAACCGGATCCGGTTCGGCGCCCCGTCTTGCCTGCCGGACGGTCGCGACGTGGTCGATGTTCACGTAGAGACGCTGGTAGGGGAGGCGGTAGTGCTCGGGGTCACGGGACGTCACGATCGTGGCTCGGTCTGGGGCGGTGTGGGGTATCCGGACGCTGAATCAAGACTAGCTTTAGCGACCGGACGGTTCACTTGGAAGGGAAGGAGGCAGTTGTGCGCGTCATGCACCGCGTGTTGGGGCTCGCCATGAGCGGGCTGATGCTGAACGCCTGCGTGCGTCAGGCTGTTGCCACGGAAACGTCGATCCCCGGGGCGCCAGCGGCGCCGTCGGTGCGACCCAGTGATGGACGCCCGGCCGGCGCGACGACGGGCCGTTCGGTGGTCGTGGATTTCCTGGCCGCGGTCAACGCGCAGGACCTGCAGCAGATGGCCGCCATGTGGGGCAACGCCAAGGGACTGGCCCGCGAGCAACTGAAGCGCGAAGAACTCGAGAAGCGCCTCATCATCATGCAATGCCTCATGCAGCATGACACGATGCGCTTCGCGGAGGAGCGCCCCCGATTGAGCACGGGAGGGCGTCAGGAGTACCTCGTCGAGCTGAAAAAGGGGAACGTCACCGCCCAGACGTCGATCATGACCGTGGCGGGACCGGGTGGACGCTGGCTGGTCGAGGATGTGGACGTGACCAAGCTGCGCGAGTTCTGCCGCTGAGCGCGTGCGGGCGGCGGCGGGCTGGTCCTGATTGCCGCCCCGACTAGTATTCGGACAGCTCGACGAGAATACCGGCGGTCGCGCTCGGGTGGAGGAAGGCGATCCGCTTCCCCTCGGCGCCGATACGGGGAACCTCGTCGATAAGCCGGAGTCCGGCGTCACGGCACCGCTGCAGCATGCCGTCGAGGTCGTCCACGGCGAAACAGACATGGTGAATGCCGGGCCCACGCTTGGCGACGTATTTCCCGATCGGGGTGTCGTCAGCGGTGGCCTGCAGCAGTTCCACGAGCGACTCGCCTGCGGCGAGGCCGACGATGCGGGCGCCGTCCGCATCATTGAGGGGCACCTCCGGCATCTCCAGGACGTCGCGGAGGATGGGCAGCAAGTCGTCGATGGCGCGCACGGCAACCCCGATGTGGGCGATGCGCGTGCCGCGGCGAAGCGGTTCGGTCATGATGGTCTTCGGAGTATGGGGGCCAGACGAGTGAATTCTAATTCCCGGTCGGCGCGGAACGGGCATCGCGCCGCCAGTCCTTCAACGGAGCAGATGATGGCGAACGCAGTGGAAGTGAACGACGGGAACTTTGCCACCGAGATCCAGCAGCACGACGGGTTGGCCATGGTGGATTTCTGGGCGACCTGGTGCGCGCCCTGCCGCATGATCGCCCCGATCGTCGAGGCGCTGGCCACGGAGTTCGCGGGGCAGGTCAAGATCGCCAAGCTCGACGTCGACCATAATCCGCGGACGGCGGCGCAGTTCAATGTGCGCTCGATCCCAACCATTCTCTTCTTCAAGAACGGGCAGCTGATCGATCAGGTCGTAGGCGCGGTACCGCGTCCGGCGCTCGAAGCGAAGATCAAGGAGCACGCCTGAGCAGTGCCCGGACGGACGCAACGGGCGAGTTGGCGCGGCTGGCGGCTGCGTCCTGGCCCGACGCGGCCGTCCCCGGGGCGCTCCATGTCGTGAGTACCCCGATCGGCCATCTGGCTGATCTCTCGCTGCGAGCGTTGGCCGTCCTGCAGCAGGTTGGGGCCATTTGCTGTGAGGACACGCGCCACACGCGACCGCTGCTGGACCGGTTCGGGATCAACACGCCAACAGTCGCGGTGCATGAGCACAACGAGGCCGGCGTGACGCCGCGTCTGTTGGAGCGGATGCGGGCGGGTGAGGCGCTGGCGCTTGTCAGTGACGCGGGGACGCCGCTCGTCTCGGATCCCGGGGGGCGGCTGGTGCACGCGGCGGTCGAGGCCGGCGTGCGGGTGGTGCCGGTTCCCGGTGCGTCAGCGACGCTGGCCGCGCTCGTGGCGGCGGGGCTCGCGGCGCATCCCTTCACCGTGCTCGGCTTCCTCGACCGCAAGGGCAAGGAACGGGAAGACCAGCTTGCGCTGGCGACGCGCTTGCCTCACGCCGTGGTGCTGTTCGAATCCCCCAACCGACTGGTCGAAACCCTTCGGGAGCTGGCCGCGCTTGCCGGGGCAGCACGACGCGTGGCGGTATGCCGCGAGTTGACGAAGCACTTCGAGGAGATCCGGCGCGGAACGCTCGACGAGGTGGCTGCGTATTACGACGGCACCCCGCCTCGCGGCGAAATCGTGATCGTGCTTGACGGCGCCAGCGTGCACGCGCCGACCGAGGACGGTTTGCGGTCGGCGGCGTCGGCATTGCGTGCCGAAGGCTTACGTCCTCGCGACATCGTCCGCATTCTCATGGACGAGCACGGCGCCAGCCGGAATCTCGCCTACCGTCTCGCCCACGATACCTGAATCCTGCATGCGGCCGCTCCCCGTGTTCCGTCGCGCTGTGTACACGGCGCTGTTGGTCGCCGCGGCGGTCGCTGTCACCGCAGCGGGTCGTGCGGCGACGGGCGCGGGCACGGGGCCGGGGCGCCTCGCGATCGCTCGGGTGCATTACGAGGGCGGTGGAGATTGGTACGCGAATCCGTCGAGTCTCCCCAACCTGATTCGGGCCATCGCCGAGCGGACGTCGCTCCCGATCGAGCGGCAGGAAGCGACGGTGCGCCTGACCGACTCGGCGCTTTTCGATTTCCCGTACCTGCATGTCACGGGACACGGGGAGATGGCACTGAGTGCGGCGGAAGTGCAAAGGCTGCGTACGTATCTGCTGCGCGGCGGTTTCCTGCACGCCGATGACAATTACGGGCTCGATGAAAGCTTCCGGCGGGAGATTGCCAAGGTCTTTCCCGATCGCCCGCTCGTCGAGGTGCCGACCTCGCACCCGATCTACCACCTCGTGTACGACTTCCCCGCGGGGCCGCCCAAGATCCACGAGCATGATGGCAAGCCGGCCAAGGGCTACGGCATTTTCATCGGCAATCGGTTGGCGGTGTACTACACCTTTTCCGCCGACCTTGGGAACGGGTGGGAGGATATCGGGACCTATCCCGATCCGCCGGCCTTGCATGAGCAGGCGCTTCGGCTCGGGGTGAATCTGTTCACCTATGCCATCACCAGCCGGGTGACGCCATGACGGCACCGCTGCTCTCAGGCGACCGGATCGTGTCGCTGCCGATGCGTGTCGGCGAGGCCCGGCGCGGGTTGCAGGTGCGCGTTCTCAGCCTCTTCGGCGCGCTCGCCATGGTGGCCGTCCTCGTGATCAGCATGGCCGGTGCGATCGCGCTGGCCAATGGCCGATGGATGCTGTGGCCGCGAGCGATCCCGTTCGTACTCTGGGGCTTGATCGCGACTAGCGTACTCGCCATCAGCGGGATCGCATGGCGTCGTGTGCGGCGGTCCTTCACGATGGCCGGCGTGGCATCACTCGTCGAGACCGAGCAGGTCCTGCGCGACGGATCGCTGCGCGGCGCGTTGGAAGTCGGCGACGGTGGGGTGTTGGCTGCGCGTGCCGCGCAGGATGTGGCGCGTCGGTTGCCGGTGGGAGCGCTGACGCCGAGTACGTTCCGCACGCTCCAGTGGCAACTGCTCCTCGCGGGCGTGGCCGTGGTGGTGAGTGGAGTGGCACTGCGGGCCGTCTCATCGCGGTGGCCGGATGGGATGGCGGCGCTACGTCATCCCATCGATGCCTGGCGCGGGACGTTACTGCCGGCGCTGGCCTTTGATCGTTTGCCCGCGCGGGTTCCACGGGGGATGCCGGTCACCGTGCGGATTCACGCGCCCGAGCGCTCCTGGGTGCATGTATCGCGTCGGGCCGAAGGCGAGGCGTGGCGTGACACGGTGCTGCAGGTCGTGGATGGCGTCGCACGCCTCCCGATCGGCCCGGTCCGTGCACCCGTGACGTTGCGTGTGGCCGATGGGCGGGCGCCGATGGTGTCGGCGATACTCGCGGTCGAGGATCGCGCGTGGTTGGGCGATGTCGCGCTGCGCGCGCAGTACCCCGCGTATCTCGAACGCACGGACGAAACGTTGGAGCCGGTGCCCCCCTTGCGTGTGCCGCGCGGTACGCGGGTGCGGGTTCGGGTGGCACTGCGCAGCGGAGCCCGCGATGCGCAGCTGACCAATGGGCGCGATACGGTGTCGCTCGTGACGGTACGAGGTGTCACGGCCACAGGGGCCGCCACCGATGACGTCAGGGCGGAAGGCGTGCTCCCCATTGAAAGCGACGGCACCTGGCGCTGGCTGGCCGATGCGACACCGCGTGCCGATGGCGTGGTGCTGTCTCCGGAATTGCCGGATCCGCTCCCGTTCACCGTGGTGCCCGATGCGACCCCCCAAGTGACCATTCTGTCCCCGCAATCAGATACCGCGATCGGACCGACGGGGCTCGTCGATGTGGTGGTGGATGCGAGTGATGACCATGGCGTGCGCCGCGTGCAGCTGCAGCTGTGGCGTGAGGCCGCGAGTGGGGTCGGCGCGGTCTCGAAGGAGCGCATCGACGTGGCGCGTCCTGACGCCGCGGTGTTCGAAGGGAGCGCCACGATTCGGCTCGATGGCCGGTCGCTTGAACCGGGCGATCGGCTCCATCTGACGGCGCTCGCCACGGATAACTCCCCGTGGGCCCAACAGACGCAGAGCGCGGAAGTCATCCTCCGGATGCCAACGCTGAGTGAGCAGCGCGCCATGGCGCGCGCGATGGCCGATTCCTTGGCCGCCAAGGCGCTGCAGTTGGCCCAGCAGGAACGGCGTCTGCAACAGAATACCGCGGATGCGTCGCGGAACCGGGAGCTTGCCGGCGGCACGGGGCGGGAGGCCACGCCACCGAATGGAGCCAAGGGCGACGCGAAATCGATGTCCTTCCAGCAGGCGGAGAAAGTCAAGCAGATGGCGCGCGAGCAGCAGCAGCTGGGCGCGCGCGTGGATTCCTTGCGGCAGAACGCGAAGGAGCTCGAGTCGCGTCTCAAGAACGCGAATGCCCTGGATACCGCGCTGGCGTCCCGAATGAAGGACATTCAGAAGATGCTGCGCGAGGCGATGACGCCGGAAATGCAGCAGCAGCTCGAGGCGCTGAATCGGAGCGGCGATCGGCTCAGTGGGACGCAAGCGCAGCAGTCCATGCAGCAGCTCGCCGAGCAACAGAAGCAGATGCGGCAGCAGCTGGAAAAGAGCGCTGAGATGCTGAAACGGGCCGCACTCGAAGGCGCGATGCAGACGCTGCGTGATGAAGCGCGGGAGTTGACGAAATCGCAGCAACAGTTGGCCGACCAGATGCAGGGAAAGCCGGGCGATCCATCGGACGCGGCGAAAGCGCCGCCCACGCAGGCGCCTCGCAATACCTCATCGGATCCGCGCGCCCTCGCTGATCGGGCGCGCGATCTCGAGCGGGAGGTGCAGGCGCTGGCGAAGCGCCTGGAGGAAGCAGGGGCACGGCCCGGAGCGAGCAAGACGCGCGAGGCACAGCCGGCCGCGAAGCAGGCGGCCGACGCGATGCAGCGCGCGGCGCAGCAACAAGCGCAGCAGCAGGCGCAGCAGCAGGCGCAGCAGCAGGCGCAGCAGCAGGCGCAGCAGCAGGCGCAGCAGCAGGCGCAGCAGCAGGCGCAGCAGCAGGCGCAGCAGCAGGCGCGTCAGGGCCAACAGGGCCAACAGGGCCAACAGGGCCAACAGGGCCAACAGGGCCAACAGGGCCAGCAGGGCCAGCAGGGCCAGCAGGGCCAGCAGGGCCAGCAGGGCCAGCAAGGCCAGCAGGGTCAGCAGAGCGCCGCCGAACAGACGCGACGCGCGGCCGAGGCCATGGACAAGGTGGCGCAGCAACTCGCTTCCGCGCGCGAGGCGCAGGTCGACGCCTGGAAGGGGGAGCTCTCCGATCAGCTCGATCAGTCGATCAATGAAACCATGCAGCTGGCGCGGCAGCAGGCCGAGCTCGAACAGCGCATGAAGCAGCAGGGCGCACAGGGAGCGCAGCAGCTGCAAGGCGAGCAGGGGGCGGTTCAGCAGGGGGTGCAACAGGCCGCCGA
>Ga0315902_10010347_pt1 | contig 12346 bp, 9 predicted proteins | sample LakEriMetagenome_9_FD_203523 | JGI IMG/M metagenome (GOLD analysis project Ga0315902, IMG submission 203523) | Freshwater fungal communities from buoy surface, Lake Erie, Ohio, United States - Buoy 12 MA117 | ecosystem: Environmental > Aquatic > Freshwater > Lake > Lake biofilm | place: USA... | reverse complement strand
GGACCCGCGACGCGTGGCCCGATTATGCCGGCCGGATCGCCGGGTTTCTGTCCTCCGATGACCGCGTCCTCGATGGATTCGACGGCTGCCCCGAGATCATCGGCCATCCCGACTCCTATCGCCCCGCGCCGGGCGACTATCTCCTGCTGGCCATCGGCGTGCCCTACGTTCGCCGGCAAGTCGCTGAATCGCTCCTGGCCCGTGGGGCCGCGTTCCTCACGCTCGTGCATCCCACGGCCATCGTCGCCGCGTCCGCCCGCATTGGCACAGGCGTAATCCTCTGCCCCTTTTCTATCGCCAGTGACGCCTGCCGCGTGGGCCGGTTCGTGATCATGAACTACCACACATCCCTCGGCCACGACGCCTCGGCTGGTGATTTCGCGGTGCTTTCCCCCTATGCCACGCTCGGCGGCAACGCGCACATCCAGCAAGACGTGTTCCTCGGGCTCCATGCCTCGGTCGGTCCCGGCAAGACCGTCGGTGCCCGCAGCAAGGTGAGCGCAAACTCGTGCGTGCTGGCCGACGCACCTGCCGACTCACTCATCTTCGGTGTGCCCGGCCGCATCGGCCCACGCCTGACGGTCGATTCAACTTTACAGCGATGAAGCGAACAATGAACCCGGTTGGCAGCTCATCGCGGCCGTCATGTGCTTGCCGTAGTTCAACGCCTCAACGGCCGTTCGCAATCGATTGCCGGCCGAGGCCCTACGCTTGCGGCGCCGTGTCGGCCTCTGCAACCGCCGCCTTCGACGTCCCAATCCGCAATGCCGCGAAGCTGGAACTGCGGACCACCTGCACCGGCCAACACACCAATGGCTGCGGCACCTGACTCGATTCGGAAGTCCTAAAGTGCCCAGACCGGCAACCGGCGCACCGCGCACAACGGACCAGCCGCGAGGAACGTTCAACTTCCGGCGAACTGTGTTCTTCCTCGGCATGTTGGCGGTGCCGGGCCTGGCCCTCGGCTGGATCCATCGGGCCTTGCCCTTCATTCGCCCGGGGTACGAACTGGTGGTCGAGGAGAAGGCCCGCATGGCCCGTGAAGGCGGGATCTTTGCCCCGGCGCCCGCCGCCAGGCCGCGGGTCGCGGTGTTCGGCTCGAGCGTCGCCCTCTCGGGCTTCGTGCCCCGGCTGTTCGAGGAACTCTCCGGCGGCACGGTCGATGCCTACAACATGGGCCTGCCCGGTTCGATCCTCTACTTCGACCAGCTCGAGTCGCTCGCGAAGAGCGGACAGGCGCCGACGCACGTGGTGGTGACGAACCCGTGGGGTGGCGACGACCCGCCCCGCGGCCTGGCGTTGGTGTGGAATGACGCGGCGCTCCGCGACGCCCTCGTGCCCTTCCACGACACGCCCCGCGACCTCGTGCTCTTCGCCCTCCGGTCGCGGACGGCCGGCGGGCTGGCCGCCTTGTACGACGACACCCGCCACGTCCTCACCGCGCTCCGCGAGGACAAGGGCTTCCACTTCATCAAGTCGCAGAGCCATTATCCGAACGACGCCCTCCCCGAAGGGTTCCGGCTCCCGAGCGACAAGCCAGACGAGGTGCTGTGGCGGACCTTCCACGCCTCGGGTGCCCCGTTCGAGCGACTTCGGCGACTCGCCCGAGAGCACGGCATCAAGGTGCTGATCGTGCCGCGATACCTGCGGCAGGGCGAGGGGGCGGAGCCACCGGCGGAAGACACCGAGGCGATCCGCCAGATGCAGCCCTATCCTGAAATCGAGGTCGTCGGCCCCACCTACTGGCTGCTGCCGCCGGCCCTGTTCTCCGATCCCACGCACACGAACCCGGCCGGGGCCCGGGAATACACCTCGCGGCTCTGGAATCTGCTCCGCGACCGGCTGCAGCCTGCGGCTGTCGCAGCCTCTCGATAGCGACTCCCCGTGCTCTTCAACACCGCACAGTACTGGCTCTTCTTCACCGCCATTGTGACGGCGTACTACACGCTGCCGGCGCGTTGGCAGCAGCCGCTCCTGCTCCTGGCCAGCTACTGGTTTTACATGGCCTGGGATCCGCGGCACGGCATCCTCCTGGCCGGCTGCTCGCTGGTGGCCTGGCTGTGCGGCGTGCTGATGGAAGACTGCGACTGCCACCCTGCCGGCCGGCAAGACGGCCGGCGGCGGCTCATCTTCACGCTCGGCATGTGCTGCCTGTTCGGGGTGCTGTTTTCCTACAAGTACACCGGTTTCTTCCTCGACAGCCTGCGGGACGGCCTCGCCTGGCTCGGCATCCGCGTCGAGATCCCGAAGGTGTCGCCATTCCTGCCCGTGGGCATCTCCTTCTTCACGTTCCAGTCGGCGTCGTACGTGATCGACGTCTTCACCCGCTCCGCGCCCGCGGTGCGCAGCCCGTTCATGGTGATGCTGTTCGTGTCGTTCTTCCCCCAGCTCGTCGCCGGCCCGATCGAGCGGCCCGACAACCTCGTGCCGCAACTGTCGAAGCCGCACGTCTTCGACTTCGCCCGCGTGCCCCGCGGGCTGGCGATCTGCCTGTGGGGCCTGACGAAGAAAGTGCTGATCGCCGACATGGTCGCGCCGGTCGTCGAGACCGTCTACTCGGCCCCGGAAAGCTTTCCCGCGCAGATCCTGATCCTGGCCACGGTGTTCTTCGCCATCCAGATCTACTGCGACTTCTCCGGCTACTCCGACATCGCCACCGGCTCCGCCCACATTCTCGGTGTCGAGTTGATGACCAACTTCCGCCGTCCCTACATGGCCCGCTCGATCGCCGAGTTCTGGCAGCGGTGGCACATCTCGCTTTCGACCTGGTTCCGTGACTACATCTACATCCCGCTGGGCGGCAACCGCGTGCCGGCCCTCCGCTGGGTGTTCAACATCTACACGGTCTTCATTCTGAGCGGCTTGTGGCACGGCGCCGCCTGGACGTTCATCGCGTGGGGCGTGCTGCATGGCACCTACATGCTGGCACAGCGGTGGCTCGGCCTGCTCGTGCCGAAGGGCGTGCAGTCGGCCGTGTCGGCGGTCATTCCCGCCCCGCTGCGGACGGCGCTGGCGATCGGCACGGTGTTCATGATGGCCTGCGCCGGCTGGGTGTTCTTCCGGGCCGGCTCAATGGCCGACGCCGCGGCCGTCTTCGCGGGGCTGGGGAATTGGGGTTCGTTCAGCCTCGGCCAGATCTGGTCGCTCGGCCTGCCGCGGTTCGAGATGATGCTGTCGCTCGGCTCCATCGCGATGCTGCTCGCCGTGGAGGGCTTGATCGAGCACGCCCCAAACTGGTGCAGCCGGCTGTGGGCGGCCACGCCAGCCCGCTGGTCGCTGTGCATCGCCCAGGTTTACGCCCTGCTCTGCTTCGGCGTCTTCCGGGAAGTGGAGTTCATCTATTTCCAATTCTGACGCCAACGCAGTCATCGCACCCGTGAGCCGCTCCTCGCTCGACGACGGCGACGCCGATGCCACAGGCACCACTGCCCCGGTTCGCACCGCCGTCGTCGGCGGCGGGAATGACCGGACGGCGCGTGCGGCAAAGACCGCGCTCGTCACCGTCATCCAAACGTTCGTCTCGCTGGTCGTCGGCCTGGTTTCGGTGCCCATCCTCGTCAAGACGCTCGGGCGGGACGCCTATGGCGTCTGGCTCCTCCTGGGCCAGTTGATCTCGTATCTCTCCCTGGTCGATTTCGGGAACGCCTCGATCGCGAAGCTGAAACTCGCCTCGCCCGGCGGCGAGGACGAACGGGCTGTGAAGCAGGATGTGTTGACGACCACGCTGCTCGGCACGGTCGTCACGACTCCGCTCGTTGCGCTTGCCGGCGCAGCGATCGCCGCATGGGCCAGCCGACGCTATGCCGCCGAAATCCTTCCCGTGGCAACGATCGGCGGTGCTGCGGCGATCCTCGTCCTGGCATTTCTCGTCATGCGACTCGTTTCGCTGCCGACGTTCGCGCTGTTTGGGGCGAACATGGAATACCGTTCCGCGTTCAGCCGCCTGCTGATCACGACGGCAAACAGCCTCCTGGACATCGTCGCCGCCCTCGCCGGCTTCGGCATCATCGGCTTGGCCTGCAATCGCCTGCTCGCGCAGCTCGCCCTCGGCCTGAACCTCCAGCGTGCCGCCAAACGCTTCGTGCCGTGGTATGGCTTCACCCGCTTTGACTGGCCGAAACTCGCTCCCTTGCTCAAGCAAAACGCCTCTTGCTTGTTCGCCCAGTGGGGCAACACGCTCGTTGAGGCGGTAGACATCCTCGTGGTCGGCCTCGCCGTGGGCGCTGACGCGGTCCCCGTGTACACGATCACCGCTGCCCTACCTCGGCTGCTGTTCATGCTCTTCAATCAGGCGATGTCGGGGGCGAACGCGGGGCTGGTTGGCCTCTATGCCTCGGGCGACAAACGACGGTTTCATTTCATCCGCACCCAGCAGGAAATCGTCACCCTCGCCTGCCTGGGGATCGTTGGCGCGGTGACCTTGGCGGTCAACCGCGGATTCGTCAGCCTCTGGGTCGGACCAGACTACTACGGCGGCGGCTTGCTTACATTGCTGGCGGTGGTCTGGTACTTCTGCGTGATCACTTCGCGTCAGTACTACAACGCGTTGTTCGCCGCGATCGACTTTAGCCGCACTGCCCGGGTACAGGTTGTGGCGGGCGTTGCCGGTCTCGTCATTGGCTTCGTTGCCGGTCGCTATGCTGGTGTTCTGGGCGCAATCGCGGGACTCGTGGCCGTCCGTCTGGTGGCCAACGTCCTCAATGCGGTGCGACTCGACGAGTTACTCGCGATCCCTTCCAGGAATCATGTCGCGACATTAGGCGGTTCCTTGGTGGTGGCCATCGCCTCGTGCACACTCGGCTGGAGCGTAAGTCGGGTTTTCACCGCGGACAGTTGGCTGGCCAACGGCTGCGTTGGAGCCGTAGTCATGGTGACCGCCGGGGCTGCCGCATGGCTTTTGGGCGTGCCCGCCAACGCTAAGAGCGATCTTACGTTGCGTTTCGCACGCCTTGCACGCTGCCTTCCCGGACTGCGAGGAACGCCTGCGACATGACCCAGGCTGTCGGACGTTTCCTGGCGCCCTTCCCCACAACGATGAGTCGAGTCGCTATGCTCGTCGAGCTCCACGGCTCGTACCTCGCCCCCCGTCCTGGCCCATCCGGCCTCCTTCCAAGGCTGGCAAAACTGCCCTTGGACATCGCCCGCGATCGATGCTTCGCGGCGGCCGCCCGTTCGGAACTGTATCCATGCGCATGCGGAGCCCCGAGGCGACGCATCGGATCGCCTACGATCGCGTCACCGCGGACTTTGCCCTGTCCGCAAACAGCAGACCGAAGGATGCGGCATGGGTGGAAACTTTCGCGGCGACGCGGTAGTCAAGTGAACGCAACCGTCCGGCGTATGGCCGGGCTGTCGCACGGCTTTCAACAACTTTTGCTACTCATCGCTCGAGCACATCGAAGCGGCAGCATGCGGCGTGATTCTGTAACGCTTCGGCTTCCCAGGCGGCAACCGTCAAAATTATCGCCTTGCACGACGTCGTCCGATACAAAACGGTCGGAAACGCATGCGGAGTGCACCGCTGGTGTGCCGATGATCGCTGACAAACCGCGAAATGGGGCCGGCATTGGCATCGGACTAATCTGCTGATCTCTACCGAATGTATGCACTGTTGAGATAATGCAGACCCTCTTCGTGATCGCTGCGAAATGGCCGCCGGAGTACGGCGGCCCTGGCTTGTACTACAAGAAGCATATCCATCATATCGCTCAAATCGCGGAAAGAGTGCGCATCGTCGCCTGGAGCCGTGGCGGGTTGATCGATCTAGAAGGCGCACCCGCAAACGTATCAGCGATCCTCCTGCGGCCGTGGCGCGGCCGGCTTGGCCGTCATATGAGCGGAATACGTCTCGTCTGGCGACTGTTGAGGGAAACACGCTTATCAACCAGAAACGGGTCGGGCGTGCTGTTTACCGGCGGCACGATAAGTATCGGGTGGAGACCAGTAGCGTTGTGCTCCGCAGCGTTGGGTTTGCCGGTGCTCGTTGAGAACGTTCTCTTTCAGGCTGACGACGGACGATCGCTGACTCGTGCCCGCTGGGCTTCGATAACCCGACGGGCCGCCACTCGCCTCAAGGCGTTTTGCCCTGTCTCGTCCGGCCTAAGGGAGAGTATTCGAATAGCGTTTCCCGAAGCGGTCGCAGTCCCGCTGCCTTACGGCGTCGATTTGTCCGCTTATACGCCGCCCACCGCTGACCGTCGACGCCTTGCGCGAACTTCGATCGGCATGTCGAATGACGCTCTCGTCGCCGTCAGTTTCGGTGCTTTGCACGAGCGGAAGGGACAGTTGCCGCTCGTTGATGCATGGCTGCGATGGATCGAGCGATCGCGACGATCCGATTCGCGACTGTTTCTCGTAGGGCCACCGTCGGATTCCGAGTACGTCGCATCGATTCACACCCGCATCGCCGCGGCCACCGTCGAGGCGGCACGGACCGTCACCCTGGCCGGCTTCTCCCCGGACACGGCAACATATCTGCGGGCGGCCGACGTCTACCTCTCGGCCGCCTGCGCGGAGGGCCTTCCGATCTCCATTGTGGAAGCTCTGGCGACCGGCGTGCCGGTCGTCTGCAGGACGCTGGATGGCGTCACGGACGATTTTCTCCACGGCCAAGCAGTCACCGCCATCGCCGACTGGAACGCAGATGCGGTCGGTGAAGCCATGGAGGCGCTGTCTGCGAGCGAGTTCCGAGCCCAGGCCTCCCGGGACGCGCGCGCCGTCGCTGAAGAACGTTTCGATATCGCCAAACGACTAGCAGTGATCAAAGGTCTGCTCACGAACTCGCCGTCCAGCACCTGCCCTGCGGTATCCTGACCGGATGAACACAACTTCGGCATATAGTTACACTTTCGCTGCGACCGACCTCGTCGCGCCGCCGGCCGTCAGCGCACCATTGCCCAGGGCGCTTCCGACTTCGACCACGGCGGCCGCATTGCCCAGGGTGGCCTTCACCGGCTACGACCTGCTCGTCCTCGCGGCGCTCGTAACCAAGACGTGGAACTTGATCCGGGTTCCGTATCTACCGATTGCTATTTCCAGTACTTTGGCAATCGCACTCGTCGTTCTTGCACCCAAACAGTTCGTGAACGGGCTGGCGCAGACGGCCCGCATCCCCTTTCTCGTGGCTCTGCTCGTGATCTACCTGTTCCAAGCCGCAGGCGACTCCTTTTTAAACCTGCCGTTCTATTATGCTGCGGCCGCGACTGCCCGGCAGTTCCTCGGAATGTCCACGATCATCTCTTTCCTCGGCTACCTGATCAGCCATCCCGTGCGGCCCCGACGATTCCTAACAACGCTGCTCGCAATCCTCGCCATATCCCAAATCTGGTATTTCTGTGAACTCCGAATGCCCGATCGGTTCATTCCCATTCGGGCTGCCTTGTATGCCGATACGTACCTTGAAGAGTCCTACGAAAAATCGCTTTCCGCGCTTTCGATCGCCCGTGGCTTTCGCACCGGCCTCACGCCCCGGCAGCATGGGCTCGGTTACGTCAGCTGCGGCGCCCTGGCTTATGCGTCGCTCGCGTTGATGCTTGCGTCCCAGGGCCGGGTCCGGCTCGCGAACGTGCTCCTGCTGCTTCTTGCCGCCCTGTCGCTCGCCACGCTCTACTATTCGTTGCAGCGATCGGCGGTGCTCGGCGCCGTGACCGGGCTCGGGTTGTTGTTTTTGGGGCCCTTTAAGACCACGCTCTCGACGCGGCTTCCGTTCGTGCTCCTGCTCATCGTCGTCGCGGTTGCAGCCATCGTGCCTGCGGCCATTTCCGACTCCAGCCCGGCCCAGGCCGACATCGTCTCCAAGACTATGGTGGCAGAGGATTACGGATTCCGGATCGGGATGCAGATTCAGGCACTGAAACTGACCGTCCTTTGCCCGCTCGGCCTGCGATTCAGCGGCAAAAACTGGGAAGACGATGGCTTCGCGGTTGTCGCAGAGCGGTACGACTTGGGCGGCATGAAGCCACTCGCAGTCCATAATGGCTATCTGTCCGTTCTCATGAACTACGGCTGGATAGGCGCCGCACTGGTTTTTACGTTTCTCGGCTCCGCAGCCCGCACGATCACGCGCGTAGTCCGCCGGCCATTTGACACACCTGGATTTCCGACGAAGACGGCAGCCGTCGTGGCGGCCAGTTGCTTTGGCCTGATTTATATCCAGTCGATGTTTCACAACGCTAGCGTCATGAATCGGGAACCTGTGTGCCTTGCTTTCGTGACCCTGCTTGGCTACCTCGCCATCTATCGGCCACGCATCACCAACCGTAAGCACCAACGCCTCTCGTTGGCCTCACATCGGCTCGACGCACTCGCCTCGCCAGCACGCTAATTCTCCTAGGCTTCACGCGCCACGCCCGGCCAACTACCGCTTCGCCATTCGCTTGCACCGCGTGTTGGCTTACGAAGAACTCGATTGAGAACACACCGATTACTCTCGCGACTTGCTGCGACGGCCGGCTCACGGTTCCGCGGAACCTTTCGTGCTGCACAAGCGGCAACTGCCGCCATAAGAGCCCGCCGCATTGGCTATTCATCCGAATCGTCGTGCGTTTGCTATTTGTCGAAACGGTTCCCTCACTCACCGCCGAGCCTGAATCAACTCGCGCAAGGCGGCGAAGTCAAAATGACCGACCTTGCGGCAGCGATCCCGCATTCATTCCCGAATGCCGCAGTTTGCTATGCGGTTTCCAGCGTTTTTTTCCCTGGCCGTGACGCCGTAATCGCCGCGCTTACGCGAAAACACATTCCTCTTGTGCTGAATCAAAATGGCATTCATCTGCCCAAGACAGCGGGCGGCTCGTGGAAGTCTCTCAACGAGCAGATGCACGCCAACCGCAAACGCGCAGCCTTCATCATCTATCAGTCGCAGTATTGTCGGTGGGCTTGCGAGGAATTTTTGGGCAAACTTACGACGCCGTACGCGATCCTCCCCAACGCTGTAGACACCGAAAGATATCAGCCGTGCTCCGAATCGCCCGACCGGCGCATGCCCAGGATATTCTGCCTCTGGGGGGCCGGTCCTCGGGCGTCCAGAACGCTCGCTGCAGTCGATGCTTTCGTATACCTAAAAAAATCGGGGCCCGAGTTTGCCGATCTTGAACTGTTCCTTCCGGGGTACAAGTCAGGCTCACAACCAGACACGGCCTGCCGCGACACGGTGAACGAGAGATTGCGTCGCGCTGGTATCGATGAGAACTCCGTAACCTATCACCCGCCCTATTCTCGCCTTGAGGCCCCGCACTTACTTTCCAGTTGCACCTTGTTGCTTCACACCCAGCCGTTGGACTTCTGTCCGCACCTCGTGAGCGAAGCGCTGGCCGCCGGCTTGCCAGTCGTTTTTCAACAGAATGGGGGCACGCCCGAGCTGGTTGGCCCAGACGCCGGAATTGGCCTTAATACAGCGGCATCGTTTGACAGTAACGCTTACCCGCAGCCGGAAGAACTTGCGGCCGCCATGGCGACCATTCTCAAAGACTTGGGCCGCTTTGCACACGCGGCACGCACCAGGGCGTTGACGCATTTGTCCCTGACGACCTACCTAACGGAACATAGAAGGATTTTTGAAAATGTTTGTGGCACCTGAATCTTCACCCCCTATGCTGTCATGATGGCTCAGTCAAGCCCGTGTTCTATTGGAATCGTGGGGGCGGGGGCTATCGTGACCCAGCATCATCTGCCCGTTCTTCTCGCACGCCCGGACGTTCGTATCGCGTATTTGGCAGATACCCGCAATGTCTCCGCTCTCGCGGCGATTTCCGGTTCATCGGCCTTTCTATTGCCTCAACAGCTCGACTCGCTCCCGCGGGTCGATGCTGTTCTCTTAGCAACGCCGTGGGGGGCTCGGGCCCCTTACTACGAAGCGTTTGCGAGGGCGGGCATCCCAGTCATGGCCGAAAAACCATTCGCAATGCTCGAAACCGAACACGCCGCCCTCATTCGGGCAAACCCTCGATTGACGTGCAACTACAATCGCCGCTGGTTTTCGAGCATATTGTCAATGAAAGCGATCATGGCGACACAGCCCCTCGGTCGCTTGAAGTCGGTTTCTGTGTGTGAATCCGCGATGATGCGGGGAACCGGCAAAGGCGAGCAGCACTATCAATTCAAGCGAGAACTCAGCGGGGGAGGAATCCTTGCCGAGCGCGGAGTGCACACACTCAGCCAACTGGACTTCATTTTCGCAAACTTCGATCTCCAGGTAACTGCCGGTGAAGGCATCCTCCAAGATGGCCTTGATGTTCAAGTCAAGGCCGCCCTGTTGGCGACGAGTGGCGACGCGCGGGTGCCTATCGACTATTTTTTGACGCTCCTGCGACCGGCTCCCTCGTTGTCTGTCTACCGCTTCGAGCACGCAAGTATCTCCTTCGACCACGGCGTTCCCGGGGCTCAACTCGTGATGCATGCCGGCGTCAATCAGCGGGCAGACTCTTGGCTTGTAACCAGTCGAGCCCAGCTTAGCGCATCGGAAATCAATCAGTCGTTTCACCTGCAGTGGGACTCGTTTTTGGCAACAGTGCGTGGCGAGTCACCCCTGCAGCCGGAAATCGACACGTCGTTGCGCACAACTACAATGGTCGAAAAACTCTATCAACTGATGCGGTGACATGAAGATTGCGGTTGTCGGTGCGAACGGACAGGTTGGTCGTGAACTATGCATTATTCTGCGCCATTGGCGCCATGATGTAACTCCCATCGTGCGCAACCCATGGGGCGCGGCGTTCCTTCGACACTGTGGCTTTCGAGTTCACTTCGCATCCGCGTCTTCTATCGCGGACATGAAGGCGGCCACGGCTGATTCGCATCTTGTGATTATCTCGGCATACGCCGACAGTTCCGATGGAACGACAACGGCGGCGATGAAGACGAATCGCGACCTCGTAACCGCTGTCGTCGCCGCAGCACCGCCGTCGAGCGTCGTGGTGTTCTTCAGCACTGTTCGCGTAATCGCCGATTCCGTTGACCCAGCCGTCAGGTGGTGGGAACCGCGACCGCCGTATGATCGTGTGAAGGCTGCCGCGGAACGTGAATTTTTGAAGCAGTGTCGCAAGTTTGGCCGCAAAGGCGTCGCTCTGCGCCTGGGCCATGTGATCGGTTACAACCAGGCGAAGAACGATCGATTCATGGCGGCTGATCAGATGACCGACCCGTTGCTCAGCGTTGACGGTGATGCGGTCTCCAATACGGTGCATACCGCCACGATTGCGGAGGCATGCGTCGCTTGCACCTCAACCGCCGTAGCTGGTGGGTGTTACAACTTGGTAAACAAGCCGCAATGGACGTGGCGGGAAGTATTTCACTACCTGTCACCACAATCTCACGAGTGGCGGTTTCGGAAGGCTCGTCTCGACGGCCGGCCCCGGGCTCGGTGGAGCGGGCTCATCCCGGCACTCTGGCGGGCGGTTCGGCGTACTCTGCCCGCCGCAAAAGACTGGTTGCCAGCCTCGACACGGCTCCGACTCCAAGCGGCGATCAAGGCTACGAGTGCGGGCGCCGAAATCGCGAAACTTCAGCGCGAACGCTTGTTTTGGGTGTATGAGTTTGACTACAAACCGATGCCTCCCCCGTTTTTTCCCGCACTGACAGACACCGCGGCCTTGTTGCCAGAACTGGCGACTGCGTCCGAGGTATTCACGGCTGTCGAAGTGCCCGTTTTCCGCAAGGAAACATCGGCCGCGCCGTAATCGCGGATCATGAATCTGCCGGGCGTGTCTTTACCTATTCGAGCAATGTGTGTTGCCGATGCCGCGCGGCTGATCACGGTCGCGTCTTCGAAACCGTTTGCCATCACTTGAAAGGATCCTCTCCGTGACAGTCGCTTCCGCCTCGGCACAGCGTATCGGCATCGTCGGCCTCGGCTACGTGGGCCTGCCGCTCGGACTCGCATTCTCCAAGGCCGGCAACACGGTGCTCGGGTTCGACACCGACCCGGCCAAGATCGAGGCCCTCGGCAAAGGCGTTTCCTACATCCATCACATTCCATCCGCCGCCATCGCCGAGGCCGTGCAGACGGGCCGCCTGTCCGCGACCTGTGATTTCTCGCGGGCGTCAGAGCCCGATTCCATCGTGATCTGTGTGCCCACGCCGCTCACCGTGAACCGCGTGCCCGACCTCACGTATGTGGAGAAGACCGCCCATGCGATCGCCCCCCACGTGCGCCGTGGCCAGCTCATCGTGCTCGAATCGACCACCTATCCGGGCACGACCGAGGAGGTGATGCTGCCGATTCTCGAGAAGGGCAGCGGGCTGAAGGCGGGCGTCGATTTCCACCTCGCCTACTCGCCCGAGCGTGAGGATCCAGGAAATCCGAACTCCAAGCTCCGGATCATCCCCAAGGTGGTCGGCGGCCTGACGC
>Ga0315902_10010345_pt1 | contig 12346 bp, 11 predicted proteins | sample LakEriMetagenome_9_FD_203523 | JGI IMG/M metagenome (GOLD analysis project Ga0315902, IMG submission 203523) | Freshwater fungal communities from buoy surface, Lake Erie, Ohio, United States - Buoy 12 MA117 | ecosystem: Environmental > Aquatic > Freshwater > Lake > Lake biofilm | place: USA... | reverse complement strand
TGGATATAGTTAATGTGTCGTCTCGGGTTAGGACGATCGCATATAGAATGTTCCGAGCTCCTGTTCGGTGCAATACACACTACCTCTGTGATGTTTATGTTGCTTCTAATTAACAAAAACCTACTCCAGAAGGACGCCTCTTGTTGTTGTTGACCTGAAGTTCAAAACTCGGGGCGAGTTTCGAATACTGATTCAGTATCGCTTTTCCAACTCTCAAGTTCAGCCAACATTAGTATATTTCCTCTCTTCGATGTGGCTTTGAGCCGGACAAAGAGCAGGCTGCGGTTTTGGCAATTTCATTTGGCTGCAGAAAGTTTATAAATTTATTAATTTCTGACTGATAATTTTTCTATTCACCAAGGAGACTCATTCAAGCATGATTCGAGGGCATGGTTTATGAGAATGTGCTCATATGGATTGATGAAATTCTACTTTTTGGAAGCATGTTTGAGGACTCTCTTCTCAACAAGGAGTCAGATACGGCGAGAACAGTATCACCGCCTTGCTCAATCTTCCTAAACCTGAGGATGCAGATCAATTGCAGAATGTCTTGTGTGCTTTGAGCGGGATCAGGAATACTTTACCTGGATATGCGTCAGAGAGAACATTCAAAAGAATTTAGAAATGTCAAAACTCTCATTGGTAACTCAGTGACACTTGCTGATCCCAGAGTGGACCACTTGAAATTTCTATTCAAAGATGCTTCCGACTTTTACAGGGAACTAGTCGTCACTCGGATTCCTCCTGAAGATGTCTCAAAATCTGTGAAAGTTCAGCGTCATCGATAACTGGCATTTATGAATGGATCTTTTGCTGGATCTCAGCTTCATTGCAACGTGATTGAGAAACAGGCTCATCCAATGATTTCTGCTTTGGACAGGCTAAGGCATCTCCTGGTATCTGACAGGCCGTTCAGAACATATACTGATTACGGAGATCTGGTGTACATGTTCAACCAAACTAGGAGAAGGACTTTAAGAAGAAAACTCTAGATAAGCTGAAAAGATGGGATGTCAAGTTACTCCGATTCCAGTATATGATCGAACACATTCCTGGAGAAATGAACTTTTGTGCTGACTTGCTGTCTCCATGGAGAACGAGTGTGAAAGTCCCAGTTATCGCTCTGTGTACTTTCTCTCTGGTTTGTACCAATTGGCAATCAGATTTCAACCGGTCCAAACTCAAATTGGACGAAATAAAGAAGATCCACGTACTAGAATGTGAGTTTTGTGAAACGCACCTGATTCTGGGTGCAGACGAAAACTTTTAAACAGTATCTGAAGGGCAAATCTGTGTTATTGCCCATGTTGAAATGGCACGGCACAGAAGGTTCAATACAGCACATGCATCGATTCGTGTCAAGTTCTCATGGTCCAGCATGGAAAGAAGCGCTTCATGCTGAAGACAAAAATCAAGTCTTCCATCATAATTTCATGAAAATTCAGAAATAATCTTAACAGGTGAAACTCAAGGCTGGAAGTTATCAGTATGTTGTTGTCATCAAAAATGATTTCGCTTCGTGGAGCCAATTCCGTACTATGTTCCTCTAAGGAAAGTGAACAATGGAGGGGTGAACAGAGAGATTGAACAAGTTCTTCAGTAATTTGAAGGATGTCTTGTGGAAACTTGCCAAGTCTGTCGCCTCTGTTTCCAATTAATTGCAACCGTGCAAGAGTGCATAGTCTGGGAGGTGAAGCTCCTATTACTGTATTTACAGGTCTCTTAGCGCAAAGCTGACCTCCTAAAAGGCGACAAATGGTACCAAGATGACAGCTGACCTCCTGGAAGCCTTGTAAGAGATTCGCACAAGGACCAAGAAGAAGAAGGAGATCAGCGTCATGAGGCAAAAAAGAATGAGCTCTCTCTACCAAATTTGGAGATACGAGATTTTCTTGTTCTTTAACAAAGTCATTGTTGCGTATGCTCAAGTCTAATATGTTCGTTGCTCGCAGAGCGAAATACGCTTTTAGCGATCGTAATTTCTACATCTGAACTCTGCAGGAATTACTACGGTTACATCGGTATTGATGTTTTTGCTCCCTTCTGTCTCTCCCGTGCTGCTTCTCCTGTCTCCGAGAGCTACACGCTTTATTGCCAGCAGTTTTGTGTGAAGCTATGATTAAGAAAGTCCAGGTGCACTGACCTCTTCAAGCTTGGAAAACAAGTCGTACCCCTCACTGAGAATCACCTTTCACTCCCGCCGACACAGAGAAACATCATAACAATGAAACCAATTATCTCCACTCTTTACACAAAAGATTGCTTATCTGACTCATGATGATTTACCAAAACGGTTCGATATCCACGAAGATCTTATCGTGTCTCCACTTCAATACAATCTGACTCTTGAATTCCTTTGGTCACGCGTCATCAACCCTTCCGTTTATTGGAAAAAGAACTTTGTTAATTTCCGCACAAATTGAACAATCTGAATCTGACGTGCGCCTCTTCCTTATGTCAGATTACCTTACGATGAAAGTGTTGGGTGATACTATTTCTTTTGCCGAAGCCACTCATCAAGCCTTGATGGATTGTCCCTGGAGCTTAAGGACTCTGATGATAACAACTTCATCAAAGAACTTGCAGAATTCCTTGATATCATTGACAACAATGAATTCGATGAAGAGAAATTCAACAAGTACCTCAATTTTGGTCTTGGAGTCTATGAAGACGAAGACTGGTCTATCTCCAGTGCACCCGCAAGAAATTATTCTACTAATGTTACCTTTGACGGTGATGATGTAATCGAGCTTGCCAACTACTTACTCAGGAAGAGTTCTCTGACTCCGACCAAGAGTCTACGTTGCAATGGCCACCTGAGTACGATTTTTTCGTGACATCCTCGGCAACTCACCACCCCGTCTTGCCCGTGTGTAAGTGTAAGAGACATCTTACTTAAGTGTTGAAGTCAGTCAGATAACGTGACTACTAGGAAGGTAGGTTATCTTGCACAGTAAAACTTCCGGTCGCCAAGATCTTCTGTCTATCTTGGTATTTGCTTCAGGGTGGTACGAGGCATTCGTCTCAAGCTCCTTGATGTAGAGAGAAATTTCATCAAACTATTCTCCCCTGTCTGAGTTAAGCGTCAATACAGAAAGCTTGGGAACGAGCCAACGCTGCATGATAGAATCTTTGATTGGAAACAGTTTCCACCGTTGAGTGCGCTATCGTGATCTCGAGACCTTCTTTTCAGTCTCTGTGTTTTTGGTTTACTTCTAAAGCCGCAATGGCCTTCATAACCCAGCCAGATCATTCTCTTCCTGTCATCTCTGTCATGTGATCAGGGATTTGCATGTTTTTTTCTCCTTCTTGAGCCCTTCTACTTCTGTCGCAGATCACTTCACATGCCTCTAAAGAGTCTGTTCTGTTCCTTTTAGGGTCTTCGCTCTTTATGAATCTGAAGCCTTGTTCAGCTGAATCAGCAGCGCAGAAGGCTTTACATTAGCGATTACTTGCTGAAATCGTCCCTTCTTCCTTTTGGAGTTCTCGAAGATATACTTCACATTTTACTTGGTACTCATTTTTCCGGAAATGAACTTCTAAACCTGTTATTGCAATCGGGACAAGGCCACTCGTCGTATAGAATTCCGAAGGATGAGTATCACAGTTTGGTATTCAAAATATCAGAGTTGTTGAAGGTTTTTAAGTCACGCTTGTCAAGCCTCAACAATTACATGAGTACTTTGGATTCAAAGTGGATATTTGTTCCTACAAGATCCAAGATGGAAACTCATGTATCGTCGCTGAGATTAAGCAAGGTGATTCCAAGATTCCTTATGGTGCTTCAATGATCCCTGGACTGGAATCATCTTCGTTTTACTTTGCCCCGGCCAGTACATGGCTCAAGAGGTTGGGTCATCAAAATATGGAATACATCAAGATAATGCCTTCAAACGAACTTGAACCTATGAGTTTGTGATGGAGAATTCAAGTATTGTGATACCTGCAAAGTCGCAAAGAGCAAACATGTGCCTCCTCAGCGGAAAGAAGATTTCAAGCCTAGGGACTTTGGCGAGTGGATGCAATCAATCCTGGAATGTCTTGGCTGCGGACTTTTTGGATTGAAAACTGCAAGCGAAACAGAACTGCATATTCTCCTTTTGATAACATCTCTTCAGTCAACTTTGGGGGAAGTTCGTGTTGATGGAGCCAAAGAATTCTTGTCTAAGGTCACGAGAGTTCTCTGCTACGATCTGGGTATTACGCTCAGAAGGACTGAACCTTACAAGCAGGCACAGTCTGGAAAATTGAGAGTCATCGCGATATCTTTGATTCCATGCTTCCAGCATGGCTAAGAACCACAAGTCTCACGTGGATGGTAAAGACAATCAAGAATATGCTGATGAAAGTGGTGATGAAGACCATGGCAGTGCTCATAGTGAATACTCTGAGAACATTTCTGACGAAGAAGGCCAGGAGTTTAAAGACAGAATGCATGTTGTTTGAGAGGGTCGGAGAGGAACAAAGATAAGCCGAAACCAGACTACACATTTCAGAATTTCTGTGGATTTTTTTGCAGCTGGAACGGAAAAGGACTCGCCGGATTTTTGTGAGCCAATGCGAAGCGGGGAGAGCTTTGAGTATAAGAAATCAATTTTACAATTTCTTGATCAGCTGGAACAATTGAACGCTTACAAGGTGAATTAGAAGCCCCAAGGCGTAAACATTATAGGTTCAAGATGGGTTTGCAAAAATAAATATGATGCTTTAAGAAATTCAGTGAAGCTCAAATCACGGCTGACCCCATTGGGATATAAACAAAAGTATTGGATTGATCAAGAAGAAACCTTTCCACCAGTTGTATGAATGGAAGTAACCGCTTGTTATTTGTTGTCGCTGTGAAGTTGAGAAGAAGTCTAAAGAAGGGAGAGGTTAGCAATGCATTTCAGACCACGGAATTAGTTGGGTCGAAAATACATACGACACTTCCTCATGAATTAGATTTGCTGCCTTCTGAAATTGAGAAGGGATTGTGTTTCTTGCTATGGTATATTGCTATCAATGGATTAAAGCAATGTGAAAATAACTGCAATAAGAAATTTGATCGTATTCTGAAGGACATTGGATTCCGAAGGACTCAAGTACATTCTCGTATTTACTTTTGACGCCAATTCGGAAAGCTATTGGTAGTGGTCATTCATGTTCATGATTTTCGGTAGGTTGAACAATGCAATCAGATCGAAAAGTATTTCAAAGAGATACTGCAGTAACAAATCAAACTTTGTGGAGACGAAGTTTGTACAGATCATCTCGGTTTATTTGCATCGTACTGTGGAATGAATGACTGCGTTCATGATTTCGTTCTTTGTTCTGGAACTCATGCGTTAATCCGCTAAGCTCCTGAATCTCGCGTTATCCGCCCTTTCTGGCGCCCAATCCGCGTTCTTGTCTTCATCTTACTTTCAACTCTCAATCTTGGTATTTCTTTTCTTTCTGAATTACTCCCGCCAAACCTGAGGCTGTATTTTCCAGAGGTTACACGAACATGCACAGGATGGCCACCTTGCATGATACGACCTGTCCTCGATGATGCTCAGGAAAGCCCGTTGACTTTCTCTGTCAGCTATACTTACCTAACTGATGTTTTTCTAAACAAGTTCATGCGCTCTAACTTCATAGGCAGCGTCTCAGTTGGTCTCAATTGACACCCACACGTTTTTTCAGAGATCCTCGAAGCACTACGGACCCTTTGCAGACAAAAACTCACGTACAAACTGTGGAAGAACACTGGAAGCCTTTGAATCCATGAGAAGTCTTAGGAAGGACATCTGGAAGCCACCTCGATGTTTCCCCACAGATGCTTCAAGTGCTGGTTATCAACCACTGGAACTTGTACCAGAAGGACACATGACAGCTTGGAAGCCAAAGGTTTTTCTCATGCTCAAAGCCCCGCCACTTAAACAAACGAAGTTGTGCATTTTCCACAACAAAGACGTATTATCTCCGGAAAAGTTTTTGATGCAGAGGAGCTGTGCACAAAAGACATTTACCAAGTTCTCCTTCTGTCCTCAAGACAGCTTTCAGGGCATGTAGACACAACCAATGTGTGTGTCCGAGGACGAGGCCCTGCAGACACCGACGTCGGAGCCGAAGCCCCCTCCACGCTCAACAAACCTCTCAGGATCGTCTCCTCGCTCTGCCATCTCAATATCATCTGACTCTCTATCAGATTACGCAATTGGTCTCGCACTTCTCCAAGGACTTTCTGAAAGCGCTCTGCACGGCTCTCTTACTGGTCAAGCTTTTGAGGGAGGGGATGATGTAAACGTGCAACCCCTCCCTATTTTCTTTTGTAACTAAGGTGACTAGAGTAAATACTTCGTTTATTCTCGTTGGCTTACCGCTATAGATGTATAGATTGTCCATTTGGACATAAATAACATCCTCATTGCTTCTTCTGACTGGACAAATCCTTTTGATAGTCTTTGAGAAGTATTTCAAAGGACCACAGATGCGAAGTTCACGATTGCGGTCAACAGAGTTGAGTTTGCACTTTTTAGTATTGACTACGTGGGACTCTGCCTCACAAAAGATGATATCAAATCTGAAGATGTTCATGCGAATGCAATTACACCATTCGCTATTTCCCAGGATGTATTTACTGTGAAAGGCTTTTCCAGCTCTCTGTAATGGCCGTGCGGAGGTTATTCCAACTGATGATTGCGCAGCCCCTTACTAAATTACTGCGCAAGACACAACCATGGATTCGGGCCAAACAGCAACAATAGTCTCTTGGAAGATTGAAGTATAGGATAACCAAGCCTCCGTCTGTGGCTTATCTTGATTATTCCAAACCTTTTCTTTCATACACTGATGCTTCTGATGATGGAATAGAAACTATCTTACTCCACAAACAAGAGGCTAAGTCTACGAGCACTCATTATGTTTTCAGGACACTCACTCCTGCTAAAGAAACTATTCTATTCCAGACAGATAATGTTTTCTCATTGTTTACTCAGTGAGGACTGCAATAGTTTCTTCAGCAGGATTGTGTGGCATGAGAAGATAACGAATGACTCTAAACATAGCGTCTTGCTTGTGGAGTAAGACAGCTTCAGATCACGACTGATGAGATGGTATCTGGCTCTGCAGCAGTTTGATTTTGGTACCAAGCATGTAAAAGGGTGGAGAATTTGGGAGACATTCTCTCTGGAATAATCCTTGCAACCAGAATTCGTTACAGTTGCTGTGACAGAGGAACAAGAAAAGATCTTAATCAAGTTTTATTTCTGGTTCGTAACGATGCCGATCCTCTAAAAACTCTGTTCTCCCAAAGGACAACCAAGAAGAAAGTCATCATGAATGAGTCGATTCTTGAAGAACCACACATTGTGAGGATGGAATGAGAAGGCGAAATTTCATGGGTGTCTGATGCTAGTAGTCAAGACACAGAAATGTCTGAGTCGCCTACCAATCAGCAGGATTTCCTCGTTTTGATCGAAAATCCTGATGCTGAAACGGAAGAAGAGAGACGTTTCTTCCTGGATTGTTGAATCCTTCTGCTGGAAATGTCTGAGCCCATCCAATTTCTCCAGATTCTGAAATGCTGATCAGAGTTACGGTTTTCCGTACAAGTCCTACCAAACACTTTCCAAAGATGATCATAATCGAAATTGTCGCTTGAATAAAGATTTGGTTTGCCCAAAGTCTATTTTTTCGTTTCTTGTTGGTTATTGAAATTCTCGAATCGTATACTTACACCAGAAGACAAGAGCGTCCTAGGGACTATACCTCGTCATTGTCATTTGATATCGGTCTCGACGTTGGTGTTACTCGCTGCTGTCACACAGACCTCCAGTTCTCCTTTAATTGGTCGTTTGTTGTTTACTACGTCGTATATTGCATCAACAAGCCACACTATACTGTATCAGTGAATTGTGGAAAAATCACTACTGGCTTCGAGGCTATGAAGCGATAGTATTGGAATGCACGAACCAAGATCCTTTCGTGCTACTCAGGTCAAGTCAGGTCACTGTGTCCTCTATACGACTGAAGAGATCGAACGGTTTATTTCGATAGATTGCCTTAAACATACGCCGGTGGAGCCGAAGGAGTAGACGGGCTCTCGAACGATTCAACCTGTTTCGGATAAGCTTGAATTTCTGGTTCAGCACCCATGGATCTAGTAGAGTTTCTAAAGGAAACGACCAACCACGAAATCGTGCGCATAGTAGACCTACGACCGTAAGAAGCACTCACTTGCGTTCTTTCTTGTCGAAAGGTGATTCCTTTCGAAGCATGTTCAGATGAAAGCTCCGCTACCACCTTGTCAAACTGCCTCTGAGTCCTTAGCCCCATGTACACGCATGAACCAACCAATCCAAACGCCGAAAGACCAAACCCAAAGAAGAATACAAAGATAAGTGGAGTGAATCCTCCGTAAAAACTAGAGTCACACCAAACCCGATGAAGCAGATCGCAATCAAGCACATAAACAACGCTGCAAGGTACTTGATAGGGTTCCACTTGATTGATTGGTTGATCCTTTCGACGATATCATTCCATTCCTGAGGAGCGAAGATTCCTTCGAATTCGAGTCTCCAGGAAGCAAAGACACCAACCAGATCGAGCTTAATGTTCACATTGCTGCCTGTGCATAGACTGAAATCTCGACAAGAACCGTTCTAGCACAATTGACTGCCTATGAATAGAGCATGGGAACATGAGAAGCATCACTTATCCCTCAATGACAAAGGAGATTTCATAGCAAAAATCTACAATCACTTATGAACCGAGACAAGCATCTGTGGATGAGAAGCAACATTACTGATTTGAAGACCATGTGATTTCTACATTACAGAGGTACTGCTTTTTGTACTGACGAGGAGCTCGTCATTACACAGGTAGTGGTAATTGCATCCCTTCTCAGGTTAGATTGTGTTTTACTGCTAATGCTCTCAGCTTATCATACCACAGCTCTCAATGACACAAGAGTTTGGAGTGGCGACTGCTCCACTTACATCTCTTTGTACGTCTCGTGGAACATGGACATGGAAGCACTCCCAAGAGCCAAAGGTCTTTGGAGATGTAGCGAAGTCCTTACCCAAGACTCTCGGGACTCTCACTCTCAAGGAGAAAGACGATATCCAAACCAAGTTCGACATGAGAAATAATGCAGTCTTCATATGGCATTGCAGCATGCTACAACAAAGTTTTCGTCAGAACTGTGATGCTTAAAAAAATCTCTTCTGTACCACTCCTACTCGAAGCATAGATAATGGCAGGAACTCTCTCTTCGTTTTTCAGTAGAGATTCGATGAAACCAATCGTCTCCTTTTTTGGAACATCCAAAACCTGAATAGCAATGTTGTGTTGTCGAAACGTGTGGACGAGGAGCCCATTGATGGAATGAAACTTGTTTATTTGATGATGTCGCCATGACGGTTGAGCAGGCCTCGCGCAAGGTAAAGTTCATCTGAAGCCAGTCTAATACGGTCGGGAGCTCCCTTTGGGAAAACTGGTGATGGATTGTTCGTTCAAAATCAAAGGCAACTTCGAGAGGATAACCAAGGCGATCTGCTAGGCGATTGATATCTGAGCATCACATCTGGGACTTCGTGAAACGTTATCATGGATAAAGCAGTTCTTGAAGATCGGTTAGAGCTCTCTGGACTGTTGTGTCCGATTCTTTTACTCTCGAGCTCTGACTGCTGGAAATCTCACTAACACAGGTGGAATCGTCCAGAATAGCCGAGTAGGTTCCATTTCAGATCTGAACAACGTGGGGTAGTTGGGAAATACGACTTGGGTTATGTGAGACCTCTGCAAGAACTAATCAATTTCATCAGCTGGGCTGTAGGCGTGGCCGCTGTACATGCCTTTGGAATCGAAGTCACTTTCAAATATGATGTTCGTCTCGCCAATGAACGTCAGAGAAAGAGGTTTCTCAATCCTCGTGCGTGTGCCTGTTTGAAGGACAAGATCGAAATGTGTTGTGTTTCGATTGACCGTGTGCATGTTGGCATGGACACCTTACTCGCATCGGGGAAATCTTGCAAAAATGGACTGTGCAGGCAACGGTTCTCCCCTTCTTTCTGTCGAAGACAATTGTTTCCGTGAATCCTGCCCCTTTGGAAGCATAAGTTTGTACTTCAGAAGATCATTGTGATGGAGTGAGTGTCTCGTGTCTTTTAGAACATGCACTTTGGTGTCGATGCCCTCATTGTGTGCTCTCGACAATTTATGCAACACACTTTCTTTCGTTCATTTGTGACTCATAGAATTTGGTCTTCGATGCTTGCATTGTTCGCAAGGATCCTGTTTTGGGAGAGTTTCCAAATCTTGGGTGCTTAGTCAATAAGCAAGTTTCTCGCAGGAATTTAAAAGTGGTTCTTTGGACAATGGAGGATACCAGTGTATGGTTTGCAACGTTTCTATTTGAGCGCTTCTATTCACCAAGATCGTCATGTCTCCCATAATTATCTAAACAAAGCGTAAGTGGACAGTACGAGTTGTTTGTTATGGACGGCTGAGAGACAATGTGCGTGTCCTCAGGACGAGACGGCCACGAGAGATACTTCTGGTGTTGAGGCCTCGTTCTTCAAAACAATTTCTGTGTTTGCGATTACTGGTTTCTCAACAAGAGAAGTGACTATCTTTTGAACATCACAGTGTCATCGTTAAACAAAAGCACTGCATCGAGAGGACTAATGTCACTTGCTCGGCCTAAATTACCAAATTCTCGGTGTTTCCCTCCCAATCGACTGTTTGACAGTGGCCTGGAAGCAGCAGTCCTCCTATGAACAGAAACGAAGTCTGTCACACCAACGAATTCGCCTCCACGATCACTCAGGACTTCAGTGGGGAATCCTACAGTATCACAGAACATCTGAAAGGTATCGGTCACTACTCTTGCCGATTTCCCATAAATTTGGAATACACAAATCTTATCTGAAACATGCACAGGATAGCGACCTAAGGCCAGAGGGTTATAAAAATCTCTTTTTCGTCTCCTTTTGCCATCTTTTGCGAATGAACATCCGCACGTTCATATCCAGCTTGCGATATCACAATTGCCCGTATTCCAGAAGTCATCTTTCATCCTGCTCAGAGTCTCTGTGTACCCATTATGCTTTCACAAATAAATGTAAGCTTCCTCGGATAGTAACCTTCCTTTCTCTTGGACGACAGTTTTGATTATGCCAGCAATAGTCGCCGGCACTCATGATAAAGCCTCAGGAAAGATCATCAACTTCCCAAGCTTGTACTTCAGAATGAAGTGAAACTCTTAAAATAGACAGTACCATTTTCTCCTGTCTCTCAATAGGAAATTCGTTTTTCTGAAACAAACCAAGCAAGGGCTCATGATCGGTCACAACGGTGAATGATCTACCCCAGGGGAGTCGGGACAGCTTCTTGACCACCTGTTTAACAGTAAAAAGCTCTCTATCAGTAGTACCACATACCTTCTGATACTATGTCATCGATGCAGATACACACCAAACTGGTTCGTCATTCTGAATAAGAACTCCCCCAAGCCCGTTAGCACTGGCATCAGTGTGAATTTCAATCGTAGCCTTGTCGTCGAAGTGAAGTAACTCTTGTCCATCGAAGAGTACTTTTTATGCTTCAAAACACTGCTCATGTTCGGAAGACCAATCCGACATACTCCTCTTCTTTCCAAGCAAATTTTGCAATGGACGAAGGGCTGAAGAGGTGCAAGGAGAGAGCATAGAGAGGACAGGAAACAAGCCTAGATAGGCTCTCTCTCAATTCATCACGTGAGTTTGGCTTCGCCCGAGCACGGATGCGATCCAAGTACTCATACTGAGGAGCGATTCCAAAAGTTGATACTTGATATCCCAAGTACTTCACTTCCTTGCAAGCAAATGAACACTTGCCTCTTCTTAGCCTCAATCGGTTTTGACTCAGTCGTTCCAGCAATTGCTGCAGAACCTCTAAGTGGTTCTCATAGTCTCCTCTCGTGATGACGATGATATCTTCGATTTTTGCCAAGACGTAGTTCCAAGTCAACCCTTTCATAGTTTGGGCAATCCTTTCTTGGAATAACATTGGTCCCATCACAACTCCAAATGGAAGCCGGCACCAGTCAAACTTTCCTTTATCACATTAGAAATCAAGCAATCGCCTACTTGAACTCGTCACAGGTAGTTGATGATACCCTCTTGTCGAATTCCAAGTCGAGAAGAAATTCACGCCATGTAACCTTTCCAGCATTTCTCCAATACGTGGAAACGCATAATGGGAATTTTCAACATGCTTATTGAGCTCTCGAAAATCAAAGAAGACCCTCCTCTTGCCCTTCTGCTAAACAACCACAATCGAAGTATTGAACGGGCTAGTCGAACGAGTGATCGCACCCATTCTCAGAAGTTCATCAACTTCT
>Ga0315902_10010340_pt1 | contig 12350 bp, 8 predicted proteins | sample LakEriMetagenome_9_FD_203523 | JGI IMG/M metagenome (GOLD analysis project Ga0315902, IMG submission 203523) | Freshwater fungal communities from buoy surface, Lake Erie, Ohio, United States - Buoy 12 MA117 | ecosystem: Environmental > Aquatic > Freshwater > Lake > Lake biofilm | place: USA... | reverse complement strand
CGCGGCAGGAAGAAGACGAGGCTGGCGAGGCACCAGCCCACGGCTGCGACCGCCGCCCGGCCGAGATCGGGCAGGGTGCCGCGCCGGGCGCAGCTGAACATGCTTCCCCAGACGCCGCGGGTGCGGACGAGGACGACGTTCACCTCGGGGCAGCGGGTGAGCAGTTCGTGGACCACGCGGGCCGAGCCCACCACCTCGCGGTCGCCGCGTTGCAGCCGGCCGGACGGATAGATGAGGAAGCTTTCGCCCGCCTGCAGCCGCGCGGCGACGGCATCGATCAGGTCGCGCGTCCGGGTGGCGGCGTCACGGCTCTGGGCCGAGAGGTCCGGCACCTCGAAGGCGCGGACGAGCTTCATCAGGGGCAGCAGCGGCAGGAGGCGGTAGGTGCCGGAATAGACCAGCGGCCGCAGCGGCGCCGCCAGAGGCACGTGTGCCAGCACGGTGGGCGGGTCGACGTAGGCCGGATGGTTGGGAAGAACCAGGGTCGGTCCGCGGAGGCGGCGGACCGCCTCCATGCCATCGGTCGTGACGCGATACCGGAGGCGGAGCAGGGGACGCACGAGGCCCCAGAAGATCCGATCGAGTCGCCAGTTCATGCGAGATCCCTCCTGGTGATAGGATACTGGCGTCACCTGTTTTTATGGGCATCGATCCCCGCCATGCCGAGCGTCCGTGCCATCGCCGCGCACTTGAAACTGTCACCGGCGACGGTGTCGAGGGTGCTCAACAACCATCCCGACGTCGACGAATCGACCCGCCAGCGGGTGCTCGCCAGGATCAACGCCACGGGCTACGTGCCACGGGTCGGCCGGCGGGTCACCAACGTGATCGCGCTGGCCTATCCGGACGAGCCGGTGCGGTCGGAATACGGCTCGTTCGAGCCCTCGCTGCTCAGCGGGGTGATGCGCGGCCTGCAGGAGCAGCACTACGACCTCAAGCTGCTGAGCATTCGTCGCGACAAGTCACCCGACGAGACATACACGCAGTTCTTTCTCCGCAAGGGAATCCAGGGCGTCATTCTGCGGTGCGTGCACCTCACCAGCGACATGATCACCCAGATCGCGAGGGAGGGCTTTCCGAGCATCGTGGTGGCGGCCCGGTTCGAGGATCCCGCGGTGAACTTCATCCATGCGGATTCCTACCCGAGCAGCCGCCGGGCCGTCGAGCACCTGATCGGGCTTGGGCACCGCAGGATCGTGCTCGCCATCCACAACGTCTCCGATACCGACCATGCCGATCGGCGGCGGGGCTACGAAGACGCGATCGCCGAGGCCGACCTTCCAGCCGACCAGTCGCTGATCATGCAGCTGCGAGACAGCCTCTCATCGGGCGAGCAGGTGGTTGACGCCATCCTGGCGATGCCGGACCGGCCCACTGCGGTGTTTGCCACCAATCCCATGACGGCGCTCGGGATCATGCGGCGGGCTCAGGAACGAGGGGTGGCGATCCCGGGCGAGTTGTCGGTGGTGGGCGTCGATGACAGCGACGTGCGGATGCACGTCTGGCCGCGGCTCACGGCCGTCACGCAGGATGCATCCACGATCGGCTACGAGGCGGCGGCGTGGCTCACGAGGGTGGTGTCACAGGACGAGCGGGTGAGGCGGTGCCGGCGGACCATCCCGACGACGTTCGAGGTGAATGGCACGACCGCCGCGCCTCCGGCCGACGATCCGACGGTGCGACCGGCGGCTCGTTCCAGTCGCCCTTCACGTGCGGCTAAGGCTCCCAGCCGCAAGCGCTGACTGCATCCCGTGGCAGGAACGCGGACTCCGTCCGTGCCTCGATGACATCGCCCCGCCGATTCGGCACGCTCGCGTTCATCATGCTGGCGGTGCTCATCGACATGATAGCCGTGGGCGTGATCATGCCGGTGCTGCCGACGCTCGTGGGAAGTTTCTCGGAGTCGAAGGCCGACAACGCCTTCTGGTACGGGGTCGTCGCCTGCAGTTTCGGCTTCGCCAACTTTCTCGGCGCGCCCGTCCTCGGAGCGCTTTCGGATCGCTTCGGTCGCCGCCCGGTGCTGCTGACGAGTTTCACCTCGATGGCGGTGTGTCTGATGCTGACCGGTCTGGCCAGGTCGATCACCGCTCTCGTCGTGCTGCGGTTCCTGTGCGGGTTCTCTCAGTCGAACGTGGCCATCGCCCAGGCGGCGGTCGCCGACGTGACCGATCCAGACCGCCGCGCCCAACGGTTCGGCACCATCGGGGCGATGGTGGGAGTCGGGTACATCCTTGGGCCCGTGCTGGGCGGCCTGCTCGGCGGCATCGACCTGCATCTGCCCTTCTTCGTCGCCGGCGGATTGGCGGCGGCCAATGCCGCCTTCGGCCTGGTCGTGATGCCGGAGACGCTCGCTGCCGAGCACCGTACGCCGCTCGCCTGGCACCGGCTGACCCCGTTCGCTTCGATCCGGCATCTGGCGGGTCTGGGCGGTGTCGGGCCACTGGCGGCGGTGATCGTGCTGGCCTACCTGGCGCAGTTCATCCTTCCGGCCACGTGGGCCCTGGTCATGAAGTTCAAGTTCGGCTGGGGTCCGCGGGAGACCGGCTGGTCGCTGTTCGCCTACGGGCTGATGCTCGTCCTCGCGCAAGGCGGGCTGCTTCGCGTCGTGCTGGCGCGGCGATCGCCGCAGTGGGTGACGCTCGCGGGGCTGCTGTCGGCCGCCGTGGCCTTCGCGTTGTATGGCCTGGCATGGGCGCCCTGGGTCGTCTACGCGGCAATCGCCGCGAACGTGCTCGGCTTCATGTGCGGTCCGGCGATGACGACGCTGGTGTCGCAGGCTGCCGGAGGCGAGTCGCAGGGCCGCGTGCTGGGATCGCTCTCCGCGCTCAACAGCGTGGCGGCGGCGGTGGCGCCTGCGATCGGCTCGGGCCTGCTGGTGGCCGTGTCGGGGCTGCCCGCCGATGACTGGCGGCTTGGAGCGCCCTTCTACGCCAGCAGCCTGCTGCTGCTCGCCGCGGCTGCCGTGGCGGCGATCGCGTTCCGCCGCACGAAGCACCAGTAGCCTGGCGTGCGAATCAGCCGATCGTGGCCACGACGTGAGCCAGCGACCTCTCGAGCGCCGGGTCCAGCACGCCGGCGTCGAGGGCCTCGCGCACCTGACGTCTCAGCGAGTCGACGCATTCGGCGGGCGTGGCGTGGAGCGGGACGTCGTCGATTGCGTCGACCTGCACCGACGAGTCGCCCGTCAGATACCGGAGCAGCTGGGCGATGGATGCAAGCCGCCGATCACCGCTCCTCACGCACGCATCCACGAGGGCGTTGCCGACGAGCGTCGCGTTGACCGCCAGTCGCCGCTGCACCGCCGCCGCGGCGGCCACACGGAACCCCGGTTCATGCCTGAGCGCCTCGAACCGCGTGGCATCGATCACCAGCACCTCGACCCGGCTCGGCTGCGGCGCGAGCACCGTGGCCGTGGCTGGCATTTTCCGCCACATGCCGATCTCACCCAGCACCGTGGGCAATGAAACCGTCGCCATGCGATGGGGATCCGGCGCCGCGGAGGAAGCCTGCATCACCACGAGCGGCGACGTCGCGGAAAGCACCACATACATCTCCCCAGGGGTGTCGCCCTGCCGGATGAGCGGCTCTCCCGCGGCGAGATCGATCGTCCGCTGCTCGAGCGGCGCTGCCGAGGTGCGATTCGCGTCGAGGGCGTGCAGCAGGATGGCGCCGATGAGGCGGTCGTTGGTGAGGTCGGGGGCGGCTGCGCGGTAGGCGTCGTGCAGGGCCGCCACGTCGGGTCGCCGCCAGAGCGCGCTGCGGCTGTCGGCCCGCGACCGCACGCCCGCCTCGAGCGTGGTGGCGCGAAGCCGACGCTGCCACTCGTTCCGCTGTGACTCGAGTTCGTCGTCAGTCTCGTCGGGAAAGAGAAAGCGGGCGGTGTCCGGGTCGAGGTGCCGGCGCACGTGGGCGCGGACGGTTTCGTCGGCCATGGCCGACGTGACAGGCACGATCCGGCGGGCGATCTCCTGGGCCATCCGCCTGACCCGCGGGGCGGGTGGCCGGGTAGCGAGATGGCGATCGAAGGCATCCCGAAACCGCTCGTGGGCGGCAAGATCGCGGGGGATCCGGGTCAGGCCGGTGCAGCCGGCAAGCTGGTAGAGGAGCACGCAGAAGTGCGTGGCGACCTCTCGGCCGCGGTCGCTGTCGGCCGCCAGTCCGCAGGCCGCGAATCCCCGCCGGATCGACTCGATGAACGAGGTGGCGACGTAGGCATAGTCGGCTTCGTAGGCGCCGAGCACGCGCACGCCATCGCCCTCTGGAACGACGACGCCGGCCACGTGGTGCCTGAGGTTGACGACTTCCACGAGCTCCCGGAACTCCACCGACGTGGTCGGCAGGACGAAGCCGCCCCGGAAGAAGTCGCCCGTTCCGAAGATGCGGTCACCGGCCCGGAGGTGCCCCTCGTTCCGATACGAGGTGGTGACGATCGAAGGCACCAGCAGCGACCGATAGATGCCCCCCCAGGCGTAGCCGACCGAGTCGCGGCCGTAGCCGCCGCGATGCACCCAGAGATTGCGGAGGGTGAAGAACTGCCGAGCCATCGCCCCCAGGCAGGCCCGCCGGGTTGCGGCCCACTCGTCGTCGCTCAGCCGCGGCAGCGGAGCGATGTCCTCGGCGTCGAGGAAGTCGTCAAGCGTGCCCGGCGTCGGGGCTACGGAGCCAGGTTGTGGTGTCATGAAATGCCCTGCAGGGTCAGCGAGCGATCGACGGGCATGCCACGGCCGACGACCGCATCGAGCGGGGCATACAACTCGCCGCCTATTCCGGGCTGCACGGGCGTGATCGTCGGGTTCGCGCCATCCTCAGCGGCTTATGATATCCATTCGGTCCAAACTCCACCGGTCTCTATCAGGGTGAACACCGCGATGCCATCTTCCCCGACCCGAGTGATTCTCGTCACGGGAGCGTCGGCCGGGATCGGCCGGTCGACGGTGCAGCGGTTCGCGTCAGCCGGCTGGCAGGTGGCCGCCACCATGCGGCGGCCCGAGGACGGCCGTGACCTCGCGACCGTCGCGGGGGTGCGCGTGTTTCCGCTCGACGTCACGTCGACGACGAGCGTGGAGGCGGCCGTCTCGGCCGTTCACGAGTCGTTCGGCCGGATCGACGCCGTGGTGAACAACGCCGGCTACGGAGCCGATGGGGTCTTCGAGGCGATGGACGACGAACTGATTCGCAGGCAGTTCGAGACCAACGTGTTCGGCCTGATGCGGGTGACTCGTGCGGTTCTGCCGCTGCTGCGACGCCAGGGGAGCGGCACGCTGGTGCAGGTGTCCTCGATGGGAGGACGGGTGACGTTTCCGCTCTACAGCATCTACCACGGCACGAAGTGGGCGGTGGAGGGTTTCAGCGAGTCGCTGGCCTTCGAACTCCGGCCCTTCGGCATCCGCGTTCGGCTGGTCGAGCCCGGCAAGATCCGCACCGAGTTCTACGGTCGCAGCCGGGAGCGGGCCGCCGTGCCCGTCGATGGAGGCTACGACGACTTCGTCGCCCGGTGCGAGGCGATCTCGCTGGCGACCGGCCGCGCCGCCGGAAGCAGTCCTGAGCTGGTTGCAGAGACGATCCACCGGGCGGTCGTGGAGCGTGGCTGGCGGCTCCGCTACCCGGTGGCGTCGCCCGCCCCGCTGCTGATGCGGTTGCGGCGGGTGCTGCCGGAGTCGTGGTTTCTCCGGCTCATGCGCCGCCGGTACGGCATCGACTGACGTGATGTCGGTCGCCGACCACTCGACGCCGCCCTATTGCAGCGGGAGACGGCGGACGAGTCGTTGCGTCGGTCCGCCGCCGTCGAGGGGCGTCTTGGAAACGGCGGTCGAACCGAGCATTTTCCAGAGGGCGTACGTACCGTCGGCGGGCCGTCGCCAGACGATCGAGTCGCCCGCGAAACTCATCGACGGCACCGGAGTCCGCTGGGCGCCTGCGGCGCGAACTTCCGTCTCCTTGCGGAACTGGCCAGACCCGGTCGCGTCGTCGTAGGTCATCAGCCACTGCACGACGCTCCCATCGGCTGAGTTCCGCCAGAGCAGGTCACCGATGCGATTGGGGTCGTAGGTGCCGGTGGCGGCGAGATCCCAGCCGGTGCCCTTGGCGACGTGGAAACCACCGATCGTGTTCGTGCCGTTCATGAGGCGGACGGAGTGCACGTTGGTCGCGAGGTTCTTCCAGATGAGGTCGGCGCGGCCGTCGCCGTTGGCGTCGTAGTCGGCGGCGGTCGCCACCAAGCGGGCGTTGGCGGGGCCGCTGACGGCGCCCTGGCCGATCACCGTCGGCCCCTTCATCAACTTCATCGTGCTGGCTCCGGTCGATGCGTTGCGCCAGATCAGGTCGGCGCAGCCGTTTCCGTCGTAGTCGCCACTGGTCTCGACGCGGAGTTCGGGAGCGTCCCGGCCATCGAGATACTGCTTGAGGGCAATCGTCCCGTCGCCCTTCATGATCCAGAGTTTCGTCGCGTTGGTGGTGGAGTTCCGCCAGACGAGGTCGGTCACGGAGTCGCTGCTCACGTAGGCAGCCGTTTCGAGGACCCGGTCGCCACCTTGCGAAAGGCTTCGTTTCTCGACGACGTTGCCCTGATCGTCGTACAGCCAGCCCACGTAGGCCGTCGTGGCTCCGGCGGCGTCGGTCTTCCGCCAGACGGTGTCGCCGATGCCGTCGCCATTGAGGTCGATGGCCGGCCGACGGAACGGGGCGGCGGAGGTCGCCAGTCGAAACCCGGTGTCGTCATCCTCGTAGAACCCGGGTGTGTAGTCGCGGCGATGGGTGGCCCCGATCGCCGTCAGGCCCAAGCTCCACGAGCCGCCACGGACCACGCGGGATGGCGGTGACGACGACGCGGGTGCGGGAGGCACCACGCCGCTGGTCCATTCCCAGAGGTTGCCCCCCTGGTCGAACGTGCCGTAGGCGCTGGCACTTCCGCTGTAGGCGCCGACGACGGTCAGTTTGTCGCCTTCCGGTCGACGGCTGTTGTAGTTTGCGGCGTTGCCGCCCCCGGGGGGAGCGGGCTCATCGACGGGCTGAAGGTTGCTCCGCGTGGGGAACTGGTGATAGCCGCCCGCTCCGCCGTTGAGCGACGGATCGTAGTAGGCAGCCTTGTACCACTCGTTCTCTCGGGGAATCCACCAGGTGGCGTCCGGATTCCTGCGGATGATTCCCTCGGTCGCCCCGTTGAGCGTGTAGGCCCCGGTTTCGGTGCTGGCAGTGGTCGTCGCCCCGTTGTGGAGCCAGTTCGCCATGCGCGCGGCGTCGAACCAGGTCACCCAGGGGACGGGCCGGGAGCCGTTGCCGATGGGCGCGTAGGAGTACGGTGAGCCGGTCGTCCCGGACCCCGTGCGGCCGATGGTCCCGCCGATGACCTTGTCCCCCGCCATGTCCGGGTTGTAGAGCTTGGTGATGTGAGGCGTCGTCGGCACCGTCGCGACGCTGTTGAGGAACTCCGAATACTGGCTGAGCGTCACCTCGTACTTGCCGATCCGGTAGGGGTGATCGACGCGGCCGTAGCCCGTCGCGGGATCCGGAAGGTTGTTCACGTTGCCGATGAACACGGTCGGGATGTCGATCGCCATCATCGCGCGGGGCTCGAGTCTCTCGACGTGCGGGGCCGCGGCGGCTCTGCGTCGGGCGGCGGGCCGCACGCGACTGCTGCCGGCCGATCGCGTGCCACCGAGCCACGAAGGGTAGAGCGCACTGCGAAGGGATGGATAACCCATGTCTGAAAGTCCTTTGCTCGACAGGCACGAAGACCCGGTCACCCTGCGTCGTCACGCCGGAGCCACGTGCAGCAACTCCCGGGCCGTATCCGAGGGCCGGGAGGATAGGGTGGGCATCCACGCCAGTGCAAGGGCTGATTGGTGCGGCGAATCGCGGAAGGTGCCGTCGTGAGTCGAGCCCGGTCGGGGCCTCGACACTCCTGCCAGTCGACGCGATCGATGGTCACGAGCGACAGGTTCGGCAAAAAGGAATGTCGACGAGGTGGTCCCCCGATTGACGCCACGCCCTGCGGCGTTTCGCGTGTGCGGTGCCATGGCCGTCCCCCGAACCCTCCACCGAGTGCATGGCCCTCGCCGGTCTGGCCAGCGGCGGCTCCTGGCTCGTCCGCCGTCGCACGCGGGCCTGCTCCCCTCAGGTCTCTTGCGCCCGGACCTTTCACTCGCGGCCGTCTCATCACTCTCGTCAGCCCTCGGACCGCTGTCGTGCGCTGCTCGCGGGCGAATGTCATCCGGACGAGACACGTCCGCTTTGTTGAGCGTGTGAGGAGCTGGGCCTGGGGAGTCGCGCTCGCCAGCGACACCGGTCGGGCAGGCGCACAGTGGCTGGCGGAGGGATGCCCCACGGGCGTGGCGAGGGCGTGGGGCAGTGAGGGAGTGCGGACCTCTTGCGGCGGATTCGTCCCTACGTGAGCCCGATTCGTCCCAGACGCCCGATTCGTCCCTGCCTGTTCCCGATTCGTCCCTTTGCGCGATCCGTTCATTGCGGCGCGGCCTGAGCGCGTTTACACCATGCTCATCGATCACATGCTCGTGAATCGGTGTGATATGCGAGTGTCTTCTTTCATCCAGGGAGCCCCTGCCATGCGTCGGATGCAGCTTGACTGTGGTGTCGCCGTGAGCCGTATCGTAGCCCTCGTCGGAATGATCGTGGCTGCTGACTGCGCCACGACCAACGCGGCCGTCTACGACTACGCCACGACCTCCGGCTACTCTGCCCTCGCCACCGGCACGACGGCCTCGGCCACGCTCCAAGGCAACGCCCTGACTCTCAACGTCACCAGTGCGGTGGGGGCGGGCGTCACGCTTGGCACGGCGAAGCAGTTCACGTTCGCCGGTGAACCGCCAGTGACCAACCTCAGCAACCCCGATTGGGTGGCCGGTACTCGGAGCTTTTATGACGTGACGTACAACCGCACAGTCACGCCCGACAGCACCGTGGCGATGGAGATCCTGTTCTCCCAACCGCTGCCCGCCTCTTCGTACCTCGTCTTCGTCGACTTCGACGCCCGTGAGGTGCTCAACATCAAAGCCTACGACCAGAGCAACAGCCTGATCGGCAACGGGGCACTCACGTTCACGAGGCAGAACGGAAACACAGCCGATGGCTCGACGCTCACCTATCCCACCTGGGACACGCTCGGAGGCTACACCGGCTCGCTCGTCACCGGCACGTTCGCCACCACGCCCGAGGCCGTGGTCAGCCTGCAGACCTCGGTCGGCATCAGCCGATTGGAGTACGAGTTCACCATGAATCCCACCGGCTCGATCACGAGCAATGACGTGCAGTTCAACTTCGCGGTGCCCGTGCCCGAGCCGTCGACCTACGCCATGGCCCTCGCCGGTCTGGCCAGCGGCGGCTATGTCGTGGTCCGCCTTCGCAAGCGGGCCTGAGGCGATCCAGTCAATCTGATTCCAATGCGAGGGGAGCAGGTTCCATCATGGGCCTGCTCCCTTCTGTGCTTTCGCGCCGGCCTCAACCTGCCCGTGTGGCTGTCTGCCCGCGCCAGTCAGTGCCGACTTCCGCAAGTCGCGACGCGACTTCGCCCGACCGTGTTGAACGGCTCGCCAGGGCTGTCGTCTCTGTGGCCGGCATGGCGATCCCAGAGGCCGCACGGCAGGCGGTGCTGTCGCGGGTGTTGGCCGTACTCGGTCGCGAGGGCGGCCGATCTGCCGCATCCAGTGACCGACCCCCGCGGCCATTCGTACGATGTCCACGCTCAAGCCCGCGGTACTCCGGACACGGCCGAACCTCTTGCTCACCTTTTGGCTGACCCCGCTTCCTGGCGGCACGCTCTTGTCGCCATGCTCGCCACCAACCCGCAGTGGCTCTACGCCGTGGATCTGTTCAACGGCGGCTGGTACTGGGAAGCGCACGAGGCATGGGAGGGTTTCTGGCATGCCCTCGGCCGGACCACGCCGGGCAGCGACACGATCACATACGCGGCGACGATCGGCAGCTTCACAAATCCCGCGTGGGTTGTGGGGACGCGCACGTACTATGCGGTCAGTTATGCGTCCGGAACGAGCGCCCCGTACCCCGGCTCAACCGTTTCGTATGAAAGCCAGTTCGCCGGTGGATTAGCGACGACATCCCAGCTCGTGTTCGTCGATTTCGACGCCCAAGAGCAAGTGGTCATCAAAGCCTATGACGTGGCGAACAATATCATCCCGTTTGCGAGTACCTCAGTGCTTCTGTCTGCGGGTGGCGACTCATCGCCGCGGTTCGAGGACATCGAGTGGGCTTCGTTCGCCGGTGCCACCGGCCGGCTGCGCAACATCTTCGAAGACAGCGAGACCAACATCGTCGCGTCGATCAACTCGACGACGTCGATCGCGCGGCTGGTCTACGAGTTCGACATGAACCCGGACAACGACGTCAGCAACCCGACCATCCGCTTCAGCTTCGCAGCCGTCCCCGAGCCTTCCACGTGTGCATCGCTGCTCGCCGGGCTTGCTGTCGGCGGCTACTCGCTCTTCCGGCGTCGCAGGCAGGCCTGAAACGCACCAGCCCATCTGATTCCAACGCGAGGGGAGCAGGTCGCCATCACGGGCCTGCTCCCCTTTGTTTTTCGCGGCAGGCTCAGGCGACCCGCAGCGCGAAAGCGCAGGTGTGAACGCCGGGTGAGAAGTGGGGCGATTCGCTCCACTTGATCCGGTCGAGGTGGAGCGATTCACCCCACTCGATCAGGTCCACTGGGGCGATTCGCTCCAGCAGACTCGAGAGCATTTGGGTCGTTCAACGGTATGTGTTGCGTTTCGGCGGGAGATCTTCGAGGTTTTTGACCAGCCGCGAGTTTCCAGGCCATTGGCACAGGATTTGCAGGCTTCTGTAGTGCCTCGTCCTGCCCAATCGCTCCCCGCCCTGAGATCCGCGCATGCCCCTGTCGTTTCCGCCTCGCCGTCCCGGTTTCGCCCGCCGCCTCGCTTCGTCCTCCGGGTCGCTCGCCTCGATGGTCGCCTGCCTGCTCATCAACGCCGCATGGCCGGGCACTATTCAGGCGCAGACGATCCTCGAGAGTGGCACCACGACCGTGGCGAGCGGGACAAACTTTGGGAGCATACTCATCGTTGCCGTCAGCGACACCGCTACGCTCGAGGTGCTCGGTGGCGTCGCCTCCAGCACCTCGGCGTACGTCGGTCAGTCAAGCGGGGGTGTGGGTACGGTGATGGTGACGGGGGGCACGTGGGCCGCCAGCAACCTCGCCAGTATCGGTACCGTCGGCAGCGGGTCGGTCAACGTGAGCGGCGGTCGCGTCACCAATAGAAACGCCTACATCGGGGATGGATCGAGTGGCATCGGCACCGTCACGGTGGCGGCGGGCGAGTGGGCGACCGATACGAACCTGCTCGTCGCCTACAGTGGTCGGGGCACGCTCGATGTGAACGGCGGGAGTGTTTCGAGCGCCACGAGTTACGTTGGATTTGATTTCGGCAGCACGGGCACGGCGACGGTGACGAGCGGGACGTGGGCGACCAGTTCGCGGCTGGTGATCGGCTACAACGACACCAGCCGCGGCAGGCTGAACGTCAGCGGTGGGAGCGTTACCAGCGCCGCCGCGGTCGTGGGCGATCTCTCGGGTAGCGTCGGCTCGATTCTCGTGACGAGCGGAACGTTGGCCACCAGTGGCAACCTGCAGGTCGGACGCGATGGCACCGGTAGTCTCACGCTCGACGGGGGCCTCGTCTCGGTGTCGGGCACGCTCTCGACGAGCGTTTCCGGCACCGTGTTCGTGAACGCCGGAGACGCGTTGACGGCGAATACCATCGCCAACAACGGACCGTTCGTGTTCACCAGCTCATCTACAGCGACGTTTTCGAGTGCCATCAGCGGGACCGGCCCCGTGGTCAAGCAGGGGGCAGGCACGTTCGCCTTTTCTGCGATCAGTCCCTATGCGGGACGCATCACGATCGCCGGCGGCACCGTCGCATTTCCTGCGGGCGGCGGTATCAGCCAGGGTAGTGCGACGATGGTCATCGGGCAGGCGTCCAACGACTCGGGCGGGCTCTTGGTGAACGGCGGGAGCGTGTCCATCGCCAATGGCTCCATCGGCGAGCAGCCGGGGAGCGTGGGTGCGGCGACCGTGACGGGTGGCACGTGGGCCAACGCCAGCCAGTTGACTGTGGGCGTGAGCGGCAGCGGCACGCTCAACGTGAGCGGAGGTCGCGTCACCAGTGGAATGGCCAGCCTTGGGGGTGGGGCGGGCAGCCGCGGCACCGCCACCGTCACGTCCGGCGAGTGGGCAGCTGGCTCGCACCTGTTCGTCGGATATGACGGTCAGGGCGTGCTCGAGGTGCTCGGTGGCGTCGCTTCCAGCACGAGGGCGTATATCGGTCAGTCACTCGGCAGCGTGGGTGCGGTGACGGTGACGG
>Ga0315902_10010339_pt1 | contig 12350 bp, 9 predicted proteins | sample LakEriMetagenome_9_FD_203523 | JGI IMG/M metagenome (GOLD analysis project Ga0315902, IMG submission 203523) | Freshwater fungal communities from buoy surface, Lake Erie, Ohio, United States - Buoy 12 MA117 | ecosystem: Environmental > Aquatic > Freshwater > Lake > Lake biofilm | place: USA... | reverse complement strand
CACGCTCGAGGGCCGAGGTGTATTTCTGGGTGATTTCCCGCAGTGGGTCAGACGACTGGCAATCGCGCGGGTCGATCACCTCTTCACACCCCAGCTCAAACCGGGGCCAGCCGAGCGGGGTGGCCTCGTCGAGGCGGCGCGCGTAACCAACGCAGATCAGGGCCTGGTATTCGAGGGCCAGAAGGCCGATCGACTTGAAGGTCGAGGCGGGCCGGCCGAAGAAGTCGACAAACAGCCCCGAGCCACCGGCATCCTGGTCACCCAGCAGGGCCAGGCTGCCCCGTTGCTCGAGTTGCCGGACCATCGCCCCGCTGCCGCCGTTCTTCCCGATCTGCACATGCCCGGTATACCGGCGGAAATTCTGAAACCAGCGGTGCAGCAGAGGATTGTCGAGGTCCCGGGCCACCAGTCCCATGCGAAATCCAAACAGGCCGAAGACCGAGACCGCCATCTCCCAGTTGCCGTAGTGGCCCGAGAGCAGCAGCACCGGGCGCCCCGAGGCCATGGCCCGCAGCACTTCCCCCTTGTTGCGAAACTCGATCGCTTCCGGCAGGCGGGACTTCTGCAGCTTTCGCGGCATCAGCACCATCTCGCCCACCATCCGGAACAGGTGGAACCACATCTGGTGAATCGTCTGGTCAATCCGCTGGTCGGTCATCTCAGGGCCGAAGGCCTGTCGCAGATTGTCCGCTGCCACTTCGTACCGGGTCCACTTCCGGGGGAGAACGTGGTGGAGGAACCAGGCGAGACCCCGGGCGAGCGCGTCGCGGGTCCGCAGCGGAACCGCTTCGACCACCGCAACCAGGCTGCGGAACAGGAGGTATTCCCCGCGGTGCCGCCACGTGACGGTCGGTTTCCGCGCAGCGCTTGGAGTGACCGTTGGTGCGGTGGCGGAATTCGGGGCAGAAATGGGGGTGGGTGTGTCGTCCATGCAGAATCCTCCCCGGGGAGACCCGCGGGGCCCGAACTGTCGCGTGAATCGGCAGAACCGTCAATCCCGAACGAATCGCGCGGACGCCAGACCGTGGGGCGGTGTCGCGATCCGACCGGAGAAACTTGCAGAGCTCACTCAGGCGGGGTCTGGAAGCGTCGGTCTTCCGCAGCAGGGTCGTTAAACTCGGCAGGCTGGGGAATTTCGTGGAATCCGGTCGGTTGGCAGCCGTATAATGAAAGGATGCCGACAATTCGATCCCTCGCTGGACGAGGGGCGGTTTTTGGTGTCCCCCCGATTCCAGTTTCCGGACCTGGCTCCCTATGGCGTTGCCTGTCGACTCTCAGCGTGGAACCGAGGCCACGGCCACACCCAGCCGTACTCCCGGTCAACTCTCCGACAAGGTCCGGTCACTTCGGATCAAGGCTCCCCCGCCTCCGGCTCCCAGCAGCAAACTGCCGTGGTTCCTCGTGACCCTGCTCGCTTCAGGGACCGGATACCTGGGCTATGAGCTCTGGAATCTCAAGCAGGCCGAGGCTGCCCGTGCGGCCCAGGCGACTGCCGAGAACGCGGCTGCCAACGCCACCGCCGCATCTCAGGCCACACCGGTCGCGATCAACACCGGGTCGTCGGCGACCACTGCGACTTCCGGGGGAGTCGTCCACGAGTCGAAGGGCTATCTCATTGCCCGCCGACAGATCCTCATCAGCCCCAAGGTCGGGGGGATGGTGAAGAGCCTGCGGGTCCATTCGCCCCGGGACCCCGAGACCAAGGGGGAAACCCTGATCGAAGGCATGCAGGTCCACAAGGGGGACATTCTTGCCGAGCTCGAGACGACCGACTACGAAGCCGACATGCTGCGGGCCAAGGCCAGCCTGGCCAGTTCTCGGCTGCGGTTTGAAATGGAACGGAAGAATCTTCCGCGTGAGATTGAGCGTGCCAAGTCGGAACTGGCCGAGGCGATCACCCAGCGTGATTTTCTGAAGGGGCAACTCGACCGCTGGAACAAGCTCTCGAAGACCAGCACGGTCAGCCCCTCCGACATTGAGAAGGCCCAGAGCGATTTTGAAGGGGCCGGGCATCGCGTGGACCGGTTGCGGCGTGCGCTGGACCTGATCACCGAGCCTCAAGAGCAGCGTCTTGCCGTGGCCGAGTCTGAAGTGGAAGCGGCCATGGCCGACTTGTCGAAGGCGGAATGGCGGCTGAGCAACACGGTGATCGTTTCGCCGGTCACGGGAACCGTTCTCAAGAAGAACGTCGAAGAGGGAAACATCGTCAATCCGGGGGCGTTCAACGGGTCCTACAGCATCTGTGATCTGGCCGACCTCGCCGATCTCGAAGTGGAACTCGACATCCAGGAACGGGATATTTCGCGCATCTTCGTCGGCCAGAAGTGTGTGATCCGGGCTGAGGCGTTTCAGGAGCACCCCTACGACGGGTATGTCTCGCGGTTGATGCCGATTGCCAACCGCTCCAAGGGGGCGATCCCGGTGCGGGTCAAGGTGCTGATTCCCGAAGACCTGGTCGGGATCCATCTCAAGCCCGAGATGGGGGCGATTGTGGCGTTCTACAAGAAGAGCGACAGTGAACCTGCCCAGGCGAGTACTCCACGGGGGGCGGCGAATGCGAATGCCGCGACCGAACCCGAATCGCCGGGAGAAGTGGCGACCAACGCCGAGCCAGCGTCGGAACAGCCGGGCGAACCCCCCCCGGAATCGGAAAACCGCTGATTTCCCCCCCGGCAGAATCGCCAGATACCCCTGGGGCGCGGTAAGCTCGCCCCCCTTGGGAGTCGGGGCCGTCGCCATGGCGGCCCGGACTTCTTCCCACTGGACGTCTTCTCCCTGGACGTCTGCCCCGGTAGCGGGATGCAGGCCCGACCGGGGCGATCCCCCCGCTTTCCGGTAGGTGTCATGTCTGGCAAACAGTATCTGACGACTCCCCCCGCCACCGCCGGGATGCCTCCGGGCATTCCCTACATCATCGGCAACGAGGCGGCTGAGCGGTTCAGCTTCTACGGCATGCGGGCCCTGCTGGTCACTTTCATGACCAGGTTCCTGTTCTCGGCCGATGGCACGCTGCAGGCGATGAGCAAAGAGGACGCGATCAGCTCTTACAGCGTGTTCGTCGGCTCGGCTTATTTTTTCCCCATCCTGGGGGCCATCGTCGCCGACGTCTGGTGGGGCAAGTACCGCACCATCCTCTGGCTGTCGATTGTCTACTGCCTGGGACACCTCGCCCTGGCGCTGAATGATCCGCGTCTGGGATTCCTGGGGGACATGCGGACCGGGTTGTTCATCGGCCTGGGATTGATCGCCCTGGGCTCGGGGGGGATCAAATCGTGTGTCTCGGCCCATGTGGGTGACCAGTTTGGCCAGAAGAACGCCCACCTGTTGGAGAAGGTGTTTGGCTGGTTCTATCTCGCCATCAACCTGGGGGCCTTTCTGTCGAACTTGGTGACCCCCTGGCTGATGAATTCGGGACCTGCATGGGTCGCCAAAAACTTTCCGGGGCTGGCTCCCCAGGACGAGTTGGGGAAGGCCCTGCTGGGACCGCACCTGGCGTTCGGCCTGCCCGGCGTGCTGATGCTGCTGGCGACAATCGTCTTCTGGATGGGACGGCATGTGTTTGTGCATGTTCCCGCCCAGGGACCCGAGAAGGTCTTTGCGTCTCTCCAGGGGGAAGGGCGGCAGGCTCTGCTGAAGTTGATTCCTCTGTTCGGTTTTGTGGCGATCTTCTGGTCCCTGTACGACCAGTCTGGTTCGTCATGGGTGCTGCAGGCCGAGAATCTTGATCGCCGGTTGATCCCCGGCGGTGATCCCCAGGGGGCCTGGGGTTGGCTGGCCGAGCCACTGCATGTCGAGTCGGTGCAGGCCATCAATCCCTTCCTGATCCTGGTGCTGGTCCCGTTTTTCAGTTACGTGGTCTATCCCGTCGTCGGGAGGGTCATCACGCTCACCCCCATGCGGAAGATTGGTGCCGGGTTCTTCCTGACGTTTCTCTCGTTTGTGATCATCGCGTGGTTGCAGCGGAGCATCGACCAGGGAAGTCAGCCCTCGGTCTATTGGCAGTTCCTCGCGTACCTGATCATCACGGCTGGGGAGGTGCTGGTCTCGGTCACCTGTCTCGAACATGCCTATACCCAGGCTCCCCACGAGGTGAAGTCGTTCGTGATGGCGCTGTACCTGCTCTCGGTCTCGGTGGGGAATTTCCTGACCGCTGGAATCAACAAGCTGATCAAGACCCCGGCGATCGGAGATCACCTGCAGGGCTGGAATTACTTCCTGTTCTTCGGGGGGCTGATGCTGGCGGCCACGGTGCTCTTCTCGTATGTCGCTCCATTGCTGAAGACCAAAACCTACGTGCAGCACGGCGACGAATCGGCCGCACATCACTAGCGTTCCCCGTTGCCCCGTGCCCCGGGTGTTGATGTGACCTCCCCGCGTGACCGCAAGCTCTGCACTGTCGAAGAGGCGGTGTCCCGGATTGCTGACGGTGCGACCGTCGCCTCGGGGGGCTTTGTCGGGGCGGCTCATCCCGAGGCCCTGACCGCCGCCCTCGAACGCCGCTTCCTGTCGACCGGCACACCCTCGGGGTTGACCCTGATCTACGGGGCGGGGCAGGGGGACGGCCGGTCGCGCGGGATGAATCACCTGGCCCACGCCGGCCTGCTGGCGCGGGCCATTGGCGGACACTGGGGGCTGGCCCCGGGCCTCGGCCGGCTCGCCCTCACGGGCCAGATCGAAGCCTACAACTTTCCGCAGGGGGTCATCTGCCAACTCTTCCGCGACATTGCCGCGGGACGCCCCGGCTGCATCACGCATGTTGGCCTGGGGACATTCATTGATCCCCTGCATGGAGGAGGCCGGTTGAATGACCGCACCCCGCCCGGCCTCGTGGAACGGATCGAACTGGGAGGTCGCACCTGGTTGTGGTATCACGCGCTGCCGATTCATGTCGGGCTGATCCGTGCCTCGGCCGCCGATCCCTGGGGCAACCTGACGATGGAAGACGAGGCGATCATCGGCGAGGTGCTTCCCATCGCGCAGGCGGCCCGCAACAGTGGAGGCATTGTCCTGGCCCAGGTGAAACACCTGCTGCAGGAACCACTTCCACCGCAGCGAGTGCGCGTCCCGGGAGTCCTCGTCGACCACATCATCGTGTCGGGCGCTGCCGAGCACCCGCAGACGTTTGGCGAAGAGTACAACCCGGCCTACGTTGAACCAGCCCGCTGGCCGGCCGTCAGTGAGCTTCCCCCTCCCATGCCCTGGGACGAACGCCGGATCATTGCCGAGCGTGCCTGTGATGAACTGCGGGCGGGGGCCATCGTCAACCTCGGAATCGGGATGCCCGAGGGAATTGCCCGTGTGGCGGCCGACCGGGGCCTGCTGGACCAGTTGACCCTCACCGTCGAAAGTGGCCCGATTGGGGGCATGCCCGCCGGGGGTTTGTCGTTTGGTGCCGCCGTTCGCCCACAGGCCATTGTCGATCAGCCCGCCCAGTTCGATTTTTACGATGGACGCGGGCTCGACTTCGCCGCGCTCGGAGCGGCCCAGGTCGACCGCCAGGGAAACGTCAACGTCGGGCGGTTCGGCACCCGCTTTGCCGGGGTCGGGGGCTTCGTCAACATCACGCAGACGGCCAAACGCCTCGTTTTTTGCGGCACACTGACTGCCTCTGGGCTTGAGGTGCGGCTCGAGGCCGGAAAAGTCCACATTGTCCGCGAGGGTTCGGTCCGCAAGTTCCTGCATGAGGTCGAACTGGTGACGTTCAGCGCGGCCCGCAGCCGGGAAATTGGCCAGGAGGTGCTCTACGTCACCGAGCGGGCCGTCTTCCGCCTTGTCGAGAATGGGCTGGAACTGGTCGAACTCGCCCCGGGCATTGATCTCGAGTCCCAGGTGCTGTCACAGCTCGACTTCCGTCCCCAGATCGGCACAATCCGCCCCATGCGTCTGGCGATTGACTGAGCCAGTCTCGAGCTCTGGTCGCAATGCACCTGTGTGGGTTCTTCTCTCCGAATTTCTGATCGCCGAGCCGGGTGCGAAAGGGAGGGGGCTTCGGGATCTGCGAGCCTGGAATTCAGCGTTCGGTTTCGAGGACCGACAGGGGAAAGATCATCGCTCCCTGCTCCAGTTCGCGGATCAATTGCCGCACGCTTTCGCCCCGCAGAATGTACTGATCCAGTTCGCTGCTGCGGACCCACCGCGCCTGCAGGCTGTGTTCATCGGGCTGGGACTTGGGAGCTGTGTCCCCGACTGGTTCCGCCACGAAGACCACCCGCATCCGGGCCGAGTCTTCCAGTGGGGTGTGGACCATTTTCAAAACACCCGTCAACCGGACCTCCAGGCCCCCTTCTTCACGCGTTTCGCGGCGGGCGGCCTCGGGGAATGACTCTCCCAGTTCGACCAATCCGGCCGGGAAGTACCAGGGTTCGCCGGGCTTGTCTTCCTGGACCAGCAGGAATTGATCGCCACGACGCACAATGGTGATTGCAAACGCCCAAGTCGGGGTTGCAGGGCGGGGGGTCACATGCGGGAGGGGCTGGGGAACGGAGAGCAACATAAAGAAAGAACCGCCCCAGGGGGCGGTTCTTTCACAGGTGTTGGGGAGATCGGGCGATCAATGTGGGTTCCGAACAGGTTGAGAACCCGGCCAGTTACCGCCAGGTGCCACGATTGCTGTTGGGCTGCAGGACAGTCCGGGAATCCCCTTCGATTCCCTGAACAATATTCCCATCGAAGTCGCTGACGATGATCGCACCACTGTTGGTTTTCTTCGCCTGCATGTCGACCACGCGGTGCCCGGTATTGTTGAAGACCGCGACCTGCCCTCCCGAGCCGGTCCCGCCGATCATGACGAGCCGTTGGGCATGCCCGGTGTACAGTTCAAGTTTCCCAAACCCCTTTTGCGAGTTGCCGAACATCACGCGGGGGAAACTGGAGTGGTCATTGACACTGATCAGGCCGTCTCCCTCGGCTGAGGTCGTCAGCTCGATGGCATAGCCCTTGTCGTTCACCACATAAAGACTGCGGGTCTTGATGCTGCCGCGGGTCCCCAGGATCGACCAGGCGAGGCCTCCGCCCAACAGGACGGCGGCGGCGATGAGGCCAAGGGAAATCCAGCGCCAACGCTTCAGTGAGCGTTCAAGCAGTTCGAGGCGTTCTTCAACCGTCATGGGCTCATCCTCGGCGCCCGATTTGCGCTGCGGCGAAGCGGCATCAGATCCCTTCTTGTCGGATCCAGGGGCGGCCATGATGGTTCAAAAATCCTTTTCCAGTCGCGCCGCGGCAGGCCCCTCCGGGTCCAGCCGTCTGAATGGGGCGGTACGACCGCCAACTGCTCCTCAATTCGCTTCCTCCTGCCAACTGCTGGTTGCGCTTCCATCGCGCCCCATCTCAGCCAGAACAGGATCACCCACTCTATCGGATCGAATCGGGGTCTCAGCAGCGGTCGAATTCAGCGGTCTTTGGGGATTTCGCGGCACCTGGGTCCAAGAGGCCAAACCAGGCAATCTCTGCCAGTGCCGACCGTCTGTGAAATCGGGAAAGGTTTGACGGCTGCGGGCTATGGAGCCAGTCCGTTCGCGGTTTCTCCCACATGTTCTCTTCCGGTCTGACATCCTGAAACCCGTTCCGCACAAATGTTCATGTCGGGGGTTGCGAGCCGACCCGACAATGAGTACCAATCTTGATACCAAAGGTTCGTCCCCCGCATTGATCCCTTCGTCGACCGCAACGTGAATGTTTGAACAATACGCCACTCTCGCATTTGTGGTCGGACTGATCCTGATCGCGGTGGGACTTCTCTGGCTGATCATTCGGGCGTTTCGACAGCGTCCACTGCTGGGGCTGGGTAGTGTCCTGTTTCCTCCAGCCCTGATTCCGTTTGCGTACCGGCATCGTCAGTCCCTCAAGATCCCGTTGCGGGTTTTGCTGTTGGGGTCGGTGCTCGCGGGAGGGGCTCTCGCCGCCGGCCGATGGCATGGTCGGTATCCCCCCCTGGGGGAGCGCGAGAAAATGGTCGATGGCGAACGGCACCTCACCCTCACGGGTTGGGACCGCAAGGATTACGCCCTGCTGCAGGACAAGACCGACACCGCGGTGCTGCAGATGGCGAATCTCGACGTCAATGATGAAGTGGTGAAAGTGCTCAAGGATTTCTCCCGCCTGCGGGAACTCGATCTGAATGGATCACAGTTGACCGATGAGGGACTGGCCCGTGTTGCCGCCTTGCCCAAGCTCGAGATCCTGCGCATTCGGGCCACCCGGGTGACTGACGAGGGCTTCCAGAAGTACCTGTTCGACAAGCCGACGCTGCATCAACTGGATGCCAGAGAAACCGTCATCTCGGCGAAGTCGCTGCGGGAATGGAAGAACCTGGATCAAGAACGCCGGAAGTATCTCAAGTAACCCTGCTCTCTCCGGTGACCGGGAGCTAACTGTCACCGTCACCCCTCATGGCTGGGGGGGCCGCTGTTCGCTGTGCTGGTTTCTGTCTGGGTCCTGATTCCTGTCTGGGTGAGATATGGCAGTTGCATTGAACGAAGACTCGCTGGGTTCTCAGGAGAATGCCCGCATCCTCGCCATCGCGTCCGACCTCGCCTATGAACCGGCTGGGACGGGTGAGGCGAAGTTCCAGAAAGAATTGGGCTTGAAGGCCCGGCTGATCAGCGTGGGCAACACCCAGTCTTGGGTTGCCAGTGACGACAAAAACATCATCGTTGCCTTTCGGGGTACCGAGGCCCCCAACAGCCTCGAAGGACTCAAGGACTGGCTGTTGACCGACGCCCTCAGCCTGTTGATCGTTCCCGAGGGACGACTGGGGACCGATCTGGCCGCCGCCGGTGTGGGGGCCCGCTTTCACCAGGGATTCGTCAATGCGATTGCCGACATCTGGGAGCCCACCCGGCATGCGGTCGAAGAGGAATTGCGGACTTCCGATCGCCCCCTCTGGGTCACCGGGCACAGCCTCGGTGGTGCACTGGCCCTGCTGGCCGGCTGGCTCTTCACCCGCAAGATGATCTCCGTCTGCGAGATCGTCACCTTCGGGGCACCGATGATCGGGAACCAGGCGGCGGTCGATGCCTTCGACCGCGAATTTGCCGGGAAGATTCATCGCTACGTCAACGCTCCCGATCCGGTCCCCCGGCTCCCCATGTACAGCCTGATGACCAACGAGTTCGTCCACTGCCAAAAGGAATGCCGACTGGCCGATCCCGAACCCGATGCCATGGCGGGCCTGCTGCAGTCGCTCGCAAAAAACACGGTCGACAAGCTGCTCAGCACGACCTTCGTCGACGAGATCTGGAATGCCGCCAAGGGTTCGGTTGCCTCCCACGGCATGGAGCATTACCGCCGGTTATTGGGCTGACCAGACTGTTCTGCTCCTCCATGGACGCTTCCGACCGTGACTGTGCCCCTCCCTCCCGCCCCCCATGCCGACTGGCGCAGCCAGTTCCCGGTTCGACCGGGGGTGACGTATCTGAATCATGGTTCGTTCGGTCCCTCCCCCAACTCGGTTCTCGCCTCACGCCACGAATGGTCGCACCGGCTGGAGAGCGAGCCGATGGACTTCTTTCTGAGGCAGATGGAAGACCATCTCGATACGGCCCGGGGGGGGCTGGGTCGATTTGTCGGCACAGCAGGCCGTCACCTGGCGTTTGTCGACAACGCCACCTTCGCCATGAACGTCGTCGCCGAGGGCTTCCCCCTCGAAGCGGGAGACGAGGTCCTTGCCAATGACCACGAGTACGGTGCCGTCCTGCGAATCTGGCGCAAACGGTGCCAGGAGACCGGTGCCCGACTCGTGGTCTCGTCGCTTCCCAAACGGTTTCAGTCGGCTGACGAGGTGGTGGCCTCCCTCTTCGCCCAGGCGACCAGCCAGACCCGGCTGATCGTTGTCAGCCACATCACCTCCCCCACGGCGGTCGTCCTCCCTGTCGAGGCGATCTGCCGGGAAGCCCGTTCACGCGGCATTGCCGTCTGCATCGATGGTCCGCATGCCCCGGCCGCGGTCCCAGTCGCGATCGACCGCCTCGGCTGCGACTTTTACTGTGCCAGCCTTCACAAGTGGCTCTCAGCCCCGTTTGGCTCGGGGTTTCTCTATGTTCACCCCCGATGGCAACAGCGGATGGAGCCGACGATCGTGAGTTGGGGGAACAGCCTCTCGGGACGTCCCGGGTCGTGGCTTGATCCCTACAACTGGCTCGGGACACGCGATCCCGCGGCGTTTCTCGCCGTCCCGGCAGCGATCGAGTACCTGCAGACTCTCGAGGCCCCCCCGGGTCCCGACTGGAGCGGCCCGGCGACTGGCCTGCCGGTGTTCCAGCACTACTCGCATGCCCTGGTGCAGTATGCCCGCCGCCGGATTGTCGGACTGACCGGCCTCGAACCGATGGTTCCCGATGACCCGGCCTGGTATTCGACGATGATCGGGCTCCCGCTCCCCGATTGTGTTCCCGAGCCCGACGCTCCCCACGCCCACCAGATGCAGCATGAACTGTGGCGCCGTTTCGCGATTGAGGTGCCGATCGTGAATTGGCACGGGCGACGGTACGTGCGGGTCTCGGCACATCTGTACAATGACCTCACCGATATCGACCGCCTCGTCGATGCCCTTGACCACCTGCTTCGGGAACTCTCGGCCTCCCGCTGACGGCCTCCCTGCCGGAGGTCGATCCCTTCCTGTTGGCCGTTCCACGCCATGCCCAAGCTGCTGTTTGTGACCGGTCGGCTGGCTGAGGAATCGCTGCGGCGGCTCCTGGAAAGCCTCGGTCCGCGACTCGGATGCGACACCGAGGTTGCGGTGCTGGGAATCAGCGTGGCCGCACTCATGCATGTCGATTGGGTGTCCCGCAAGTTGACAGTTCCTCCCGACGTCGACCGGGTGATTCTGCCGGGCTGGTGCCAGGGAGATCTCGAGACCCTGCGGGCCAAATATGGTGTGCCGTTCGAACGCGGGCCAAAGGAACTGCACGACCTGCCGGAATTCTTCGGACGGGGTCAGCGGGCCCCGGCCGACCTCACGCAGTCCGACATCGAGATCCTGGCCGAGATCAACCACGCCCCGAGGATGACCGACACCCAGATCGTCACCCTGGCGACCCACTATCGCCTCTCGGGGGCCGACGTCATCGATCTGGGTTGCATCCCGGCCGAGAGTTGGGCCCGGTCGGGGGAAGTGACGGCCCTGCTGCGGCGCGAAGGGTTTCGGGTCTCGATCGACAGCTACGAACGGGGCGAGGTGGAGCGGGCGATCGAAGCGGGGGCCGAGTTAGTCCTGAGTGTGAACCAGACCAACCTCGACTGGGGGCGTCACTTGCCCGCCGAGTTAATCGCCGTTCCCGACGAGCCGCGCGACTGGGACTCACTCGAGCGGACGGTGGCGGCGTTGCAGGAGGCGGGAGCGCGGTTCCGGATTGACCCCATCCTCGAACCGATCGGGTTCGGTTTCGCCGCCTCGCTGCAGCGGTACCACCGCGCACGGCAGCAGTGGCCCGACCTCCCCCTGATGATGGGAGTGGGGAACCTCACCGAGTTGACCGAGGTCGACAGTGCCGGGGTGAACATGGTGCTTGCGGGGTATTGCCAAGAGCTGAACATCGGATCGATCCTGACGACCGAGGTGATCCCATGGTGTCAGTCGGCGGTGCGGGAATTTGACGTGGCCCGTAGAATCGTCCGGCATGCCGTGCGGAACCGCACGCTTCCCAAGCGGGTGGATCCGAGCCTCGTGATGCTGCGGGATCCGAAGGTCCGGGCTCCATCGTCTGAAGAGTTGTCTGCGATGGCGAGGCAATTGCGCGACCCCAACTTCCGGCTGTTTGCCTCGGAGGGGGAACTGCACGCACTCAACCGCGATGGACACAGGCATGCGAGTGATCCGTTTGAGCTCTTCACGCAGTTGGGGGTGACCGATCCCTCCCACGCGTTTTATCTTGGGTATGAATTGGCCAAGGCCACGACCGCCCTCACGCTGGGCAAGCAGTACATCCAGGACGAAGCGCTGGACTGGGGCTTCCTCACCCGTCCCGAAAAAAGCCTGCGGCATCGGGAAGAATATCCCGGGTAATCCCACAGGCGGGGACTCAATGGTGGGCGGGGCGTCGTGGGACGCCCCATAAACACATCGTCGCTCGCCGGCGGTCGCTGCGTCGCACCGGCTGCCACGGTGTCAGAGGGAGGTTGGGGGGGGCGCGGCGCTCGATGATCCCCCCATTCGACTCGCCAGACATCTCGCTTCGCGAGGTGCTTGAGACCAAATGTTGGTGTCACGTCCAGAGACGTGCCCGCCCCCCCCTGGCCCCCCCCTCGCAGGGGGGGAACTGGTGCTGCGCACTTTGAAGAACTGGTGCTGCGCACTTTGAAGAACTGGTGCTGCGCACTTTGAAGAACTGGTGCTGCGCACTTTGAAGAACTGG
>Ga0315902_10010336_pt1 | contig 12353 bp, 8 predicted proteins | sample LakEriMetagenome_9_FD_203523 | JGI IMG/M metagenome (GOLD analysis project Ga0315902, IMG submission 203523) | Freshwater fungal communities from buoy surface, Lake Erie, Ohio, United States - Buoy 12 MA117 | ecosystem: Environmental > Aquatic > Freshwater > Lake > Lake biofilm | place: USA... | reverse complement strand
CAAAAGACCCTATGTTTGGGGTAGTGGCAATATCCTGAGCAATAACGTAGTAAGAAACGATATCACCATTTGAAACTCCACCTAGGTCACTAACGACCATTGAGAATGTCCATGTGCCATTCGTTGATGTACCGGAAGAAATAGTGCCTGGTTTGGAGAACCAAGTTCCAGTGTTTTTACGGTAGTATATTCTTGGTACCAATGCACCCATGGTTGGTACTCCGGATTGGTCCGTGATTGCTACCCCAGTCAGGTCAATATTACCGGCTCCGCAATTATTGGAGGCTAAAGCGGTAAAAGCAATGCCCGGAGGGGTTAAATCACTCGATAGCGGTGTAAAGTTACCCGCATCTGCTCCAATATCGGAAGCGGTTAGTCCAGAGCGTGTTTGTCCATCGAAGTCGGTTGAGACTCCGGGAATCGCCGCACCGTTTGCTTCTACAGGGGTCGCAACGGATGGCTGAATGTGAAGGTCTACCGAAGAAGCTGAACCATCGGGAGCTACGAAAAGGGGATCTGAGCTCAAACTATACAGGTCATTACCAGTGGCGCTCCGCCAATCATTAATACTTGCTTGATCTAGAGCATTGTAGAGTCCAACGAAACCTCCTGTGCCGGGAGCTAAAAGCAAATTATTTTCTGAGTATACTCCAGCTGGATTGGGTGCGGTGCCTACGAGGTTTATTGCATAGTGCTTTCCAGTTCCAGTACCATTTGAACGGTTATTTAAGAAAATATTGCTTCGATAGTTTCTAGGGGTAGTTGCGTTTAAACTCCGGAAGGCGAACGAATTATTCGTTCCTGTAACAGCAGCTCCTCCTACGTAAACGCTGTTATTGTAAAAGTTGTTACTACCGGCGGCTTCAGTAATGCCTGTAATGGTATAGCCTCCCAACACAGCTGTACCTGCAGCATTAATACCCACACGTACCTTGTTGTTTTGGTAGGTTGAATTACCCCCATTTACTTGAAAACCAGTTATGCCATTAGCTGCTCCAACTGCAGTATTTGAAAGGGAGATGCTGTGGATAAAGTTACGCTCTACCAGATTGGTGGTAGTTGTGGGAAGTGTAAATATCGCACCAAAAGCAATAGTAGCCACTGCAGTTGCGTTCGTGTTCGATATTGAGTGAATCGTATTTTGACTGATCAGGTTACTTCCTCCTACTTGTGCCGTTCCACTAACTGTTAAGCCTGCGGCCGAAACAAAGGTTGCCGATGCACTGGCGGTACTGATGTCTCTGACCAGGTTATTTGTGGCAGTAAAAGTTCCTAAAAAATTGGGACTGGTTCCAGAACCTTGTAGCTGCATGCCGTAAGCCGATGCATTGGTTCCAGTATTACTGTTCACCATGTTTGCAACGGTATTGGAATTAAACGTTTGCCCTACTGCATTACAAAAAGTTATAATCCCTGTTAGGATTGAATTGCCAGAGTACGTGATACTCCCAGGTACTGTTGTACTACCTACAGAGTTGTTGCTGACATTATAATTTACTCCAGTGGCAGTTCCCTGAACCGATATGCCTCTAAAAGTTGGAACGGTCGCCGGGGTTCCAGTCACGGTAAGACTTATACCTGCAATCGTATTGCCTGTCAGGTTCATCAAACTTGCAGGGGTTAAACCTCCACAGATGATCCCACTGAAAACATAAGCGGATCCAGATGCAGAAATTGTGATGTTTCCAGTTGTGGAAGCAGATCCTATTGTATTGTTGCTAATATTTAACAAACCCTGTCCCGCTAATATACCACCGTTAAACCCTGCTGTGTTAGTAGTGGTAATATTAATATTTTGGATGAAGTTATTACTAAAGGTAGATACCACTGACCCCGCAAGACCTATGTTGATCCCTCGGAAGTTAACAGCTGCTCCAGTGAAAGTCAAAGGGGTGCCTCCACAAAGAGGAGCGGTTCCGCCGATGTAATTGCCAGAGACTGTGAAATTATTACCTGAAGTCGTGTTACTAACCTGAATCCCCCCCCAGGTTGTGGTCGTGGAACGGGAAACGGTTTGGTAGATACTGTTGCCTGAAATAGTCCACTCTGAATTACCACCGACTACATTGATACTGTAAGAAATTGATGATGCACCGAAAATATTGATGAATTCGTTATTGGAAATGGTATTTCCAGAATTCAAGGTTGCAGGAGTTGTAGTGGTACCAGAGGCATAAATTCCATTAACAGGTGTGGTGGCACCATCCCGGATATCAGACTGCTCTACAAGGTTGTTGTCATTACCGTTTGCGCCAGAGGTAGTACTAAACAACACTACCCCACTTGTGGTAGAGGTGTTGACACCTCGAAGACTGCAAAAGCGGAGGATGTTGTTGGATCCTTCGTTAATAAACCGAACTACTTGTCCAGTAGTAACTGTGCTTGCAATAATCAGGTTGCGGCTAGTTCCAACTCCTCCCGGACGTCCATCAATTCGCCACCATTGTCCACCATTAATATCAATGGCAGGCTGACTTGCGGTTGAACTGGATATGGTCAATACAGGTGATCCCAACTCAGGACGTATGGTTACTGTATTTGTTGATGTCGGTGGACTACAATTAGTTTGTCCCGCAAGGACAATCGGAAATACCTCTCCAGCTCCAGTGTAGGTAGCTTGCAATTCAATGATAGTAGCTGCACTGACACCACTCTGATTAACTGCATTAACAGCTGCAGTAAGAGTTGGATAAGTACCAGTAGGACCCACCGTAACAGTTCCACTAAGTGGAGAACTTGCAGGAACTGAACTAATTAAAGAAAAATTATCAATGGCAGATGGGGGTTGTGTACCTCCAGACCCGTCGTTTCTCCATGTAATAAAAAGCCTAATGGTGGCTGGGGAACTGCAGTTGCCAAAATTAGCGGAGGATACTGTACCGGAAACGTTCTGTATGGAGGCTGTTTGTAAGTTATGCGCTCCGATAACTGTTGTGCCCGCAATGATTGGTGTTGTTATAGGTGAAACCGAACCAGAGGTCCCTGACTGTGCGGCAGGAGTAATGGAGGTAGAACCAACAGAAATTTGTATGAAGTCGTAAGTGCTTTCACCTCCTCCATACCATTGGTAGGAGTAAGAAAGACTTGTCTGGCCTGCTGGAAGGGTGATGTCCCTGTAAAAATGTACTAAAGAACCCGATGAAGTGAGGTAATTATGAGTACTGCCAGTTGGGTCATTACTCACGTACGCGCTTCGAGAAGTGAACAAACTTGGTGCTGTTCCTGTAAACCATTGGTTAGTCACGCCGGAACCATTTACAACTGTCCATCCATTGTCTGCGAAGGAACCTGTCCCTAGCTCAAATCCACCTGCACCGGTGGGATCTACCAAGGTCGTCTGTGCTTGGCCGACGAATCCGACCGCTAACAGTGGGAGTATAAGAAGGTACGCAACCTTCAATGTATAATTCTTTTTCATGAGATAAACGCTTAGCGAATAAAAAGAGGATTAATTGGCTGATTGTGGAGCAGCAACTGTTGAGGAACTTAGCTGCTCAATCAAAATTGGAACATATTGATCATGTAACCAAATCGGATTGAGAGGCTTAAGGTCTGCCACTGTCAATGCGTCAGAAACTACCTTTTTGTAGGAGTGAAGAATTAAATTTCCTAAGCTGCCTGATGTTGACAAATCTGCCTGAATGTAGGTAATCATCCTCTGAGCAGCAGTGTGTAAAACGCGATCCTCAGTAGGCAAGTCGGGTAGTGCCAACAGAGAGTTTAATCGAATTTGCTCAGAATCCAAGAAAGCGGAGGCGTCAGTGGCCGCTTTCCATGAGTGATTATCCAACTCATAGGAGAGCGTTTGTGCCTGAAGCGAATGTCCTGTAAGCAAAAGGCAAAACACGACAATAAAAGAGTAGAATAGTTTCATTGCAACTTTTTATTTGCTATAAAATAAAAGATTAAAAAACATCTTGTTTTAATAATGTAACTAAATAGTATATTACCTTGTAAAGCTACGTTAAAATTTTTCGAGCAGAAGTAAATAGCATGATGTATTAACAAATTAAAAAAAATTATAGTTGAAAAATAAATTGAAATTCAATTATTTGTGAGTTTTGTCCAATATCATAAATAATTTTTATAATCAGTATCCATATATCGAATATACAAAAATTGGTCTATTGTTGCATTTAATCGAATTAGATTTTGTTGAACTTAGTCCAGAGGAGGTGGCACAACCCGTTTGAAGCAATAAAGAGCGAACCATTCGATTTTATTTGAGGTCAAGTTTGACCCCAAAAGCATTACGAAGTTGCAATTTCTCATCCTTTGCCAAGATGAGTTGGGTAATCTGAAGACTGTTTCAACCGAGCATGTATCCTTGGGTTAAAATGCGATTCACCATTCAGCAGGTTAACTCGAATAATCTCCACTGCGTTGGTAATTTGACTGTCTCCCCCCTTTATTATTTTTATTGACTTTATTGGTAATATTGTGCCTCCAATTATTGAATAAATTGACATGAAAAATACTCAAGCCATCCAAGGCATACTCGATAAGTCCATTGACGGTAAAGTTGTATTTGGTACTACATTTGCCTTGAAGTTCGATAACAAGATCTGGAATGGCGCCTCAGGAAATCTGTCTGCTGATTCTCCCTTTTTCATAGCTAGTACTACCAAACTGTTTACCACTGCCCTTGTGTTGAAATTAATATCAAGGGGCGTATGGCGTTTGGAGGATCCTATTGGTAAGTTCTTGGGTTCGGAGGTTATGAAAGATTTGCATGTATTCAAAGGCATGGATTATTCAGCCCATATTACTATTGGGCAATTAATGGCTCATACCTCTGGATTACCAGATTATTTTCAAGGGAAGGGACCTGATGGAACTTCACTAGAAAAACGTTTGACAGCTGGAATAGATCAAGGGTGGACATTTGAGGAAGCTATAGCACTTAGTAAATCGATGCACCCACATTTTGCTCCCGGAACCTTGCATAAAGCAAAATACGCTGACACTAATTTTCAACTGCTTGGAAGAATGATTGAAAATTGCACAGGGGTAGCCTTTGCTGCCTATTGCCACTCAGAAATTATTTCTCCTCTTGGTCTTTCCCAGACTTATTTATATGCAGATCCAACCGATTCTCAGCCTCAACCCTTGTCCTTTCGCGACCAGGTTTTGAGGATCCCCAAAGCGATGGCTTCTTTTGGACCAGATGGAGGGATGGTATCTTCATCCTGCGACTTACTTCGGTTTTTAGAGGGCTTTTTTTTAGGAGAATTATTTCCCCAAAGCTATCTCCCTTCGCTTCAAAAATGGAACAAGATCTTTTTTCCAATGAAAGCAGGAATAGGGATCCAACTTTTCGAACTACCCTGGATTCTAAATCCTTTTGGCACCGTGCCAGCTTTTATTGGACACTCGGGGTTATCCGGGGCGTTGGCTTATTACAGTCCTTCACAGCGAATAATGATTACAGGAACTGTTAATCAGATATCAAACCCAGATCGTTCCTTTCGAGTTATGATTCGGTTAGCACAGTTGATTAAAACCAGCTAATCCGAGTCAAACTTTTCAATTCGCCTCGGTAAAGAAGTCCTCCAACCCTCTTGAAAATACGCCTGAAGGCGTAATTGCGTACACATGTCCTCTCCATTCACGCAACTCGAGGAGGATGTGCCCCGATAAGCCCTCGGTGTTCAAAGGGCGATGCCGAAATCCAGGCTGATCGCTGCGCTCCGTCAATTCATATAAGTTGACTGAATTCCAAGTTACCCTTCGATTGTTAAACGTAGAGTATCCTTTCATGATGGTGATGTCGGGAATTCCAAACGACACGGGGCTATCGGCCACCCAGGTCCAGGTTTCACCGTCATCCTCTGAGAAGTAGGTACCTCCTGGAGATCCCCAGGCGTACCATTTATCGGTGGCTGGGTACACTTTGTAAATAGGATCCTCCGATACTTTTTGGGTTTGCCCATCGGGATACACTTTAAAGGAGTATCCCTGCTGAGAAACGAGGCCTACCAAAAAGTCATCTCCCATCAATTGCACCGAACTGGTGTGAGCAAAATCCGGGTAGTCCTCTATTTTTTGAAAACGGACCTCCTCAACCCGTTGTCGGTCAACTGAAAGTTGGACGTTGAATAAAAACAAAGCCTCTTCCTCCCTCTCATTTTTGAGCGGTAAAAGTAGCTGCCCCTTGCTATTCACTGCCACATTAAGTTTGGAAAGGTGCTGTTCCATCGTATTGGCATTACCGTAGCCGAGTGAATCAAAGGATAGAAAGACCCGGTCTTCTGGATCTGCATCCGGACGCTCCGTAGGGACAAACAACAATCCTCCCGGCAGGGCTTGGTACAGGACCAGGTAATCGCGGGTGAGAGGAAGTGGTACTCTGGCTCTATACGGAAGGGAGCGGTGAAGGGCTGAGCCATCCGGTTGAACCTCAGAGAGGGTATATTCTGTAAGTACATATAGTTGATCGTCCCAAACGCCACTGCTGATAGCGTTTCTAAAAAAATAGGTAAAAGCGGGAACCTCTTTCCAAGGCTCAGGGGCTGGGGGTTCTGGATCGGAGGTCCGGCAAGCTAAGTAGAAAAAGGAGAGCAGGAGTAGAAGAGGGTAAGATGAAATTTTCATACCATTCAATGATTTACAAGTAATACTTTTATAAACGAAATAATTACTATTTTGTTTTCCAGGGATAGGTTTTTGCTAAGGTTAGCCAAAATTTCCTCTTTACTGCAAATCCAACTAATATTAAACCGCTGGATAATTTATAAAAATAAACTAAGCAATGAATTATGTAGACGAAAAAATCCAGGATGGACCACCAAGGAAAAGAGGCTTACCAGGGCAAACGCGAATGACCGTTATTAAAATAATAAATGGAAAGGGTTTTACATTTGCCTCGATGTCCGGGCCTTTGTTTTGATAATAATCATTGAGGTAGAAATCCACGAACTCGTAGATGGTTCATAAGGCAGTTGACTCGGCAATCACTATAAAAAGAGGCTTTAGAATTTGTTTGCTTCATAGATTAAGTATCTATTGAACCTGCCTGACCCTCCTTTTGTTACATCTAGAATCAAAACACAGAACCAAATTCACCAAAAAAACGCTTGTCCATGAGCCAGCAGCGTGCCTGGAGTCAACTCTTTAAGATTTTCCCCCTGACCGAAGCGGAGGTAAGCAAGATTGAGGCTGCCCCGGATGAACCCCATTACCACGATTATGAGGAGCTGATTGTGGGAATACAGGGTCAATTGGAACATTTTATTGATTTCAAATTGACGACCCTGCGAGCTCCCTTCGTAAGTTTCGTTACCAAGGGAAAAATCCACCGGGTAATGCCCCGGACGGAAAATGGCCGATGTCAAATGTGGGTGCTTCGGTTTAAAAGCGAGTTCATTGCGGAGTCTGCTTTCCAGCTTTATGCACATTACCACGACCATGCCAACTTGCCTCTTGAAAAGGGCCCATCGTTTGATCGATTAGTAGGACTTTGTGAGCTGATTAATGGAGAAATGCAGGAAATAATCCCAGACCTGGCGGTGGTCAGGCATTTACTCAATGGCCTCCTTGCTATGATCGAAGCAGAGCGCCAAAAGGTAGCACCGAATAGCTCCGGACAACTCCCCAGTCAAAACACCACCTTCAAAAACTTTTTAGCCATTTTGGAAGACAACTTTCGGCGTCCCGTGGGCGTTGATTTTTATGCCGAAAAGTTATTTATGACCGCCCGGAACCTCAACCTGATCTGTAACCAAATTCTCCAAAAAAGCGTTTCGGAAATGATTGAAACCCGCAAACTAATTGAAGCCAAAAACCTGCTGGCTACTTCCAATAAACCTATTGCCGAAATTGGATTTGAACTAGGGTACCAAGAAAAAGCGTATTTCACCGCCGTATTCAAGAAAAAAACCGGTCAAACACCCAGTCAGTTTCGAGCGGAAATGCATGCGATTACTTCTTGAGCTGTTTCATTTACCACCTTCGCATTTATTTCCAAAAATCAATATCGGACTTCCGTTTTCTGATACCTATTAGGGAAGTTGCCAACCTACTTTTGTCTTGTTAATTTCAACAAGCTGGTTGAGCTTATTTCATGTTGCGTTGATGCTGGAGTAAGCTGACCTTTTTATTCCTTTTCTTCACGATGCACCTATTATTATTCATCACTTGTATGTTTGCTTTTTGCACTCCCGCTGTTATGGCCACAGATCCATTGTTACCTCTCCCCTATTTAGTCCGGGCGCCCCTCGAGAAAACGGATCAAACCCCTGTGCTAATTTTATTACATGGCCTTGGAAGTAATGAACAAGACCTGTTTTCATTAGCCAACCAAGTGCCAGCCCATTTTTTGGTCATTGCTGCACGGGCCCCACTGCAATTGGATGCTAACAGTTTTGCCTGGTACCAGGTTGATTTTTCCTCCGGTAAACCCGTTTACGATCGGGAGCAGGAGGCAAGTAGCAGAGCCCTTTTGATCCAATTTATTGAACAAGTGAAAGCCAATTACCAGATTAAGGGCAAGGTATATTTGGGTGGATTCAGTCAAGGCGCCATCATGAGTTACAGCATCGGACTCACCCGACCCGATTTAGTACATGGAATTGCCCTAATGAGTGGGAGGTTACTGGAAGAAATCAAACCACAGTTGGCTACCCATCAATCGCTGCAAAATTTAAAGGTATTTATTGCCCATGGTACGCAAGATGCTGTATTGAACATTCAATATGCCCGGTCTAGCAAGGCCTATTTGGGGAGCTTAGGCCTACAGCCCACTTATCGCGAATACCCAGCCCCACACACCATTACCAAAGAAATGGTACAGGACCTTGTACAATGGATAAATAGCCATTAATTTGCAGCCGTTACCTTAATTACGGTTCATTTCTTTGCATAAAGAATTCAACACCGATCAAACGAAATGCCCTTCAGCAGCCTTATTGACTTTCTCGGAACGTTCGCGTTTGCCATTAGTGGGATCCGACTTGCCTCTGGCAAACAAATCGATTGGTTCGGAGCCTACATCATTGGATTGGTTACAGCTATTGGAGGCGGCACATTAAGGGACTTACTGCTGGACGTAACGCCCTTTTGGATGCTCGATCCAAACTATTTTATTGCTACTGGATGGGCCTTGCTCGCTACCCTACTCTTCAAAGAGCAACTGCTTCGATGGGGAAATACCTTGTTTTTATTCGACACCATCGGACTGGGTTTATTCACCATCGTCGGAATTACAAAAAGCCTGGAAGCGGGCTTGCCATTTTGGGTTTGTGTAGTAATGGGAACGATTACCGGAAGTTTGGGAGGCGTGATACGGGACGTTTTGTTGAACGAGGTGCCGCTTCTATTTCGAAAAGATATTTACGCGCTCGCCTGTGTGGCTGGAGGAGCTGTTTATTTTGGTTGTGCTGCCCTGCAGTTGCCAAAGGAGATGACCGAAAGCGCTGCTGCTGCTGTTGTTATTTTATCGAGATGGTTAGCCGTGCAGTTCCACATCCATTTACCCCAATTACCTTCGATCGAGCAAAACCCCGGGGAAGACTAAGAACTCCTTGCTTAAAAACAACACCGATTTTCCGAATTCTGATACCGTTGGAGCACCCTCCCTCCCCAACTTTGTCACAGAATTCAACTAGTTCAATCCTGTAAAGCACCCATTATGAATCGCAAAGATTTTTTAAAAACACTAGCAATTTTGCCAGCCATTGGAGCAACGATGAAAATTCAAGAATTAAGCAATATGACCCGTGATTTCGGCAATACCGCTAAAATGCCGGTTTTATTTCTGGGTCATGGAAGTCCAATGAATGCCATTGAAGAAAACGAATTTGTAACTGGATTTCGCAAGGTGGGCAAAGAAATTACTCGTCCGAGCGCAATTCTGGTCATTTCAGCGCACTGGGAAACTCCGGGTACTTTTGTAACTGCCATGCAGCAACCCCGCACTATCCACGACTTTGGCGGATTCCCTAAAGCCCTGTTCGATGTGCAGTATCCCGCACCCGGAAGCCCGACATTGGCCAAAGAAACCCAACAGCTCATTACCCACACCAAGGTGGAGTTAGATGAAAAATGGGGATTGGACCACGGTGCTTGGTCGGTCATCAAACACCTTTACCCTGATGCAGATGTGCCGGTGATTCAAATGAGCTTGGACTACCGCCAATCCGCACAATGGCATTATGATTTGGCCAAGCAACTGGCTGCCCTGCGCCGTAAAGGCGTCCTTATTGTGGGAAGCGGTAATATGGTCCACAACCTCGGGAAAGTAGAATGGAGAAGACTGAGTGAAACCTTTGGTTATGACTGGGCCTTGGAAGCCTCTGAAAAAATGAAAAACAGCATTCGAACAGGCGATCATCAACCCCTAATTCAGTTTCGCTCACAAGGTAAAGCATTTGATCTGGCCATTCCCACTCCAGAGCACTACCTTCCCTTGCTGTACACTTTGGCCCTACAGGAAAAAGGAGAAGAAGTTGCCTTGTTCAATGATTTAGCGGTAGCGGGCGCGTTAACGATGACTTCGGTTAAAATTGGGTAGGATTTAAGAGTTTACCCTAATGTTTCCCATTGTTAAACTTTTTTCTTTTGCAGGAGTCTAACTCAAAAAACACTGTTATGTTAGTTAGACGACTACTTTTTTTAACTGTTATCATTCATTATTGCTCCTTCAGCACTTGGGCCCATAATCCAACTTGGACCGATGGAATAGCTTGTATTATCTATTCTCACTGTACTGGCTGCCATAACCAAAATGGGATTGCTCCATTTTCATTGGTTAGTTATGAGGAGGTGTATGAAAATCGGTTTTCAATCGCGGCATCGATACAAGCGCTGAGTATGCCCCCTTTTCCTGCAAGCCAAGAAAGGACCAAATTTGCCCATTCGAACACCCTAAGCGATCATGAAATTAATGAAATAGTAGATTGGGTGAATAATTTTGCTCCCTATGGGGATGTCAGCAATTCTCCCACCCCACCCACCTACTCTACTGGGTATCAACTGCAGTCTCCTGATTTTATTGGACAAATTCCTGCATACACGATTACTTCCGGAAATGATGTGTACCGTATGTTCGTCATTCCGGTTAACAACTCTACTCAACGAACTATACAGAGCATTGAGGTGTATCCGGGTAATCGCAATATCGTTCACCATGCTTTGGTATTTCAAGATACATCCACTACCCCGTTGCAATTGGATCAGGCAGATCCTCTACCCGGTTACGATGCTTTTGGTGGTACAGGATCACCAACATCCAAGTTAATAACTGCGTATACCCCAGGTCAAAGCGCCTTCCATTTTGCTCCAGGATTTGGGGCTATATTATTACCTAATTCTTATTTGGTGGTTCAAATGCACTATCCGGGTGGAGTAGCCGGAGAAGTAGATAGTACTCAGGTGCGCTTAAAGTTTGGACCAGCTAATTTAAGAAATGTAAGCACCGTTGCGGCCTTGAACCACAATACCAGTCTTATTAATGGACCGCTCTTTATCCCAGCCAACACGGTAAAAACCTTTTACAGCCAAGTAAATAACAACATTAATCGTACACTAACAGGAATAATGCCACACATGCATCTAATTGGAAGGTCAATTAAGGCTTTTTGTGTGACTCCAACAAATGATACACTTCATTTGATCGATATTCCAGAATGGGATTTTCATTGGCAGTATTTCTACCAGTTTCAGAAGCCCATTTTATTACCTGCAGGTAGCGTACTATACGGTCAAGCTACCTACGATAACACTATCAACAATCCTAACAATCCTAATAATCCGCCCAAAGATGTTTCAAGAGGAGAAGGGACAGAAGATGAAATGTTCTTAATTTACATGAATCTTTCGTCTTTTTTGCCAACTGATACTAGCATAATCATTGACACATCAAGTCACTTTTCGCATAACTCCTCTTGTTTTTCTACATCCAACCTTTCGGAATCACCTACTGTGGAGGTATCAGCATTTCCAAATCCGGTTACGAGCGAACTGATCATCAAAGGTTTGGATCAATTTTATTCGGTAACGCTTTATGACAATAAGGGAAAGGTAGTTTTACATAAAGCATGCACAGTGGCTGAACCACTAAAGATGGACCACCTAGCTAATGGAATTTATTATGTACAGATTATAACAGCATCCAAACAAGTGTACTATAAAAAGGTGTTGAAGGAATAAATTACTTGAGTAATCCGCGAACACTTGATTTTAACTAATTCGGCGGGCACAAGAAGGAGGTCCGATTATCCTGACCTCCTTTTCCCAACGAGTTTTCACTATTTTAATCCATTAATTAGGTTGATATACTTCCGAAAGACCGGACTGGATTGGAGCCGTAAAGGAAATAAATCGCTGATGTTGAATAATTTTAGTCCGTTAATTTG
>Ga0315902_10010335_pt1 | contig 12353 bp, 21 predicted proteins | sample LakEriMetagenome_9_FD_203523 | JGI IMG/M metagenome (GOLD analysis project Ga0315902, IMG submission 203523) | Freshwater fungal communities from buoy surface, Lake Erie, Ohio, United States - Buoy 12 MA117 | ecosystem: Environmental > Aquatic > Freshwater > Lake > Lake biofilm | place: USA... | reverse complement strand
CAAGGAGCAATACAAGATTGCAAAAGATTATAACTCAATTGAAGCCGGTAACAAACGCAGATTTGATATCCAGGCCGCATTGGATAAGGCTAATGCATTGAGCAAGGAGCTTGTAGCATTGAAAGCAAAGATTCATGCTGCGAACACGGGAGTGTATGGTAAGATCTTTGAGATGTCAGAATTGAAGTCTCAGATCAAGGAGTTGCGAGCAATTCCAACGGTAGAAGGTAAAACTTCGTCATCACGATACGGTGGCAGCATGGACAGTGTGAGAGAAGTAGAGATTGATGCAGCGCAAATGGCAATGATGATTAAAGGCATCGAAGCACGTATCGAAGTTCTGCAAGATGAGCTAGATACGCATAATGCGACTGCGACGATATAGCCCGTTGCAGGTCGGGTTACCCAAGGTGTAAGGTAGGGACGAAGTAATGACGATTGCCGTATTTCCAATACTGTAACTGCTACAAACGATACTAGATAATGATCGGAGTCATTGATAAAGTCAATACTTGTATCCCGTCAATAGTCATGCAGATTCAAAACTTAAAACTCTTTTGATACTATACGACATTGCCATTTACGGACTCCTTACCCCAAGCCTTAAATTTAAAAACAATGAAGAACGTTTTATACTTAGTAAGAGGATTGCCTGGATCAGGTAAAAGTACATTTGCAAAAATGCTAGTTGGTGATAAAGACTATTGCCATAAAGAGGCAGATATGTACTTTGTTGATCACGAAGGTAACTACAAGTTTAGACCTGCTAAGATAAAAGATGCACATGCTTGGTGTCAAGAGGAAGTTGATTTCTTAATGAGACTTGAACACTCGCCGGTGGTAGTATCAAATACTTTTACACAAGAGTGGGAGATGCAACCGTACATAGATTTAGCTAAGAAGTACGGCTACACTGTATTTACGATCATCGTTGAAAATAGACATGGTGGTACGAATACGCACGATGTTCCAGAAGAAACATTAACACGAATGAGAGATCGTTTTGAAGTAAAACTATAATACAACCAACCTGCAATGGAAAAAGATTTAGAATACTGGAAGGCACGCTGTTTAGCAGCAGAACGCGTTATAGAAACTACGCCATGTGACTTAGATATTAGCTGTGAACAGATACAGGCTGTATTTGTTTGGGCGGATCTGGTTGCGCAATGTGATGAAGAATAACAAACAACAAACAAATGATACCTTATATTCATGCTGAGCTTTCAGCGAAACGTTACGGAGGAGTACCTGAAGATTATTTGGACATTCATGAGTTAATGGATTCCAGTAAAGCAGCTTTTCCAAACAATGCACATCGTGTATTGACACATAACAGTTGGTTTGTAGTTACGATATTACCGAAGGTGTTTGGGCATCGTCGTAAAAACAGCGCCGGCCGTATGTATAATGTAAAGGATGTCGGTGAATACCATATCCTAGAAGACTTCCGTATGCAGTTTATTCCTTCAGTGCAAGATTATCTAGAGAACCTAGTAGTTCAGCCATGGATGAATAACGGAGGTGGGACTCCAAACCGATGCCAATTGATGTTTAAAAACAAACGCGAGGCAGAGGCATATGTAAAACGTGATGAAGATACAACCCAATCAGAAGAAGCAAACGTATTTGATTAATAACAAACAATAACATGACAGTAGTAGAAAAAATCCAAGCCGAACTTAAAGTGTTCGAAGAAAAGAAGAAAGCTCTAGTTGAAGAACTTCGTAAGGAGTTTCCAACGATGTTTAACGAATTGTTTGAGCAGTCTGCTCGTATCGATTCGTTTACGTGGAGACAATATACGCCGTACTTTAATGACGGCGATACATGTGAATTCGGAGTATATGCAGATGATCCGATTATCAATGATGAAGATATCTACGACATAGAATGGTATGATTGGAAATACAAATATCACCTACGAGGCGATAAGGAGTACGCAAATCTGTTAACGGAGAATCCAAATATCGATCTTGTTGAGTGTCAGTTAGTAGATGACTTCACTAAGGTTATTGACGGTATTCCTGTGGACTTCCTTAAGGATCTATTTGGAGACCACTGCCAGGTAACAATTCACAGAGATGGATCAATTGATGTAACTGAATATGAACATGACTAAGTTTTACGAATATACACAAAATAACAGTGGCGGTAGCTTTGAGGTAGATAATGATTTATGCCACCGTTTATTGATTGAAGCTGACTCAGCTGAACAAGCCGATGCTATAGCAGAAGCTTTGGGAGTATACTTTGATGGGTGTGATAACGGCATGGACTGTGAATGTTGCGGGGATCGTTGGTACAGTCAAAATAGGTATGGCGATAGCGGAATGTCATTTCCTTATTCATATGCTTCTTTCTCAAAAGAGGAAGCCGAGTCATTAGCTGAAACATACGGCGTAACAATCGAATCTACAAAAACTACGATTGGCAATCGTAATACTAGTATCATATTCGATACAGTAGAACGATATGCACAATTCATGGCCGATCGTTTTATGTCTTGGACAACACCTGAGGTGAGAATTTTTTATAAAGATGGAACAAGAAAAGAAATTTACGAAAATGGAAAACAATAACAGCGTCTGTTACGTAGCACGTATTACAGAAGTAAAAACAATACCGGGAGCAGATAACATTGAACAAGGTGTTATCGGTGGTTGGAACTGTATCATTAAGAAAGGAGAATACACGGCCGGTGATCTAGTAGTTGTTGCTACAACCGATGCAGTTATTCCACAGGAACTTTCCGATGCGATGAATGTTACCAATTACCTTCGTAAGGGTCAACGTGTTCGTACCGTAAAGTTGCGTGGCGTGTATTCTGAATGTTTAATTATTCCTATTACCTATGTTCAAGGCGTAAAGCGTTATGAAGGAGCAGATGTGATGGAAATGTTAAATGTGTTCAAATATGAACCACCTGCAACTCAAATACAATTGTCATCGGGTCGTAAGGTTAGATATCACCAAAACCCAAACTTTACTGTATACTACAAGTTTCCGAACTTGAAGAATGTAGCAGGAATGTTTACCGAAGAAGATACTGTTGAGATTACTCGCAAGATACATGGTACAAATGCTCGTTATGGAATTGTTAAGAAACCCAAACTAACATTCTGGGATAAGTGTAAGAAGTTTATCGGCTTAGCTGATAAATGGATCGAGTATGAGTACGTGTATGGTTCACATAACGTAGAGAAGGGATCGGATTCACAAGGATTCTATTCTACGGATGTATGGCGTGAAGTAGCTGATAAAGATGCTATCAAACAAAAGTTATGGGCACATGTAACTGAATTCTATACTCCAGAACAAATTGGATCTGGTTTAGTATTGTACGGAGAAGTGTATGGTCCGGGCATTCAAAAGAATTATGACTACGGTCTTAAGGAATTGAAGTTTGCTGGTTTCGATGTAACACTTAACGGTGAGTATATGGATATGATGGGCGCTTGGTTTATTATCGAGAGCATGCATCTATCATATGTACCGGTACTATATGTTGGTAATTGGTCACAAGCCATCCAAGATAAGTTTGTGTTCAATAACAACATTGAAGGTACTAAGGTACCACATGAAGGTATTGTGATTAAGCATATAAGTGGCGATAGACATAAAGTAGCTAAAGTGATCAACGCAGATTATCTTATCTATGGAGAGAAGCACGATGTAGGCGATAGCCACTAAAAAGCCTTAACTATCGTAAATATGTAACCTATTGATTATCAACGAGTTATAACTTATTGATTTTCAATAGGTTACTACTGTAACTTTTCTTACTTTTTTCTTGGATTATTGGAAGAAAGTTCATATTATTAAGTATAAGATTTAGATATGAGTTACCAGAACAGCATAGTAGATAAAGCAGTTTACCTTTTGGGTCTTTCGGTAGAATGTGAGAAACGAGGTGATCATGGTAGTGCTTACCGTTATGAGGTTTGTCTATTTGAATTGATGGGACAAATGTCTAAAGAAGAGTTAGAACAATACAAATCAAAAGTTAACTGATATGAGCATGGTAGGTTTTATAAAATGGGCACGGGAACAACATGATGTTGAATGCAATCAGCGTTATGCAACGAGTTTCATGGAAGACATTCCATACAGCTTTCACCTTAAGGCTGTTGCATGTCAAGCTAAAATGTTTGATTATCTTTTAGCTAACGACAGCGAGCGTACATTGGCCCAAATGGGTGCATGGGGGCATGACCTTATTGAAGATGCTCGGGTAACATATAACGATATCAGAAACAATTGGGGACAACCATTGGCTGATATCATTTATGCCTGTACAGAGTTGCGTGGTAGAGACCGTAATGAAAGACATGGTGCTGAGTATTTCGAAACACTCAATGCCAATCGATTGGCGGTGTTTGTTAAGCTTTGTGATATTATTGCTAACGTAACATTTAGTATGTTAACGGGCAGTACCATGTATGACAAGTACCGTAAAGAGTATCCGCATATGCGTGAAGAGTTGTACGACCATACCGGTGAGTTTGAGGATATGTTCCTACACCTAGAACGACTTTTAGAAATTAACAAATAACAAAACAATACAGAATATGTTTAGATTTGCTAAGTCGATGTTTATCACCGTCGCAGTTTTTATGTTAGTTGGTATTGGATTTAGAGCATTGCTCGTATATAATGCGTATAATGATACCAACGGCCAATTGTACCAAATTGACGTTAATAACTTCAATACGGTAGAAACATATCTCACCCGAGATTATGTTGTTGACCCGAATACAAAATGCATTACCTTTAAGGACGAAATGCATTTACAGAGAACAGTTTGCAATAACTATACAATAACAAAATATTAAAATCAACACAGAAATGAGACATTTACAAAATCCGTTTAAAGCTTTCGTAGCATTTGTTGCATTAATTGCCTTGATGGCAATGCTTGGATCTTGCGGCCCAGCCCGTAGTGATTATAAGTACATGATTAAAGAAAGTTCAGGACGTACTAGTTACGTAGATTCGTATACAGAAAATGGTGGATGTGTGACATTCATCGATGAACGTAATGACCCAACACATGTATGTGGCACATATACGATTGTAACACAAAAATAAGGAGAACAATATGCCAAGTATTAGTATTGACGCTACAGTAGAGATTGATGATATTTACGATGAACTAGATTCATATGATATAGACCGATTGATAAGTTGGTTACATAAGGACGGTCATTTGAGTGAATACATGCGATCAAATGACGTCGAAGCTGCGAGTAATCAAATAACAGATAGTCAGTTTGTAGATGATTGTGTGTCGTTAGGCGATGCTTATTATCGTATGTCAAAAGAAGATATTGAAACAGTACGCGCGTTAGTCGCAAAGTATAAATACTACTAATGGAAAAGACAATCAAAATACGATTCGTAAATCGTCCTGGCTATAAGGATAGTGGTGGCCAATTTGTTATTCAACGTAGAACTTGGTATGGTGGCTGGAAGTATATTGGTTATACGATCAATATGGGATACGGAAGTATCTATGAATACTATGCCAGAAGAACAAAACAAGAAGTGTTGAATGCAGTGTTGGAACATTACTACAAAGTGGATAAGCGCTTTGTTAATGTGATTGAGTATCCCGGACTAAAACTTTACTAAGATGACAAACAACTTTGAACAGATACGGTCTTTGCTAAAGTTAGAAGCCGACTACTTCTACTTTATTCAGATCATTCAACGCAAAAAGGAAATACCTGAACTAGGCTCTAACAACAGAGTCATACGTTCCTATATGATCGACAGTATTGAGAAGTTTGACAGATGCCGTGATGAAATCATTAGCATGTGTGAACACTTCAATGCTCGAGCTTATATTCATTTGAACCGTCGCAAATGGGATCGTATCAGTTTGGAATGTTTGCGTCATAACGCCGAACTTATCGCTAACGGACAGCATGATGCTATCAAAAGTAGTTTAGAAACTGTGATTGGTAGACATAACTGTGAACCAAAAGGAGGCAAGACTTGGATCATTGATATTGATACTAGGGACGAAGCGTTGGATCGTGCTGTACAGGAGTTTATCAATACACAATGCAATCCAGTTGGGATGAAGATTATTGCTAACATCCCGACAAAGAATGGTAGCCATTTGATTACAACACCATTCAATAGTCAAATGTTTGGTACACGATACCCCGAAATAGATATTCATAAAGACAACCCAACGATTTTATACATACCATAATGAGTAAGATTTACACACCAGAGGTGATTGCATACGCTGATCGCGTAATTGATCTTCTCGAGGATGGTTATCATCCCGAAACTAAAAAGAACTTCTTTGAAGCGGAGTTTACTACTCCAAATCGAGGACGTAGATTATTCCGTGAGATTCTTTCTGATCGGGCAACTGCAAACTTCTTAGAACGAGAAGATAATGCTGTCCAAATGACATTGGAACAAATGCAAGATGTTATGAAAGAATCTGTCGTAAGAGCTTCGTTAGAAGAATTGCGCGATAATGGATTGATTGATTGGATTGCAAATGAAAACGGCGAAGAAATAGTATTCCTAACAGAGAAGGGAAAGAATATTGGTTCTTCTTTATTTAGCGAATCTGTACCAGATACTCCGGTACATGATGATATTGTAGAAGTTATTAAACAACGATACAAAGCAGATGAAACACAAAATTAATGTTCGTGTGATGCACAAGCTTCATGAGATCGAAGCTTTGAAAATGGCACAGTCCGGTGTTAAGGAAATGATCGATCAGGCCATCAGTGATTTACAATATGCCTACGATCCTGAGATACGTGACGCCATTGGAACCCAGATATCTGTACTATATGCCGTGCATGATGGTATCAAGGCTAATATCAAAAGTTCTAACTATATTTGGAACTAGCCCTAAAAAGCCTACGTTAAACGTTCTAACTACCCGTACGTTATACAAAGTACCCAAAATACGAATGAGAACGTTTAACGAACGATTTGTGCACAGTAACTCAATGATAATGAACTGATTATAACCAATTGATTACCAACGGGTTACAAAAACCATGTAACTCATTGATTATCAATGGATCAAAACTTTTTTGAAAAAAGTTAACATTTCCTTAGGATTTAGGGAAGGATGTTCTTATTATTAAGTATAGAAAAAAGATAGAAATTACAAATACAATCAACATGAACAAGTACATTTTTGTAAAGCCGGTAAAAGACAAGCAATCCGGTACATTTCGGATTGTCGACGGCAATGGTAAGGATCTTACCGATCTTTATACGTCAGTACGACAATTGATGATGGAGTTAGCATATGATAACAAGCAGTGCCTAAAGATTGATGTCGAAACAGGCCGTTGTTACCGTAAGGATATGACGCTATTCAATTCAGATGATACGGCAGAGGCGTTGGATATAACAACAGAACCAGAACCAGAAGTGGATCCGGTATTGAAATTTATCCATACCGAAGCAGTAAAGATTCGTCCCGACGATTTGGTAATGACAGATCTTAAGTGGAAGTATCTTGTACGATCTGCATTGCGTGGTAAGAACATCATGATGACCGGTCCAGCTGGTACTGGTAAGACATTGGCAGCTCAGACCTTACAGAAGACCATGAAGCGTCCATACTTCTATTTTAACTTGGGAGCAACTCAAGACCCGCGTGGTACTTTGATTGGTAACACCCACTTTAAGAAAGATACCGGTACTACCTTTGCTGAGTCGGTATTTGTTAAGGCAATCCAAACAAAGGATGCTATCATCCTATTGGATGAGTTGTCTCGAGCTCACCCAGAAGCCTGGAACATTCTAATGACTGTTTTGGATCCGGGTCAAAAGTATTTGCGTCTTGATGAACACCAAGATGCTCCAACCATTCCAGTAGCCGAAGGTGTAACTTTCATTGCTACAGCGAACATTGGTAATGAATATACCGCGACTCGTGCAATGGACCGAGCATTGGTAGACCGTTTCATTATCGTTGAGATGGATGTGTTGAACAAGGATCAGGAGAAAAAGCTTTTGAAGCGTAAGCATCCTACCTTGTCCGATGCAGCAGCGACTGCAGTTGCTGATATTGCATCGATCACCCGTACAGAGTTGAGTAGCGATAATCCAAAGATTAGTACGGCAATCAGTACACGTATTAGTGTTGAGATGGGCGGATTGTTAGCTGATGGTTTCAGTCTAGCAGAAGCAGCGGAGGTTTGTATTTATCCATTCTTCGATAAGAGTGGAGGTTTAGATTCTGAGCGTACCTATATCAAGCAATTGGTACAAAAGTATGATATTAAGTCCGGGATCGCCTCGTCAGCGGCGTCCTTCACCGGCAAATCTGGTAGTAATCTACCATTCTAAGGTTGATTTGTGTTTGTATTACGGATTTAGTAACCTATTGATTATCAACGAGTTATATCTTATTGAAAATCAATAGGTTACATCCGTAACTTTTTCAACATTTTTCTTGGATTCGTATCCAATTGTTCTTATTATTAAGTATAGAAATAAGTAAAAGATGCAAATATTCAATTTCAACCGCAAATCAAAAGAAGCAGCTTCGGACTTTTGGATGGCAGATTCCTATGTCATGAAGACCCGTAAGAAGGACGAAGATGTAATGGAACTATCGTCATACCGTAGGGCCGTTGCCAACTTTGTACGAATAGTTACGGGTGATAATATTCCTGTAAAATATCATACCGGTACTGATTCTATTTCCGATGGAAAGACAGTTACTATATCGGCTAGTACAAAACTAGAAGAACGTGACGTAATGGTAGGATTGGCCCTTCATGAAGGCTCCCATATCAAATTGACGGACTTCGCATTAGTAAATGAAGTGTTTCATGATTTATCGGTATCTAATAATAAGTGGCTACGTCGCGAAGGATATCGGGAGCGTGCTATGAGTATGTGTAAAGATTTTTGTCAACCACAACAAAGTGGCAGCAATCCGCAATGGGATCGATACGTATTTATGCAAAACTTCAGAGATGTTTTCAACTATGTTGAGGATCGTCGTATTGATAACTTTGTCATGAAGCAGGCGCCGGGTTATATGCCTTACTATCAAGCTTTGTATGATAAGTATTTCAATAGTGCCCTTATAACTAAGGGTCTTCAGTCTAAATATTCCCGTACGGAAGATTGGGAGTCATACGCGTTCCGTCTGATGAACATTACCAATCCAGCATCAGACCTTAAGGCTCTTAAAAAGTTACAGCAGATTTGGGATGTGTTAGACTTGGAGCATATAGATCGTATACAAAATTCAAATGAGAGTCTTGCATTAGCGTTTAACATTACAGAGATCATACATGATGCAATTGCTGATCAGAAGAACAAAGAGCAAGAACAGCAGCAAGATAGTAACGGCGATAGTAAGGACGACAAACAGAAAGATAGTAAGTCACAGAAAGATACCAAAGGCGACGCTAAGGATTCAAAGTCAGATGATAAAAATGCTAAGACCGATGATGAGTCAGATTCGATGAATTCCGATGCTGACAGTGAAGATAACGAAGAAAGTGAATCTAGCGATTCTGGTAAAGGATCTAAATCAAAAGGGAATGATAAAAACGAGAAGAAAAAAGAATCCGGCAACGACGAGTCTGATTCAGACGATGATTCGAAAGATCAGGGAGAGGGAGAAGAAGATGATGGCGAAGGATCTGGAGGAGTAGGTGATAATGAAGATGAAGATTCCGATGACCAATCCGAAGAAGATGATGGCGAAGGCGAGGATGGCGACGGTGAAGATAGCGAAGGCGAGGATGGCGAAGATGAAGCTGAAGAGAAAAAATTGCCTGAACTATCTAAAGCCGATGCTGGCAGATTAGTAAAACAGATTAACGAACAGAAACAGTTCCAAGCCGGTCAAGTTGCTAAAAAGAAGTTAGCAAAAGATACTGCAAATGTCGTGAATGCTATCGATGATAGTAATATTACGATCGCCAATGTGGCCTTCGAAGGTGCAGCGACAGGATATCGTGGAGCCGGACCTAGTAGCGAGAAAGTTATCGTTGTACGAAAGTTCAACCGTAAGCTAGCCGAAACAGTTGAATGTAATATGTGGTGGGCAACTCCTAATAAAAGTCACGCCGAGGCCGTTGCAGATGGTATTCGTATGGGTACGGTTCTAGGTAAGAAGTTGAAAGTTCGTGCCGAAGAACGTAGTACTAAGTTTAATCGTTTGCGTTCCGGTAAGATTGATAAACGTATGATATCGCAAGCCGGTTATGGAGCAGAAGGTATCTTTGAAAAGATCGAATCATTTTCGTATCGTCCTGGCATCATTCATATGTCAATCGACAGTAGTGGATCAATGTCTGGTAGTAAGTTTAAGAGATCATTGCAATGTGCAGCTGCAATTGCAAAGGCATGTAGTATGATTGAAAATATGGATTGTGTGATTAGCTTTAGAAGTACCGGCAGTATTGGTAAACGTTCTAATGATGCAATGATTGTTGTGGCTTATGATAGTACACGTCAAAGTATTACAGATCTAAAGACACTGTTACCGTACATGACAGCCTCCGGCGGTACTCCAGAAGGATTGTGTTTCGATGCTCTTATGAATGACATCTTAGGTCAAGCTAAAGGTAAGGATGCTTATTTTGTTAACTTTAGTGATGGTCAACCATACCATGGTAATATCTATTACGGAATGACGGCAGTACAGCATACCCGTAAGCAAGTTAATAAGATGATCACAAATGGTATGAAGGTAATTAGCTATTTCATTAGTGAAAGTTATGCCAGCAAAGGCGATAGTGATACATTCCGAAACATGTATGGTAAGGATGCGCAGTTCATTGATGTAAAGAGTATCAATGCCGTAGCCAAGACAATGAATGACAAATTTTTAGAAATCAATAATGCATAACAATGAGTGAAAAAGTAAAGACGTATTTAAGTATAGTTGCTATCATAGCTATGTACGTAGTAGTGATTCCGTTCCAAACATATCGTATGGGATATAACAAAGGACGTGATGCTGGAGCAGCTGAATGGGGATCATATGGATACAGTTTGGCAATGGATACCGTAACAAGTATCCTAGACAAAGAAATTGTAGATGGCCCAGATTCAACCGTTACGGAATTGCAGTTGGTACGATATACAGATACACTAGTGTATGTAATATCATATAACGGGTTATCATCAAATCTCAGTGATTCAATAACAAACAAAATATATTTTGTTAACAAAATAAAGTAAGACATATGAAAAAGATTTTAGCTTGGATCCTAGCATTTGTTATATACATGGTAGGATATGTGTGCCTAGTAGGAGAAAATTGTGTGAACAGTGCAGAACATCCGTACCTATGGTTCTTTGTTTATGTGTTCGGCATGGTAACGATCCTTTGGCCAGCTATCTGGTATTGGATTGATAAAATGGAAGACTTGTTTAATGTAAAACAATAATCATGGAATCATTGAAAGAGGTTGCCGTAACGGAGCGTATGCCTACCATGCCAGGCAAGTACATAGTAAAAACAAAAACAATATATGCCGGTAACGTACACCGATTGGAATGTAAAGTAACGTTTGATACACATAACAAACCGCACTTTCACGTTACCAATCAGCGTGTGATTAGTTGGTATGAAAACGTATAGGTATGGGTAACACAATTGGAGAGGCAATAGGTTGTTTGGTATGGATAGCTGGAATTGCAGCAGCGTTGCTACTTGCACTTGCCGTTTACTTTCTAGTAAAGGTAAATGATCCTGTACAGGTACGTAGTTCATATCCCTTACAGCCGACGTTCGAATTGCAATTAAACAATAACCAAGTAGATACAATCTACGTATATACAGAACCAGAAAAGTGAAAACAATATTCCTAGGCGATATCCATGGACGTGATCTTTGGAAAGAAGCTATTAAAGCAGAGATGCCCGATCGTGTAGTGTTCGTCGGTGACTATTTTGATAGTTACGAACCGGAACATACTACGGCACTGCAGATTTATAATGTGAAAGAGATTATCGAATTGAAGAAGTCAGGAGCTGTAGAGATCATCATGATGATTGGTAATCATGATCACCATTACTTTCCAGAAGTTGGTTACACAGGTACATCCGGATATCAGAGTGGTGGTGCAGCAGCAATTGGACAATTCTTAGATGAGAATCGAGAACACTTCCAAATGGCATATCAAATGGACAACATTCTTTGTACACATGCTGGTGTAGGTCACAATTGGTTGTTTGATCAAATGGGTTATGACGAATCAAAAGGATCTGTTGCTGACTTTATCAATGATGTTTGGAAATATAAGCCAAAGGCATTTTGTTTTACGCCTGATGGTTATGATACGTACGGCAACAGTAAAACACAAACACCTATCTGGATACGT
>Ga0315902_10010331_pt1 | contig 12356 bp, 12 predicted proteins | sample LakEriMetagenome_9_FD_203523 | JGI IMG/M metagenome (GOLD analysis project Ga0315902, IMG submission 203523) | Freshwater fungal communities from buoy surface, Lake Erie, Ohio, United States - Buoy 12 MA117 | ecosystem: Environmental > Aquatic > Freshwater > Lake > Lake biofilm | place: USA... | reverse complement strand
AAGGAAGTTCAACCTTTCAATTTCCTGATAGTTACATACTCAATCATCGGGATATAGCTGCAACTTTCGTCAATAAGGGGAGCCAGAATGGGAAGGAGGTCTTTTTTGACCTCCTTTTCTTTTTTACTCCTCTGTAAAACCTTACTGGCGTTGAGTAAAACCTCAATCGGTTTGTGAAAAGAAATAGCTGCAACTTTATTTTCGTCAAAATGGATTTTTTCTGAAAAGATGCAGCTAAGTATCTTCTTTTTCGTCTTACCATCACTGTTCTGATAGAATTCCAATAAGTTCTCCATCATGGGTACATGATTACTGATGTAATCTTTGAATGGTGTGGTCTCCTCGTTAAGTATAGACAACTCTCTTTCTAATCTGAACAAGTCTGAATCGATTGGATTTTTCAACTCACGGTACTCCTCAATGGTTAGTTTACCATCCCTCAAAAGTTCTTGAACATTGTTCCTCTGTTCTGTTTTCTTTTCGATATCTGACTTGGTTTTGATGATGTTTCTTTTCCTATCAATGTCTTCATTCTCGAACAAACGTTCTAAGATTGACCGATACGCTTTGAATACGTTTGCTGAGAACTGGATTTGTTTTAGTTCGTTCTCTACCACCCCATGAACCCAATCAATCGGGTAACGTTTACACCTATCATTTTTTACACTACAGTTGTAGTAGTGATATATTCCGTAACGTCCCTTACACTTTCCTGCCGTGAGAGATAGATTGTGTTTGACACATTTTAAATGACCCTTCAAAGGATATAAATCCGACTTGTCGTCATGGAACTTCATGTTTCGTTTGCGACCGTCTAAAACCCTATTGGCTTCAGCAAAGAGTTCATCTGAAATTAATGGTGGGTGTAATCCTCGAACAACCTGACTTGGTTCTTTTTTGAATTCCTTGACATAAATTTTACCAGTATACACCACATTACGAATGATGTTCGGAAACATATTCTTTGACAACTTGAGACCCTTCCCATTCAACCATCTTCTAACTTCATCTGCGGAGTATAATCCACTGGCCATTTTCTCGAATCCTTGAACAATCAGAGGTGCGTGTTCACTTGGTTCGAGGGTGGAATTCTTATCAATACGGATGTTCTTAAATCCCTTAGGCGCCTGACCAGTCCAACATCCGGTTAACCTGGCCTTGTGAGACCCTTCTTTACTCCTGCGGCTAATTTTTTCGTTCTCCATTTGAGGAAGTGCATAACCAATCGCCTTTAAGAGTAGGGCGTCAGGACTTGCATCGTCAACATGGCCTTCCAAGAATTCAACTTCGCAACCCCAACCAGCAAGTTTTGCGGTCTCTGAGAATGACAATACCAAATTTCTTGAATAGCGGTCTGGTCTTAGTATGACTATGGACTCAATGGCGGAACTGGTATTCCTGTTCGACTTGACTATATTTAAAATCTTCTTCCATTCAGGTCTTCCAAAATCCTTGGCTGAGTAGTCTTCTCTGAATGTATGGATGACATTGTATTTCTTAAAATTACAATATCGTAAGATAGACTCTTCTTGATAATCGATGGAATACCCTTGCTGGGCTTGTTCGTCGGTTGAAACGCGCGAATATGATATTACGTTTTTCATGATTCTTATAATTGTATTGGATAATATATTTCAATTAATAAAGGGTCGTTCTCATCGACGGTCTCCTCGATACTAATGATACGAACTCCGTAGTGACTGAGTGTCTTAATTAGTTTGGCCGTTTGTGTAAATTTCCTGTGTATATGGTCGTAACGAACAACGATGATTGCATCCACTTTAATGTCCTGAAAGTGTAAGTCATTCAAGGTGTTGATGATGATTTCATCAACTGGACATTTGGGTGCAATTAAGTGCAGACGTTCATGCCAAACTACATTATAACCAGCCATCTCGGCATACGAATTCAGTCTTTTCTCAAGTTGTTCGGCTTCTTTTTTTTTACCGAATCTTATTAATGTTATTGCGTTTTTCATGCTACCAATTTTGTTAAAGTACGTGGGCTAATATCCAGCCGATTGTCAGATGTTGCAGCATTTATTTTATCCCTATTTTGGCAATAAGTCTCATATTCAATGGAAGCCAATGCAGTTAAAAGTTCTCTAATTGAATTTAATTCATCCTCGGTGCAGTTTTTGATTTCTGCACCCTGTAAATTCTTTAATTGTAGATTGCTTATCATTTTCTTTTTTGTTGTTTATTTCAAGTATGGGAGGGTCTCCTGAATACATTGCAGAGCCCCATTTTTAGGTCGAATTTGGGGATTAAACACCGCCGGACGAGAAAACATACATCCGGGGTGTAAAATCCTCTTAAATCGACCCTTACGACAAATTATGCAGCAATGGATAGGGTTTCAACATCTTCCCCAAGAATAGCTTTGAATCGTTTTTGACAGAAGTCAATACTAGCAGGGTCAATGTCGTATCCGATGACGTTTCTTCCAAGTTTCAATCCTACCCCAACCGTACCACTACCAACAAAATTGTCAACTATAGTATCTCCCGGCATAGAGTAAGCCTTAATGAAGGTCTCGTAAATTTGTTCAGGTGCTGGTGCATCATGTGTAAACTCTTCATCAATATCCGAGTGTTCTTTTTTATTGAAGACCCCAGTGGTAATCACATTTGTGATGTCGGCTTCAGGTGATGCCATAGAAAAATTGCGATTGCCATTTACAAGTTCAGAACTTGGAATTACCCTGAATTCACCAATAGCCGATGGTTTTTTAATTGGGTTAAAAACCGGTTCTTCATCACTTGGACAAGCCACGATGATTCTCTCGTATCCATTCGTGAAACGTGATGGGTGTGGTGCAAATTTTGGATTCTTTTTAACCCATATGTTCACATCCTTAATTTTCCATCCATCTTTTTCAATTGCAGTCTCGGCCTTAGTGCATACCCCTGCGTAACCGTCTCGATAGGTCTCGCCAAGAATGATTACCATTACTCCATTCTTTTTGAGTTTCTTGCGTATTTCTCGTATGAACATCATCAAATTTTCTATGTACTCTTCAACCGATTCTTCCCATCCGAAGGGATTGATTCCTTGATTGCGATACTTTCTTAATATCCAGTATGGTGGAGAAAAAATGAATAAAGGGATAGATTCATCATCAATTTCGGACATATTAAGTGCGGACTTACAGTATAATTCAAACTGACCTTTCCTACCATCACCGAAATGGTGCAATCTCAACATTTTAGAATCTTCAATTTTCTTCTTCTTACTATTGAGAACCTTGAACGCTTTTTCTATTGAAATTTGACCTGAATCAACCAAATCCAATAACTTCTCTTTTTGCTCCTCCTCTGAATTATAAATTGTCATGAGTTTTCGGAGAGTACTTGCGGAACAGTCGGTATCAGCTATGTGGCAAGCGAAATGATAACGGTCGAGTTTGACTTTGGATGAATATTTTTCTTCCAATGCATCAATTATTTCTCGCTTCACACCCGCTCTCTTTCCAAGTATACCCAGCACATTCTCAACCAACATACATTTCTCACGAATACTAATTTTTCTCTGAGAATTTAGTGCAATTCGTCTGTCTATTACCTCGTCATCTTTCAAATCAATAATCTTACAATCAAGAGTTGGGTATTTGTCAGGATGGTTTTTGGCAATTCCCCAACGCTCAATTCCATCAATGATTAGATATTTGTTGTTTCTAACTACTGCTGTGATAGGTGTTGCTTGACCGAATTCTTTCATCATAAATTCAAGGACTCCGGTACTGTTTTTTGTTTGGCATTTCACTGCCGCTGCGAGAGGGTGCACTTCAAGTGAACTAGTCTCTATTTGGATGATATTTTCCATTTTTTGTTGTTTTTAAATTCTATACATGTTGTTTAACTTAGTTTTTGAGCATAGGTATTCCTGTCGACAAAATGAAGTCAACTAATGGAATGGCATCATAAACGGCAATGGCTCAAATTACCGGTTGTTCGAAATCAACTTGATGGAATAAATCCAATTGATGAAATGTGCTAGTATCAAATCTTTCAATTTCATATGTTATACGTTATATTTAACTTAGTTTTTAGGCAAAAAAAAGGGATGACTATTCATTAAACTCCCCTTTTGATGCTTTTTCCTCAATAGCCTTTCTTAATAATTTCTCTCCAAGCACTTTTGCTTTTTGACTTTTGGTGTCGTTGTCGAAATCTGCTGCTTTACCCAAGTACACCTTCACCTCTTTCTTTCTACCACCTTTGAGTGGAATAAATGTCTTAGCATTAAAATACTCGATATCGGTTTTTGGGTCTTTTGTTCTTGCCACGTATACTGGAGGTTTCAACCGTACGCTCTTCTGAATAAAATTGAGCATTTCATCCTCAATCTCAGAAAGTGCATCCTTATGTTTATACAATACATCCAGTATACGGAATAAATCCTCTTTCAACATTGGATTGAAAACACCTTGAAACGCAGCTGGTTTAAACTTCAATTCATCAGTGTAGGCGGCTACCAACTCTTCAAAGCAAACAATAGGAGGAGTTACACTCTTATCGGTGCTGGAGATGTGATTTAGCTCTTTCACATCAATACTTTTAATATTTGCTGGTGCGCTCATTTTATCATTCTAATATATGGCAAAGATAATACTTAACTTAGTTCTGTGCAAAATTTTTTTCAAATTTTTTTTCAAACAACCCTGAACACCTTGATTTTCGGTGCCAAACAATTTTTCCCTGGTTGCGCTAAGCCCACGCAAATTTGATTTTGTGGTTCTGCCAGTAGCCAATTAACGTAAATTCCATCCGCCTTTATTTCTAAAGAAACTGGTAACACTATCCCCTTCGGGTAGTTGAGGAGTATTATCTTAACCACTTCTTTGCCTCAATAAATCTTAATAGTTCCGGCTTTACTCTTTGAAAAGTCTCGCTGCCAATCAAATTTTGTAGCACCGGAAATTTTATCGGGGTGTCAAATTCGAAAATCTGCCCACCAATTTCGGTTGCACTTACTAAATACGCTGCCGCCTCTTCTTTTTGCTTTTTGAAATATTGATATGTAGTGGTTGGTGCATTGGTAGATTGAAGTGGTGCTGGTATTTCTTTTTCTTGAAGTTTCATCTCAACCAGTTTCTCCCCAGTATATGTACTAGTATATGTATTAGTAAAACCTGAATTAGTAACTGTATTAATTGTGTTCCCAACGGAAATACCCTGTGGTTCGTTTGGAACTACCCCCTGATTCCAATTGTCAATACCCTTGGTGTCATTTGGAACTATACCCATAAGAGTATTCATAAAATCAGTCCTATATATATGTCTACCAATACATAGTTTTCCCTCATACACCATTTTTGTCCTGATGAATCCTTTTTTTGTCAAGAATGATATTCGCTTGGATGCAGCACCGGAAGTTTTAAATCCCATGAGTTTCGTGAAATGCTGGTTGCTTGCGTAACATCCATTCTCTCGTTCACAAAGTGAGTAAATTTCCGCCAGTAGAATTTTGTCGTTCCCATTTAGTTCTAATCCCAATATGGATTGTGGTATCCAAATACCTTTTCGTTCGTTTTTCTTCATATATCGTTTTTTTAAAGGATAAGAAATAATAACCGTATTACGAAATCTGCATCAAGAAATAATTAAAAAAACCAGTCAGTCCGTAATACTTTTCTCGAAGTATCACATATTTATAGGTATATGAAATTTGGAACGCACATAAGAATTAGAATAACCCGTGACCTCAACGATAGGTTGGAACAGTTGATTTCAAAAGCTGGCAGTAAGAGTGACTACATCCGTGCTGCAATAAAAGAGAAAATCCAAAAAGAAGAATCACATGAAAAGAATCGGAATAACCAGTCATCCTGATTTTCCATTGGATGATTGGACTAAACAAACAATCACGATGGGTGAATTATTTGAAATACCAAACAACCTAACACCTCAAGAAATTGATTTCGCCCATAGAATAATGGAATCATTTCAACTCGAGACCGATGATGACGAGGGACTTATTGAACTCATTACTAAACCATCGGACTTCATGTCATTTCTAGTACACATCAAGAGAATTCTTGACCAGTACAATAATCAATCCTCAGCAAAGTGAACTCATATAAGAGTACTTTCGAATCCGGTGGAAATTTCTGCCGGATTTTTAATTCACTTTATGGGCTGTAATTGGATAATCGAACTTTTCACCAAAAACGTATTACATCAATGTTCCTAAAAGTATAGGTAACCTGATTCACAGCATTGACCCCCCTTCTAAAAAGAATAAATACCCTATTATAAGGAGGGTAACGAGTCCGGCCGGAGGGACAGGGGGGGGAGTAATGGAAATTTGAATGGCTGCAAATCATAAGTTCCTTTTTTTAGGGTGTACTTCCGAATGGGAATATCTCAAACACGAAAAATACCAGTTTTCATGCGGCAAAGGCCGAAAAATGCGCATATTTTAGCATCCCCGATGGGGGATTTTAAAATTGTGAGAAATGAAAGTACTTTATGTTAGAATAAGCAGCATTGACCAACGAACAGATAGACAAAGGGTCAATGAGAATGATTTTGATTTGGTAATTGAGGATATAGTCTCAGGCTCTGTTCCATTTCAGGAGCGAGAAGGCGGTCGCAGGGTATTGGAATTATTGAATAAAAATCATCTATCAGAATTATCAGTTTGGCAAATCGACAGAATAGGCCGAGATATTAGGGACATTATCAATACCCTTCACATTTTTAGTACTAGCAAGGTTTGCGTCCATTTTATTAATCAAGGTTTGAGGACACTGGATGTTGAAGGGAACGAGAACCCAGTCAGTAAGATGGTCATAAACTTACTTGGCATCGTTGCAGATATGGAACGGACTCAAATATTAGAGCGACAACGACAAGGGATAGCCGTAGCCAAAGCTCGTAATGTATATAAAGGTCGTAAAACCGGTACGCAGGAAGATGTACTCACTTTTTTAAGTAAGCCACGCAATAAAAGAGCTATTCAACTTCTTAAAAATGGGTATAAGGCAGTGGAAGTCTCAAAAATTACAGAATTGCATCCCAATACAATTACCAAAATCAAAAAGTGTATGACCCTTTCAGGGGTTAATTAACCTACTTAATGGACATCATCTACTACATAGATTTTTTGAACAAGGACAAAGGATTCAAGGTCGATAGAGTTACCTTTACCGGACATGACTCCTATGAAGATTGCGTTTGCTGGGGTCGTGAGAATTTGGAAAATTTCAACCTTGACATGGTCAAAATTGTGTTTTTAGAAACTAGCAAAGAAGATTAATCCGGATATTACCTTCTACTCAACTGAGAGATTGGTTTCTTGAATGCTGCCTCAAATTTTGGAACCACCACGCACATAAATTGAATCATCTTCTCCCAATCCTCTTCATGGAAAACACTTACTTCTGCCAACTCAAATTTGATACGGCTCATTCGTTTGTCATCCATGCGCTCCCATTCCAATTGTTTTCCAAAGTCTGATTCAATCTGTTGTCGTTTGGCAAACAGAGCATCAAAGATTGATTTGTTTTCTTCTTGGGTACGGCCGTGAATAGATAATTCCATTCGGATATAATCACCTGTCACTACACTGGTGAACGTAACCCCACTGATACCGCTACCAGCACTTATCCAGTGGTCTTTACCCGGGCTGACATTTTGATAAAGAGTTGAAACTTTGTTCACCTCCTTAATATATGCTGTCCAAAATTTACGTCTAACAACATGGCGTTCTTTTAACTCTTCCTGAATACCAACCTCCTCGCGAGACTTCTTTGCCATACTAATTACAAAGTCTTCAGCCTCCTTAATTGGAATTATTTGCTCGAGGTTCAAGAATAACTGTTCTCCCAATTTATAAGGAATGGCTTTGAAACATTGAACTCTCAATCCATAGTTCAGCAACCACAAAACTGTTGATGTAACTTCCTTTCGAAACTCACCAGCAATCATCACAATGCGTTGAGAATTCCCGATATTCAATTTTTCCCTGTAATCATCAGATTCAAGAAACTCTTCCAAAATGGTTTCAGCGTTTTCTGAAGTACCAATTTTGGAAAGGTATTGGTTGAATATAGAAATGATTTGAGTGCCATTCAAAGTTGAACAATATGATGAGTACTTCAAAACCTGCCAAGTAACATCTCTACCTGTATCATCCAATTTATTTTCGATGATTACCAGGTTACCTTGTTTATCAATAGCCAGTAAATCCAACCTTTCTGAAGTATCATTGAAACCATCAAATTCCTTCTGAATAATAAGTAGGTCTTCATTCAAACAAGATGGATTGTTAGCAATCCACTCTTGAAGGTGTTCGCGTTCCTTGAACCCTAACTGCTTGAAGGTCGCGGTTTCTATTTTCTCAATTCTATTTGTTTCTTTATTGATAATGTACATTGTCTTCTTAATTAATTTTTAGGTTCCGCTGCAATTGAATAAGAATCACTATCAGATTCATAAGCCTTAGAGTTGAAGTCATTGGCTAATAGTTTGGCTTGTTCAATTACAGTCTCTGTTGCTTTCAATTCCATGTCCGGTGGATATCCATGTTTCCTCAATATTTTCTTTACAGCAATCCGCATCTTGGCTTGAACATTTTCTCTAACCGTCCAATCAATACTGGTGTTTCTCTTCACCGTATCAACTAATTCTCGAGCAATGTGTCTAAGAATCTCATCTCCTAATACTGCAACGGATGTGTCATTTACCTCCAAAGCTGAATAAAAAGCGTATTCACGATAATCCAACCCCATATCATCACCCCTTCTGTCGGCCTCCTTTATATCCTTAGCTAATCGAATCATCTCATCAATGATTTGGGCAGAGGTAATCAGGTTGTTTTGGTAACTTTTAACCGCATTATCCAACATTTCAGAGAACTTTTTAGATTGAACTAAATTCACTCTTTGTCTTGTTTTTATCTCGTCATTGAGGAGTTTTTTAAGTAATTCCAAAGCAAGGTTCTTGTGTGTCATACCTTTTACCTCTGCAAGGAATTCATCAGACAATATCGAGATATCCGGTTTCTTGATACCAGCAGCATCAAAAATGTCAATTACTTCATCTGCTACTACCGCATCGGACAATATCTGTTTGATAGCGGTTTCTATCTCCTCATCCGTTTTCCCTTTACCACTTTGGGTAACTTTAACAATACGGGCTTTGATGGCTTGAAACAAACCTACTTCATCTCTTATATCAATTGTATAAGGATGGGGAACTGATATGGCAAAGGATTTTGAAAGGGCTGTTACTGCGTTCACATAACGTTCCTTTCCATTCTCCAAACCTAAAATGTAGTTGGCTGCTTGTATTGGGAATGATAACTTCTCTTTAGGAGTTAGCCCAAAGAATGCTTTATAATCAAACCCTTTGAATACGGATTTGTCAGTTGGTTGTTCAGAGAACATTTGAGACACCACCTCATACTTACCCATCATTACCTCGGCAGCTTCATCTTGGTCAAATGCAGGTTTACCCTTACCACCACTTTCGGTGTATAATGATAACGCTCGTTTTAAATCGTTGGCAATCCCTATATAATCAACTACCAAACCTCCCTCTTTATCTTTATATACTCTATTAACCCTTGCGATAGCCTGCATAAGGTTATGTCCTTTCATTGGTTTATCGAGATAAAGGGTGTGCATAGATGGTGCGTCAAACCCAGTCAACCACATATCCCTTACAATGGCGATTTTAAGTTTGTCCTTAGGGTCTTTTAATCGTTCTCCCAATGCTTTGCGTTTCGCCTTATTTCTAACGTGGGGTTGGAAACTCAATGGGTCGGATGATGAACCGGTCATTACCACTTTGATAGCTCCATCTGCGTCATCGTCACTATGCCAATCAGGTCTAATCTTGATGATTTGAGCATATAAATCCACACAGATTCTTCTACTCATACATACAATCATCGCTTTCCCATCCAACGCCTCATTACGAGATTCAAAGTGGTTCACAATGTCATTGGCAATTAATTCCAAACGATGTTCATTCCCAACGATAGCTTCTAATCTTGCCCAACGAGATTTGAGTTTTTGTCTGTCTGTTTGTTCTTCACTCTCGGTTAGTTCCTCAAACTCTTCATCAACCCTTGGTTTCTCATCTTCCTTCAGGTTGATTTTCGCCAACCTGTTTTCATAGAAAATACGAACGGTTGCTCCATCTTCAACAGCTTGCTGGATATCATATACATCAATATAATCTCCAAATACCGCTTGGGTATTTTTATCGGTATTCTCAATGGGTGTTCCTGTAAATCCAATGAATGAAGCATTGGGTAACGCATCTCTCATGTGTTTGGCGAATCCATCCATGAAGTCATATTGACTTCTATGGGCCTCATCCGCGATAACCACGATGTTTCTTCTATTTGAAAGGAGTTCAAACTGACCTTTAATGTTCTTGGTCTTTCCTTCTCCAATGTCAATTTTCTCTTGTACTTCAGGTAAGAATTTCTGAATGGTGGTAAACACAATTCCCCCTGAACTTACACTCAATTTTCGTTTCAGGTCATCCCTATTTTCAGCTTGAACCGGTGTTTGTCTCAGTATATCTTGACTCAAAGAAAAGGTATCAAACAATTGGTCGTCCAAGTCGTTTCTATCGGTTAATACCACCAATGTTGGATTGTTTAACGCTAATACCAATTTACCAGCATAGAACACCATACTCAAACTCTTACCACTACCTTGGGTATGCCATATAACACCGGCTCTTTGGTCTCCATCTTCTGCCGTTGCTCGTTTGGTAGTTTCTACTGCTTTATTTACCGCAAAGTATTGGTGGTATCGAGGTACAATCTTGGAGATTTGTTCTTTATTTTGATGGAAAAGAATGTAATGTCTTATCAGGTCAGGGAGTACATTTTTGTTTAGCATACCCTTAACCATCACCTCCATTTGAGGGATATCCTCATCTGCCACTGCTTTTCCATCTACGGATTTCCACGGCACAAAAAATTGTTTGGGTGCCGTTAATGAACCATACAGTGCTTCCCAGCCGTCTGAGACGATTAGTAAGGCGTTGTATAAGAAAAGGGATGGTATAGCTTGTTTATAGGTCTGTAACTGGTTAAATGCTGAATGAATGGTGGCGTTTTCATCCACAGCATTCTTTAATTCAATAACCACCAACGGAAGTCCATTGATGAACAGAATAACATCAGGTCTTTTGTTGATGTTGTTTTCAATTATGGTGAACTGATTAACTACCAAAAACTCATTATTGCTTGGGTTTTCATAATCTATCAGCCACACCTTATCACCAACAATCCTATCACCTTTTCTATACTCCACATCCACACCATCTGTAAGATATTTGTGAATGGTGTAATTGTTTTGAAACAGATTGGGACTATCGGTTCGCAGTAATTTCTTTAGCGCATCTTCTTGAGCTTCTGCTGGTACAGTGGAATTTAGTTTGGCAATTGCATTGCGTAATCGGTACTTTAAAATTACCTCATCAAATTCCCTTTCCTGTGCTACCCCTTCAGGTGAAATATCTGCACCATTCACATAGGAATACCCAAGGTCAATAAACTCTTGGATGACAATTTGTTCTATATGGTCTTCTGATATTACTGCCATTATGAGATGGATTGGGTTTGCGATACTTCCAACTCACCTGAAATGAGTTTGGGTAAAAGGGTGTCGCGGAGGTTGGTTAGTTGGATATTTTCAATTCTATTATTATCTATCATTACCATTTGTTCATATACAGTTTTAAAGAACTGATTGACAATAGAATCAGGAGGTAAAGCAAGAGGAAAGTTAATTATATCTTTAGGATTGACTCGTTGATGACTGCTACTTGTCCCTGTAACTTTTGATTGAATTGAATTTAGATATTCGCCACTCAAGCACAAGTAGTTAACAAATGGGAAATACTCAATTTTAATTGGTTTCATAACCTGAAACTCTGTAGAACAAATAGAGTTTTTAATAGGATTTAACACCGTCCAAATTCTCGGTATTCTTGGATTGAGTTTTGAAACGAGTATAGAATGTTCCAAAACTTGATATTTTGAACTGAGAATTGTTGCACCTAAATCTCTTGATGGAATTTTACCTGAGTCAAATTCTGGTAAACTATAATGATAATAAAAATCGTTAGGATTCTCGAAGGGTTTAACATTAAGCTTTGAAAGATTCGCAATCTGATTCAGATTTCCATATACCCAACCCTTCGGAATCTCACCTAATTCACTATCCACCATTTCACCACCGGATGATTTATAGGGTTCTCCATTTTCATTGGGAAACTCAAAATCAATGAACCAGCGTTTGAATAAGGTCTGAGCAAGGTTCTCCAACTCCTGATTGATTTTGTTATTGAGTTCCATTTTGTCGTCGAGTGAAGAGAGGATTTC
>Ga0315902_10010330_pt1 | contig 12356 bp, 12 predicted proteins | sample LakEriMetagenome_9_FD_203523 | JGI IMG/M metagenome (GOLD analysis project Ga0315902, IMG submission 203523) | Freshwater fungal communities from buoy surface, Lake Erie, Ohio, United States - Buoy 12 MA117 | ecosystem: Environmental > Aquatic > Freshwater > Lake > Lake biofilm | place: USA... | reverse complement strand
CGACCGATACATGATTAACCGCCTTCTTGATCGGAATCCCGGCTTGAGAAGGCGGTTTTCATTAATCCATTCTTCTGATTAACTTTCCTATATGGAATTTAAACGCATAGTGGTGACCGGCATCGGCGCCCTCACGCCCATTGGCAACAATCTCGACGATTACTGGAACAACCTGTTAGCCGGTGTATCCGGGGCCGGACCCATCACTCAATTCGATGCCAGCAAATTCCGCACCCGCTTTGCCTGCGAGATCAAGAATTTCGATCCCACTCAATACCTCGATAAAAAAGAAGCCCGCAAACTCGATCGTTTCGCCCAACTGGCCCTCGTGGTCAGCGATCAGGCCATGGTCGATGCGGGACTCAATAAAGACAACATCAACCCTGACCGTGTAGGCGTGGTGTTCGCCAGTGGTATCGGCGGACTCATCACGTTCCAACACGAGGTCACCGAATTCGCAAAAGGAGACGGTACCCCTCGCTTCAATCCCTTCTTCATTCCCAAGATGATCTTGGATATCGCTGCCGGTCACATCTCCATGCGGCACAACCTGCGCGGACCCAACTTCGCCGTGGTCAGCGCCTGCGCCAGCAGCACCCACGCCATCATGGATGCATTCAACCTGCTTCGTCTCGGTAAAGCCGACATCATCCTTACCGGTGGTGCCGAATCCGTGATCAGTGAAGCAGGAGTAGGCGGATTCAATGCGATGAAAGCCATGAGCGAGCGCAACGACGATCCGCAAACTGCCAGCCGTCCCTACGATAAAGACCGCGACGGATTCGTAATGGGAGAAGCAGCAGGTTGCTTAGTACTTGAAACGCTGGATAGTGCCCTCGCTCGTGGAGCGAAGATCTATTGCGAAGTAGTCGGTGCCGGTGCGACCGCCGATGCCTATCATATCACTGCGCCTCATCCGGAAGGATTAGGTGCCAAGAATGTAATGTTCGCAGCTCTCGAGGAGGCTGGTATGCGTCCGGATGAGATCGATTACATCAACACGCACGGAACCTCTACGCCGATAGGAGATGGGGCGGAAGTGAAAGCCATTACCCAGGTATTCGGTGAGCATGCCTACCAATTGAACATCAGTGCTACGAAGTCGATGACCGGTCACTGTTTAGGTGCTGCCGGCGTGATCGAAGCCATCGCGTGCATCAAGGCTGTGATACACGACATCGTTCCACCCACGATCAACCATTTTACCGATGATCCGGAGTTGGATCCCAAATTGAATTTCACCTTCAACAAGCCTCAGGCTCGTCCCGTTCGTGCAGCGCTAAGTAACACGTTCGGTTTTGGCGGACACAATGCTTGTGTGATCGTGAAAAAATATGTCTGATAGTCCAACCACTTTGCTGCATCGGATCTTCGGTTCGGCCGAAGAGCGGATCTTCCGAAAGAATCTGCGCAATCTGTTGGGTTTTCGTCCCCGTAATTTCTCCGTTTACGAACTCGCGCTCACACATCGTTCACTGAAAGAACCCATCGATCAGAACAACGAGCGGCTGGAATTTTTAGGGGATGCTATACTGAGTTCCCTGGTGGCCGAGTATCTCTTCAAACGGTATCCCTACAAGGAAGAAGGGTTTCTAACAGAGATGCGCAGCAAGATGGTGAATCGCAATCAGCTCAACGACATCGCCCTTCGGATCGGATTGAATAAGATCGCTATTTTCAATCGCAATGATGGGGCCCTGCGCAGCAGCCAGATCTTCGGTAATACGCTCGAGGCGTTGGTTGGAGCAATCTACCTCGATCAAGGCTATGCTTTCACGGATAAGTGGGTGTTGCGCAACCTGATTCAGCCGCACCTGTCGATGGATGATCTCGAATTGCTGGATCTTAATCTTAAGAATAAGCTTTACGGCTGGGTGAATCGTCAGGGTAAAACGCTGGAGTTCGTTACCCTCAATGAAAAACTCGAGCGCGGCCGACGACTTTTCACTGTTGCTGCCGTTATCGATGGTGAACGCATTGCCGAAGGGAAAGCCTTCAATAAAAAAGACGCTTCTCAGATCGCGGCACAGGAGGCGATCCGATTATTGGGGATCGAGTAAAATTTCAGGCTATTAAGCTGGTTGGATGAGATCCCATTTATTGCCATAGAGATCTTCAAATACGATCACTTTCCCGAAGGGCTCAGTTGCTGGTCCGCGTACAATACGAATATCTTTTTTCCGCAGCCGAATTTCATCCGCATCAATGTCGTCGGTGTACATGAAAAGAAATACCCGTCCGCCTGTCTGATCACCCACTCGGCTCCGTTGATGTTCATCCGCTGCTTTGGCCAGCAGTAACTGGCAACTGTTTTTTCCGGGCGATACCACCACCCAGCGCTTCGTTTCGCTCATCACAGTATCCTCGATCAAGGCAAAGCCTAATTTGTTGACATAAAACTCGATCGCCTCGTCATAATCCCGAACCACCACCGCGATCTGAAAAAGCTTTTGATTGGACACGTTTGTACTTTTTGAAAAATTATTTCATCTCTAATCCTTCACCCTCTCTCCTGGCACAATTCCACCAACACTCCTCCCGCCGTCTTCGGATGTATAAAACAGACTAACTTATTATCCGCCCCAGCCTTGGGTTCGGTGTTCAGCAATTGAAACCCATCGGCTTTCTTTTTCTCCATCTCGGCCCGGATATCCGTCACGGCAAAGGCAATGTGGTGCAGTCCTTCACCCCGTTTTTCGATGAACTGGGCGATGACTCCGTCTGGACTCATCGATTCCAGCAATTCGATCTTGGTCTCCCCCTGTTTGAAAAAGGCTGTTCGAACCTGCTCCGAGGCCACTTCCTCGGTTTTATAGCAGGGGGTGCCCAGCAGTTGTTCGTATTTGGGGATGGCTTCGGCGAGGGAGCGGACCGCGATTCCGATGTGTTCTACCTTCTCCATGACATTCAAATGATTAGAATTGTCTTTCGATTTCAGAAATTTCACAAATCCCTCCGAAAATACCACAATCCCCTTCAACCTTTTAAGGTAAATTTGCGTTCTTAAGCCGAACATAAAAATCATTATGAGCCTGAACCTTCCCGTATACCTCGATCACAACGCCACCACCCCCTGCGATCCGCGGGTCGTGGAGGCTATGATACCCTATTTCACCCAGAGTTTTGGAAACGCCGCCAGCCGCAATCACTCTTTCGGATGGCAGGCAGAAGACGCGGTTGACAATGCCCGCGAGCAAGTAGCCAAACTCATCGGTGCCGATCCCAAAGAGATCATCTTTACTTCCGGTGCCACAGAGGGCGACAACCTCGGCATCAAGGGAGTTTTCGATATGTACGCCTCCAAAGGCAATCACATCATCACCTGCAACATCGAGCACAAAGCTGTGATCGATACCTGCAAGCACATCGAGCGTGAGGGTGGGGAAGTGACCTACCTGGATGTGAAGCCGAACGGACTCATCGATCTGCAAGAGCTGGAAGCGGCCATCAAGCCCACTACCATCCTGATTGCTATCATGTACGCCAACAACGAGATCGGAACCATCATGCCGGTTCGTGAGATCAGTGCCCTTGCCCGCAAGCATGGTGTCCTTTTCTTCACGGATGGTGTTCAGGCCGTCGGAAAGATCCCGGTAGACGTGAACAAAGACGGCATCGACATCATGGCCTTCACCGCACACAAGATGTACGGTCCCAAAGGCGTAGGTGCGCTGTACGTACGTCGTAAGAATCCACGTGTGAAAGTGACTGCTCAGATCGATGGCGGTGGACATGAGCGTGGTATGCGCAGTGGAACACTCAATGTGCCCGGCATTGTTGGATTCGGAAAGGCTTGTGAGATCTGCATGCAGGAAATGGAATCAGATACTGCCCGCATCATCAAGCTTCGCGATAAATTGGAGAATGCGCTTCTGAAAGTAGAGGAATCTTATTTGAACGGTGATAAAGAAGCTCGTTTGCCCCATGTTACGAATATCTCTTTCAAGTATGTAGAAGGGGAGGGACTGATGATGGGCTTCAACAAGAACATTGCCCTCTCTTCCGGTTCTGCTTGTACTTCTGCTTCGCTGGAGCCTTCGTATGTGTTGAAGGCGTTGGGACTGGGCGATGACCTGGCTCATAGTTCTTTGCGTTTCGGACTGGGTCGTTATACCACCGAGGAGCAGATCGACTTTACGATCGAGCAAGTGTCAGGCACCGTGAATAAGCTTCGTGAGATGAGTCCGCTTTGGGAGATGTTCAAAGAGGGCATCGACCTGAACACCATTGAATGGGCACATCATTAATTGAAAACAGTAATTTTATAAACGAATAATATCCAATAATCATGGCATACAGTGAAAAAGTGATCGACCACTACCAGAACCCCAAGAATGTGGGTACGCTGGACAAGTCAAAGAATACCGTAGGAACCGGTCTCGTAGGTGCACCTGAGTGCGGCGACGTGATGCGTTTGCAGATCGAGGTGGATGAGGCTACCGGCATCATCAAGGACGCCAAGTTCAAGACTTTCGGTTGCGGATCCGCCATCGCCTCCTCTTCTCTGGCTACGGAGTGGCTGAAGGGTAAATCGGTAGATGATGCGGTTAAGATCGACAACATGACCATTGTGGAGGAGTTGAACCTGCCTCCGGTGAAGATTCACTGTTCTGTACTCGCAGAAGATGCGATCAAGGCAGCGATCAATGATTACCGCAAGAAGAATGGTTTGGAGGAATTGAAGTTTGAAGAGAGTGTGATCCATTAATATCAGTCAGTTATGAGTGATACAGTAACAGTTGATGTACAACCACAGAACGCCATCTTCGTCAGCGAGAAAGCTGCCGGTAAGGTGCGTGAGTTGATGCAGGAAGCGGGTGTGGAGAACGACCCTTCTTATTTTCTGCGCGTGGGCGTAGTAGGTGGGGGTTGTTCCGGTTTGAGCTACAAGATGGATTTTGATAATGAGATCGGTCCGACTGATCAGCAGTTCGAGGATAATGGCATTCGTGTGGTGACCGACCTGAAGAGCTTTCTGTATTTGGTGAATACGGTCCTTGAGTTTTCTGACGGACTAAATGGCAAGGGTTTTTACTTTGCCAATCCCAATGCCAGCCGCACCTGTGGTTGCGGAGAAAGTTTCTCGGTGTAATTACTTCTTTCAAGAGTTTGCTGCAATAAAAAATCCCGCTTTATCGGTGGGATTTTTTATTGGTTGAGAAGGTTGAGAAGGTTGAGGGGGTTGAGGAAGTTGAGTCGTTAGGGAAATCTCAACTCTCTCAACTTCCTCAACTGTTCTACTCGATTCGTACAGTCCTAACATGTTTCTGCACACCACCTCGTACTTCCACTTGATAAACGCCCGAACTCAATTTCGGTAACCCAAGCTGCATACTGCGGCTACCGCCTTCGTGTGTGAGGGGTTGTTGGTAGACGGTTTGTCCCACAGCGTTGATCAGTCTGATCTGATAATTCCCGGCGGGGATGTTCAGTCCGAGGTTGAGTTCTCCGCGGCTGGGGTTGGGATAGACGCGGATATCATTATCAACGGCGCTGTTATTGTCGAGACGAATGATCTTGCTATAGGTGAGTTTACCGTCGATGTCGACCGCTTTCACGCGATAGTAGTTCGCACCTGTGTGGAGTTGCGCATCGGTGGCTTGGTAGCTGCTGCGGCTGGCGGCGTCAACCTGGGTGAAGGTCTGGAACTGTCGGCCGTTCACAGACTCCTCCACTTCATACCGATCTACATTTTGCTCGTCTGCAATATTCCAGCTAAGATTCGCCCTTCCGTTGCGGATAGAACCCGTGAGGGAGGTGAAGGTGACGGGAAGGGGGGTACCGTTTACATTTATGGTTCCATTATTTGTTACAGACCCATTACGCGAAAAGGTGCTTAAGTTAAGTGTCACATCTGAGTCAACAATTAATGTTCCACCACTATTTAATGTAATTGAGTTTAATGTTTGATTCGAGGATACTTTTAAAGTTCCACCATTGTTTATGACAATGGTATTATTGCTAGGCAATGTTCCACCCCCATTATTATTGAGTTGTAATATGCCAGCATTTATTGTTGTAGATCCCGTATAACTATTTGATCCAGATAGTAGAAGAGTACCATTTGAAGATTTGATTATTGAGCCAGTGCCTCCACTTTCAGATATGATACCGGATATTGTGTTGTTGCCTAAAAACGTAGCGCTGAAATTGTTAAGATAAAAATTGGAAGCAAATATGTATGTCCCATTGTTAGAATTAAATGAGCATGATGCACCCAAGGCTACAGGTGCATTAAAATTATGCGTTATTGAGCCAACATTTTCATTGTTGATTCCTGCATCGACATTTATTCCCCCTCCTGATACAGAATTAAAAGTCCGTCCACTGGAAGCTCCAGATTTGAAAGTTATACTTTTTAGATTAAAATAAGTTCCATTTACGGACATAGTTAATTGAGAGTTGTTGTCAAAATTCACATATGTTCTACCAAATGTGCTATTGTAAGTATTGCAACCATTGTCATCGGGTCTTTTAACGGAGTATCCATCACAAATCCTATGCCATGGGTTTTCGTCATCCCACCAATTTGCTCTCGACATCCCTGATCTATAAAAAAGAGTTTGCTGGGAGAATGTTTGCATAGTTGGAGCTATCAATGAGATGACGACAAGTGCATATGCAAAAACAGACGGAATTAAAAAAAAGTTAGAAAATACCTTAAGATTAATTGATGACATTTTTTTCATAGACAATCAATTGTAAGATGAAGCAATCAGTTTTGGATGAAACAATCGTCCCTTCAAATTATGTACTTAATACACATTACCAAAAAAATGTTTAAGAAAATTTAATATCCGAACAGCCGTTCTTTAACGCCGGATTTGCAGGGAGCGGGAGGCTATTTTCCCCTCGGAAACAAGGGTCAGGCGGTAAGACCCGCTCGGAAGAGATGCAGGCAGACTAAGGCATTCTACTGACTGGGCCAATGCCAGGGTTCCAGCGAGAACCGGTTGGCCCAAACCATTGTATAGCGTCCAGCGGCAGGGACCCCCGGCGAATCCCGCCATGCGGATGAAAACCTTTTCCGCTGCCGGATTCGGAAACATATGAATCGGTGAAAAGTCTTGATTGTCAATAGAAACGGTCCTGCTATACACCGTCTGCCCATTCCATTTACGGGCCACTAATCGGTATATATTTCTTCCTCCCAACGGGGACTTATCAATATAATTATACTGGGCTACCGACCCCTGACCCCTCGCCACAATAAAGCCGATCCGTTCAAATTGAGCCCCATCCGATGATCTATCTATGTAGTAGTAATTTGCCTCGCCCTGCTCAGCAACCGACCAGTCCAGCCGTACCCCAGCCCCCTCCTTTTTGGCACTTACCCCCAGAAAATTCAAGGGCAGTACCACCCAGGGCTGGGTATAAAAAATATCCTTTCCTGAATTGACAATACTGCTCAAATTGAAACTACAACCCAAGTTCGAAGCACCCGGATCGCCGGGAATGCAAACATTCGAAGCCAAGCCATCCGCATTGGTGATTAACACAAAAAAACGAAGCTGATGGCCAATGGTTGTACCGGTCAACGCTGCATAAGGAATAGAAATTTCCATACCCTTGTTCGGTGCTGTACTGGGATCATAACCGTTTTGCCAGGCAAAACTGAACTGATCGGTTCCGGTATTCCAGTTGGCGATATTGATCGAATAACCTGCCGTACCACCCGATTGATTACACGTTCCTACAAAATGTGGTCCAGCTAAATAAGAAGGTGTCGGTGTTGGTAAAAAGTCGTTATTATAATTACTGAACCTTACCGCATCTAAAAAGATGGTATTGCCGGTGTTCCCCTTATTGAAGGCAAAAGCGAAATCAGCATCAAAATCAGTATCCATTCTGGTCCCGGATAATCCATTCGGCTGGGAGGGATTGACTCCACCGGTAGGGCAGGATGAACTTGTGGTTTTGAAAACGGTGTTAAACACCGATGACATATTTTCTCCAAGTCTGTTCGGTCCTCGACCACTATAGCTCTGATTGTCGATGAACAGTACAATATTATTGTTGGCATTTACCTCACCGGTAATAGCAAGAAATAACGTTGTGGAGTTGGAGTGATATTTGAGTACTCCTAATCTATTGCTGGTTCCGAATCCTGTGTTCGACGTGCCAGATGTATTGACCAGCCCGATGATCCGCCAAGCCGCATCGCTGCAGTCACCATCAATGACCGGCTGTCCTCCCGCAAAAAGCGGAAGCCAAGTCAACAACAGGAAAGCAAATCGCTTCATGGTCAAATCGTTAGTTTTGCCGAAGGCACCGAAAAATAACAATTTTTCACACCTACCATACGTTCTGATTATCCACCATGTGGCCCGTTTGTAAAAAAGAACTCCGACAATTCTTCTCCGGTCTCACCGGATACCTCGCCATCGGCGCCTTCCTGGTCGTGAACGGACTCGCCCTCTTCGTCTTCAACGACAACCTGTTCGACTACGGCTATGCCACCCTCGACCCCTTCTTCGCCCTGGCTCCCTGGGTGCTCCTGTTCCTGATCCCCGCCATCACCATGCGCAGCTTCGCCGATGAATTCCGAACCGGCACCTACGAGATCCTACAATCCCAACCAATCACCCCCTTTCGCATCATACTCGGAAAATACGGGGCCGCCCTCATCGTGGTCATCATCGCCCTAGTCCCCACCGCCCTCTATAGCATCACCATCGATCAACTTGCCGCCGATCAAACAATCGATACCGGCGCCACCCTCGGGGCCTATATCGGACTCATCCTCCTGGCCGGCGTATTCGCGGCCATCAGCATCTATTGCAGCAGCCTGACCCCCAACGCCGTCGCCGCCTTCCTGCTCGCCGCCCTTGGATGCGCCACGATCCACTACGGCGCACAAGCTATCAGCCAACTTCCCGTATTCGCCGGCTCGCTCGACTATTACATCGATATGGCCGGGATCGAATTTCATTATAGAAGCATTCGGCGCGGACTGATCGACAGCCGCGACCTCATCTATTTCTTCTCCCTCATCACGGCCTTCTTGCTGCTCACCCTCCGAAATCTCCTGCGCCGCCGATGATCAAACGCCTCCAACATATTTTCCTGCATCGCTGGGGCGGATGGATCCTGATCCCTGTAATGCTACTGATCAACTGGGCCGCTTCGGTATTGCCCATCCGTACCGATCTCACAGCGGATAAACGTTATACGCTAAGTCCCGCCACCCAAAAGCTGGTTCGCTCCATCCAAGAACCCATCACCATCGATGTTTTCCTGAAAGGAGAGTTCCCCTCCGGGTTTAGAAAGCTGGCTAACAGTACCCGAGATTTTCTCGAACTGATCAAAGAAGAAAACGGACAGAATATTCAGTTTCGTTTTTTGTCACCTGAAGACCTGCAAGAAAATAACCAACCCTACGCCGATACGCTCAGCAAAATGGGTGCCATGCCCATCAACCTGACGGTGCAGAAAAAAGCTGGACAATCCACCAACCTACTCTATCCCTATGCATGGATACGGACCGGCGATAAACAACAACTCGTGCCGCTTTTCGCCGGTAGCAAAGGCCGCATCAGCCAAGAAGAGATCAACAGCGCTGAGAGTCTACTCGAATATCAATTTGCCGGCACACTTCAAAAAATCAGTTCAACCAAACAAGCCACCATCGCCTATGAAGTAGGTCATGGAGAACCCACCGACTTGCGCGGATACGATCTGGAAAACACAATCAGTGCCGATCATCGCTTCGGATTGCTCAACATGCGCGATTCCCTGACGATCCCAGACGGTATCGATCTGCTGATGATCGTCAAACCAACCGATGCATTCACTGAGGATGACAAGATCAAACTCGATCAATTTGTGATGCGTGGTGGCAAACTGTTGCTCTTCATCGATAATCTCATCGCCGAGCAGGATAGCCTTCGCGTAAACGCAACCGGTGAAACCATTGCCTTCGATCGCAACCTGCAACTCACCGATCTGCTCTTCCGCTACGGATGTCGCATCAATACCGATCTGGTGATGGATCTACAATCCGATTTCATCCCCCTCGTCGTCGGCGGTACGATGGAAAATCCACAACTGGAGTACCTGCGCTGGAATTATTACCCGCTGGCAAATGGCGCCGGACCGTTCAGTAAAAACCTCGGATACGTCTCCACCCGCTTCGCCAACTCCATCGATACCATTCAGGTGCCTGGTATTCTCAAAACACCTATACTGGCCAGCTCAGCGAATGCACGCACCATCACCACACCGGCACTGATCAGTTTCAATGAAAACCGAAACGCACCGGAAGATGAAAAATTCAAACGATCAAACATTCCCATCGGCTATCTGCTGGAGGGAAGTTTCAGTTCCCTGTATGCTAACCGCATTAGTACGGCCTGGCGAGATAGTTTGCAGCGGATCGGTAAACCTTTTCAGGCTAAGTCGGTACCCAACCGCATGATCGTGGTGGCCGACGGAGATGTTGTGCTGAATGAGGGTGTTGCGCAGGTAGGCCCGCTTCCGATGGGATGGAATAAGTATACATATATGGCTTACCAGGAAGGTCAGCCTGGCGGACAATTTTTCATTCCCGCCGCTAATCGCGATTTTCTGAAAATGGCCATCGAGCAACTGGTCGGTGACCCGGCCATCATGGAAACCCGCAATAAGGAGATCGTACTGCGGTTGCTGGATGCCAAGAAGATCGAGGAGGGACGTTCAAAATGGCAAGCCCTGAATATCGCGCTGCCAGTTTTCTTGCTGGCCCTGTTCGGCGGGCTGTTCCATTGGTCGCGTAAAAAACGCTTCGGCGCCGCCTGAGGGTTATCTTTGTTCTTCAATTTTCCATTATGACGGTCGATCAGATCACCTATTCCGTATTCGGTATTGTATTGGTATTGGCCCTGGTATTCGACCTGGGACTACTCAGTAAAAAAAATCAGGATGTTTCGATCAAGCAAGCCCTGAACCAAACTTTTTTCTGGGTTGGCCTCGCCCTCGCCTTTTTCTTTTTTATGTGGTACGAGAAAGGTCAAGGTCTCGCGCTTGAATACCTGAGCGCCTATCTGATGGAATGGAGCCTGAGCATCGACAACATCTTTGTATTCATCTTGATCTTCTCGGCTTTCTCCGTGGCACCGAAAAACTATGGAAGGGTTTTATTGATCGGTATTCTGATGGCCATTGTATTCCGTATTTTATTTATAACCGTTGGCGTGGCATTGGTCGATCGCTTTCATTGGATCCTATATGTATTCGGCGTTTTTCTGGTGTATACAGGTTATAAGATGTTCACCTCTACGGAAGACAAAGAATTCGATCCCCAACAAAGTAAGATCTATCTGTTCCTGAAGAAATTTCTGCCACTGGTACCGCACGATGGAGGGGGCAAGTTCATGATCCGGGAGAACGGTCGCCCTGTTTACACAACACTCTTTGTAGTTGTAGTGATGCTCGCAGCCATCGATCTGGTATTCGCACTGGATTCCATTCCGGCCGTGATGGGCATCTCGCGCGATAAACTCGTGATCTATACCTCGAATATTTTTGCGGTATTGGGATTGCGATCTTTATTCTTTTTACTACGCGGTGCCGTGAATCAGTTCGATTATTTGCCTCAGGGTATATCGATTGTACTAGTGTTCATCGGACTCAAGATGCTGGGTGAGCATTGGTTGAATGAATGGTTCAGTAAGAGCGTATTGGTTGCGCTTTCACTCGGCGTGATCATGCTTTGTATCGGGGGCTCTATTTTCTACTCGATCTTCATGCGTAAACCCGGCACGCCCGACAAACTCTGAACGCTGAACAATCCGTTCTGTGAGCTATTCCATCTCGACCATATGCAAAATTCTTACAGGTGCAACCGTATCACTGGATCAGGACTATGTGATCACAGAACTGGTAATCGATTCCCGTAAGATCACTCCGGCGGAAAAGCTCAATCATTTATCAGAGGCCAACGATTATCCGAGGAATAATTTATTCTTCGCACTGGTAACCGATCGTCGGAACGGGCATGATTTTATTCCAGCTGCCTATGCGACAGGCCTTCGGGCTTTCGTGGTAAGTCAGGATGTCGACAGTTCCTTATTCCCAGAAGCTTTTTTTATCAGGGTGGCGGATACGCTGGAAGCTTTACAAAAGTTGGCTGCTTATCACCGATCGCAGTTTAAGTATCCGGTTATCGGTATTACCGGTAGCAACGGGAAAACGATCGTGAAAGAGTGGTTGTATCAATTATTGAACTTAGATTTTCGGATCGTTCGATCTCCGCGCAGTTATAATTCACAGATCGGTGTTCCACTTAGTGTGTGGCGGATGAGTCACCTGCATGACTTAGCCATTTTTGAAGCCGGAATATCTAAAGCGGGGGAGATGGAAAAGTTGGCTGCAATCAT
>Ga0315902_10010326_pt1 | contig 12360 bp, 12 predicted proteins | sample LakEriMetagenome_9_FD_203523 | JGI IMG/M metagenome (GOLD analysis project Ga0315902, IMG submission 203523) | Freshwater fungal communities from buoy surface, Lake Erie, Ohio, United States - Buoy 12 MA117 | ecosystem: Environmental > Aquatic > Freshwater > Lake > Lake biofilm | place: USA... | reverse complement strand
ACCATCGTGTTCACTGGCGTAAACGCCGATCCTGGCCACACGAGCATCCATGAACGCATCGCGCAATTCATTACCAAGCAACCACAACGGCGCGCGATGGTTGCATCACTTGGCCAAGCGCGATACCTCGGCCTGCTTCGTATCGCTGATGCAGTGGTGGGCAATTCATCAAGTGGCATGATCGAAGCGCCAGCCTTGCGACTCCCCACGATCAACATTGGCGACCGCCAGAAAGGCCGCCTGCACGCAGCGAGCGTGATTGACGCGCAGCCAAACGCTGTCGACATTCGCCGCGCTCTGGGGCTAGCTCTAGACCCATCATTCAGGAATGGCCTGCCTGAACACGTTTCCCTGTATGGGCTTGGCGATGCGTCGACAAAAATCGTCGAGGTGCTGAAGACGGCAAGACTCGAGGGCATCATGAAGAAGCACTTCGTGGATCGGCCCACTGCGTGAGCCTCTTTGTCATTGCCGAAGCAGGTGTCAACCACAACGGATCGTTGTCCACCGCGCTCGACATGGTCGACGTTGCAGCAGCAGCAGGCGCAGATGCGGTGAAGTTTCAGACCTTCAAAGCCAAAGCCATGATCACCGAGAGTGCCCCAAAAGCGGACTATCAAGTGGCAAGCACAGGAACTACACAGAGCCAGCGAGACATGATCGAGTCGCTTGAGCTCTCGGCTGATGCGCATCTCGCGATTGCCCAACACTGCGCTACAAGGAGTATCAACTTTCTCTCAACTCCTTTTGATATCGAGAGCCTTCATCTCCTCTCGCGATCACTCGGTATGACCACCTTGAAGATCCCCTCGGGCGAGGTAACAAACTTGCCCTTTGTCTTGGACGTCGGTCGCGAAGCGAAAGATGTGATCTTGTCCACGGGAATGTGCTCCCTTCGAGAGATCGAAATTGCCCTGAAGACTCTTGCTTTTGCATTCGACCGGTCGAAGCAGACCGAAGCGCCTTCAACTCGTCACCTTGAAGTTCCACTTAATGATCGAGATCGCTCGCTGTTGCTTGGTCGTGTGACAATTCTGCAGTGCACCACCGAGTATCCAGCACCTGTCGATGAAGCAAACTTGCGAGCGATGTTGACGATTCGCGATACATTCGGGCTGGCCGTCGGCTACTCAGATCACACGCTTGGTGCAACTTCGTCGATCGCTGCCGTTGCACTTGGAGCCACCATTATTGAGAAACACTTCACGATGGACAACACGCAAGTCGGACCAGATCACCGCGCTTCGCTGGAACCTAGCGAACTGAAAGCCTTCGTCGCCGACCTCCGCGACGCGGAACGCGCCCTTGGATCGGCGACGAAGTCACCGACTCCGTCTGAGACGAAGAACATTCCCATTGCTCGCAAGAGCATCGTCGCTTCGCGCGCCATCGCCAAAGGGGAAGTCTTGTCGGCGGACAATCTGACTTTCAAGCGACCCGGCACGGGTCGACAACCGATCGAATACTTCGATCTTGTCGGCACACCTGCCCCACGTGAAATCGCGGAAGATGAACAGTTGTGAGTGAAACAGTCATTGTTGGTGCGGGTGGACACGCTCGCGTTCTTGTGGATGTCCTTGCATCACGCGGTGTAACACCGCACGGGCTACTCGACCCGAATCTCCCGGTGGGCACGGATGTTGGAGGCATCCGCGTCTTGGGCGATGACTCCTGGCTCGACAACCACCGCGAGAGGAACCCACGTGTCGTCATAGGAATTGGCTCAACCGGTTCGGTTCGCACACGTATCAACATTTTTGACTCGCTCCGTCAGCAGGGACACCACGTTGTCGGCGCAGTCCACTTATCGACCATTGAGGGATCGAACTGCCGCATTGACCAGACGGCACAAGTCTTACCCGGGTGCGTAATCAATCATTCAGCAACGATTGGTGCCAACGTTGTTTTATATAGCGGCGTCATCGTTGAACACGACTGCACGATAAGCGACCATGCCTACCTCTCTCCACGCGTGACGCTGTGCGGCGGTTCGACAGTCGGAGCACGCAGTTTTATCGGTGCCGGCGCGACGGTGCTCCCCGGCGTCACGATTGGCGCCGACGTCATTGTCGGTGCAGGAGCCGTAGTCACTCGTGACGTGCCCGAAGGTCTGACCGTGATGGGCGTACCGGCGAAGGTCGTAGACTCCCATCAATGAAAAATTGGCGTGACGCGCTGATTTCCGATTCCAGCAGTCTGCGCGACGCTGTTGCGCGGATGAGTGATTCGGGCTGGCAGATTGCTGTTGTTGTTGACGCAAACGAACGTCTTACTGGCGTGCTGACCGACGGAGATATCCGACGGGCGCTTCTTCAGGGTCGTGATCTCTCGGCTGCAATCCCCGACGTCATGAACCCCAACCCCGTCGTAATGGAATCACGCACGCCGGTGTCGACGATTCGAAACAAGATGCGCCAAGAGGGTTTTCACTTCATCCCTCTTGTGGATGCCAATCGAGTCGTCCAAGGCATTGCCACCATTGACGAACTCGTCGGTGCGGAAGATCGTCCCAATCCCGTCGTAATCATGGCTGGCGGACTTGGCAAGCGCCTGCACCCACTCACTGAGAATTTTCCTAAGCCAATGCTCACTGTTGGTGACAAACCGATTCTCGAAACTATTGTGTCGTCGTTTGCTCAACAAGGTTTTCGCAACATACACCTTTCGGTGAACTTTCGATCCGATGTTGTCGAAGCACACTTCGGAAACGGTGAAGAGTTTGGCGTCAACATCACCTACCTCCATGAATCCGAGCCGCTGGGCACTGCTGGGGCACTCTCGCTTCTGCACACAACCAATGACCTGCCAATCATCGTGATGAACGGTGACCTCCTGACCAGGATGTCCGGGGATGCCCTGCTCGAATTTCACGATCACAATCGCGCTGACGCGACGATGGTGGTACGCGAGACAACATTTGATCTTCCCTACGGAGTCGTGTCAGTTGACAATGTTGCAATCAGTCAGATTGCCGAGAAGCCAAAACAGGCCTTCTTGGTTAACGCGGGCATTTATGTCATCAATCCGGACGTCGTGCGATCAATCCCTTCTAGCCAATACCTAGACATGCCAACGCTGTTCAACAACTTGATCGCCGATAAGCGCAAGGTCATTGCGTTTCCATTGCACGAATACTGGATCGATATCGGGCGACTCGAGGAACTTGAACGTGCCCAAGTCGAATGGACAAGTTGATCAATGATTGACAATCGACGCGTGGTTGCAGTCGTGCCCGCGCGCGGTGGTTCAAAGGGTGTGCCGGGAAAAAACCTACGAGAAGTTGCAGGTGTCTCGCTGTTGCATCGCGCACTACAGACTGCGACTGCGTGCAACTACGTGGACGCAGTCGTGGTCTCCTCGGACGACGATGCAATCCTTCAGCATGCTGGACTGGTGCCTGGGGTCCTGACCCTGCTCCGCCCTTCCGAACTTGCTACTGATGCATCGTCCATGGCACCAGTTGTAGACCACGTGTTGTCAATTCACGACGCCGACATCGTTGTTCTTTTGCAGCCCACTTCTCCGCTTCGTGAAGTCCACGACATCGAAGGTGGCCTCGAGAAGTTTGTTGCCGCAGGCGCAGACTCATTGGTCTCGGTGTGCCCTGCACGAACAAGCCCCTACTGGATGTACCGTCTCACGGACAACGGACGCCTGCAGTCCCTCTTGCCCAAACCCGATGCTGCAACGCGCCAGGAGCTGCCCGAGACCTACCAGGTCAACGGTGCACTGTACGTCGTAAGGGCCTCGTGGTTTGCGGAGCACCACGTGTTTGTCGATGAACAGACCGTCGCCTACGTCATGCCAGTAGATCGATCAATTGACATAGACAACCCCGAAGATTTGATCGTTGCTGAGGCGGTGCTACGCCGTCACAAGGCAGCCCTCGACCAGTAGCCTTTGGCGAACACTTCAATAGGGCGGAAGATCCGGTGAGCAACGTTTTCTGGTGTACCAATTGTCTCAATATGTCGACGCGTCCACGCGTGTCGTTTGATTCACGCGGATGGTGTAACGCCTGTCAGTGGATGGAAGAAAAACGAACACTCAACTGGGACGCACGTCAGCAGGAACTCCGCACACTTCTTCATCGTCATAAGTCTCCCAACGGGCGATTCGACTGTGTGACGACGGTCAGCGGCGGCAAGGACGGCTCGTACGTGTCGTACAACGTCCAACACGTTCACGGTATGAACCCGCTCGCCATTACCGTCACACCTGCCCTTGCACTTGAGATCGGCAACCGTAACCTGCGGAACTTCATCGATTCGGGTTACAACCACCTTCAGGTAAACGCCGATCCAACGGTGATGCGAATTCTCAATCGTGAAGGATTTCTGCTTACAGGATTCCCTTATTTCGGATGGCTCATGGCTATGCAGGCCGCGCCTATTCGACTGGCTGTCAACCTCGGCGTCAACCTGATCTTCTACGGCGAAGACGGTGAAGTCGAATACGGCGGCTCGACTGCGCTGAAGAACAAGGCGATCTATGACATCGATTTCATGCGCAAGATCTATCTCGAAGGCGGACAAGACAAGGTCTTAAAGGCATCTAACCTGCCCATCGAAAAGCTCTTTTTCTTCATGTTCCCCACCGAAGCTGAACTTGCAGGCCGCACACTAGAAATCGCGCACTGGTCATACTTCGAATCGTGGGACCCGTACCGCAATTACCTCACTGCCAAAGAGCACTGTGGACTTGAGGAAGCCGATGCGTCGAACTCCGGCACCTTTACGAATTTCGCTCAGAACGATCAGGCGCTTTACGCGCTCCACACCTACGTGATGTATCTGAAGTTTGGTTTTGGACGCGCCACGCAAGACGTTGGCATCGAGATCCGCCGGGGTGCAATGGACCGTGAACAAGGCGTCCAGTTGGTAAAGCTGTATGACGGTCACTACCCCGAGGAATACATCGATCTCTACCTCGATTACTACGGCATGACCCGAGCCGAGTTTGACGCTGCGCTGGACCGTTGGGCAAACACCGAACTGTTCGAGAAGAAGTCGGGGCGCTGGACACCCACCTTCGAGGTCCAATAGTGAGTGATGCCGTCGTCGTCATCGACTACGGCATGGGAAACCTCTTTTCGGTAGAAAGCGCGCTGCGCTATCTCGGTGCTGAGGTGACGTTGTCTGCCGATCCGGAGGTTGTCGAGAGCGCTCGACAGGTAATTCTTCCGGGCGTGGGTTCATTTCGGCTCGCGATGGAACGACTCACTGCGCGACATCTTGATGAGGCCATTCAACGATTTGTTACTCGCGGCGATCAATTGCTCGGAATTTGCCTCGGTATGCAGTTACTCGGCACCGCTTCCTCCGAGGACGGTGAGACGGCCGGTCTCGGCATAATCCCAAACCGCGTTGACCGATTTGATGACCTTCTCGGTGTCAAGGTACCCCACGTTGGCTTTAACTCAATCACACCTTCGACCGCATCAGGTCTTTTTGCCAACCTCCCTCTTTCCCCAGACTTTTACTTCGTGCATTCCTATCGACTCGCGGTGAATGGCATGACCTCTCCTCATGCGACATGTGAATACGGCGAAACCTTCCTCGCGGCATTCGATGCCGGCAATGTGCGGGGTGCACAGTTCCACCCAGAGAAGAGCCAGTCAAATGGGCTCCAGGTATTGCAGAATTTCCTCGCGGCATGACCTCTGTCAAGAAGCGCCTCATCTTCACACTCTTGTTCAATGAGGATCGCTTCATGTTGAGCCGAAACTTTCGTCTTCAGCAGGTAGGTGATATCGGCTGGTTAGAAAAGAACTACAACTTCCGCGAGACAGCTCTATCCATTGACGAACTCGTCATCTTGAACGTTGAGCGCAACCGAGAGTCATCAGAGCGCTTTCGATTCCATACACAGCGACTGAACGATGACTGTTTCGTGCCCATTGCTGCAGGCGGAGGGGTCCGCAGCGTCGACGATGCACGAGCACTATTGCGTTCTGGGGCAGACAAGGTGGTGATTAATTCCATCCTTGACAGTGACCCCATGTCGGTCGAAGAACTGGCCAGCGAATTTGGCAGTCAGTGTCTGGTGGCCTCCGTCGACGCCAAACGAGTTGATGGAGTCATCCGCCCATCCGTCGAAAATGGATCGCGCCTCGTAGACGCGACGCTCGACGAATACCTGACCCGCATCGCCAATCTCCCCATCGGCGAGCTGTATCTGAATTCGATGGACCGTGATGGCACGGGCCAGGGCTACGACCTTGAGCTCCTGGATTGTCTGCCAGACGGACTCCAGGTGCCCGTCATACTCGCGGGAGGTGCGGGCAAGCCTGAACATTTCTCGGCTGCCCTCAGCGACCCACGCGTAGATGCTGTCGCTACTGCACACCTGTTTAATTTTGTGGGCAATGCATTGGAACTCTCACGTCAACGTCTTCTAAATGACGGCATGAATCTCGCGAAGTGGAACAGTCAACACTTAAAACGTCTCGCGAGTATTCTTTAGAGAGACTTATGTTGCTTCGCAAATTCTTACCCATTGACTGTGACGTCATTGTCGTCGATGGTCTCTGGGGTGTTGGCAAGACGGCGCTGACCGCCACGATCGGCGCGATGAAGAACGTCGAAAAAATGAAGCTTGAACACGTTCACGAGTATGTGTGCACGATGCACCACCTCGAAAAGATGTCTGATGACGCAACTCGATTCATGCTGCTCACGTACGCCGACATCGACCAATACAGCAATCTCATCGGACGAGAAGTCAACTTCCGCCCCCGTGATGCTTCAGGGACAAAAAACACTGCTGGGAGCACAATTACCTACTTTCGAAGGCTCTTCCAGGACGACGGTGACCAGATTGTCGATCTCATTCAAGAAAAGAACATTGCCCATCACATTGTTTCGCACCAGGTTCTTCCTGTCGGCGAACCATTGTTTGATGCATTCGGCGACCGTCTCAAGATGATCCACATCGTTCGTCACCCCGTCCATCTTGCGCGCTATTGGCACGATTACCTCAATGACTTCTTGAGACACCGTGAATTCACAGTGTCATTCGACGTTGACGGACACAAAGTTCCGTGGTGGGCTATCGAATGGGCCGACCAATTCATTTCGATGAACACCATGGACAAAGCATTATCTTCAATTTCACACCTGTACAAGTTGCTCATAGATGAATGCGTGCATCGTCGGGATGACCCGAGGTTGCTCATTATTTCTTTTGAGGATTTGGTCATGCGACCTGAGGAGACCTTTCCACGGATTGCCTCCTTCCTGAATCGCGAACTCAGTCCAAAGACCAACAAGATCCTCAAGCGGGAACGCATTCCTAGGCCCACAATCACGCACGGTCGGGCCTTCTCCGCCCACAACTGGGCGACCTCGGGAGATGCCACAGAGCGCCAGGTCTACGAGCTGGAGATGGACTACATCAACGAGCACGGTTCTGCACCGATTATTGAACGCTTTCATGACGTGATTCATCGTTACAACGAGCTGTGGCCAAGTGAACTGACCTCCCTTGAATTCATCATCTGAGAATCTTCCCTTGTACTCAGTTCTGAAACGTCTTTTAAGCACTCAACTTCAATTCAATCGCCCTCGTCCCTTCGACGTTGTCATCTACGACAAAGAGGGAGCTGATGAACTACTTCCTTTTTTGACCGAAGCACGCACCGTAGTCCTTGATCTGAGCGGCCGTTCCTTCAACCTGTGGGTACTTCTTGGGGCGTTGGCCCGAGGTGGACGATCGATGCATGACTATGCGATTCGCTATCTTTCTTGGGTTCAACCGCGATTAGTCGTCACATGCATTGATACCACTCCTTTCTTCTACCGCATTAAGAATGCCCACCCACAGATCGTCGTTGCTGCCGTCCAAAATGGCTGGCGTGGAATCGAATTCGATCTCGATTTGAATCGAGAGTCATCAATAGAGCGACTTCAAGCCGATCACGTGTTCTGCTTCGGGGAAACCGCAGCCAACCTCTATCGGAGTCGTATCGACGTGGTGCCAATCATCATCGGAAGTTTCCGCTCGAACCATGTGCCCGTCGCCCGTCGCGCCACCGAGGATGTGGTTGTGCTTGTCTCTACCATCCGTCCCAAGGTGGACCTTGATGCTCGAGTACTTGATCACACGGGTCGCCCTACCGTTGAGTACCACACGATCTACGAGCGACGCATCAAATTAGCCAAATTCGTCGCGGAATTTTGTGAACGAAATGGGTTACGCCTTCTCATTGCGGGCAAAGATTCAGACCCCTCACGAGAGATGGAAATGTATGGACAGGCATTCACCGATAGCTCCGTGCAGTGGGAGTTTGTGCCGCGGACTGAACGGCTTAGTAGCTATACGCTTATCGATCAAGCGCGCATCGTGGTGTCCTCCAGCAGCACCCTTGGGTATGAGGCCTTGGCCCGAGGAAGCCGGAGCGCATTTTTTATGCTTGACCCAGAAGTGACAAATAATCCCGGCGAACGATTCGCATGGCCGGAACCATTCGAGGACCGCGGTCCGTTTTGGACCAACTTCCTAGATAAAGACGCAACCATGGAAATACTCGAATTTCTTCATCATCTCGACGACAGCGCATGGGAGACTCTGCGCAGTCAGTTTGTGCCTCAGTTGATTTCCAATGACCCGGGCAACTCGAAACTGCGCCTATTTATAAACGGAGTTTTACGAGGAACACACAGGGCCAGAGGATGACACGGCCCAAGGTTTTTTTCGTCGTGGAGAATCCGTTCAGTGAAAGGGATTGGAAGCGGTTCGGAATTGAAATTCTTCGTCATCGTTTTGATCTGACAGTCCTCGACGTCACGGAACTCGTACATCCACGGTGGTGGAAACGACAGAAATCAGTCGGAATCAATGACCTGCCCACTCATGCCGTGCACTCCATGTCTGACTTGTGTAGTTTCCTCAACTCAAGCAGCCCTGACGCAATCATCATGAATCTCGGAGTGCATCGCGTCCGGCACCAGTTCTACAAGTACGCTCAGCGTCAATCGGCGATTACTGCTGAGTTCCAATTCGGCGCGATACCGGGTGACGAATTGAATTTTTCACTTCGATCCAAGTTCAAACTTGTCTTGTCAAAACCTACGGTTGCAGTTCGAGGTATGCGGGCTCGTATCAACCGGCTCCGATATGGCCGTGATCACCCCACCCTGTTCTTTCGGGGTGGGAAAGCTGCGGTTTCTCGATCCCCACTCAGTAAAACTCGAGTGGTGGATGCACACAGCCTCGATTACGAGACGTTCCATGAAATCAACATGGTTGGAGTCAGCCGCCAATCGCGATTCGACACTCCGTATGTCGTCTACATCGATCAAAATCTCGGTTATCACCCCGACTACCAACAGAGTGGCACTAAATCACCAATTACGCCCAATTGCTTTTACCCGGCTATAAACGAATTCTTTGCCGAAGTCACTCGGCAAACCGGTTTTGATGTGGTCGTGGCACCTCATCCTCGTTCGACGTGCACGCAGAACGAACGTCTTTTCTGGAATGCCAAGATCAGCTCTGATCCAACGGTAGAGCTGATTGCGGATTGTGAGTTTGTTCTGGCGCACTACTCCACTGCAATTTCTTTTGCTGTGCTGTACTCGAAGCCAATCGTGCAGATCACCACCACCGAGCTCCTCGATTCCTGGGAAAACAAGTTCATCGCGGCGTACAGCAACGCGTTGGGCAAGTCACCACTCAATATCGATGATTCTGTGGGGTACCCCTCCACTCGCTCACTCGACTTATCCGTCTACCCCGACTTTTACGCTCAATATCTCCTTTCTTTTCTCTCATCTTCACCAAACGACCACCGGCGTCTGTGGGAAATCGTCGCAGACGAAATCGAAGCGGGTATCAAGTCATGAGACGCATACTCACCTCGACATCCACATTCGACCCGACCAGTTTCTCACTTGACGACCGTGCAGTGCTCAAGCGTGCCGGCATCCAAGTGGTGCACAACCCCTTCGGCCGGAAGTTGACGGAGGACGAGGCAATCGCGCTCCTGGATGGAGCAGTCGGACTGATCGCTGGGCTTGAACCACTGAATGCCCGTGTGCTTCGGTCCGCGCCAACCCTGCGTGGAATTGCTCGCGTGGGGATTGGATTGGACACCGTTGATTTGTCCGCCGCGGCCGAGCTCGGCATTCATGTAATGAACACACCCGAACCACCCGCCCAAGCAGTGGCGGAACTCACGATGGGCCACATTCTCGGCATGCTTCGACATATTGCTCGCGTTGATCGTGCAATCCGAGCAGGCAACTGGAAGGGTGAGTTTGGTGCACTCCTTGCAAGTAAGACCGTCGGCATTATTGGCTACGGCCGCATCGGGCGTCGAGTTGCCACGCTGCTCGAAGCATTTGGTGCCGAAGTCATCGTTCACGACCCACACGTCATGGATGCGGGAGCAACACTTGTATCGCTTGATGAACTGCTCAGTACGAGCGACATCGTCACGTTGCACGTTCCCTATTCGAGCGAAAATCATCACTTGCTCAATCAGCAGAGCATTGCAATGATGAAGCCTGGGGCAATCATTGTCAACATTGCGCGCGGCGGACTCATCGATGAAGTTGCGCTCGCCAATGCATTGCAGAGTGGCGCGCTCGCCGGTGCAGCGCTCGACTGCTTCGAGGACGAGCCGTACTCCGGCCCACTGACATCATTCGACAATGTGCAGATGACGGCGCACATGGGTACATACGCCATCGAGACTCGGGGGCAAATGGAACGTCAGGCTGCGGCGCAGCTCGTTGAACACCTACGAAGTATTGGTGAGATCTAGAACTCGAAGAACACGTCAACGCCGATACATTTTGGGGTGCGCACGCACAAGGGGGTGGCGATGAATCGATTACAGGGGATCCAGGCGGTTCGATCGCAACTACAGGCGGGAAAGCCCACAATCGGCTCATGGATGCAGATCGCCGACACCAACGTCGCCGAACTGATGGCTCGTGCTGGTTATCAGTGGATTGCGCTCGACCTTGAACATGGGCATTTCTCTCAGCACCAACTCCCCGATCTCTTCCGCGCAATCGAATTAGGTGGCGCTCTTCCGCTTGCGCGAGTTGCGTCGCCCACCGTCATTGACTGCCGGCAAGCACTCGACGGTGGCGCTGCGGGAGTCGTTATCCCAATGATCACGTCGGCTTCCCAGCTTGAACCACTCGTCAGCGGGTGTCACTGGCCCCCGAAGGGCACGCGCGGTGTTGGGTTCTGCCGTGCAAATGGTTTTGGTGCCCAGTTTGAGGACTACAGAGAAGAAGCACAGTCAGCACTCGTCATCGCGCAGATTGAACACGTTGATGCAATCGCGCAATTGGATGCAATTGTCGCTGTCGAAGGCCTGGACGCCGTAATCATCGGCCCCTACGACCTTTCCGCTTCCCTCGGTCGCACGGGGGATCTGACACATCCCGATGTCCTCGGAGCAATCGAAGCAATCCGTTCGGCATGCCAACGATCCGCGAAGCCCGTTGGCACACACATCGTTTCACCCAATACGGACATACTGCAGATGCGCATCAACGAGGGCTACCAATTCATCGCCTATGGCGTCGACACCGTGTTTCTTCGCGAGGCGGCAATTGCACCACGACCGTAAGTGGACGCCAGTCGACCAGCGGCGTCACTTAGTCTGGTGAACGGTTTATGAGCTCATCCCAGGGTCGCGTGCGCGTGGGCATAGCCGGATACGGCGTCGTCGGTAAACGTCGACGCGAATGTTGTGACCGGCATCCAGACCTCGAAGTCGTCGCGGTGTGCGACCGAACCTTTGAAGGCAATGGGACACTCCCCGATGGCGTGCGCCACTATCGGACATACCAAGATCTCTTGACCGAAGACCTTGACGCACTCATCGTGTGCATGAGTAACGACATGGCTGCTGAAACCACGATCGCTGGTCTCCGGCGCGGGCTCCATGTGTTGTGCGAAAAACCACCTGGTCGAAACATGGCAGATATCGAAGCGGTGATTCACGAAGAACGGCGTCATCCCGATCTTCACCTCATGTACGGATTCAATCACCGTTACCACGAGTCCATCCAAGAAGCGATGAGCATCATCAAGTCAGGGCGACTCGGACGAATCATCAACATGCGCGGCGTCTACGGCAAATCAAAATTGATCACCTTCAACCAAGCGGACTGGCGAGCCAAGAGAGAAGTCGCAGGTGGCGGTGTGCTGCTCGATCAGGGCATCCACATGGTCGATCTGATGCGGATGTTTGGCGGCGAATTCGAAGAGGTGCATAGCTTCATTTCCAACGACCACTGGGGTTACGACGTCGAGGACAATGCATACGCAGTGATGCGATCACGAACCGGTGTGGTGGCGATGATCAACTCAAGCGCGACGCAGTGGCGACACCAA
>Ga0315902_10010324_pt1 | contig 12360 bp, 8 predicted proteins | sample LakEriMetagenome_9_FD_203523 | JGI IMG/M metagenome (GOLD analysis project Ga0315902, IMG submission 203523) | Freshwater fungal communities from buoy surface, Lake Erie, Ohio, United States - Buoy 12 MA117 | ecosystem: Environmental > Aquatic > Freshwater > Lake > Lake biofilm | place: USA... | reverse complement strand
GACCACCGAAGCGCCCAGCGACTGACCGAATCTCGAGGCTCCTGAGACCATTTGGCGATCGCTTCACGCCAGTCAACTGGACTCGGCTGGCCAAGTTGTTCCTGCCGACCGTTTGGTTCCTGCCCTTCCGGATCGATGAGAAGACGGTCCGGCGACGATTCGATCCTATCGATCACCTCCTGCAGCAGGTCGCTCCAGCGCCGCGCTGCCTGCCCCGACGGCAAGGGTTCGATCACGTCGTGGCCCCTGTCGAAACGGGATTCTCGCGATAGAGTTGCTGGGCTTCGATGTAGGCTTCGACGGGACGAGGCACTCGGTAGCGGATGCTTTGTCTGGAAGCGACCCGGTGGCGGATATCGCGCGAGCTGACGGCGATCAGCGGCGATTCGATCGCCAGCCGCTTGGCCTCTTCTAGTCGTTGTGGCGAGAGATAACCGGCAAACAGTGGCCAGTTGATCGGGGCTTCGCCACCGCGTCCGACCACCAGAGGCGTCACCATCTGAAAAATCTGGTCGGGGGTGCGCCACCGAGGGAGATCGGCGACCGAATCGGCTCCGAGGATCAGATAGAGCTGGTCGCCAGGTCGTTCGCCGACCATTTCCCGTACCGTATCGACCGTATAGCTGACTCCACCGCGTTTCAATTCCCGTTCATCGATCGCAAAGTGCGGATGGCCGGCGATGGCCAGACGGAGCATCGCGACGCGGTGAGATGCCTCGGCGGATTGCTGCTGTTGCTTCAATGGGGAAATAGCGGCTGGCAGGAAAAGCACTTCATCCAACTGCGCATGCTCACGCAACCCTTCGGCAATCCAAAGATGCCCCAGGTGCACCGGATCAAACGACCCTCCAAAGATGGCGATGCGCATCGCTCTGGGACTCCCTCTTCCTATCTCACGTTCGATTGCTGTTCGGGTGGGTGCACCGGATTTCCAGCGAAGGATTCGGAGCGTCCGCGTGTCAGGAAATCGGTGGTGTTCTATCGGCCCCGGTCGGCTCCCCTGGCCTCCGCCCTGGTGTCTCCCTAGGATGCCAGGGTGTTCGGTAGGGGCAACTGCTTGGAGTTCATCCTGATCCGACTGTTTTCGTGGTACGGTATTAGAGCCGATGGATCAGGCGGATTCTGGCCCATGCACGTCCCTTTGGCAATTGGTGCGAGAAGATCTTCCACAAGGAAATGGTGCCTGACAATCGAAAGAGGGCCAGGCAGGAAGCTGGAAGGAAAAGAGCGAGTGGTGGGATGAGCAGCCGACAGAGGGATCTATTTGAGGACCAGCTACCCCCCTGGGAGCAGGATGCGGGAAGCGAGGTGCCTTCGGCGACGATCGTCCTGTCGGAAGCGCCCTGGGGTCCTTTTTCCTATCGTATCCCCGACCGATTCGCCGGATCGCTACAACCAGGGATGCGCGTGGTGGTGCCGCTGGGAAAATCGAATCGCCCAGTGCTGGGTTACTGCATGGCGATCGAAGTGGCTAAGGTCGCTCCCGCTTCGCTGAAGGAAGTGACCAAGCTGGTCGATGACCAGCCACTGTGCGACGGCCCTTTGCTGAAGTTGATCGAGTGGATGTCGGTCTATTATCTGGTGCCGCTGGGGCAGGTATTTGAAGCGGTCGTTCCAGCCGGCGTGCGGGCGGCAGCAGGAACGCGCGAGAAATCGGTCTGGCGGCTGACCGATTCGGGAAAAGCCCTGGCCGAGGGCCGATCGTCACCTGCCGACAAAGGCTCTGCGGCGGAAGATGCTGCGGCGGAAGATGCTGCCAGCGAGGTTGGTGAAAACGCATTGAAGAAACCGGCCGCTAAGCTGACCGCCAAGCAGCGGGGGTTGGTGGAGATCCTTCATGGGCATCCCGAGGGGTTGCTGCAGGATGATCTGTTGCAGCAGGCATCCTGTTCGATCGCTCCGCTTCAGGCGCTGCGCGGTCGGGGGCTGGTGGAGGTGCGTGGGGAGCGGCGGATGGAGTCTGGGGGAGCGGCAGGCGCGCGACCAGTCAGCCATCCACGCACCGCACCTCAGGCACTCAGCGCCGACCAGCGACTAGCGCTCAGGGCGATCGAGGAGGCGATGGAGAGCCGCCAGTCGCAGACGATTCTGCTGCATGGGGTCACGGGCAGCGGGAAGACGGAAGTCTACATGCAGGCGATTCAAAAGACGATTGCGATGCGCCGACAGGCGATCGTGCTGGTTCCCGAAATCAGCTTGACCCCGCAAACGCGCCATCGCTTTCAGTCCCGTTTCGATACGGTGGCGGTACTGCACAGCCACATGAGCGATGTGGAGCGGCATCAGCAGTGGCGGAGGATCGCCAGCGGTCAGGCCGATGTGGTCATCGGCCCGCGGAGCGCTCTGTTTGCTCCCGTGCCTCATCTAGGCCTGATCGTGGTCGATGAAGAGCACGAATCTTCGTTCAAACAGGAGACGGTGCCCAGGTACCATGCCAGGGATGTCGCCCTGCATCGAGCGCATCTGCTTCGGATTCCCTTGGTGCTGGGGTCGGCCACGCCGTCGCTGGAAAGCTGGCAGAGGGTGCGCAGCGGCGCATACAAGCTGGTCAGTCTTCCCCGCCGGATCCATAACCGACCGTTGCCGCATGTCGATGTGGTCGATCTTCGCGACCCTCGCGATCGGCAGGGGCAGGGATCGATCAGCGGGCCGCTGCACCGGGAGATCGAACAGACGCTGCAGCAGAAGGGACAGGTGATCCTGCTGCTGAATCGGCGCGGTTTTGCCACAAGCATCCAGTGTCCGCATTGCGGCTATGTGGTCCCCTGCCCCGAGTGCGATCTGCCGCTGACGCATCATCAGGATGGTGGAAAGGCCGTCTGCCATTACTGCGAGTACACCATCGCCACCCCCAATCAGTGCCCACAGTGCAAGCATGCCGGAATTCGATACTGGGGAACCGGCACGCAACGTCTGGAGATTGAAGTGCGAGAGAAATATCCGCAGGCGACCATCGCACGGATGGATTCCGACACAATGCGCAAGCCCGGCAGCCACGAACGGACGCTAGCAGAGTTTCGGGAGGGGAAGGTCGATCTGCTGCTGGGCACGCAGATGATCGCCAAAGGGCTGGACTTTCCCAACGTGCTTTTGGTGGGAGTGATCCATGCCGATTCGGCATTGCACTTTCCCGATTTTCGGGCTGCCGAGCGGACGTTTCAGTTGGTGACGCAGGTGGCCGGGCGGACAGGACGTGGGGAAAAGCCAGGGACCGTGGTGGTGCAGACCTATTCCCCCGACCATCCTGCGATCATGGCCGCCTCGAAGCACGATTTTCAGAGCTTCGCTGAGCAGGAACTGGAGCATCGGGAGCGGTTTGGCTATCCGCCATTTGGGAGCATGGCCAGAATTATCGTGCGGGGGCCTGACATGGAGGCGACCGACGCGTTTTCCAAGACGGTGGCCAGGAAGCTGAAGAGCCTTCAGGAGACGATCGCTCCCGAATGTCGGATCCTGGGCCCTGCGCCTCCACCTTTTGCCAAGTTGCGCGGGAAGTATCGATTCCATATCCTGCTCTGCTGCCCGCACGCCGAACCGTTGCATCGGATGCTAGTTCCGATCGATCGGGAGCTAGCGCCACCTGGTGAGATCCAGCTGCTGATCGATGTCGACCCCATCGACATGCTCTGACCGCACTTCGTCGATACCATCGCCAAGATGGTGGATGGATTGGGATCGACGTTCCTAGAAGGTCTTCAGCTCTTCGTAGCCACCATCGCCAGATGGTGGATGAACTGCAAGGAGATCGATCGCAGCCATCCACCGCGTGGCTGCGGTGGTTACCGAAGATGTGTCTACGGAAGACTTGGCCGCCTTAAGCAGTTGATGCCCCGCGTTCTTCCTGTAGCCACCATCGCCAGATGGTGGACGGCCTCTACAAGAGAAATGTTTTCCATCAGGAGATGGGAGCAATAACAGGTTCGTTGATGATGCGGGGAAGCTGCAGGCGGAAAGTACTTCCGCGAGCTACTTGGCTTTCGACGTCGATCTGTCCCTGCATCGAAGTCACTAGATGCTTGACGATCGCCAGTCCCAACCCGGTTCCCCCTGCTTCCTGAGTCCTAGCTTTCTCGACGCGGAAAAACCGTTCAAAGATTCTTGGTAGATCTTCTGCTGCGATACCGATTCCGGTATCGCGGACCGTCAGGACTATTTGCTCCCCGATCGACTCCGCTTGGACCTGCACTTTGCCACCGGTCGGTGTGTAGCGAACAGCGTTGCTGACGAGGTTGTTGACGATCGTCAGCATCGCATCGCGGTCGGTCCGCATCTCCAGGGCAGGCGAGATCTGGAGATCGAATTCCAGGGTGACTCCCTTTCGCTGGGCGATGGGCAGGAACGCGCTACGCGATTGCTCCAGCAGCGGCTTCAGCAGCAGGGGCTCGGGTTTGAGCATCGCGGAATCCTGCAGTTGAGCCAATTTCAGGAGATCGAAGATCAATTGTTCCAGTCGCTCCGACTGCTCCGCAATCCGTTCGACAAACCCGCGATTGTGTTCGGGGTCCTCCAGGGCTCCGATCAGTAGCGTTTCGGCATAGGCTTTGATCGAAGACAGAGGGGTTTTGAGTTCATGGGAAACGTTGGCGGTAAAATCTCGCCGAAGGTTTTCCAGTTTGCGCAGCTGGGTTTCATCGGCCAGAGTTACCAGGACCTGAGGCAGGCCGGTTGGCTGGCGATAGCGCGTCGCGCGAGCACGCAGAAAGCGGGGCTGCGTACTCCCTAGCTCCAGGACCCCCTCCTGCCCTGCTCCTTCGAACGATCGGTTCGTCTCGTTGGTCGCCTCTTGGTCCATGGTGCGCTGCACCAGTTCGACTAGGCCCGGGATGCGGATCGCTTCCACCAGGGGGCGCCCAATCGGCGATTTCCCGCTGATCGGCAACATCTCCCCTGCCGCTCGATTCAGATAGCTCAGGTGCATCTGGTGATCGACCGTCAGGACTCCTTCGCGCATTTCATCGAGTACTTCGCCGGTAGTGCGGCTGGATTGCTGGGACTCGTTCAGTCGTCGGTTGATCGTCAGGAAGGCGGTTTCTAGCGGGTTGGCAACAGGGCTGTCCGGGTCGATGATACCTTTTGGGGCTTGGATCTCCTGTCCCTCGTCTTCTAGGACGGACTGCGACCACTTGGCCATTTCCTCTTCCCGTTGCATCTGCTGACGTCGCGGCCACTGGCCTGCGAACCACCAGCCTGCGGCGCCCACTGCCCACAGCAGTGTGGCGATCTGCCAGGGGCGGAGGCCAAGCCACGGGTAGGTCGCTGCCACTTGCGGATCGGCAAACCGGACGGCCAGCAGGCGCCGCGCCTGCGGTGCCGCTTCGGGAAGTTCCATCTCCACTGACACGCGCCATCGCCGGTCTGCTTCTCTGGTCCAGACCGGATCGGAGATGCTGGGCATGGAGGGAGTGCCATCGCGGACCGCGCCATCTTCGCCGCTTGGGGAAGGAAGTGGCATCAGCGAAAGCTGTAGCAATTGTTCCAGGCTGCCCCAGGCACGTCGACCTTCGGCGGAAGGGACCAGTTGCTGGAAGGTGATGATCTGACCGGCGGCGATCGCCAGGCGCCGTAGGTGCCCTGATTGCTCTTGCCGCCACGCCCCTTCCCATCGCTGTGACCAACTCCAGGCCAGCGCCAGGCAAAGCAGACTCCAGCAGGCAATCGCCAGATTCCCGGCAAGCGGCTTGGTCGAAGAACTGGAACGCATGAAGCGATGGGCCATCAAGGTAGAGGAAGCCGATGCAGGGAGGAGGATCGGGACGCAGAAGGGTTCCGTCTCCACCTTCATTACAATAGAACGATCGTCGACGTTTTCCCAACCCCCGATCGAACAAAGCTACGTGTTTTTGTAAGCGATGCGGCGCGACGATCGGGAGGATTCTCCTTTTTTGGAGCGACATTTTCGATGCGCATGCTGATCACTGGAATCTGCGGATTTGTCGGCAGTCGCATCGCCATGTGGCTGAACGAACGGGGACCGGCCGGATTGCAGCTGGTCGGTATCGACAATCTCAGCCGCCCCGGTTCGGCCGGAAACCTTCAGCCTCTGCAGGCGCGGGGAATCGATGTGCAGGTAGGCGACCAGCGCGACAGTGAATTGCTGGATCGGCTGGGGCGGTTCGACTGGGTGATCGATGCGGCGGCCTATGCCAGCGTGCTTGCCGGAACCGCCGGCCATCAATCGTCCAGTGCCGACCTGGTTTCCAACAATCTTCAGGGGACCTGCCAGATCCTGGAACTGTGCAAACGGCATCAGGCTGGGCTGATTCTGCTGAGCACTTCGCGAGTCTACTCCATCGAACGGCTGAATCGATTGCCTCTGGTACCCACCGGTTCCAGGTGGGAGATTGATTCGGATGACCCATCGAGCGCGGTGGGGGCTATCGAGGGATGGTCGCTGGAGGGGATCGGCCCGACGTTTTCGACTGGATCGCCCATCTCCCTATATGGCGCCACCAAACTGGCCAGCGAAGTGATGGCGATCGAATATGGTGTGGCGTATCAATTCCCTGTCTGGATCGATCGCTGTGGTGTGATGGCCGGCGCAGGGCAGTTCGGCCGGATCGATCAGGGCATTGTCGCCTACTGGCTGCATCGGTGGCGCGAGGCAAAGCCGCTGAGGTACCTAGGCTATGGCGGGATGGGGTGGCAGGTCCGCGACATGTTGCACCCGGAGGATCTGGGTGCTCTGATCCTCAAGCAAATCCAAACGGGAATGGCAGCTCCTTGGGAATCGATCTGGAATGTTTCAGGAGGCAGGGAAAGCAGCTTTTCGCTGGCCGAGCTAAGCGGTTGGTGCAGGGAGCGTTGGGGGCAGCGTGTGGTGGTGGAGCGGGAGGCGGAGGCGCGATCGCAGGATGTCCCCTGGCTGATCCTCGACGCGCAAGAGACCCGTGATCGATGGAACTGGACGCCAAGGTGGACCCGTCAGGCGATCCTGGAAGAGATCGCTGGTCACGCCGATACGCATCCCGAGTGGCTAGCGCAGTGCGAAGGGCACTAGATAAAAAGAATGCCAACTTCAAACGTGCAGGACAAACGCCAAGTAGCCACCGCTGCCAGGCGGTGGAAATGGAGTTTCCATTCGCGCGAACGATCCAACCTTTGGCGATGGATGGCTACCAAAAAGTGATTGCTCAGCGCGAGGTCGCCTCACCATCTGGCATTGCGATCGGCGGAACCAGATCGCGTGGGGCGATTCGGTCGACGGAAAATCGTGGAGGTCTGGGATCGTATGGGTCGGGATTGCTCTGGTTGCGGCGGTGAAGTTCCTCCAGCAAGCTTCCAAGGCGATAACGCAATTGCTCCAGTTCCTTGCCAGACTGCGGCGAGTAGACCTGCTGGCCTGCATCTTCCTCATTCTTCTTCTTTAGCTGGCCCGACCATTGAGGCTGATTGCGGATCCACTCCCGCAGGCCGTTCGAGTCGACTTGGGCCACTTGAGTGTAGCGATTGAGATACTCGACCAATTGCTGACCTGCGCGGAAGGACTTCAAACGCACACTGGGAACCGGGCCTTCCTTGGTTGGGTAGAAGACCGAAAGCTCGTCAGCGGCTTCCCAAGACTTGGGAGTGCCGATGGTCTGCCAGGGGACCACCCCATCGGCTCCTTGAGCCCAAGCATCGATCGACCAAGCCGCGACCGTCGCGTAGGGATTATGGAGCGGATTGGCTCCACCATACATATACGCCAGGGTGCCGAATTTCTTTTTTCGCTCGCTTGCGCGATCGTGGTACTCGCGCAGGTTTCCATTGACGACGTCGACACTGGTGACCCCATCCAGCAGATCGCGTTGCCACTGGGGTCGGGAGATATCAGCGCGGTAGGTCATCCTCGCCGAACCTGCATCGGCGACGGCACGCCAGTACTCGATCCCAAATCGACGCAGTGCCCAGAAGTCTTGCGTGTTGACTGGTTCGTCGAAAATCCAGTAAGCGCTGCTCTGGTTTCCCTTTGGGCCGCGATGGTACACCTTGTTGTTCAGATAGAACTCGAACATCGTCTCCTTCCACCCCTTCTCGCTCAGATGTCGCGCGAATCGAGTGGCCGCATCGCGGAACTGATCCCAGTACGCTTCCGGATAGGCGTTCTCTATCCAATATCCGCCTTGAAAGAACTTGTCCTGCTGCATCGGCCAGTTCTCATTGAGCGGCAGGTAGAAGGCATCGACGGGAGCCCCTGGTCGGCGTTGATCTAGAAAGGCAGAACCATCCAGAAGTGGACCAAAACGCGAGTCCCAGTCGGACCAGTTCCAAGAACCATCTGGAAGCTGTTTGGGTCGCGCTGCCTCAGCCACGCGCCCATTCCAGCTATACATGAGGCGATTGAGGCAGGTGCGGTGACGATGGGCCAGTCGATAGTAGTCCATTTCGTGATCGGGAAGGCTGTAGCAGTTCATCTGCGGAATGAAGGTGAGACGATCCGGGAGCTGCCAGGACCAGATCTGAATCGGCAGCTCCATCTTTTTCCCTGCCACTTCGATCTGTGGCGTGGCAGTTTTTTCGCCAAAGTTCCGGGGGATATAGATCTCCAGCAGGCATCTCTGGGAGTCCTTCACGGAGGGGATCGCCGAAGCGGGAAAACCGATCGGGATCAGCGGATCGTGATGGCCTTGAATGGTTGGGGCTTCAAACAGTTCGCACTCGACGCCACCATCATCCAGCAGGCGGACCTCTCGCGCTTTTGCATCGATCCAGAAGCAGATCGCCTCTCCCTTGGCCGCTGCCATCATATGGGGCTCCAGGGGATGGCCGTACAGCGACTGGATCGAGAGATTCTCTGGCAGCTTCCAGGAGGGGGGCGGGACTTCGGGAATCGCGACGCTGACGATGGCGGGACTTTGTGGAGCGGGGGGAGGACTGGTTGAGCGTTGGCCAGGTGAATTCCTTCGGAACCAGACAGTGAAATAGGGAGCATGCCGCTGGTTGCGCTGCCGACTGGAGAAAAATCGATTGGGCATCAGCCGGAACTCAAAACGATCTCCTTCGAAACGGTATTCGCTGCCGACGTCATCAACCACCAGGAAACCATGAGACTGACCGTCGACGCGGGCCTGCAGCACCTCTGCAGACACCGGGATGGTCTGCCAGCCATCGCTGGTGCGCTTGGTGGCATCGGCGAAACTCCAGACCGTGCCGGCTTGTCCCAACGCTGCATCCGTCACGTCGCCTCCTCCATCAGTTCCCCAACGCCGCTTGCCGCGATCGGCCCAGACAAAACTGCAGCCTGGCCCCCCCACGGCGTAACTTTCTCCCTCCCCTTCTTCCCAGGGGATCGCGACAGTCGATAGCGTCACGCGCCCCAACGTTTCGTCCCCTTCGGCATGCAGATGAAGCTGTGCAGCGATCACCTCGCAACCTGCTAGCGGTGTGGGATCGATATCGACCAGCGACATCTCCTCAATCCCTTTCAGCTTGATCTTGGGGGAGCCGCCGTTGTTCCCTTGCCGTTCGGCTGGATAGGCAGATATCCAGCTGTCACGGACCACTGGAAGTCGAATCGATTCCACTCCCTCCTGCGGCCTCCCCTCCGCAGATGCTGACTTGGAGTTGGCCAGCTCCTGTGCGGTCGATTGCCCCAGGGTGGACAGAGCGCATGGGAAGGCCATGGGCACGGCCAAGCAGAGCTTGGCGAGTGAACCATATCGGCGGTGAGCGGCTGGGCGATCCATGTGGGACAACTCCGAGTGAGGGGGGATTTCTGACCGGTTAGCTTTCCGCTGAACGCTAGTGAAAATCAATCCGCCGGAACAAAAGAAAGCATCAACCGATCGATTGCAGACTCAATGCCCGCCAGGGATGCGGGGGCCAGTGAAATGGAGGGTGGGGGTTGGTGCGGGGGCTTTCGAGCGAGGCTGGAATCGAACATGTTCCAGATCGCTACCGTCATCACAGGTTGCTTTTAGTTTGCCAGACCAAGTTGCGGGGGTAAATGACCAATTCTGTGCAAGCCGGTGTCCGGACGAGGAGGGTGAGCCTAATTCCGTGACGATTTGTCAAAGGCGGTAAGCTGTGACGCAGGAAAGGGAAACGGTCCAGAAGCGACCCACAACAGGACGAAAAACCCACCAGAAGGCTCGGAAAGCAGCATCCGAGCGGTTGGTGGCCTGCGAGTGGGACTCGTCAAGCGGCCACCAGGGGCCAATCTCTCGACAAGCATGAGGCATTCGTCGCATGAGCCGGCTAACGTGGTTTCAGAAAGTCTATTGGCAGCATTTCTCCAAGCCGGTGGAAGAGCGAGCGCTGATGTTGCATTTGCTGCAGCATCCGGTGGCAAGTGTGCTGGAGATAGGGATTGGCAGTGGTGACAGGCTGCGTCGCGTGCTGCCCGTTTTGAAGGCCCCTGCCGGTGTCTTGCAGATTCGGTATGTCGGCGTCGATCTATTTGAGGCGGCCGAAGAGCACGGGGCGCGGCCCGTCGACCACCTGCCGCTCAAAGCGGTGCATCGTCTGGTCTCCGAACGTGGAATGAAGGCCAGTCTGATCCCCGGCACTCCCGAGACAGCGCTGCCTAGAATCGCTCAGACTCTTCCCCCCAGCGATCTGGTGATCATCGACGCAGGCTGGCGGACGCCTGAACTGTCCGAGTGCTTCGCGCAGTGGTTGCCTCGGGTGACGACACCTGGCGGTCTCTTGTTTGCGAGAACTGGCCGAGGGGAGGAATTGCGGCAGGTGAAGGTCGAACGAACTGGGGTCAGTTCGGCGAGCAAAGCAGCCTGAACGATCAGGCTCTCTTTCGAGTCGGATGGATTTGTAGATCATCGGATGGCATTGAAGCCAATGGCAGAGCCACCGAAGGAGTCTCGCCAAGGTCGCCGTGATACCGTTCGTCCGTAGTCTGCTTTTGGGGTAGCTTCTTGATGAGGCTGCGGTACTGCCGCAGGCGGTTCACGATTCTCGCCGTTTCGTTGGCCAATCGGAATGGGAAGACGGTCCAGTAGCGTTGGTACCAAGGCAGCTTATAGGGCGTCTGGTAACCGATCGTCGTGCCGAACTGGTGGTCGGTCTGGCCCACGGGAAGTGGAATGACCGCCAGGCTTCGAAGCCCCATCGTCCACTCGCGATCGATGGCATGGTCGATTGGAAGAACCATGGGAATCAGGTGTTTGAGGAAGACCTGGGCGGCATGTCGCGACAGCAGGTAAGCTCCGGTGCCACATAGCCGAGTAGTGCAGACGGCCAGTTGATAGGGCCCGAACAGACTGGCGACTGGCAACGGATGCGGGTTATGAAATCCACATAGGCGTAGCAAGTCGAAGTGATCGCTGTACTTCAGGGCTGCGTCGACAATTTGCTGAAGATTGCTGGCTGGGCAACTGTCATCTTCGGCGATGATCGCCCAAGGATCTCCCGACTGCAAAAAACGATGGTAGCAGTCGAGGTGGCTCATGTAGCAACCCACTGCGCCGGGATTGGTCCGCTGCCCGTGGATTCGCCGATAGCGCGCCTCATCATATTCCGGAATCGGAAAAGGGAGCTTTTTTCCAACGACAGCCGAGACGCGGGAAAAGGATATCCCCGTCCGCTCGTAGTGCGAACGAACGTACTCCCAACGATCGACTGCCGAGTCCATGTTGATGATGTAGGTGTGCATGACCGTACCTTCTCAAATGGGAGCGATTCGGGTCAAGACCATTTGGCCAGCACTGGCTCTGGGAGGTTCAAGTCAACCACTTTTGCATGCAAACCTATCCGACGACAAACAGATCGGCTTGCTCGACTCCTCTTTTCCCGTCGCCACCAAGTTGATAGCGTCCCGAACGGGTGTCTCCTGCGCAAACGCCGTATGGGGCGATGCGTCCAATTGCATGGGAATCGGTAATAAGTGGGACGATCCGATCAGCAGAGACTGGCCAATGGATATTCGTAACGGACCGATTCGGCAATGGTGAAAGGGAACGATTCGATGGAGGGTGGAAGGCTGGGAGACCGGCAACCGAACCGGATCGAAATCGCGCGATGGCTTGCCGAACATGGTCGGGTGGCGGAGTTGGTGATTGCATCGACGCTGGAGAGGATGGGATCGAACCAGACGGGGGATTTGGAGCGGTTGCTGGTGGAGGTCGCAAGACGCATGGCCCATCGGATCGACTACGAGGCGTCCATGCCTTCGCTGCTGGCTAGAAGCAGTCAGGGGGCTGGGGCGTGCTGGGACGCATGGTATCTGGCGGTGGTGATCCGTCGCATGGTGATTCGTGAATTGCTACCGATGCGACGTGATGCCACGTAATCCCTCGTTTCCGTTCCATAGCCACCCAGCTCTCCGTAACCCAAATCGCCAGAGGGTGGATCGTACTGGCGATGAGAAATTCCAATTCCTCATCTCATCGTAGCCACCATCGCCAGATGGTGGATGATCTGAAGGGA
>Ga0315902_10010312_pt1 | contig 12367 bp, 12 predicted proteins | sample LakEriMetagenome_9_FD_203523 | JGI IMG/M metagenome (GOLD analysis project Ga0315902, IMG submission 203523) | Freshwater fungal communities from buoy surface, Lake Erie, Ohio, United States - Buoy 12 MA117 | ecosystem: Environmental > Aquatic > Freshwater > Lake > Lake biofilm | place: USA... | reverse complement strand
GGCACCAGTGCCTGCATGGCGGCTCGGGTTTCGCGCAGGCGGGACTGCATCACCGGCGTGTACTTGGCGATGAACGAGGCGACTTGCGCCTCGGGGTCAAGCGGCAACGGTGGCAATGTCATGGCAGATCGCGCCAGGCGGGCAGGTCAGGCAACCCATGGGCCGAGAGTACCGCGTTGCGGATCGCACGGGACACCGCTTCAGCGGCCATTGCGCCAAGCAGCAACGGCGACGCCCTGCACGACGTGTTGCGCCCCGTCGCCAGCGCAAACAGCGTGTCGCCGTCGTGCGGTGTGATCGGCTCGACGCTGCGCGACAGCCCATGATGCGCCATCGCCGCGAGCTGAGTGGCTTGGGCCTTGCTGAGTACCGCATCGGTGGCCACGACGCCGATGGTCGTGGCGGTGCCGGCCAGTCCGTCTGTCACCGGTGTCGCCGGAGCGATCGCGCCGCGTGCCGCGCCTGCGAACACGAGTTCCAGGCTGCGTGCGCGCTCGCGTCCGTCGACGCTGCGCAGGCCCGCCAGGACTCGTCCGTCACCGGACAGCACATCACCGATGGCATTGACTGCGACCAGGGCGGCAACCGTCACGCCTCCAGCACGGACCGACGCACTGCCGATGCCGCCCTTCATGGACCGCGACAGGCCGGCGAGCTTGCCGACCACCGCGCCCAGACCCGCGCCGGCATTGCCCTGGGCCGGCTCGGCCGTCGATGCGGCCTCGCAGGCGCGCCAGCCGCAGTCCTCGTCGGGCCGGATCTTCGGGTCGCCGAGCCACAGGTCGAAGAGCACCGCAGCCGGCACGATGGGCACCCGCGCCGGGCCGACCTGCAGGCCGTGGCCACGCTCCTCGAGCCAGCGCACGACACCGCCGGCCGCTTGCAGCCCGAAGGCACTGCCGCCCGTCAGCAGGATGGCGTGCACCTGCTCGACGCTGTTCTCAGGCTTCAGGAGATCGGTCTCACGGGTTCCGGGTGCGCCGCCGCGCACCGCGACGCCGGCCGTCGCGCCCTGAGGGCACAGCACGACCGTGCAGCCTGTGTGTCGCCCGGGCATCGCCGCATGGCCCACCGCAAGGCCGGCCACGTCGACCAGCGACCCGGGCGCAAGAACGGCAGTGGGTTCAGCGCGGCTCACGCGTTGTCCCGCGAAGAGTGGCAACGCGGGTCGCCGACGGTGAAGCCGGCGACATCGGTGGTCGATTCGGTCAGGACCCGATGCGGCGGCGGCGAGCCATGGTGCCGACGGCAGCCAGACCCAAGCCCATCAGGGCCCAAGTGCCGGGCTCTGGGATGGGTGCCGCGCTGCTGTCGATGTTGTCGATGGCGGTGTGCCACGGGTTGGTCCAGCCGATCACGAAGCCGCTGGTCGAGCTGGCATTGATGGCAAAGGTTGTCGACAGGTTGTTGACGCCGAGCAGCAGGGTCTGGCTGAAGACGACGCCGCCGCCGATCTCGGTCACGGTCACCGTCTCCTGCTTGCCAGCCGCGCCAGACCATGACCCGAGCGAAAAGCTGTTCAGCGTGACCGTGCTGCCGCCAATCGACGCCAGCTGAACCTCGCCGCGATCGCCACCGCCTTGGGAGCCGTTCCAGGCCACATAGACCAACTCGTCGTAACCGTTGACCCAGGTCTGGAAGCTCGACGTGTTGTTGCCGTTGGTGTCGATGTAGCGGTAGCTCATGTCCACCAGCCCGGCGACATCGCCGTAGGCCTGGCTGATCCAGCCGCCGTTGCCCAGCGCGAGCAACGGGCCCAGGCCATTTGACGCGCTCGTGACCAGCTGCGTCTGGGTGTAGTTGAAGTCGAGCACACCGGCATGGCCGGAAGGGGCCAGCGACGCGATGGACAGGGCAAAAGCGATGGGAGCAAGGCGCAGAGTCATGCGGAGACCTCTTGGAGAGTGCGTGGCAGGACGGAAATGCGTGGATGGTATTTCCGACCCTGCAAGCGAATCCTCCCTCAAGCAAGGGGGCTGTCGCGTGTTCCAGCGGCATGGGGTGGTATCTGCGATCAGGAAAACACGCCTGCCTGGTCCTGCATGCGCGTGGCCACTTCTCCCAGGTGGTGCAGGCTGTCGCCGCCGGCGAACTCCAGCATCGTCAGCCGCTTGAACAGGTGGCTGGCGATGTATTCATCGGTAACGCCAATGCCGCCGTGCATCTGGATGCACTCCTGGCCGACGAGCCGCATCGAACGACCCAGCTGCACCCGGGCCTGGGCCAGGGCGCGACGGCGACCCGCGCGGGGCTCGCCCAGCTTCAGAGTCGCGAACCAGCTCATCGAACGTGCGAGCTCGAGCGCCATCTTGACGTCGGCCATGCGGTGCCGAAGGGCCTGGAAGCTGCCGATCGCCACGCCGAACTGCTTGCGCGTGTTCATGTATTCGAGCGTGATGGCAACCAGCCGGTCCATCAGCCCCACCGCCTCGGCGCACCAGGCGGCGATGGCTGCGTCCTGGGCGGCTTCGAGCGTCTCGAAACCCTCTTCGGCCAGCAGCAGCGCGGGCGTCGCGTCAAGCAGCAACTCGGCCGCACGGGCTCCGTCCTGCGTCGGGTAGCCGCGGGGCCGCGAGGGCAGGGCGGCGGCTTCGACCAGGAAGAGGCCAATACCGGCTTCGTCGTCTTCAGCGCCCGCGATGCGCGCCGGCACGATGAAGGCGTCGGCCTCGTCGCCCGCGGGCACGACATGCTTGGCGCCTGTCAGCGTCCAGCCGGTGCCTGCGCGTTGGGCTCGGGTCCGGACATGCGCCAGGCGGTAGCGCGCGGCACGTTCCTGGACCGCCGGCACCACCAGGGCTTCGCCACTGGCCAGACGCGGCAACCAGGCCGCGCGCAACTCGGCATCGGCACTGGCCAGCAGCAGCGGTGCCATCACGCCGGCTTCGGCAAAAGGCACGTGGACGATGCCACGGCCGAGTTCTTCAGCGACCACCATCGCCTCGACGGCCCCGAGGCCCAGGCCCCCATCGGCCTCGGCGACCTGCAGACCGGTCAGACCCAGCTCGGCCAGTTCGGACCAGACCGCGCGGCTGGCGCCGCCGGCCTTGGCCAGGGCATGGCGCCGCTCGAAGGCAAAACCCTTGTCGACCCAGCGCCGCACCGCATCGCGAAGTGCTTCCTGGTCGTCGGAGAAATCGAAGTCCATCGCGTCTTCCTTGCTCGCGTCAGCCAAACAGGGTCTGCGCGACGATGTTGCGCTGGACCTCGTTGCTGCCACCGTAGATCGTCGTCTTGCGGTAGTTGAAGTAGGTCCCGGCCAGCGGCGCCGGATGCCAGGCCCCGCCCGGGAACAGGCCCCCCAGCGCTGCATCGCCCTGCCAGCCGGCTTCCATGGCCTCGGACAGGAACGGCCGCGCCAGTGGGCCGGCGGCGAGCATCAGCAGCTCGGTGTAGCGCTGTTGCACCTCGCTGCCGCGGATCTTCAGCAGGCCCGCAATGTCCAGGCTCTGCTTGCCGCTCTTTTCAGCCGACAGCACGCGGAGCACCAGCATCTCGAGCGCCACCACGTCGACCTCGAGCTCGGCGATGCGGTCGCGGAATCGCAGGTCGTCCCACAGGCCCTCGAGCTTGGCCGTGCGCTTGAGCCGCTCCAGCTCGCGCTTGGCGCGGTTGACGTCGGCGATGTTGGTGCGCTCGTGGGCCAGCAGGTGCTTGGCGTAGGTCCAGCCCTTGTTTTCCTCGCCGATGCGGTTCTCGACCGGCACGCGAACGTTGTCGAACCAGACCTCGTTGACCTCGGCCTCGCCGTCCATCAGCACGATCGGACGCACGCTGACGCCGGGGCTCGTCATGTCGATCAGCAGGAAGCTGATGCCGGTCTGCGGCTTGCCGTCGCTGCTGGTCCGGACGAGGCAGAAGATCCACTCGCCGTACTGGCCCAGCGTGGTCCAGGTCTTTTGTCCGTTGACGATGTAGTGGTCGCCGTGCAGCTCGGCGCGGGTCTTCAGCGACGCCAGATCGGAGCCCGACCCCGGCTCGCTGTAGCCCTGGCTCCACCAGACCTCGCCGCTGGCGATTCCGGGCAGAAAGCGCCGCTGCTGCTCGGCGGTCCCGAAGGTCATGATCACCGGGGCCACCATCACCGGACCAAACGGAACGACACGGGGCGCGCCGGCCAGTGCGCATTCCTCTTCGAACAGGTGCTTCTGGATCGCCGTCCAGCCCGGTCCGCCGAAGGCCTGTGGCCAGCCCCAGCCCAGCCAGCCCTGGGCGCCGAGGATGCGAGCCCAGCGTTGCATGTCGTCGCGGTGCAGTCGCTGGCCCTGGTGGACCTTGGCGGCGATGTCGGCCGGGAGGTGCCCCTGCACCCAGTGTCGGATTCGATCGCGGAAGGCCAGTTCGTCGGGGGTGAAGTTCAGGTCCATGCCGCACGTTTTAGCACGAGCGTTCGATTTGTCCGCCACCTGGGCGACAAGCCACACGCTTCAGCACGATTACTTCAGTTCCAGCCGCATCACGTCATTGGTCCTCGAGAGCTGGAAGCGCGACAGGAAACTGTTGCCCAGCAGGACGTAAGGCATGGCCGCAGGCACCACCGAGGCCTCGACCAGTGACAGCTCGACCTCGCCGACCCGCACCGTGCGCAGCACCAGTCGATGCACCGGGACGACACCGCCGGCGGTCTGGCTCATGCCATTGGGCGGACCCGACAGGTCCAGTCCCAGGCGCAGGGCTTCGTCCCGGCCCATCGCGACGACGGTGGCGCCGGTGTCGACCATGAAGCGGACCGGACGGCCGTTGATGCTGCCCGGTGCAATGAAGTGGCCTCCGCTGCCGACCGGAATCACGATGCTGCGCACGCCTTCGGTGCCGCGTTGCGCACCGATCGACACCGGCCCCTGGCCCGGCCGAAGCAGGAGCGGCGGACCGCCGCCTTCGACTTTCACCACAGCGATGTCGCCGTCCCAGCGCAACAGGGTCAGACCGTTTCGAGGCTCGCCGGGGCGCAGCGCAAAAGTCTGGCCTCCCCGCGCGACCAGGGCCTGCTCGCCCATGCGCCCCGCCAGCTGCACGGCATCTGCCCAGGCCGACGAGACGGCCGCGGCCAACGCCAGGCCGCCGGCCAGGCTCAGCAGCCGCCTGCGCTCAGTCGCGGAAGTTGTTGAAGGCCAGCGGCAGATCGTCCATCTCCTTGCGCAGCATCGCGATCGCCGCTTGCAGGTCGTCGCGCTTGGCCCCGGTGATTCGAACCGCATCGCCCTGGATGGCCGCCTGGACCTTGAGCTTGCTCGACTTGACGAGCTGCTGGATCTTCTTGGCGCTGTCGCTGGCGATGCCGCTCTTGACCGGGACGACGAGCTTGAGCCGGTCGCCACCGAGCTTGATCGGCTTGACGGACAGGTCGACGAAGCGGGCGTCGACATTGCGCCGCGCCAGCTTGGCAATCAGAACCTCGCGCAGCTGATCGAGCTGGAAGTCGCTGTCGGCGGTCAACTCCAGCTCGCGCTCCTTGGCGCTCTTGTCCGAAAACTCGCAACTGGCCTTCGAGCCCTTGAAGTCGAAGCGGGTCGCGATCTCCTTGGCGACCTGGACGGCGACATTCTTCAGCTCGACCAGATCGGGTTCGATGACAGTGTCGAAGCTGGGCATTTCGGTTGAGGCGGGCGGGGTCAGGGCGGAGTGCAAAATTCTGCCATGCAGCCCCGGCGAGATCCCCCCCATGACAGCGGCCTTGCGCCGATCGCGGTCGAGTACCGCCGCTCGCTGCGCGACTTCAACACCTTTGGCCTGCCGGCCACCGCCACGGCCCTGGTGCGGATCGCCTGCGATGCCGACGTCCGCAGAGTGCTCGACCATCACGAGCATGGCCGCGCGCCGAAGCTCGTGCTCGGCGGTGGCAGCAACGTCGTGCTGACGCGCGACGTTGCAGGTGTCGTGCTGAAGGTGGAGGTCATGGGTCGCCGGCTGGTGCAGGAGAGCGCCGAGGGCTGGCTGATCGAGGTCGGGGCGGGCGAGAACTGGCACGACATCGTGGCCTGGACACTGGACCAGGGCTGGCCCGGGCTCGAGAACCTGGCGTTGATTCCCGGGTCGGTGGGTGCGGCACCGGTGCAGAACATCGGCGCCTACGGCGTCGAGCTGAAGGACCGATTCCATTCGCTGGATGCGGTCGACCTGGTCACAGGGCGAAACGTGACCCTCGACACGCAGGCCTGCCACTTTGGCTACCGCGACAGCGTCTTCAAGAACGACCTTGCCGGCAAGAGCCTGATCGTGCGGGTGCGGTTCTGGCTTCCCCGACCCTGGCAGCCGATGCTCGGTTACCTCGATCTGGAGCGCAAGATGGCAGAGACCGGTGACACCGCGCCTTCGGCCAGGACGATCTTCGACTGGGTCTGTGCGATTCGCCGCGCCAAGTTGCCCGACCCGGCCGAGATCGGCAATGTCGGCAGCTTCTTCAAGAACCCGGTGGTCAGCCCGGAACAGTGCCGAGACATCATCGGCCGCGACCCCGAGATCGTGCACTACCCGCTGGCCGACGGCAGCTGCAAGCTGGCGGCCGGCTGGTTGATCGACGCCTGCGGCTGGAAAGGCAAGAGCGTCGGCCGGGCGGGTGTCTACGAACGCCAGGCCCTGGTCCTGGTGAACCGGGGGGGTGCAACCGGTGCCGAGGTGGTGACGCTGGCCCGCGCGATCCAGGAGAGCGTCTATGGCCGCTTCGGCATCCGGCTCGAACCCGAGCCGATGATCCTCTGATCAGGCGGCGACGACTGACCGTTCAGGCCGACGCGGGATCTGGCAGGAGTCGCGCCGCCATCAACGCACTGCGGGTGGCGGACAGCTGATCCTCGAACCGCTGGACCAGCAAGGCGATCTCGTGCGCAGGCAGATGGGCGGCGCCCTCCTGCAGCGACTCGGCGGTGTGCGCCAGTGCCGCGAGGCCGAGGTTCAGCGCGGCGCCCTTGACGGCATGGGCGTTGACGCGCAACTCCAGCGGCTGTGCATCGCGCACGGCCGCCCGAAGCCGCTCGACCGTGGACGGCCCCTGGGCCAGGAAGTCGTTCATCAGCCTCAGCAAGCGTTCGCGTGGCATCGCCTGCAAGGCCTGGGCGATGGTGGATTCGTCGAGCAGCGGCAGGGTCGAAGCCCCACGGCCTGATCGCCCCAGGGCGGGAGCATCGGCGGGCGCGACCTCGTCGGCCGGCGCAGCAGCCTGAGTCGTGGACACCCGCAGGGCGGCGCCGAACAACTGTCGCAGTGCAGTGGCCAGCTTGTCCGGACTGACAGGCTTGGACAGGAAGTCGTTCATTCCCGCCAGCAGACTGCGCTCGCGCGACTCGGGGTAGGCGTCGGCGGTGAGCGCCAGGATGGGGACGGTCGAGCGGGCCGGGTCGGGCAGGGCGCGGATCGCCCGCGTGGCCGCCACACCGTCAAGCACAGGCATGTGCAAGTCCATCAGCACGAGATCGAACTGCTGCTCACGGGCTGCCCGCAGGGCCTCCTCGCCGTTGACGGCGAAGTGGCCCTCGTGGCCCAGCCGCTCGAGCAAGGCCGCCATGTACTGGCGGTTCACGGTGTGGTCTTCAGCGACCAGGACGCGGAGCCGTCTGACGGTGGCGCCGGCTGGGTGTCCGACATCGGGATCGGCGGCCACCTCTGGCGCCGCCGGAAGAGGACTGACCGGCAACCGGAACGTGAACACGCTGCCTTCGCCCAGGCGGCTGCGCACGCCCACGTCTCCCCCCATCAACCGGGCCAGACTGCGCGAGATCTCCAGGCCCAGGCCGCTGCCTCCGTGTCGCCGCGACAGGGTCCTGTCGCCTTGGCGAAAGCGCTGGAACAGCGATCCGACGGTGGCTTCGTCCATCCCGATGCCCGTATCGGTGACGACGAACTCCAGATCCTGGCGACCGTTGGCATCGGGGCGAACCCGGGCGTCAAGCACCACCGCACCTCGGTCCGAGAACTTGATCGCATTGCTGACCAGGTTGAACAGCACCTGCTTGACACGCTTGCCATCCGCAACGATCCACTCCGGCACGGCCGGGTCCGCATCGATGTGCAGCGCCAGACGCCGCCCCATGGCCTGTGGCCGCATCAGGGCCTCCACTTCGCGCAACAGGGCTCGCAGTTCCACCGGGGTCGGATGCAGCGACATCCGGCCGCTTTCCAGTTGCGAGACATCGAGGATGTCGTTCAGGATCGCGAGCAGGTGGTCGGCCGACTCGGTGGCCGTGCGCAGGTGGTCGATCTGGCGGGGATTCAGGCCGGACTCGCGCAGCAGCGACAGCATGCCCATCAGGCCATGGAACGGCGTCCGGATCTCGTGGCTCATGTTGGCCAGGAAGATGCTCTTGGCCTGGCTGGCCGCTTCGGCTTCGCTTCGCGCCTCGCCAAGCCGCCGCGTCAGAACCTCCAGCGCGACCCGGCGCTCGCGCAGGCGCCGCAGCTGATGACCCAGCACGACGGCAAAACCGCCGATCAGCACGACCAGGCCCAGCAGCAAGGCCCAGCCGAGCTGATGCTGGCGTTGCGCCGCGTTGCTGCGTTCGGTGGCGCGCTCGGCAATGCGCTGGGACAGCGCGGCGCTCAGATCCGCAAGCGGTGCCCCCATGCCGGCCACCGCCGGCCACAGCGACTGGGCCGTCGTTGTCACAAGCGGACCTGAAGACGGGGTCGGCACCAGGATCGGCTCGATCTGCGCCCGCAGGGTCTCGAGGTTGCCGAGGGTGGTTCGGGCACCGGGCAGGTCGGCCAGCAACGGGGCCACTGGGGGCTCGCGCAGTGCACGGAGCTGTCCCGTCCATGCCAGGAAGCGGTTCCTCAGGGTCTCGAGCTCGGCCCTCTGGTCGGTCCCTTCGGCGACGTCGCTCCAGGCCTGCCGCAAACGCCAGTAGGCGATCTCGGCCTCGTGGACCAGAGTGGCCACCTGGTCGTCACGCACCATTGCAGCGGTGCGCAGCTCGCTCAACTGCCGGCCCGTGACCAGCACCAGCACCAGCAGTGCCGCCAGCAGCGCCACCGCGCCAAGCAGCCAGGTTGGCCAGACCGCGCCCGTCCCGGACTGGGGCGCGGAGTCGGCCTTCATTGCCCGCGCAAGAGATCGGCGAGATCCAGGCCGGTGTCATGCCGAGCGCCACGCGCCAGCCAGAACATCAGGCCCATCATCATCAGCATCGACGGGATCGCGATCACCGGGTAGCTCAGCAGCGTCAGGCGACCGAGTTCCTGGTTGAACGCCTCGGTGCCCGCCTCACTGGTGACGACCCAGCGCGCCAGCACATAGTTCGCGACCGCCGAAAAGAAGAAGGTTCCCGCCAGCAGCAAGGTGCCGGTGCGAAGCCGCTGTTCGAAGGTCGCCGTCGTGCCGCGTTCGGACAGCGCGTGTTGCACCTTGTCGACGTCGAAGAGCGTGGCGTTGAACACCAGCAGTCGGATCAGTGGCCGCTGTGTCCAGGTCGACCCCAGGATCACCAGACCGATCAGTCCCGGGACGGCGGCCTCCTTGACCGCCAGCCACGTCGCGTCGAGCTTCAGCAGCCCGATGCCGCCGGTGAGCAGGGTGCTGATGACGCCAAGCACCGCGATCCAGTTCAGCTTGCGCCGTCGCCATCCGTCCCAAAGACCCCAGCCGACCGGGAAGGCCAGCGCGAGCAGCAAGGCCAGGAGCGGTCCCAGCCGGGCCTGGCTGCTGAGCTGCATCAGGATCAGCGCCGGTACCAGGATCGTGATGCCGATCTCCAGCAGCGGATTGGGCGCCGGAAGGGTGCTGGCAGATCTGGCCTGAGCGGAGGGCGTGGGGGGCGGAGGCTGGGAACTCACAGGATGCAAGGCTGTCGGCAAAGCCTGCAAGCGTAACCGGCAGCGAAAGCAACGGTCATTGGACCGCTGGAAGGAGGTCGCGCAGTCGCGCCAGTTTGCTCGAATACAGCTGTTGCTGGACCGGTGTCGTGCTGTGCATGACGGCCTGGGCCAGGTCGCGTGCGGCCCGCTCGCCGTCGCCGAGGCGGGCGTTGGTGACGGCCAGCCAGTAGTGGACCTCCGCCTGGTAGGGTTGACGACGCAACTCGCGGCGGAACAGGTCGCGGGCCACCGACAGTTCGCCGCGATCAAGCGCCAGACGCCCCTGTTCCAGGTGGTGCAGCGGCGGTACCGGCTGGAGCTGGGCCAGACGCGAGGCCAGCGGCGCCGCCTCTGGCGCGCGGCCGCTGCGCTCCAGATGCTGGCTCAGGTTGGCGAGCACGCTGGTGCTGTCCGGAGACAGCACCAAGGCGCGTCGCCACGCCGCCTCGGCCGCTGCGCCATGGCCGCCGCGCGAATAGACCACCGCCAAGGTGTTGGCGGCGCTGCTGCTGACCGGGTCGATCAGCAGGGCCTCCCGGGCGTGGGCGTAGGCGTCGGCGATTCGGCCTTCGGCCAACAACTCCGCGGCACGGTTGTTCATGTACAGCGACAGCACCTGGTGCTCCACGAGCGGCACCGTGCGGTAGCCCGCCACCTGTTCGCCGGGCAGGAAGTCCACCAGCAGCGCGCTGTCGTCTCCAGGGCGCCGGTACATCGCGCGTTGGCTGAGCAGGATGTTGACGTGTCCGCTGAGGAACAGCAGGCCACCGGCCCGGGTGGCGGCCTCTTCAACGACCACCGCCTGGTACGAGACCGGCATGTCGAGCATCTTGGCGAATGCTGCGGTCATCAGCACCAGCGACAGGCAGTTGCCGGCGCGATCCTGATAGGTCGTTGCGGCGTCGCGTGTGCGGCCGGTGTCGTAGTTCAGCCGCAGGTCGTCGTTGCGGAACAGCGCGTGCAGAAGGGCGTGGCGCGAGTCTTCGCCCAGCGGGGGGCGACGCAGCTTCTCGGCATGGGCCTGCATCTGCGGCGTCGGGGCGAGCACGGCGTCGCGGTCGGGGCGCGTCGCGGGAGGTGCAAACAGGCTGTCGTGCATCAGGCCTTGTGCGATCCGCAAGGCACTGGGCGGTGGGGTGCTGCTTCCGCGATGTGCGCAGCCGCCCAGCATCGCCAGCCCGGCCCAGGCGACCAGGGCCAGCCAGACGGTGCGAGTGGTGCGTCCCAGGCCCGAAGCAACGAGTCCCCGCATGGCAGTCTCCATCCATGCACCGAAACCCATACCGCAGAGAGGCGCCACGGATCCGGCGATGCCGCGATCCTAGACCTGTGCCGTCGAGCCCGCCACCGGGCGGCGACGGGTTGGGCTCAGGCGGCCGGGATCTGCCTGCGCAGGCGCCTGGCCACGGCGCGAAGCGTCGGTTCGGCACAGGCCTCAGCGGCCGCCAGCGTGCTGTGCGCGTAGACGATGTCGCGCTGCAGGCGTTCGACGTGGACATGCACGCCTTGCCCAGCGAGCAGCCATTTCAGCTCGATCACTTCCACCAGCGGCAAGATCGGCGCGGGCGCAATGGATTCGGACAGGTCAGAGGCGTACACGGATCTTGCTGGGGTGGGAGACGCGGTGGATCGGCAGAACTGGATGAACCTTAACCCCTGCCGACTCTGCAAAGTCCTTTGTCGGGCTTTCGGGATTGGAGAGGTGCGTCCAGGATCACACCCGCGGCGGCGACCCGTGGTGGCCGCCCGGGGCCGGCTTTGCGCTGTTGCACACTTCCGGTCATGAACCCTTCGCCACCTTGGACCCACCCCGATGATGTCGACCGGCAACTGGCCGACGTCGGCTGGGCAGTCCTGGATCCGACCACTCTGGGCGAGAAGTGCTGGACGGCTGCGGCCGGGCCATGGCGGGAGTGGGCGACCCGTTTCTGGTCAGACCTGCCACCGGATCCGCACCTGCGCGACGGTGGGCGCTACCGCCATCGCCGACATGGCTGCTTCTGGGTGTCCGCTGGGCAGGTTCAACCGGTGGCGCATCGCGCGCACTGGCAACCGCTGGAGTACAACGCCCTGCACGGCGGATTCGAGCGCTGGTTCGACCCCTTGCCGTCCGCGCTGATGGTCGACCCTGCCTGGTCGGCCTTGCTGGCGGCACTGGCCCGGACGGCCGACGGTCTGCGTGGGCCGCAGCCGTGGTTCGTTGAAGCACATCTGTTCAGGATCGACACCGCCGGCGGCATTGGTCGGCCAACGCCTGAGGGCGCGCACCGCGATGGCGTCGACCTGGTGGCCGTCGTGCTTGTCGACCGACAGCGCGTGAAGGGCGGCGAGACCCGCGTCTTTGACGCTCTCGGACCCCACGGCGTGCGCTTCACCTTGACCGAACCGGGCAGCGCACTGCTGCTCGACGATGCCCGCGTCATCCACGAGACCACGCCGATCCAGCCCGAGACGGCCGGGGGCGGAGGCTGGCGCGACACATTGGTCTTGACCTACCGGTCCGGTGGGTTCCAGGGCCCCGCCGTTCCGTCCGCAAAGCCCCCCGAAGCATGAACGACCTGTCACCGCTGGCGATCTCGTT
>Ga0315902_10010310_pt1 | contig 12368 bp, 6 predicted proteins | sample LakEriMetagenome_9_FD_203523 | JGI IMG/M metagenome (GOLD analysis project Ga0315902, IMG submission 203523) | Freshwater fungal communities from buoy surface, Lake Erie, Ohio, United States - Buoy 12 MA117 | ecosystem: Environmental > Aquatic > Freshwater > Lake > Lake biofilm | place: USA... | reverse complement strand
TGAACTTGTCGTGCTTTTTGACGGAATCCGGGCTGATGCCGAAAAGCAGCGCCTTCTTTTTCAGCGCGGTGAAGCCATCGCGAATCGCGCAGGCCTGCTTGGTGCAGCCGGGCGTGTCATCCTTCGGGTAAAAGTAGAGAACGACGGTTTTGCCGCGCAGTTCGGAGAGCGTGACGTTTCCGCCGCCGCTGACGGGCGCGGTGAAGTCAGGAGCAGGCTTGTTCAGGGCAGGCTTGGGCATGTCTGGGCTATTTTAAGGGACAGAAGGGACGAAAAGGACAGAAAGGATGAGCTTTCGGGATGGAGAGTCTGGCAAATGAGATAACGAGCTGTGCATTCGTCATTCGCCATTCCCGCGCAGCGGGCCTTACCACTTCTTTTTGAAGCCGCCGCCACCGCCGCCGAAGCCGCCTTTTTTGAAGCCGCCGCCGCCGAAGCCGCCGCCACCACCAAAGGGTTTGCGTGGACGTGGGCCATAGCCGCCACCGCCGCCGCTATCGGGGCCGTAGCCGGGGCTGGGGCCTTCGCCTTCGCCCAATTCGGGGCCGCGCGGGCGGAATCCGCCACCACCGCCGCCGTAACCGCCACCACCGCCGAAGCCGGGCTTTTTGAATCCACCACCGGCGCCAAAGCCGCCTTTTTTGAAGCCGCCGCCGAAGCCGGGCTTCTTGTAGCCGCCGCCAAAGCCACCGCTGCCTCCAGCGCCGAAGCGCGGGCGGATGCCGCCGGTGTCACCGGGCCTGTCGGCGTAGTCCATGCGGACTTCGCGGCCGCGAACGACGGGAGGCTGCTGACGGATGGCCTCGAGGACGGCTTCGACGTTGTCCTCGGGGATTTCGACGAAGCTGCATTTCTCGAGCACGTCGATGGTGCCGATGCTGCCCTGCTTGATGTCCTGCACGGTGCTGTAGAGCATGCCTGCGATGTCGGCAGGGCGTGTGCCGTCCATGCCGCCGAGATTGACGAACATGCGGACCATGCCGGAGCGCGGGCCGCGTTGCGCGAAGCTGGTTTGGCGCTTCGGCAGGGAGGGGCTGTCGTCTTCTTCAAAATCAGGTGCCGGGGCGCGGGGCGCGGGTGCGGCGGGTTTTTCACCGGAGTCTGGAGCGCCTTCGCTGGACGCTTCGGTGGCGCTTTCCGGTGCTGGTCCTGCGCTGCTGCCTTCGACGGCGATGGCGCGGGGTTTAAAGGCGGGCTGCTGTGGGGCAGGCTTTTTGCCGGTGCGGTCTTCGACGATTTGTTCGCCTTGGCGCACGCTTTCGCCGATCCAGAGGTCCATGAGAGCGCTGGCGATCTCGGTAGCGGTGAAGCCGGCGTCGAGAAGGCGCTGGATGCTGTGCTCGTGGCGAGTGTGTTCGCCTGCTTCGAGGGCCGCTTTGATCTTCTCGTAAGTTTGATCCATCCGGGTGGCCTCAAGTTCCTCCTGCGAGGGAACTTTGGCGCGGGTGATGCGGGAGTTGATGAAGCGCTGGATGCGCTGGATGAGGAAGATCTCACGCCCGGCGACGAGGCTGACGGCTTTGCCGCTTTTCCCAGCGCGGCCAGTGCGGCCGATGCGGTGGACGTAGTCTTCGCAATCGTAAGGCAGCTCGTAATTGACGATGAGGTCGATGTCGTTCACGTCGAGGCCGCGTGCGGCGACGTCGGTGGCGACGAGGATTTCGACATTGCCGCTGCGGAAGTTCCGCATGACACGCTCGCGCATGATTTGATTGAGGTCGCCGTGGAGGCGGTCGGCGGCGTAGCCACGACCGACGAGGGCGTCCACGACGTCATCGACGGCTTTTTTGGTGTTCGCGAAGACGATGGTGAGGCGCGGGGTGTCGATGTCGAGCACGCGGCAGAGGACTTCGGTCTTCGAGCGGCCATGCACTTCGTAGTAGCGCTGCTCGATGGTGGGCACGGTCATCGCCTTTTGCTCGATGGTTATCGTGGCGGCATTCCGCGTGTAGTTTTCGACGAGGCGGCGGATGCGCGGCTCAAAGGTGGCGGAGAAGAAGATGGTCTGCCGCTCTTCCGGCACGGCCTGCATGATGGCCTCGATGGCGTCGGCGAAGCCCATGTCGAGCATTTCGTCGGCTTCATCAAAGACGAGCATTTTGAGGTCTTTGAGCTGCAGGGTGCCGCGCTCCATGAAGTCGAGGATGCGGCCCGGGGTGCCGACGACGATCTGCGCACCGCCCTGGAGGGCGCGGATCTGGCGGTCGTAGGACGCACCGCCATAGACGGGCGTGGCGCGGAGGCCTTCTTTGAAGGTGGTGAGCTTATGAATCTCAGCGCAGACCTGCATGGCGAGCTCGCGGGTGGGGCAGAGGATCAGGGCTTGGACACGGCGCTGGGTGGGATCGACACGCTCGACGACGGGGATGCCAAAGGCCATCGTTTTGCCGGAGCCGGTGTGGCTCTGGCCGACGATGTCGCGGCCGGCGATGCCTGCCGGGATGGCAGCCGCCTGGATGGGCGAAGGTTGCTCGAATCCGAGGGATTTGACGGCCTCGAGCATTTCCGGTGAGATGCCCAGTTCAGGGAAGGTGTGTTTGTCCATTTTGCAGTTTCCCCTTTGAATTTGAGGGCGGGCATACTGCCACGCCTCAGGGTAATCGCAAGGAGCGATTGCCCGGGCGGGGGTCTTCAGGCCCTGAACGGACGGGGCTGCCAGGCGTGAATCGCGTCAAAAACGCACCGTTTTGCCTGCGCCACCGGTGAAAGCACCACCGAGGCGCGGTGCGGGGTCCGCCTCCGGCAACAGCCAGATGTATTTTCGCGAACGGGCCTGCCACCAGCGACGAATCGGGTGCCGGCTGGCAAAAGCGGCCGCGATCACGAGGAGCAAGGTCAGCGCGCCGAGCATGAACGGGCCGCGGGAGGCCCCAAAACCCGGCGTGATCGCGACGGAGGCCGCTCCGCTGGCGGAAAGCTCGTGCAGCCGGGCCGCGTCGGTGCCGGTGGCTTTCTGCGTGGTCTGGGTTTGGTGCTTTTGCAGCCAGAAGAGCCGGGTGGAGAGCTCGGTGCTGAAGCGCTCGAGCTGATCGAGCGGGTCCTGGGTCAGCAGGGCGTTTTGCAGGCAGGCGCGGGCGGTTTCGGCGAGGAAATCCGCGCTGGTGCGGTCATGCACGGCCTTGCTGACAAAAAGCCGGGCACGCCAAGGCTCGGAAACGGGATACACCAGCAGGCAGGAGTCCGATTTGAGCAAACCACCTCCCGCCACACGCTCCAACTGCGCCAACGCCGGGATCTGGCCATCCTTGGGCAGCACCAGCACGTGGATGCGGATGCGGGACTCGCGTGCGTGAAACTCCAAAAACCGCCCCAGCTCCTGCGTGGCCATTTCCGGCACGAGAGCCTGGGGATCGAGGAGAAATTCCTGCGCGGGCGCGGTTTCAGCCGCCTTGAGAAACTCCGGGGTCACATCGCGCAGCATTGCCTGCGGCGTGGGCACCCGCGCGGCCTCCTGCGGCGGCAACGCTTCCCGGGGCGAAACGAAGGACATTTGCGGCAAAAAGAGCCGGAAATGATCCGCGCGCAGGCCTGTCATGAGGTCGGCGTTAAGGGCGTCGGGGAGTTCATCCAGACGCGGCCCGGTGCGCAGAGGCTGGTCCAGCAGGCTGCGCAGGTATTCAGGTGGCTCCGGCAGCAACGCATCCTGCTGCTGCGCGCTCTCTTGCTGTTGGAAGGACTTCAACTCCTCCTCCGTCCAGCGTGGCAGGGGCAAATCGCCATCGTTTTGGGCGATCACCAGTGCCGGCAGCATCAGCAAGCCGAGGCAGGTGCGGCGAATCCCGCGCACGCTTTGAAAAAACGGAGCGAGAAAGGTTTTCATGTGGTGGGAGCGAGCGGTTTCACCCGTGCGCGGGAGGTGGTTTCGCCATCGCGGCTTTCTGGGAACTGATGACCGCTGCGCAGCGGTTGCACGGCGATGCCGTTGCTCACTGCGGAGCTCTGGGGCAGCCAAAGCTGGCGTCGGCCGGCTTTTTTGAGGGAGGAACTGGTCCCCGCGATCACATCGAGGATGGCCTGGCCAAAACGCCGTGCCTTGAGCTGCCGGCTCACAGAGGTGAGCAGGTGACGCTGCTGATTTTCATCCAGCACGGTCTCCAAAGCATAGCCGAGGGTGAGACTGAGAGCGCGGGCTACGGGATCAATCACCCACACCATGCCGTAGTCATTGCGCTTCATCATTTGCGGGGTGTTGAAGGCCCCTTGATTCAACAGCCAGAAGCCAAGCTCCGAGGCATTCAGACCGGCGGGCAAAACACCGAGGTAAACCGCGATAAAGGCCTGTGGAAAATGGCGCTCGAAGTCATCCATCGCGATTTCGCAGGCGCGAACCTCTTCCAGGCGCAGACAGTGCGCATCGTCCGTGATGCGCTCGATCCGCACCCAATGCTCACCGAGGTGGGCGCGGAGAAAAGCCGCCGAAAAGCCGCAATTCACGCAGAAGGCCGCGGCAGGGGCGACAATGGTGCGGCAGCGTGGACAGTTCATGATTGTTAAATATATGGATTTTACAGTAAATCAAGCATCTTTTTTGTCAGATTTCGGGATGGAAAAAAAGATTTACAGCCTCAGCGAATTGTGGTGAACTGAGCGTAACTCTCGTAATAAAGCCATTGCTCCCGCAACCCGGCGTTTTGCAGCCAGATTTTGCCAACAACCTCATGAAGCCTACATACTCCTTCATCTTCCTCATCAGCCTCCTTTCGGCGGGTCTCGCCGAGGCCAAGTGGCAGCGCTCTCCAACTCTCGCTGATCGGCCAGTTGAAATTGGTATGAAAGGAGTTGCCAGTAAGGCTACTCTCGATGCTACCTCTGGTATCGGAAAATCCGAATCGTTGCTTTCTGACGATCCGATAGCGGAATCGACTGTCGCCGCTGGAAACAGCAGCGCGGTCATCAATCTCGGCCGCACTGTCTTGCTGACTCGCTCTTCCTTCACGAATGACGGGATCGAAGGCCGCGCCACCCTCTCCGGCAGCGCCGACAAGAAAGCTTGGGCTACACTCGATGAAAAAGTCTTCACGGGCAGTGATCGCGAAGTCACCTTCTCCTTCGCCGGTATGCAGACCAAGTTCATCAAAATTGAATTTGTCCTCTCCAAAGGTGGCACTATTCGCAACTTCCAGATGTTCGGCGACGAGCGTGACAAGGACTACTATGTGAAGCAGACGGCGGACGGTAAAGGAGGATATCCAGTCAATCTTACTAATGTTGGCGGTTCTCGCGTTATCTACGCTGCGCCAGCGCCGGCTGGTGGTTTGGACCAGTCTGCCACCTACAATAAGTTTGAATTCCCGGCATCCGACGAGCGTTATCGCACTCTTATTTATGATATGGGTCAAGTGCGCAAAATGAATCAGTTTGGCTCAGTTCATACCCCTGTTCCAGTTCGCTTCGAAGTCTTCGCGTTCGATGCACTCCCTGAGAAGGAAGATTGGCGTGGTCGTCTTGCTTTTGATCCAACTGTATTTAATGTCCGGGAGCCCGTTGCTTCTGCTGAAGATCCTCGTGGTCTCGGCTACGTGAACGCGAAGCCTTTGAAAATGGTCAGCTCCCGTTATGTCGCCCTTCGTTGGGAGCCGGATTACGGCACCCCTCAAAGCGCCTCGGTCACGCCCGCTGGCAATGAGAACGGACCTGTTGTTCTCGCCGATCTGAAGGTGCTCGCAGGAATTGGTTCGGGCTCTTTTGGAGTTAGTGCACCGCAGATTACTGGTTCTGGATTCCCTGGCGGCAGTCCCGGAAGTGGTTCAGGAGGCCCTGGCGGTCAGGCTGCTTCGAATCCTGGCCACACGGCAAATGGTGGTGCTGCTGTCGGTGATGCAGGCAACTCGGGTAATGGCGGTGGGACTGGCGGCGGTGGGACTGGCGGTGGAACTGGCGGTGGTGGACAGGGTAATGGCACCGACAACAAGGGCCAAGAGCAGGCCAGCCAGCAGACCGGTCAGAACAATGTTCCCTTTACTGGATCACCCTCTGCTAACGGAGTAGGGCTGTCCACATCTCCCCCGCCCCCTTCCCCATAGTTCGGGCTGATCGATTCAGCACTCCGCTTAAGTCATATGAGGTGGATTTTTGTTTGAGCAGGCAATTAGTTAACGCAGGGCCTCCGAACTAGTCGAAATGCAGTCTCGGGCTGTTTATTGGGACAAATGCGATCCTTGTATTTGCTTCCAAATCATTGGTTTGTATTGTAACCAGCTGTAGCAAATCGATAAGTTCCTACAGTAAAAGCTGAAGTGCGTCTGTTAAGGAGCCTCACAGTTAGCGCGGAGTCGAGCTTGCCTTTCATAGTCATTTAGCGCAGATATACCTTCAGAAACTGATACGTGCCCACGCCGTGGATCATGTGAGGCCCGTCGAAGTGTTCGATCGTGACGCGATTGCCGATGAGCAGCTTATTGTAGTGACGGCGGACCTTGGCGAACTCATAGTTCACCCATTCGTCGATGCCCACGCCATCGTTGTGTCCACGCTCCACCATGAACGGCCGCGGGGCGATCAGGGCGGCCATTTCCGCGTAGTTGAAGGTGCGGCCCATGTTCCACTCCCAGATTTCGTATTCATGCGTGTGGATGTAGCTCATGGGCAGGTCGTTGCTCACGCACTTGCGCACCCATTCGTTGAAATCACCGCTGCAAATGCTCAGGCAGTAATCTTTGAGCACCGCAGGCGTGCGCATGGCGGATTTCCCGCCGTAGCTGAGGCCGTAAAAAGCGATTTTATCCGGCTGCGCGAAGGGCTGTGCCTTCAGCCATTCGAGAATGCGCTGATGCTGGCCATTGATCACGCTGTAGAGCGTGAGGCCCAGCGGATTCAGCTTTCGCTGGAGTGTGCGGAAGGCATGCCCGCCACGATAGGGATTGTGCGGGGCGAAAGTTACGAATCCCTGCTCCGCCAAGCGCAGCGTAAAGGCCTGATAGGCCCCAAAAGCCCGCTGGGTGGCATCCGTGGTGATCGTGTCCTCCGGCAGGCCCTCCAAACCATGCTGGCAGACGACTACCGGACGTTTTTCCCCTTCCTTGAGATCTTTGGGCAGGCACAGCCAGCCCCAAGCAAAGACATCCCACCAAACATCGAGCGTGACCTCGTAAATCATCACTTTGTCCGTCTCCCGCACGAAGCGGCTCCTCGCGTTCATAGGCAGGTTCGGATCGGGCAGTCGTCCGATGACCTCATTCCAGAAGCGATCGCGTTCCTTCTCCGTGTGTGCCTCAAACTCCGCGAGGGACTTCAGTGGCAGCTTTTTCCAGAACTGCTCATTTCGCTCCGTTTCGGTGCTGACGAGCAATCGCTGCGTGAAGGCTTCCAGTTCGCGCAACAGGCGTTTTTGGCGTGTGGGGTCGGGTTTGAGAGAGACAGAAGGGACCGAAGAGACAGGAATCGACGCCGTGGGCAGCAAATGCCGGATGATCTGCTCATTCGAGGTTTCTCCGGTCGCGGCAAGGATCTGGCTGGAGGGCGCGAGTTGTCGCGCGTGGGCGATTTCGGTCTCGAAAGCCGCGAAAGACGGCTCCGTGAGCCTTCCGGGCGCTGCGATGGCTCGCGCGCCTTTCGCTGCCTCCATCGAAACGACGAGTTTGGGGTAAAACAGGTGCTGCAGCACCAGCGAACGCGGAGCGATGAGGCTGGCGATCTCCGCATCGCCGAAGTCACGCAACAAGCCGAACACATTTCGCTCGATCGGCTCTTCCCAGACGCTTTCGCGTGGGGCGAAGTAACCTGCTGAATAGACCGAATCGATCCGTTCGTCGATGGCAGCGGCATGCAGGGCCAGCATGCCGCCTTCTCCGATACCGGCAATGAGCACTGGTACCTGCTCCTTCTGCGTTTTGAACCAATCCACCACCGCGAGCGCTTTCTGCACCTCGTAGCCGATGAGATGGCGACCGAGTTCGTAGCTTTGGCGGTGAATCCACTCGCGGTGCGAGCAGTTCGTCTTCACACCGAATTTTTCGTTCGTGCTGAACTCCGAATCGCGGCTGATCAGCGCCGGAATGACGACCTCCGCGCCGCTGCCGAGCAAAAAGCCGTCCACGAGCTTTTCCGGCGTGCCGGAGGCATCCGGCAGATAAATCACGCGGGCCGTCGGTTTGCCTTTGGGCTGCAAATAAAGTCCTTCGCCATGCACGCCGTCGAAAACGGGCCAGCGCACGCGAAAGACACGGCAGCTCTCCGTTTCGTGCAGCAGCGCCGGTGAGGTGGTGTTTCCCAGCAACTCGAGCGAGGAGAACGAAACGCGTTCATCGACCATGCCGAGGGCCGCGCGGAGCTTTTCGCGAGTTGGCTTTCGTGAAGCCTTCGACTGCTCGATGAGGCGCAGAGCCATTTGATCGATGCCCGCGACCATGGTGGCGGAAAAATCGGGAGTGGGCTCCAGAATGGCCGTTCCGGGCAGTGATTGGGCCGGACAAGACAACGGTCCGAAAATCCAAAGAAGGCAGGTGAAGAGGTAAATCGGGCGCATGGGAGCCAAACGGCTTTTCCAGCGGGTTGCTTCCAAAGTGGGCGTGAACGCTTCTTGCATGAGCGGCGGGCCTGCTCATTCACTGCGGCGCATGTCCGCCTCCACCGCCTCCCCAGCTGCCAAATCCGCTGTCTCCACCCGCACGACGCGCCTGTTTCTCGGGCTTGTGTGTTTTCTGGCAGGCGCGGCGATCATGATCGTGGAAATCAGCGCCTTCCGGCTGCTCGCTCCATTCTTCGGAAACACGGTTTACACCTCGACGGCGCTGATCGGGGTCATCTTGGTGGCTTTCAGCGTCGGTGGCTATCTCGGTGGCTGGCTGGCGGATCGAAAAATGGCGCTGGACCTCATCGGCTGGCTTTTGGCGGGCGCGGCGGTGTTGGTGCTCTTCATTCCGGCCCTGCACTCGGCCTTCAGTCCGCGTTTGGAGCTGGCGGGTGTGATTCAGGGGCCGCTGGTGATTTCGCTGCTCCTTTTCCTAGTGCCTGGTGTGCTGCTGGGCGCGGTTTCGCCCGCTTCCGTGCGCTTTTACAGCCTGGCAGACAAAGACAGCCACGTGGGCGCGTCCGCGGGCACGATCAGCATGCTCGGCTCACTCGGCAGCTTCGCGGGCACGTTTCTCTCCGGCTTTGTGCTGCTGCCGAGCTTCGGCGTGAAGTCGATCTTCCTCTGCACGGGCTCGCTGCTGCTGCTGCTGGCTGTGGTGGCCTTTGTGCTGGCGCGGAATGCCGCACGGCAGATGGCGCCGATCGTTTTGAGCGGCTTGGTGGCGGCTTTTTTTGGCTGGAGTTCCAGTCTGCCTCCAGCGGATGGCTTGATCTTTGAGCAAGAGAGCTCGTATCACCGCATCCGGGTGGTGGAGCAGGGGGAGAAGCCCTTCACACGCCGCGTGCTCATGCTGGACTCCACGCCGGAGGGCGGGATGATGGCGGACACGGGTGAACTGATCATGCCGTATCAGGAATACTGGAAGCTGGCGCTGCTGCGCGAGCAGGCGCGGGTGGAGAGCGCGCTTTTCATCGGCGCGGGCGCTTTTGGCATGCCGGAGAATGTCTCGCGCGATTTTCCGGAGGCGGCGGTGGACGTGGTGGAGATCGATCCGGCGGTGATCGAGGTGGGGCGGCGTTTTTTCCGTCTAAACGAGCATCCACGCGTGCAGGCGCACGCTGCGGACGCGCGGCGTTTTCTCAATCAATCGAAGCAGAAATGGGATTTGATCTTCGGGGATGCCTACAACGGCCGTCACGCGATCCCGGCGCATTTGGCGACGCGGGAGTTTTTCCAACAGGTGGCCGATCACCTGCAGCCGGAGGGCGTTTACGTGATGAACATCATCGCAGGCATCAAGGGCAGGCGCGCGGAGCTGACGGCGGGCATGCTGCGGACGCTGAAGGAGGTGTTTCCGCAGGTGCTGGTATTTGCGACGGACATGTCGCGGCCGGAGGAGATTCAAAACGTCGTTTTGATGTGCTCCCGCCAGGATTTGCGCCCGAGGATCGCAGACGGCTACTTTGCGGCCGGTTCGTGGCAGCAGCGGCTGGCGCGCACGCTCGTGTCACCGGGCCAGCTGCCGCGCCCGGCGGCCATCGCTTTCACGGATGATCTGAATCCGGTGGATGCGGTGATCGCGCGTGGGCTGCTGGAGTGATGAGCAGGTTTTACTTCGTGGCAGCGGCAGCCTTGCTGTAGTGCTCCCAAGCGCGGCGGAAGTCCTTCTTCGCCATGTGGAGCGCGGCGATCTCTAGGTCGATGTAGTTCGGCGGGTTGTTGGAGTTGCGCACTTTTTCGAGCGTGCGGATGGCTTGGTCGTACTCGCTGCGGTTTTTGTAAGCTTGGAAGAGATTGATGCCGTTTTGTGGATCCATCGGATTGAAGAGGAACGCGCGCTCCAGCGCCTGAACATCGGTGGTGCCGCCGGGTGTGGCGCGATGGAGTGATGGCAAATAAACCTCTGCCAGGCGGCACGCGGCCTCGAATTCGGACTTCTTCGCGTGATGCTCCGCGAGCAGTTTCCAGCCGCCGTCGCGTTCCCAGACCTTGTTGGCGGCGATGGACGCCACAAGCGCTTCCGGATCACCCAGACGCTGCCAGAGTGTGAATAGATTCATGCGCTGCACCGCATCAATGCCGGCGAGGTCCGGCTGGCGTGAGAGGACGTCACGCAGGCAACGCTCGAAGTCCTCCCGCGTCTGCACGGTCAGGATGTAGTCCATTTGCAACTCCAGATTGCCTTTCGCCAGCTCCCACACGGGCTGACGGACCTCGGGATGCATCTGCGAGTAGGAAAGCATCTGCCGGTAGTAGCCATGGGCACCCGGCCCGGCGGAGGCTGCACGGCGCAGGAACTCGCGCCAGCCGAGTACAGCGTATTCCGGCTGTACATCGAGCCAGTCCACGCCCTCTGCGTAGCAAAAGTAGGCCGCATGCGGCTCCAGCGCTCGCGAGAGGGAGAAATCACGCAGCGCGGCACTCGTATCCAGACGCTGGAGGCTGATCTGGCCGCGCCAGTGGTAGAGCATGTAGTCCATCGGCCGCAGGCGCAGGGCTTCGCTGAGCAAGGTGTGTGCATCGGCCACGGAGCCTGTCTTCGCGAGATCAAGCGCTTGGTTCCTGAGCATGCGCGCGGAACTGCTGCCTGGCAGCACGGGTTTTCCACTCGCGACCATGCCCCAGGCTGTAGCGAAGGCCAGCACGACCATACCTGCGGCCACAGCCACGGTTTTTTCCGGCCATCCGGCCGCTTTTGGCAGGCGCCGCGGACGCAGTGCGATTCCCGCCAGCAGCGCGCTGAGCGAGAAGTAACCGAGGCCATGGTTCGGCACGTCCACCAGTCCGTGCAAAAGGCCGAGCCCCAGAGCGATCGCTGCGGTGTTCCGTGCACGCCGGTCATGACGATGACCACGGCTGCGGGATTTTTTGCTGACCCACGGTCCGGTGGAGCGCAGGATCCACACGACCAGCAACAGGCAGGGCACCAGTGTGGACAGACCGCCCTCCACCAACAGCCAGAGCATGTCATTCTCCGGATGCAGCGAGTGAAAGCGCGGATCGAAGGAGTTGGCGTAGAGCGGGAAGAGCGTCTCGAAATTCCCCAGGCCCATGCCGATCCACGGCGCATGGGAGATGATGTTTAGGGATTCGCGCACGAACTGCATGCGCATGCTGGAGCCAAATCCCTCAAAGCTTTCGGTGAGCAGACGGTTCGAAAGGCCGCCGCTGGCCACAAACATCAGCGCGATGCCCAGCAGAATGAAGGAGGCGGTGAGCGCCATTTTGCGGAAGAAGCCGCGCCTCATCGAGGCCGTGCCCAGCCACAGTGTCATGCCGAGAAACAGCAGCAGCAGGCCGGCGCGTGAGCTGTTCATCAAAATCGCCGTCACCGGCAGGAAGAAACCCGCGGCGAAGAGCAGCCACATCCGTGACTTCCGCCGCTGCGACTCATAGGCAGACGCTGCGCACAGCACGCAGGTGATCGCCGCTAGGCTGCTGAGCTGGTTGCGGTTCGCAAAGGGGCCGAAGTGCACCAATTTCTCGAAGTCTTCGAAAACCCACCATGGAACTGCCAGCCAGCCGATCTTCACCACGATTGACAGCCAGCACAGCAGCACACCGCCGATGGCCAGTGTGGACAGCATCGCGCGGCGCTGGTCTGAGGAGAAGCCGCGCGCTAGGCACCACGCCAGCCACACCAGTTGCAGCGAGAGCTTGGCCCAGGCCTCAAACGTCACCCATGGCTGCGGCGTGATGAAGTTCTCCAGCTGCAGCCCCCAGTCCGCAGCCAGCGATTCGCGAAACGGCATGCCGCCATGCATGCGGTAGGGCAGGTAGGCCAGCAGCGGGGCCAGCAGCGCTGCACCCAGGCAGGTCAAAACCAGCCGGGGCAGTCGGCGCTGCGGCGGAAAAA
>Ga0315902_10010309_pt1 | contig 12369 bp, 8 predicted proteins | sample LakEriMetagenome_9_FD_203523 | JGI IMG/M metagenome (GOLD analysis project Ga0315902, IMG submission 203523) | Freshwater fungal communities from buoy surface, Lake Erie, Ohio, United States - Buoy 12 MA117 | ecosystem: Environmental > Aquatic > Freshwater > Lake > Lake biofilm | place: USA... | reverse complement strand
CATGGAACGTCCGAGTGAGTTCTTCGGCAACATTCCCTTGATCGCCTTCTCAACCGCACGGGTTGGGAAACGCTCCATCAACTCGACATAGGTGCGAGAGGTAAGACCACCTGGATAGTTGGAGTGGTGATGAGCCATCTTCTGTTGCATCTTGGAACCGGTGAGGACCACCTTGTCGGCGTTGATGACGACGACGAAGTCACCCATATCCATGTGCGGAGCGAAGGTCGGCTTGTGCTTACCTCGCAACAACGTCGCAGCATGGCTCGCCAATCGACCCAAGACGACATTCTCTGCATCGATGACGTACCACTTACGCGCCTCATCGCCAGGCTTCGGACTATAAGTTCGCACAGCAGTACTCGCTTTCCTTACTATCGGGATCATCTCGATCAAGCGGCCAAAGGGGGTCACCCCGCCCTGGGCAAGGGTCGAAGGCTACCCGTGGGGGGTGGGAGGGGTCAAAAAGGGGGTTTGACGGGCCCATCTAGGCTGGCGTGAAGTCATAGGCCAAAATGAATGTGACCCAAGTGCGCACCGAACAAGAAAGCCAACCCCTTTGGATCAAGTTCAGTTACGTCTTCAACAAGATTAGCCAGTGCGAATGCTTCTCCTTCATACCCCTGGGAGTTCACATCCGGTTCAAATGAGTTGAGGTAGTCCCTCAACCAATCAATCAAGTATCTCGCATCTCTCGGAAGCTGAGACATTTTTTGACTCTTAGATAGCCATGTAGCTCGTTTGTGATCATCTTCATCATCAAAGTTGTCCTTTTCCCAGAATCCCGAAACACTCTTCTTGGTTAGCTTAACTCTTCCGTCCAATTGAGTAGACAACCAGATCTCAATTGCCTCATTCAGGTTTGGCCAAGAGATCAAAACGAACTCTTTACTGTTGAGTGAATCTGCGCTATTGCGTAGGCTCCAAAAATCCCACATCGGGAGTGCGGGGTGCTCCGGATCTGCACCTTTCGCAAAAAAGAGGCCAAAGTCAGTCTCTAAGAGAAGAGCTTCAACAACACTTTCGTTTGAAACCACAAAGCTCGCGCAGCCCGGGCCAAAAGGGGTGGAGGATCGAGTTGCCTTCGAAAAGAAACGGTCTGCTCTTCCAATTACCTTACCCTTGATCGGAACTCTCAAGGCATGCTGATCAATTAGATTGCTGCACTGCCTGACCAACTCATTATGGGACAAGGAGATGTTCCCATTCAGGTACATTTCCAGATCTACCAAGCCTGATTCATTGTAGAGTGCAATTTCCTCATCATCACTATAAAAGACTCGATCAAATTCAGATTCCATATACTTGCAGTTTTCTACGACACTCTTTACATACAAATTGAGAGGCGGGTAATTTTCATAAAAGTCCAACTCTGGCTTTTCATCAGCTTCCGCATATTGCTCTCTCAAGTACTGAATCCTCGCTGCATAGTCATTCATCCGTGAGGCCGACCAAGCGTCTCGCTCCCTATCTGCAGAATAGTCACCTGATTTACTCAAATGACTAGGAGGAGGATTGAAAACGGTTATTTCGTTTGCGTATCCATCTGCAAACTCAGCTACTTCCGCAATGTTACGAAGTCGCTCTGGTACTTCTGGACCAAGGTTCTCAAGACCCCAGAACGGCTCTTCAAATTTGTAAATAACCTCAAATTCAACAAGATCACGAAGATGTACACAGAGAGAATCTAAGTCCTCATAAGAGAAAATATTCATCAATTCATCAAGGTCAAACAAGTCAGCATGAAAGTAAGTCATTCCAGAGAAACGTTCCAACACTTTTTCGGAATTTCGAAGACTTTGCCATTGACCACGCTCAAACACAAAAACTCCGAATCGGGCACTTAAGTACAGCAACCCGACGGGTTCCTCTTCTTGGCTCACGACAATTGCAAGGCGATTATCTGGATATACACTTTCTTCGGGGATCAACTTGGTTGTCATTCTTGGAATCTCTCCATTTTCATCCAGGTAAGTGAGAAAACTCTAGTTGTAAGGGGTGACAAGCCCAAGAGATCTTGTTTCCGGGCACCTCTAGCGCCCTGGCGATGAACCCAGGCTGAGCCATTTCGGCCGAATGAGGAGCCGAGGAGGCTCAACTTTCACAGTGACTTAAAAACCATGTCCCGGTGATATTCGAGATAAGTAGCCTGTCTTGGGTGGAATGGGCCCACGTTCTGAGGAGATCGGATGGACCAGCGACTCAATATCTGCATGTTCAAGCGTCGAGAAACGATTATGTCACCGTTGTTTTGAAAGCCTATAAATAATGTCAAGGTTTATGACCACTGATCGGATATAGATCTTGTGTTGTACCAGAGAAGAGTCTGAAGTGTCCGTGGTCGATATCAGTCCTGACAGTAGCATTACGGAGTGCTGTCGGTCTTTGAAAACCTCAACGAGGGACAGAAGGCTGCCACTAGTTTTGTAAACGGTCCGCTCTTAGTCATCGCAGGACCTGGCTCTGGAAAGACATTGACGCTCGTGCGGCGAACCATGAACATCTTGCTATCAGGGCTAGCCACGCCAGAGCAGATAGTTCTGTGTACTTTCACAGAAAAGGCTGCATTGGAGCTACGAGACCGCGTGCGAAAGGCAGCAGCGGATTTGAATTACGAAGGAGAAATCTCAACCTTACGCGTCGGAACACTCCACGGGTTGTCGCATGAGTTTGTTGAACTGAATAGACATCACACGCGACTCGCAAGCAACTTTGAAACTCTGGACGATCTCACTCAAAAGCTCTTTCTCTTCGACAAGTTTGACGAGATCGTTCCCGAGAAACGTGACGGTAAGTACTTTGGGACTTGGTCAACCAAGTGGTCCACCATCGACTTCGTTCTTCCATACTTTGACAAGATCACAGAAGAACTCATAGATGCAAATGAGCTTTGCAGAGATCCTGATGCCTTCGTAAGGGAGCTAGGCCTGGCTTACATCAAGTATGAAGAGAATATGTGGACCAATAACAAGGTCGACTTTGCGCACTTACAGCGCATATTCCTGGATGTGCTTCAAGGAGAGGAGGTTGGTATCAAACTCAAGTCTTCCATCAAGTTTGTGATGGTGGATGAGTACCAAGACACCAACACGATCCAAGAGCTGATTGTTAGAGAGCTGAGCTCTGTAAGCGGAAACCTCTGTGTCGTTGGAGATGAAGATCAAGCCTTGTATCGTTTCCGTGGCGCTACCGTGCGAAACATTCTTGAATTCAAAAGCAAAACCCCAAAGTGCGAAGTGGTCAAGCTCGAAGTGAATTATCGGTCACATCGGCAGATCGTTGACTCATTCAGCCGATATATGGAAGCTCACGATTGGTCCAGTCCTGACACCACACCGTTTAGGTACACCAAGTCAATAAGACCTAATGAGCCCCAACTTCATCCCGAGTATCCATCAGTCTTGTCCATTTGGGGTAAAGATGCTGATGATGAGGCCGAGAGATTTGCTGATCTCGTTCTATTCCTTAGAGAGAACAATGTGATCGAGGACTACTCTCAAGTGGCTCTACTTTTGTATAGCGTCAAGGAAGAGAAAAGCCTTCCGTATATGCGGGCCCTTGAATCGAGAGGCATAAAATCATTCTGTCCTCGAGCCAGAGCATTCTTTTCCAATGAGGAGATCAAGTTGCTCGTCGGTTCCTTGGCTGTAATTCTCGACTGGCATGGCGACAATCGAGGCTCCGACTTGCGAGGAAGTTTGCTTGAGTTAGCTAATTATGTGGATGAATGCATCCTTCTCCTTGGAGCATTGCCAGCCGATAACCCGCTCTTTGCCAAGATTCAAAGCCTTAGACTCGAAATCGAAACTATCAAGCCGGGAAAGGCGCTCGACAGACGAATTTCTGATTATCTGTACCAACTTGTAGCTGCTCCACCCTTCGATGCCTTTGTCATGAACACGAATCGGGCTCGAAATCTGGCTTTGTTTTCCCAACTCACATCAACATTTCAACGCTATTACAACTACACGGTCATTTCCGAAAGAAATCTTCCTTACTTGCGCGGTCATTTCTTTGCTAGCTTCCTTCGCTTCCTTCATTCAGGCGGAATCAATGAATACGAAGACCCAGACGCGCCTTTCCCCAAAGAGCATGTTCAAATCATGACTATCCATCAGTCAAAGGGCCTTGAATTCCCCGTCGTCTTTGTCGGTTCCTTGACTCAAAACATCAACGTCCAAAAGAAGATAGATACGACACTTTCGCCCTACTACTCAAAGCTTCCCTTTGAGCCACAGGATCGAATCACCGGCTTTGATCGAATGCGTCTTCACTATGTGGCATTTTCGCGGGCCGAAAAACTCTTGGTATTGACCAACGGTTCAAGTGACAGACCTAAGGACCACTTCTCACCCATTTGGGATGGCCTACCCCAGTGGCCGGCCGTCAAAAGGGATTTGATCGCAGCCCAATCTTGGCAGCCACATCAGAAACTTCCACCGAAGAAGTCTTACAGCTTCACCGGAGATCTGAAAGTCTATGAAACCTGCCCTAGGCAGTACCAGATGTATCGCTACCTGGAATTCGCTCCGTCAAGAGCAGTCATGGTCTTCTTCGGACTCCTCGTACATCAAACGATTGAGGATATTCACCGACGACAGCTAGATGGTCAAGGGCACTCCATCACACAGGAATGGATTGAAGGAAGATTTGAATTCAACTATAGGCACCTCTTATTGCGTGAGACTAGGCAGATAGGTCAGGAGCAAAAGAAAGCGGCTCTCAATCATGTCCTCAACTACTGGAAGAACAACCTTGACCAGATTGCCCGAGTGATTGAAACAGAGATTGATGTCAGTCTAGAAAAGGACGGCTACATCTTGAATGGTGCAATCGACCTGGTCTTGGCAGATGACGGATCTCTGGAAGTCTTGGACTTCAAGGCTCAAAATCGTCCTCCTGCAGACAGCCCCATCATTCCTACTTACTACAAACAACTCTGCATCTACGCTCATCTTCTCCAGCAGCGTCAGGGTCGAACCCCAGATCGACTCATCATCTATTGGACCGGCGAAGAGGACCGGGCAAACGCGGTTATGGAGTTCAAGTACGACCCCTCGGACGTAGGCGAGGCCGTAAACCACTTTGATCGGGTAGTTCGCGACATCCAAGCTCAGAACTTCCTTGTGTCGGCACCCCCTGATAAGAAAGTATGTACGGAGTGCGACTTCCGGCAGCTCTGCCAGTCTGATGGCACCATCAATTTGAAGGGATCACGCAAGTCATGAAGGAGATCAATCGCCTCGAACTCGTTTGGCCAGGTAAGTATGACAACGAGGGGAATTTGAAGGTTGATCCTCCCGTAAGCCTTCCATTCCAAATCGTCGAACGAGTCAATGAATCTAGAGCGACTAGAACGAACCGAGAAACAGCTGCCCCAACACTTTTTGATATCTGGGAACAAGACCAAGTATCTCAAGCCACTCAAGGTCTCTTCAAGAGTCGACTCATCTGGGGCGACAACAAATTAGTGCTTGGTAGTTTAGCCAAATCTCTTAGTGGAAAAATAAAATTCATTTATATTGATCCGCCATTCGCGGTTGGTGCTGACTTCAAGATTGAAGTCGAAGTTGGCGATGAAAGTATCGTGAAGGAAGCTTCGTTGATTGAGGAAGTTGCATTCCGAGATACTTGGGGGAATGGAAAAGAGACTTTTGTCTCGATGCTATTCGCTCGACTACGCCTAATACATCTACTACTCGCCGACGATGGTGTTATAGCCGTTCACATAGATTGGCGACTTTCAGCGCAAGTTCGAATGCTGCTCGATGAGATATTCGGCTCAGGAAATTTTGTAAACGAAATCGTATGGAGATACGGCAAGATGAGTAATGCTCATAGAAGATTTCCCCAGAATCACGACCTCATACTCGTCTTCTCGAAGTCGGAATCATACTTCTTCAGTCCCGTACGACAAGCAGATAGCGAATACAAAAACAGATTTATTCGTGTTGTAGAGAATAATAAAATCAAGTACGGTGCAGTGAAAGACAGTCAAGACAAGTTGATTCTCGGACGGGCTCGGAAGATTCAAAATCAGTTAGGTCGAAAACTTCGTGATGACGATATTCTCTTTGACTTTGACAATGAGTTCAAGACACAAGATGACGTCTTCTATGACATCTCAATTATCAAGGGAAATGCCGATGAGCGATTGGACTATCCCACACAGAAACCAGAAGCTCTGATCGAGCGACTCTTGGCTGCCTTCACTAACGAAGGCGATCTAGTGGCTGACTTCTTCTGTGGCTCTGGAACAACCTTGGCGACAGCAGAAAAGATGAACCGATCCTGGATTGGGTGTGACCTTGGCAGATTCGCAATTCACACTACGCGTAAACGTCTTATGGACATCAAGGACTGCCGTCCGTTTGAAATTCTTAACCTGGGAAACTACGAGCGACAACATTGGAGCAAGGTCTCTTTTGGTGATGACATAGATGGTGACGGGATTGTAAGTTATCTCGAATATCTAACTTTCATTCTCAAACTCTATGGTGCTACGCCAACTGACACGAGCGGTTCAATTCATGGAATCAAGGGTTCGGCATTCGTACATATTGGATCGGTAGCAAGTCCTGTGACGATCAAGGAAATTGAAGAATCGATCAGGGAAGTTTCCTCCAAGGGAGGAAGGGAACTTCATGTACTTGGCTGGGAATGGGAGATGGGGCTGATTGATACTCTGGTTGATTTTGCAAAGTCAAAATCTGTCAAGCTTTCCGCATTCCAAATTCCGAGAGAAGTGATGGAGGAGGAAGCCGCCAGAAAAGGACAGGTGACCTTTTTCGAGCTTTCTTACCTTGAAGCTGCCATTGAACCTGGAAAGAAGCCTCGAGAATTTGTCTGCTCCTTGGAGGATTTCGTTATTCCAAATCCTGAATTGATACCAGACGAGGTTCGAAAAAGGGTCAAGTCATGGAAAGACTATATTGATTATTGGGCGGTCGATTGGGATTTCCAGAACGATACCTTCATACCTGCCTGGATGGACTACCGGACGAAAGCTGATAGAAATTTGAAGACAAAGACAAGCGCTCATGCTTATCCAGAGCCTGGCGAATACAAGGTTATGGTGAAAGTTGTCGACATCTTTGGAAATGACTCTTCCAAGATTTATCACCTCAAAGTGAAGTAAGAACATGAAACAACCCCCTTCCCTGGTGGAGGACTTTCTTGGTTACGACATCCCTGAGTTCGGCTTTGCCACGCCTGCAGATCAACCGACTTCTCATTGGTCTCGATCTTCAGACAAGAAAATTGTTAGGGTCCATGGGAGGCGACCCTCCCCTGAGCTCTGTGTCAACACGGTACGTTCGATAGTCGATGCATGGAGGGCGTCTGGCTACGAAGGCGCATCAGAGACAACGCAGAAACTCTTTCACTTCTGGTTTGAAGAAGTCCGCCAGTTAGAGATGTTTGAGAACTATCGTCCCTATTGGGTGCAGCGTGAAGCGATAGAAACCATCGTCTATATGCTTGAGATTGCCAAGGTTCCGGACGTTTTCACTCTGCTCAAGCAATTTGCGTCACTGAAGACTTCAGCACTTGACTCTGACCAACTGTCTCTCCAACGCACGATGGATGGTGCGCCTCAACTTCGAGTTCCCGGGTCTGCCAATCCTCTAGACCTTCCGCAGGATGGGCTCCCACGATTTGCCATCAAAGCGGCAACTGGGTCCGGTAAGACAATCGTGATGGCCTACCTGATCTTCTGGTCTATGTCGCATTCAATGCGCGAAAAGGGATCAAAGATGGCGAATAACTTCTTGTTGCTCGCCCCAAACATCATCGTCTTCGAAAGATTGAAGAAGGACTTTGCAAACGGTCAGATCTTTCGCCAGTGGGGCATGTGTCCACCAGGGTGGAAGAATCCAATTCAGGTCATCCTGAGAGGCGAGGGAGTAGAGCCAGTAGGCAAGAACACTCTCGTGCTCACCAACATTCAACAGCTCCACGATGATGAATCCCGGTGGCAACCGAAAAATCCGCTGGAAAAGATTTTGGGTAGGGCCCCCAAGAAGGTTCTCAAGGATCACCGCCACATTCTTGAGCGAGTACGAGATCTCAAGAATCTAATGGTTCTGAATGACGAAGCTCATCACACTCATGACGACGACCTCAAGTGGAATCAGATACTTCTCGATCTACACAAGAGATGTGGCGGACTTGTTGCCTGGCTCGACTTCTCCGCAACACCCAAGATGCAAAATGGAACAGTCTTTCCCTGGGTGGTTACGGACTACCCGTTGGCCCAAGCTGTTGAGCACCAAATTGTGAAGTTTCCAGTTCTAGTTCAGGGCGACGATAAGAAAGCAGCTAATCCTGAAGGCATTAACCAGAACAACGCCGTAGAGAAGTACGGGATTTGGATCAAAGCTGGAGTGAGCCGCCTGAGAACCCACGAGACGGTCTATGGGTCGGATCCGGCCAATAAGCCAGTCATGTTCATCATGTGTGAAAGCGTCAAACATGCTGACTCCATCGGGGACTGGATGCGGAGTAAGCGCTCAGGGTTCGGTTTCAAGGATGAAGAGATTCTAGTTATTCACACCAAGGGCGATAACGAGAAGATCGATGATAAGGAACTGGCAATTCTCAGAGATCAGGCCAACACGATCGATTCTCCACAGAGTCCAGTCAAGGTAGTTATCAGCGTTCTCGTGCTTCGAGAAGGATGGGACGTCAAGAATGTCAGCATCATTCTTGGTCTAAGGCCGGGAAATGCAAAGGCAAATATTTTGCCGGAACAGGCGGTAGGACGAGGCCTGAGATTGATGCCTAGAGTTTCGGGCACTCAGATCCTGGAGATCCTTGGTACTCCAGCGTTCCATGACATTGTTCGAGATCTTGAGAGTGAGGGTGTGATTGTGGGTGGGGCTAAGACTTCCGCCCAACCCGGAATCATGATTGCTCCAGAGGTCAGCAGACAAAAATGGAACATCTTGATACCACGTGCATCTGCACTCATTGTGAACAACTTCTTGAATATCGAAAAGTTCGATCCGGCAAAGGTGCCGGCAACATTTGCAGCAAAAGACATGCAGACTGCCTTTGCCAAGATGAAGGTCACTTTCGAAGGAATGCATGGTCCAGGGCACCTTGGAGAAGATGAGATTGCTCTTCTGCATAATCTCTCTGTCCGTGATTCGCTGGCATTGATTACGAAGGAAGCTACAAGGGTTGCAAAGCTCACAGATGACTTTGACAAGCTCTACCCGTTAGTTCGCTCCTATGTAGCCGAAAAGTGCTTTGGTGAGAAAGTTGATCTTGAATCACCTCAGTTGGCGTCCTTCTTGGGAGACGCGCTTCATAGAGAAGCTATTGCGAAGAACCTTGGGAAAGCGCTGGGTCTACTCATTGCAGAGAGGCCACCCATCAAGATTGAAGGTAAACCACTAGATCTGGGGAAAACCACGCCATTCTTGTGGAATAGAAAGCATCTCGAGTGCAAGAAGACTGTCTTCAATCACGTACCAGTTTGGAATGATTTTGAAAGTGCTTTTGCAGAATTCCTCGATCATGCTGATGATGTGAAAGCGTTTTCGGCTCTTGCGGAGTATCACACTGAATTCAACGTGAGCTATCAAAAGCCAAGCGGAGCGTTGGGTCAATACTTTCCTGATTGGGTGGTCAAGGTTTCTGGCAAAACTAATGAAGAGTTCTGGATTGTCGAAACCAAGGGTCGAGTCTGGGATGGCACGCTCGAAAAAGATGATGCGATCAAGTACTGGTGCTCACAGATCACGGCTGAGACAGGCCAAGCTTGGTCTTATTCACGCGTAAATCAAGATTGGTGGAACAAGCACTCTTTTGGCAATTTCAGAGACATGATCAAGATGCAGGAAACTGAAAAGCCAAAGTAGAGCGATTGCTAGACCAAACTACTCCTTGATCAGAATGGCCTTGATCTCGTTCCATTTACCAATCCTTTGACGAATAAGGGAAAGACTGGGAGCACCATCCACTTTACGTTGCCACTTTTCGTATCCCTCGGCGGTTCCATTGGTGCGTGGGTCGGCCAAGTAACTGGCTACAAAACCCAACATGTCCTCTCGGGAGTGCGCTCTCGTGTAGTTATCCCGAGCGGCCTTTCCAGACTCCACGCCTGCAAGCCGACAAGCCTCTTTCCATGAACCGAAGCGGGCAATAAAGACGGCCACTGTTGGAGCGATCTTGAGCTTTTGATATTTATTGGAAGTAAGTGGACCTTCCACTTGCTCCTTTGCAGCTCGAAGAATCTCGAGCAGGTCATCGTCAGAGAAGTACTTCTTGTGGGTCGTTGGGCCCTTGATCAGCTTTTTGGCCTTTGGTCCAAGCGCCTTGCGGACTACATGTTCCTTGAGACCAAGTCCGGCGGCAAGTTCCTTTGCATCGACCACTTTCTTGGCTTCGAATGCAGCCACAATCTTCTGCTTTTGACGCCGTTCGGCGTTGCGTTTGACTTCAGATCGCGATGGACCTCCCTTCGCAACGAGGATCAAACGAACCATCTCACGAGTCAGGCCAACAGAATCACCAATAGCCTGGAGGGTATGACCCTCGATACGCTTTTCAAGAACGTATGAATTCCGCTCCTCAACCGTGGTAAATGACTTCGGTACAAGTCTTTCTTTCAATTTAGTGCCACGGGATAGCTTTTTACTGCCCACTTCGATACCTCCGAATTGAATTGTATTGGCAAGCAACTGAAATTTCATCGTTGTGACCTCGCTTCATCATCCTCTACATCATGCATAGCCGACCAAACCTTCATCAAAGGCTTGGAGAATTCATGTCCTCGTACATCGCTGACCTCGGACTTAAAATTCTTATACCGGATTGCTGCAGCCTGATCAGAGACCCACCTGGAAAAGACCTCGTGGGAGACGAAGACTCGATAGGGGTAGTCGTGGGTTGGGGTCTTCTTGATCTCACTCTTTGCAAAGACGGAGAGCGGTTCAAGGGATTGACGGTCGCGAGCTCGGACCATCAAGTTCTTGCCATCGCTTACTGCACTGACGAAGCCGGTGTTCGTGAATATCCACATGATTTACTCCTTTATCTGTTGAGATTGCTGACTAGTTTGAATGTTGGAGCCAGGGTGTGCGCGACTTCGAGAGTTGGCGCGATTTCAAAGAGGTACGAGTCGTCAACTCCATATCCGAAGTAGAGCGCCCGAGCCATTTTCAGGGCGATTTCCTCGGACGAGACCTTGGATTGATCAATGAATTGGCTGTAGTTCGGGAGGTAGCTCTCCGGGTATAAGCGCCAACCCATGAAGATCAGTGCGGAGTGACCTTCTGGTGAGATATGAGGCTCGAGAAATTGATTACTCACCGCTTCGATCAGGAGCATGTTGTCATGCTCCTGAAGAGCCTGGACATAGGGGGCGACTTGGTAGTGGCCCCCTTCTGCTTGGAAGGTGAAGTGATTTGGTCGTTGATCAATGTAGGACTTCAAGAGGTCAACGATTGGACCGTAATAGTCCGGCAATTCCTTCACAGGATCTCCTTACGCAGCCTGATGTGATGGCGAGAGGAAGCTCTTGCCCTCGGTGATCAGCCAGTTTACGTAGTCCTCATTGAAGAGAGCGACATCAGCGCGGTGGGTGCGAATCTGCTCAATGGCAGTTTCAGCATCGAGGCCAGAGCTCATCAAGATGAGCGCGGTGACGAGGCCAGAGCGATTGAGCCCGGCTTGGCATCGGATCAGAACTCGATCGCCAGAGAGCCATCGGTTGAGACCAAAGTTGACTGCATCACGAAGTCGATCGAGATCGATCTCTTCGATGGCAGCGTCTGGAACTCCGTAGCGGAATTCTTGAATTCGCCAATCAGCGGGCTGGGCCCAGGCATACATCGTGACGATCGCATCGAAGGGAAGATCGGTGCGGTTCTTTCCACGAGAGGCGCGATGAATGACATCGTCATCATCGGTACCTCCCATGAAGAGATTGGGAGCGATCTCATTGAAGAGAGCGTTTGGCAGGTACGGCATGAGGATCTCCTTAGTTCAGGTATTCATCGGTGTCGATTGAGGGATCGACAGGTCGATTGCGGAATTTGCGAGAGCGCGTGACGCGGGAGTAGGACTCCGTCATACGCTTTTGCGAATAGAGGATGTCCTGGTCCTCGGCGGTCTGCGCCAAGGAGTCGATTTCATCCGCTTCAGCTTTGATGATTGCGAGCGACTCAGCGCTTCGCTCATCGGTGACCGGGATCAAGGAGGCCTCACGACGAAGGGTGGCCGCAGTGCCTTTTAGGCGGCCAGAGGCTTCCTTGATCTTTCCTTCACGAAGCTCGTCGACTGCCAAGGACTTTGCAGTCTGCGCCTCGAGGATCAATCGCTCGGCACGAACGATTGGGTCAGCAACGCGACCTGCAGCAA
>Ga0315902_10010305_pt1 | contig 12373 bp, 9 predicted proteins | sample LakEriMetagenome_9_FD_203523 | JGI IMG/M metagenome (GOLD analysis project Ga0315902, IMG submission 203523) | Freshwater fungal communities from buoy surface, Lake Erie, Ohio, United States - Buoy 12 MA117 | ecosystem: Environmental > Aquatic > Freshwater > Lake > Lake biofilm | place: USA... | reverse complement strand
TGGTGGTGATGAGTGTCCGAAAGCACAGTGGAAAGAAAGCCGTTTCTGCCAGGACCTGATCAAAAAACAAGGACTCAAAGACGAGCACGAACTGCAGAGTTATTTCATCCGCAGGATCGACAAGTTCATCACTTCCAAAGGAAGAAAATTATTGGGCTGGGATGAGATCCTTGAAGGAGGATTGTCTCCCAATGCTACCGTGATGTCCTGGAGAGGAACTGCGGGTGGTGCTCAAGCCGCCAAGCAAGGACACGATGTGGTGATGTCACCCAACAGTTATTTGTATTTTGATTATTACCAGGCTGATTCAACAAAAGAACCGCTTGCCTATAAAGGAAACCTGACCCTTGCAAAGACCTATTCTTTTGAACCTTATTTGCCGGAACTCAATGCAGCAGAAGCAAAACATGTGATTGGGATCCAGGGCAATGTTTGGACGGAGTACATCAAGGACCTGCCCTATGCAGAATACATGACCTATCCAAGGGCCCTGGCCTTGGCTGAGATTGCCTGGTCTCCGATGGCATCAAAAAACTATGCTGATTTTAAAAAGCGTGTAACAGGCCACCTGCCTGTTTTGGATGCGTTGAAAGTCAATTATGCAAAATCGTTTTTAAAGCAGTAAGATGAAAAAAGCATTTGTTGTACTGATTGGATTGCTGTTCAGCGTTGGTGCTTTTTCTCAGGAAACAAAGAAGCAAAAACTGGTGTTGGACAATTCCAAGCCTTTGCTTACACTGGAGGCCAGCTGTGGTACTTGCATGTTCAAGATGAAGGGAGAAGGATGCAAGCTGGCGGTTAGGTTTGAAGGCAAAGATTATTTTGTGGAAGGAACCGGCATCGATGACCATGGCGATGCACATGACCAGGAGGGATTCTGCAATGCCATCAGCAATGCCAAAGTGCAGGGCCGTGTTAAAGGCGATAAATTCAAGGTCAACTATTTTGAATTGCTGAAAAAGGAAGAAAAAAAATAAATTTCTGCTGAGGAGTTTTTGTTGAAGCCATGATGGCGGTCATCCTACCGCTGGGTTGGTTTGGGTTAAATTGATGAATCATATGAGCCCATCTACCCTTACCCAGGCTTCCGGCAGTTCGATTGAAAATATACTGAACCAGTTTGAAACTGACCAAGAGGCAGGAATAACATCTCAGGAAGCACTCGAGCGGGTTAAGCGGTTGGGTCCCAATTCCGTTGTCACCCAAAGCAAAAAAATATGGTGGATTGAGTTGCTTTTGCATTTCAACAGCCCCCTCATCATCCTACTGCTTGTCGCTTCCATCATCTCTTATGTGGTGTCAGAGACCTTGAATGCAACGGTCATCCTGGTCATGTTGCTCATGAGTGTATTGATCGATTTTTTTCGAGAAAGGGAGGCAAGGAATGCAGCAGAAAAACTTCAACTCCGGGTAAAAACAAAAGCTTCCGTCCTAAGGGATGGCACTGAAAAAGAAGTCCTGATCCAGGAGTTGGTGCCTGGAGATATTGTGCTGCTCCATCCAGGCAAAATCATCCCTGCTGATGGCAGGGTGTTGACATCAAATGATTTATTTGTAGACCAATCCACATTGACAGGTGAATCCTTTCCTGCCCAGAAATTTCCCCAGACAATTGAAGTGCCCAGTGAAGACCTCACTGCCATGGAAAACATTGTTTTCATGGGTTCAAATGTCATCTCCGGAACGGGTAAGTTGCTGGTGGTCAACACCGGAAAGAGTACTGAATTTGGAGCGATTGCAACCAAACTGATGCTCCGCAGTGAGGAAACAAGTTTTGGAAAGGGAGTAAAGGACTTTGGGTATTTGATCATGAAGGTAACCGTGTTGCTGGTGCTCTTCATTTTCCTGATCAATGCGCTCAGCAAGCAGGATATTCTTGAGTCTTTTATGTTTTCCATTGCAGTCGCTGTTGGGTTGACGCCAGAGCTGCTTCCGATGATCATGTCGCTGACCATGTCCAAGGGTTCCATTCAAATGGCGAAGAAGGGAGTTATTGTAAAACACCTTCCGGCCATTCCCAATTTCGGCAGCATGGAAGTGTTGTGTACGGATAAGACCGGAACCATTACAGAAGACAGGATCAGGCTGATCAAAGCGGTTGACCTTGACGGCATTGAATCAAAAACTGTTTTCGTAGCAGGATATTTGAACAGCTTTTTTCAGGGGGGACTAAAAAATCCGCTCGACAGTGCAATGCTGGAGCGGGAAAAACCGGATATTTCTTCCCATACAAAAGTCAACGAAGTGCCATTTGATTTTTACAGGAAACGAACAAGCGTGGTTGTTGAACAGGAAGGAAAACGAAAACTGATCTGTAAGGGCGCACCTGAAGAAGTGGTCAAGGTTTGCACCATTGAAAAAGAGGGACAGGCCAAGGCCCTCGCACAATATGAACTGCTGAGCAGAGACGGTTACCGGGTGCTTGCGGTTGCTGAAAAAAATATTGAGATAAAGCTGGATTATGCTGCTGCTGATGAAATAGATCTGGTATTGATTGGATATGTTGCCTTCCTTGATCCTCCAAAAGAAGATGCCGATGAAGTGGTCAAGGAGTTGGAGGACATTGGCATAGAAGTCAAGATCATTACCGGCGATAACCGCTGGGTGACAGAGAATATTTGCAACCAAATCGGATTGACAATCAAGGGTGTCCTCGAAGGTCATGAGATGGGCGCAATAACAGAAGAAGCACTGCGAAAAAGAGTACTGACAACATCCATCTTCACGCGTTTTTCTCCTGATCAAAAAACCAGGGTCATCCAGGCCATCAAGTCAAATCACCTGACCGTCGGTTACCTGGGGGATGGAATCAACGATGCCCCTTCGTTAAAAGCAGCGGACGTTGGGATTTCCGTATATAGTGCAACGGATGTGGCTAAGGAATCTGCGGACATCATCCTAACACAGAAGGATCTCCTGGTGTTGAAGGATGGAATCATTGATGGAAGAAAGACATTTTCAAACACATTGAAATATGTGAAGATGGGCATCAGCTCCAACTTTGGCAACATGCTTTCTGTTGCAGCGGCAACCATATTTTTGCCTTTTCTGCCCATGTTGCCGATACAAATCCTGATCAATAATTTCTTGTACGATGCCTCACAAATCAGCATTCCATCAGACAATGTGGATGCCAAAAGCCTGCTAAAACCCCAGCAGTGGGACCTGAAATTCATCCGCAAATACATGCTGATTTTTGGTCTCATGAGTTCAGTATTCGACCTGTTGACATTTTGGATTTTATACCGGTATTTTGACCTTACTATAGCACAATTCAGGACAGGCTGGTTCATGGAATCATTGGCTACGCAGATACTGGTTGTATTCATCATCCGCACCCCAAAAATCCCTTTTTTCCGCAGCAAACCTTCTGGTCAACTTCTACTCAGTACAGTCGTGCTGCTATCGATTGGGTGGGCGCTTCCCTATTTACCTTTTGCCGCATCCATTGGATTTCAGGCATTGCCGGCGCACATCCTTCTTTACATTTTTGTGGTTACCATCATTTACCTTGTTTCGGTAGAGTTCCTCAAATCGCTTGTAAAACAGCGATAAACGGGAATTGATTTATGGATTGATAAAGCTGTTTCATTTTGCCCCATAAAAACAAAGGCAGGAATTTCTTCCCGCCTTTTTTCGATGCCAAGTGGTGATCATGCTTTTCAGTTCATGAAACCATTTGAATCTGATTCCGCAGGTAGAGCGCTAAGCGAGTAAACAGTATCCTGTTTTTCGGAGTAGGCTACGGATGTCTTTTCAACATCAGGGCTTTTCTCTTGTTTCGCCAGACTTCCTGCTGAACTGATGTAAAGATAGCATCAGTGGATACCCCAAATAAATGAGGCCAGGCAGTCATCCAGCTGTTTGTCATCAGTTTTTTGGATGAATCCTTGAAATGATTCGGGTATGGGTAAATTCAGTAAGTTTGATTACTTCATCAAACAATACAATACCATGGGCAAGAGGATTCTTTATTTCATCGCCATCATGATCGCAGCTTATGCGCCATCGTTCGCTCAGCAAAAAATAAAACATGTTGTGTTGATTGGTGTAGATGGCATGGGTGCTTATGCATTTAAAAAAGCCAAGCTACCCGTGATGCAGTCTATGATGCAGCAAGGTTCCTGGAGCCTGGAAGCAAGAACTGTACTGCCCAGTTCCAGTGCGGCCAACTGGGCTTCCATGAACATGGGCGCAGGCCCGGAGTTGCATGGTTTCACCACCTGGGGAAGCAAGTCTCCAGACATGCCCTCAAGGGTTTTGGATGAGTACGGGATGTTCCCTTCCATTGCCGGACTGCTAAGGAAGAGCAGACCAGAAAGCGAGATTGGTTTTATTTATGAGTGGGATGGCATTGGGTATTTGTTTCCCAAAGCCGCGGTGAACAAGGATTTGAATTGTGATGGAGATGTTGCACTGACCAATGCAGTGGTTGAATATATTGAGACAAAAAAACCGAATTTTCTATTTGTGCATTTGCACGATGTTGATAGTGTTGGGCATAGCGTGGGTCATGACACTCCTGAGTATTACGCATCGGTGGAGCGTACCGATGCGCATATCGGCGAGATCCTGCAAAGCATAGAGCGTGCAGGCATCGCGGATGAAACACTGGTATTGGTAACTGCTGATCATGGCGGCATCAAAAAAGGGCATGGCAGCATATCGATGGCAGAGATGCAGATCCCTTGGATTGTGGTTGGTCCGGGCATCCGCAAGAACCATCAGGTTCAGGAAAGCATCATGACCTTTGACACGGCAGCAACCATTGCCGCAGCGTTGAAGCTGAAGGCGCCACAGGTCTGGATCGGGAGGCCCGTTCAATCGATTTTTGGGAAGTGATAACAGACCTTATTTATGTAATAAATGCTTAAAAGTGTGGTTATCGTAGATATTATGGCATTTATCTTATGATTTTGCTGATTTTATTTCCCTCCAGGGGCAACTGCGTCCTTGAGCAATAAAGACAATTCTTTGTGCAGTTCAGCAACCTTATCAGGATAGGTGGAGGCAAGGTTTCTTGATTCTCCCGGATCTTCAAGCAGGTTGAAAAGGGAAACGGGTTCGTATTTTTTGGGTTGCTTTTGCTGCGTTCCATCTGCTGCTTCAACGCCTCCTGCTACAATCAGTTTCCAGTCGCCCATTCTTATGGCGGCTTGTGAAATGCCACGCGTGGATACTGACAGAATAGCCTTGTGTGGAGAAGGTTCACCCTTGGTGATCATGGGCCAAACATCCTTGCCATCAATGGGCAGGGCTTGCTTCAGCGATCCGCCTGCAAGTGTTACAAGGGTTGGATACCAATCTATCATGTGCATGGCCCCACTGATTTTCTTTCCCGCAGGGATCTGCCCGGGCCAGTAAGCAAATGCTGCAGCACGGGTACCGCCTTCATAGATGGTTCCTTTGAACTCGCGCAGTGGTGCATTGTTTCCGGGTGGTGGTCCACCATTGTCGCTGGAAAATACAATCAGCGTATTCTCCAGCATTCCAGCTTTTTTGAGAGAGGCCATGATTTGACCAACGGCTTCATCTACAGCGGCCAGCATTCCTGCGAGCTTCTGCCGGTTTCCTTCCAGGTTGGGATAGGCTTTCGTATACTGTTCAGGTGCCTGAAACGGGCTGTGGACGCCATTGAAAGGCACATAGAGAAAAAGCGGTTTTTTCTGATCATTGTTTTCAATCGTCTGGCAAGCTTCGCGGGCAATAAGATGCGTTGAGTAACCTTCCTCCTGGAGGGAATCTCCGTTGCGGTACCAATCCAGCTGGTTGTTGCGGGAGTGTGTGTAATAATCGATGTTCCCAAAGAAATGCCCGTATTGTTGATCGAATCCTCTTGCATTGGGTTGATAGGCTTTTTCAAATTCACCCAGATGCCATTTTCCTGTGATGGCTGTGCTGTATCCGGCCTCCTTCAATGCATTGGCAAGGGTCCTTTCATTCAACGGAAGTCCCCACTGCGCGCCTGGGGTAATGACGGTGTAGATGCCTGTTTTTGTTGGATACCTACCTGTCATCAATGCTGATCTTGTGGGAGAACAGACGGGCTGTACATAGTGGTTCTCAAGGATAGATCCTGCTTTTGCCAACTTGTCTATGTTGGGCGTAAGGATGTCTTTTCCTCCATTGAATCCGCAGTCTGCATAGCCAAGGTCATCAATCAACAGAAAAACGATGTTGGGTTTTTTGTTTTGGGCATGGGCCTGTAGGCTGATGCATATCAAGGGCATCAAAATATTTTTAGTTCCCTTGTGTAGCAATGATAGTAGAAGATTCAACTGTTTTTTTTGCATGGCTTCGATTTGACATCAGCCATCAAAGTAAGCATAATTCAACTCATTCTACGCTTTTCAATAGAGCGGATTGAGCATATTAAATCATTCCACGTCTTTCTGCAGTGCTTGAATAAGCGGCCTTTAGAACAGGTTTATTTTTTAGGCTTCCTGAAAATCAGGCAATGTTGCCAGGGAAGGTTGCTGATGTTTTTTTCAAAATTGAATCCAGCGGCCTTGAGTTCTTTTACCGCCTGTGCTTCACTCATTTTGTGGATGGTTTTGATGGGCACCATGGGATCTTCGGCCCTGAACTCTACCAACACCAGCTTGCCGCCGGGCTTGAGTGCTTCGAGCATGGAAAGGGCCATCTCGTAAGGGAAGGAAAATTCATGGTAAACGTCCACCAGCAACATCATGTCAATACTGTTTGCAGGCAGGGAAACTTTCTGTTCTGTGCTCAATACCGGAATGATGTTTTTGAATCCTTCTAACTTGATCCTGTCATTCAGGTAAGCAATCATTTCCGGCTCCACATCTACGGCATATACTTTTCCATCGCCCACCATTTTTGCCAGCAAGGTGCTGTGGTAGCCACTTCCGGCTCCGATATCTGCAATGACCATTCCCTGTTTCACAGCAAGGTTTTTCAACAGTTGCGAAGTGTTTTCTTCCATCTCCCTTTCCTGCCGCTCAAGCCAGTCGATGCCAAAATGACTCATCACATGTGCAATTTGCCGGCCCATGTACCATTTTTTGATGCCGTTGGGATCGCCAGGTTTTATTGTATAACGGTCTTGCGCAATGGCGCCAAAGGTGAAGAGGACTGCAATGAAAAGCAATGAAAGAGGAAGAGATTTTTTCATGGTTGACAAGTTGTTGTGCATTTGGTTGCTGCTCAGGATTTGGAACAACAGCAATTTAACGCAATTGTGGCTTTGGATAAGATATTGATTACATTTACTGAAGCCAAATCGATTGAACAGATGAAAAAATACATGATCTATTTTCTAATGGCGGTTTGTTGTTTCAGTACAGCTGTTTCAGCAATGGCATTTGTTTCATCCGGAACAATTTCTTTCCCCAGGCCTCAATGTAAGGCGGCAGATACCAGCCTTTATCAATTTATGCCTTTCCCGATGGGCGCATCTGTTGGTATTTCAAGGATGAAAAACAATGCAAAGTATGTCGAGGTGGTTACAAAAGAATTCAACAGCATTACTGCAGAAAATGCCATGAAATTTCGCGCCCTTCATCCGGCTGAAAATACCTACCAATGGGCGGATGCTGATTTTCTTGTTGATTTTGCACAGAGAAATGGCAAGCGACTTCATGGCCATACCTTGAACTGGTATCAATACCTGCCCGCTTGGGTAAACAATTTTGCCGGTGATTCCCTTGCCTGGGAAAACATGCTGCAGTCACACATTCAAACAGTTGTTGCGCATTTCAAAGGAAAGGTTTCATCATGGGATGTTGTCAACGAGTACTTCAATGATGACGGAACCATCAGGCCCAGTGTTTGGGTCAAAAATCTTGGCCCCGATTATATCGCAAGGTGTTTCCAATATGCGCATGAGGCAGACCCTGATGCCATCTTGTTTTACAATGATTATGGACACGAGTACAGCAGTGCCAAGCGAACCGCTATAGGCAAACTGATCAGTTCATTCAAGGAAAGAAATATTCCGATTCATGGCATTGGCATGCAGTTTCACATGACCTATACCCAGTCTGATGCCAACATCATTGCGGCCATTGATTTTGCCGCAGCAACAGGGCTCAAAGTGCATATTTCAGAATTGGATGTGCGGGTCAACAACAACAAGGTTCAGGGCCTCACATTTACAGATGCCATGGCTGCACAACAAGCTGATCGGTACAAGCAGGTTATCAAGATCTACAATGCCATACCCAAATCACAACAATTTGGCATCACCACATGGAACGTGGGCGATGCTGATTCATGGGTACCGTCCTGGCAGGGGGCACCTGATTACCCCTTGCCTTTTGATGCAAACTATTTGCGGAAACCGGCCTACAAAGCCATCATCGAAGGCGCAAAATAATAGTAATTTTCCTGGACTGGCGCAGTTAACAGATTGGCGAAGGCCATCAATAAAAGAAATGCTTCTTGGCATTGTTTTTCCAGCCGGCCTGTGATTCGTATTCAACGAAAAATATTTTTACATCAGCCTGGCTTTCATACTTGACAAAGTAGATTTTCTTTTTGGCTTGGCTTTGGTACTGTGTAAAAAACCATTTGCCATCATTATCGCCGGCCTGTGATTCATATTTTACTTTGAACACTTTAAGGTCTGCCTGGCTTTCGTATTTCACCACAAAAACTTTTACATCTGCCTGGCTTTCGTAATCTGCTGAAAAGACTTTTTGAGCCTTTGTTTGCAATGACATCATCAAAATTCCAAGAAATAGGAGTGTTTTCATGTTATGAATTTACAGGATTACTGCTAGACTTCAAATGACCAAAGGGTAGGAATTATTTTAGGCTCCAATGTTTTTCCCTCTTTCTTTTTGTGAAAAACCATTTTTCTTGACGTGTTTAACCCCTGTTTAGTTCTCTTGTTTGAAAGAATTTTGATTATCAACTCCTTTCAGAAAGCAGGAGGAGAAAATATTAATTTTAATAAAATTAACCAATAGCTTAACTTTGTGATGAAAAGAGATGCGGTGTTGCTGGTATCATCGAATGATGGTAAGCGGTCTATATTTATTGATAAGGCAAACGTAAGTTCAATTCTTGCTTACTTAAATAAGGATGATCGCCATAGAAAAAAATTCATGTTTATTGCAGAATTGATTTTGAGGGGGATTAAAAATCCTCAGGTTTATGACAAGGAAATTGTTAGTCGCACATCAACCTCAATAACGGCAATGAAGTTTTTCAAAGGTCAGGAAAATGACAGGATTTATTGTCGTGAGTTCAGCGGAAAAGGGAAGAGACAAATCATTATTGCAATAGTATTGATTGAAAAAAAGAAAACACAGAAACTGTCCAAACAAATTAAATCTTTGATTGAAAAAATATCCAAATATGAATACGAAATTGAATAAGGAATTTGTTATCGCTCCGGGATTTGAAAAGCTTTTTGAATTTGAAACAGATGATGATGCCAATATCCATCAAGCTAAAATCATCATGATGAAATTTCTTCATGAAATGGAGAAATCCTTGGGAAAACAGCCATTGAAAAAAAAAGAACTTGCAGCCATATTGGGTGTATCACCCAGTTATGTTACTCAACTTTATAATGGAGACAAGTTGATCAATCTTGAAATGATTGCAAGAATAGAACAGGCCTTTGGAATCGAATTCAAAGTCCAGGCTGTGCGCAAGACAGGTACAAAAGCGCACAAAGAAAAAGCCACTATACTCCTATAATCTTCAAACTCTTTTGCTCTTCGTTGCATTTCAAATAAAGAGTGCTCTCGCCATGCTGCAATTTCTCCACCACGATTTGTGTGCCTATTCTTTCCTTGAGGCTTTCAACATGGCTGATGATGCCCACCAGTTTATCGCCTTCCACTTGCATGCGCTCAAGCATGGCAATGGCATTGTACAAATCATCTGGAGAGAGGCTTCCAAAGCCCTCGTCAATGAACATCGAATCAATTCTTACATTTTGAGATGCCATATCGCTCAGGGCCAATGCCAGCGCCAGTGAAATCACAAAACGCTCACCACCAGAAACGCTGTCAATCGATCTCCATTCATCACCCATATGCGTGTCTACCACCCAGATGCTGTCTTCGTCATCAGCCGATCCCAGTGAAATTTGATAACGGTCCATCAGGGATTCCAGCCTTATGTTGGCCAGGTCAAAAAGGTGGCGCATGGTGATGCGTTGCACAATGTTGTTGAACTTGTTGCCGTTGGCATCGCCAATATAATTGTTGAGGATATTGTATAGTTTCTCTTCTTTTTCCACCAGTTCCAATTGCCTCAACATGCCTTGGTGCTGTTGCTTGTTCTCGGCATCCGTCTCAAGCGATTTTTGGATCTGCCCTTGCTCAATCAGGTTCTTGTCGAGCAACTCCTTCTGTTCTTTTTCTGTCGACAAAAGGCTTTCAAGGGTCAAAGTAACATCATCCAATGCTTGCTTTGACTGCAGGTCATTGTTGGCTTGGATCAGTTTTCCTGTATGTTGATCCTTCCTTTTTTTGAAATCATCAATCAGCTTTTTCGTTGACTGGATGGTGTCTGCATCTGCCATAGCCTGCATGAACGAAGCCCTGTCAGCAAAACCATTTTTTACCATTGATGCATCAAATGAAAGTTCTTCTTTTTCTAATGCTTCCTGAAGTTTCGCCATGGCCAGGGAAGCCTTTTCAAAAATCTTTTGTTGTGTTAATACCGATGTTTCAATTCTTGTCCAGTGCTGCATCAGCTTGTCCCTGAAAACGCTGATGGCATCATCTGCAAACATATCGGTCCTCTCTTTTTTCAGGTTGTTTAAGCTTAATTGCTTCTTTTGGAAAACTTCCATGTCTTTGATGAACTGAATCAGGCTGTCTTTAACAATGTCCCATTCCTGGTGCAGCCTGATCACCCTGATGTTTTCTTCAGCAACGGTTATGGATGCCTGGATCATTTCCCTGTCTGCAGTTTCAGTTAATTCACATGCCTGCAAACGTTGTTTCAAATCAGCTTGCCTTGATGCCAACTCGTTGTTGATGCTTTCAATATATTTTTGCTTGTTGAGTATGTCTCTTTCCAGGAGCCCGATTGCATTTTTTGTTTCTGTTCTCAGGTTGATGTTTTTCTCGTTGACCTCTTTCCTTGAATTGTAGTTTTCCTGCAGTTCATTGTTCAGCTTGGGCAGGTTGATGGCATAGGGATGGGTGGTTGAACCACAGCATGGGCAAGGGTTTCCATCAATCAGCGCTTGCCGGTGGATCTCCATGGACAGGACGGCATTGTTGGCTTCCACTGCCTTGAGCAAGGCTTCAAGCGCAATACTTTCTTCATCAATCGATGTATTCAATTCCTGAACTGAAGCCATCATTGCATTGATTTGATTTGACAGACCTACTGCCTCTTCCGTGATTGCATTAATGTCATTTTTACTTTTCTCTACCTGTGATGCGAGTCCAAGACAGGCATTGAGTTCCGTAATCCTATTTTGTTCTGCAGTGATGGACTTCTGAAAATCGAAATCCCTGAAAGCTTCTGGTAAGACATTTTTACGGAGTTCTTCCTGTTGCCCCATCACATATTGATTTAACTTGGCAGTATCAGAGCTGATGGGCTTAAGAATTGTTCTTGTTTTTTCAGGAAGATTATTGATGAAGTTGACTAATGACGCTCTCAATATGCTGATTTCTGTTTCCAGCGTGGCGATGTTTTTATCCATGCCATCCACCTGGTTGAAGAATGCATCCAATGCAGCAACAAAGCTGTTTTCATCAGTTGCTTTCTTGGTTGCGGTGGCCAAAGTATTGATTACTCCTGTCCTTTCATCCAACAATGACTTCAATGATGAAGACGCCTCTTCCCTAATTTTATTTTCATCCAACAAGTCTTTTTGTATGGATTGAAGTGCATTCCATTGGTTCATCAATGGAGCCGTTTTTTCAAAATCCTGAACGCGTTCTATGGCAACAGCCAATCCTGCTTCTTCTGTTGCCAATTTTGACTTTTCCGCCTCCAATAATGCAAGGGTTGCAACAAGTGAAACAATGTCTTGCTTTATTTTGATTTTGTTGTCGAGCGCTTCCAATAATATTGCCCCATCTTTTTGCTCAGCCAACAGCACTTGTATTTTGACTTCAATTGCAATAAGTTCGGCTTCAGACAGCACGTCAATTGTGCCCATGGTATCTGAGAGTTGTCTGATTTTCTCTTTGATCTCACGGTGGCGCTCAAAAGCCAATTTTCCAATTTCACGGAAGAGCACTGTTCCGGTGATGATTTCCAGGAGCTTGTAGCGGTCGGCCTTTGGGGCCCTGAGGAATTCGTCAAATTTGCCCTGGCTCAATACAATAGCCTGCGTGAATTGCTCCTGAGAGAGCCCGATGATGCGCACGATTTCAGCCCTTGAATCCTTCAGTTTATCAGTGATGGGCTTGAAGGCACCATC
>Ga0315902_10010299_pt1 | contig 12375 bp, 10 predicted proteins | sample LakEriMetagenome_9_FD_203523 | JGI IMG/M metagenome (GOLD analysis project Ga0315902, IMG submission 203523) | Freshwater fungal communities from buoy surface, Lake Erie, Ohio, United States - Buoy 12 MA117 | ecosystem: Environmental > Aquatic > Freshwater > Lake > Lake biofilm | place: USA... | reverse complement strand
GGCCCTTGTTGGCAAGTTCAAATCTCCTCTCGGGATTTCTACTCAATTCCTCTATTGCCTTGGCAAGAAGTTCTGGTTTTCCAGCATCCACTAACTCTGCAATTCCTTCAAGGAAATTCCAGCTTGCACCATCTCTTGGCACGGCGGCAAGAACTGGGCGCTTGCTGTACAAATATGAAGTTAATTTACTTGGCAAGCTCATATCCATCTGAGTACTACGTTCATTCACCAGTAACAAATCTGCTGCTGAAAGCAGCGCGGAGTAATCTTCATCAGATACAGCAGGCATAATCGCAATTTTGCTTTTGCCTCCACAGAGAGCTTTCAGAATGCATTCCTGATTTCCATGACCTACAAGATAAATCTTGATTTGTGATTCACCAGTAAGAGCATCAGCTCCTCGCACCACATTTTCTAGATCCTGCTTAGCACCCATGTTGCCTGTGTGGATGACAACAAAATCTTCAATTGCCCAGCCAAACTTACGCCGTGCACTAGTTTTATCTTCACTTGTTATGGTCCTGGCTGAGTAATTTAGTATTTGATTAATTCGTCTTGATTCAATGCCTAAACTAATAACCACATCTTGCATGGCAGGGGAGACCACAACTAATCCATCTGCTGCATTCAAAGCTCTACCTTCCACTGCATTAGCAATTTTTGAAATCAGAGCGCCACCGCGTAACCCTGATTGCTTAGCGCCAGCACCAGATAAATCTTGCACAATTAAACCAAATGGCACTTTAAGCCGCTTAGATATTCTCTTTCCCACAATTCCTGATGCCACCGTAGGCATACAAGCGATTACTACATCAAACTCTTTGCCGATTAATTTATTAGATATTCTTCTTAAATTCCACCATAGAGACATTTCAAATCTCATCCGCAGCATTACATTCATTTTCGGTGGAACAAAGTGTTTGGCACGAATTACCTCAAGGCCATTGTGTGACGAAACACCCTCACCAAGATGTGAAAACTCGACAGGAACTTTCCACCAGGGATAGTGAGGCAAACTAGTTAGTACAGATACTTGATGTTCTTTAGCTTTCAAATTCTCCGATAGATCTGTTGTGTATACAGCGATACCTGTTGGTTCTGGCCAGTAGTTAGTTGTGATTAGAAGAATTCGCATCTGAAGAACTAAACCTCAGAGTGCTTTGTGAGAATATCCAATTGAAGTAGCCTTCCATCATTTGCTTTCATCCCGCGGAAAACATCTATTACTTCATGTCCAAATTTGGAGAGTTCAATTAGAATTGGTAGAAATGACATTTCTCCCTCATATAAAGGAGTAATTGATACTTCCAGGTAGCAAAGTGGAATTTTTGATAGCGAATGAAAGGCACCTTTTAACACCTCGGCTTCAAATCCTTGCACATCAAGTTTTAACATAATCTCATGTGGCTGAAGTCCTAAAACTGTTAACTGTTTATCAATTGTAGAAATTGAGATTTTTTGCTTCGCGACTGTGGCAGAATTTGGAAAAATTTCTAAGTGCAAAGATCCCATTTCAAGTATTGACGAACTAAGTCCCGCATTGCCACTTATGTTAATTGTCCGCTCAGATTCTGAAGATCCCAGACCCAGTTGAAAAGCTTTCCAGGGTTGATGCCGTTTCATCGTATGCGTCAAAGAACTGAAAGTCTCAAAAACTGGTTCGTAGGAGATAATTTGTCCTTGAAATCCATGCCTACGAATATCAAGACCAAATTGACCAACATTTGCCCCAATGTCAATTACATTAGAAACTTTTGACTCCTGCAAATTTCGGACTATGGATGTAAATGGAGAATCCATTTTCGAGCCAATTCCTGTTAAAAATTCACGAGCAGAGCGGGCTAATGGATTGCTGCGAAGTCCCGTTTTAATTCTCATTGATCTTTCTTCCCAGTTCTAAAAATCCAACTCGGCCCCTGCCGCTAATGTATAGTCTAAGCCAGTGACGTTACTAGCGCCTTCCATTGGAGGGCGATTTTTGACCAGTCTAAAGAATTTTGAACTGCTTCGAATGCTGCCTCTCGATACTTAGTCTCATCACCTTGCAGAACTTTTAATATCCCATTAGCCACTGAAGTGGGTGTAAGTTCTTGAATAATTTCACCTGCGTGATGTTTACCAACTATATCTGCAGTACCGACAAATTTCGATAGAACACAAGGTACCCCAGCGCTCAGCGCTTCAGCAACCACAATCGCAAAATTCTCATTTTCAGAAGGAAGCACTAATAGCCTAGCTCCAGAAAATAATTCCAACATTTTTGGCGCATCAATCCAGCCGTGGAATTGAATGCTACTTTCCAATTTCAGAGAATTAACCAGGCTCTGCAATTTTTTGACTTCTTTTGCAGTCCCTGAACCAGCAATATCTAAGGTGAGATCTGGATATTTGTCCAGAACAATAGGCATCGCTTTTATAACTAATGGAAGATTTTTCTTTTTATCAAAACGACCGCTAAAAACTATGCGTAGGTTTTGAGTACCCATGGGAAGCCTGCCAGCAGATTTATTTAAAGGCTGACTCAAGACTGCTCCATAATTCAATTGAATAGCTTTGGCTTGGAGGGGAGGAATCAAGTCAGTTTTCTCGCTCTCGCAAGTAATAATAATTGCACTTGCCTCACGCAAGATTTTCGAGATAAGTAACCACTTGGCTAAAGTTTTTATCAGTTTGCTATCCGATTCATGATATTTCGTTAATGACCCATGAGGTTGAACTGCGTACGGAATCCCATATTTTTTAGCGTAGATATATCCAAGCAATGTACTAAAAGTATAAATCTGATGTAAAACAACAAGATTTGGCTTTGACAAATTTGCCAGCATCCCTTTTAAGCCTATGAGAGAACCGAGGCCATAATCATTCTTAAACTTTGCAACTGTATATCTATATTCAACACCAATTGAAATCATCTTAGAAAGTCGTTGTGAGTTAGCCTCAGATTGTTTTTTTGTGGTGCCAACTGAAATAATCTGATTGTCGATCCCATATTTTGTAAGTTGTTCAACAGTGTTCACAACACCTATGGAAACACCTCCTCTGGAAGCATCCAAAGAGAAGCAAAAATGAGATATTCGCACTCGCCCCTCCTTGCTCTTCGAATATTGTTATGACTCAATCCTGTAGCACAGATAATGCTAAGTTCCAGTCAAGAGAAACCACTATCCCCACAGTTAAGTATAAGTGAGAGATGCTACTTAAGGAATTTCCCTCTATTGTTTTTGCACATATCAAATATTAACTTAGTTTTAACTTTAAAACATTGCCTGCAGGAATCTAGCGAAGAATTGGATAAGTTCTGCGTTTGATTGCCTGAGCCTATCGAACTTTGCTTTCCAAAAATACCTCCCAAAAGAATTAGATTGTAACCCGGAATCTTTCTAGCAATTCGAGGAAGTTCACTTTTTGCTAATGCTATAATTCACTCGGCTCAGTGGCAGACGACGAACTAAATCCAAAATTACTTGAAAATTTCTGGCTTGATGCATTACACCAAACCAATTTTCCAGGAATATAAAAATCAGCAACAACTAGTTTTTAAAATTCCCTTCAAATCCGCAGAACTCCTTAATTTTTCCACCTTGTTAATAAGAGAAGCAAAAGCGTGAAGCCTCTTTTCTTCAACATACGATGAGTGCACAGTTTGAGTCTAAACATCTTAAACATCTAGCTTAAGTTTCTGATAAGGCACCAAAATATATATATATACTACAATTTCATAATGAATGTTAGGCAAACAGATCCAGAAATGGAATCTATTCGTGCCCCACGGTTCCTAATCATTCTCGGTGCTCTAGCTCAGGTTCACGTACAATTTGTAGGACAAATTTTTCTCTCTGAATTATTTCTCTATGCAATTTGGGTATTCAGGACAAAACACTTTAGGTTCGAAAGAGGTTTATCCGTAAAGAATTCTATGATAGAAATTCTCCAAAAATTATTAATATGTGTGCTTGCAGCACAATTGATTACAGACATACTTAGAGGTATAAATTTCATAGAAATGGCTAAAGGCTCATCATTAATTTTGTTCACAATTTTCAATTTAAAATTAATTTATAAATTAAATAGATCCTATGTTGGGGTAGTGGACAATCTACTTTTAGGCTACGCCTTAAGTTATTTTGTTGGCGCACTAATTCAGCCCAATAAATATTTTGAAAGTTATCCCTGGAAATTTGGTTTTGCCTATGGAGCCACTATACTTTTATTTATTTTCCTGCAGAAGTATTTCATTCACAACAAAATCGTTTTAAGTTCTTGTCTTTTGATATTTGTTGTTATCAATCTTGCTCTTGACGCAAGATCCCTTGCACTAATTGTTTTGATTGCGATGGGTATTTATCTCTTAAATCAGTTATTTAAAAAATCGAAAGTGATGGCGATAGTTACCTTGATTGCTTCTTTGATTCTTACTCCCACTATATACACGCTATACACATCAGAAGCCTCTAAAGGAACTTTTGGATTGCAAATACAACAGAAGTATCTTGACCAATCACAAAATACTAACAATCTATTTTATGGGGGAAGAACCGATGTCCTTGTTGGTCTGTCCCAGGTTAAAGAAAACCCCATCGTAGGACAAGGTTCTTATGCGAAAATTTCTGCGAATAACCGAGAGGAAATTTTTGAGGAAATTATAAGGATTAATCCAAATCTCTATCCATTATTATTTACATTTAAAGAGGGAAGATTGATTCCTATCCATTCGATATTGTTTCAGTTTTGGGTTTGGTATGGAATCGTAGGCGCGTTGCCCTGGTTATGGTGCCTTTATGCGGTGGCTTGGAAGTTAAGGAAAGATTTCAAGACAATCAGGGGGGTAAGTCTTATTAATTGTTATCTCATGTCGCTAATAGTTTGGGATATTTTATTTTCACCTTTTGGTGCGGATAGAAGATTTTCGATACCACTTTATTTAATTTCACTGCTTATTGGTAGGTCTGAAGTAAAAGATGAGTCAGCTTCGTGAGCATTAGTATCGTGATGATAAGCTTTAATCAAGTTGAGTTTCTAGCCAAAGCGATGTACTCCGTACTAAATCAGGAATCAGTAGATTTACAATTGATTGTTGTGGATCCAGGATCCACAGATGGATCACGAGAATTTGCTCAAGGTGTAGCCAATAAAGACGACCGAGTAATTTTGATTTTTGAGTCCGATAGCGGGCCTGCGGATGGTTTGAATAAAGGATTTAAGAGAGCCGAAAACGAATTTGTAGGATATTTAAATAGCGACGACATCTATCTTCCGTCTGCATTGAGAATCATCGAAATAAATTTCAAGTTGCATGTCGATGCAGATGTTATTTACGGACATGGTCTAATTCTTGATGAACGCACAGGAAGTAAATTAGATTTTGCTTATTCAGACCAGTTGTCAAAAACAAAAATACTAACAAACACAGCTCGCATAATGCAGCAATCCACTTTTTTCCGAAAAGCATCTCTCGATGAATCGAATATATTTTTTAACACGGAGAATAGGACCTGTTGGGATTATGAATTAATTGTAGATTCCTTGTTAGCAGGGCTAAGTTTTGTTAAATTGGATGAAATTATTGGTGTTTTAAGAGTACACGCCAAATCGATTACAGGAGGCAATTTAAATTATCAGAAATACGAGGCTGACAAGGGTCGAATAATAGATGGAGTCTTGCCTAAATTTCATGTCATCAATACTCTTTTTTACCCTTTCTTTTCGATTGGCTATAGGATAATAAGAAAATTGAAAGTATTCGTATTTCGAATTAGATTTAAAGGCCAGATGAAGGAGTTTGCTAAAAATGAAAATATTAGTCTTATGGAGTAAGCCATCAGGATATTTTCTATCGCAATTAAAGTCGCTTTATGACATCGGTATTGAGGTGCACTTATTTGTTCATAGTAATGAAAGTGAAGCGCCTTTTGAATTTCAGACTAGTTTTCCGTTTCTAAGCTCATTTGAATTTGTAGATCAGATTAATGATAAGACGTTGTCTAGAATGGTTGGTGAAATAAACCCAAATGTGATTCTTATTTGTAGCTGGAATAATTCTGCGTATCTGCGTATTGCAAGACAATTTCGCGTAATCAGAATTTTGTTTATGGATAATCAGTGGGAAAAAACATTGAAACAACTTTCAGGAGTGTTTTTACGCCGTATTATTATTAAGCCCCACTTTGATGGCGTTCTACTTCCAGGTGCCAGACAAGAGGTGTTTGCCAAATATCTAGGATTCAAGCCCACTCAAATTGCAAATAAGGGTTACTCCGCTGATGTAGATAGATTTCTCAAGGTTAATCCTTCTCCACTAAATAGGACTTTTTTATATGTAGGCAGATTGATTAAGGAAAAAGGACTTGATGATTTGTTAGATGGATATGAATTGTACCGAAAGGCGCTTAAGGATCCATGGGGACTGCGCATCGTTGGTAACGGTAAACTGAAACAGCGAATACTCCGGAGAAGCATTCCAGGAGTTTGTGTAGCAGATTTTATACAACCGTCGCTTCTTCCATATGAGTATGCCGGATCAAGTTGTTTTATTCTTGCCAGCAAATTTGAGCCGTGGGGGCTGGTACTGCACGAAGCAGCAGCGTCTGGTTTACCGATTATTTCATCGGATGCATGTGGTTCCTCAGATGAGTTTGTAGAAGCAGGGGTCAATGGCTTTATATTTAAGAGCGGAAAAGTTTTGGAATTGACTAAAGCGATGATCAAAGTTCATGAAATGCCAGATAAGGAATGGGGTAAAATGTCTATCTTTAGCCGAACTAAGGCTGAACTGATTACTCCAAAAACTTGGGCAACTTCATTAGTAAATTTAATCAGTAATATCCAAAAAGAGTAGAGTTTCTCGATGAGTAAAGATAAAAATGAAAGTTCAGTGATCATTGTTGCTGGATTTTCCCGGAGCCACCTGCTTTCAACAATAGGATTATTGCATTCGATTGGGATTAGAGTCTTTGGAGTCTCTGCTATCGCACCAAAACTCAATTTTCTTTCAAATCGTGGCTTAACTGTTTTTCAGATGAATCGCTTTACTTATCGGCGGCAATTAATGGGTAACGCATGTATTAAGCAAGTGCGATTTGCCGAATTGTTCTATCAACTAGCGGTCAGAATCTCAAACCCTACGAGTAGCAAACTCTATAGGTTTTTAGCGGAAGGGAGTTTCAAACTTTTTTCTAAAAATGCATATAGGTACTCGAATAGAATTGACCACAACAATAAGGCTTCGCTGTTAATTCGGTCAGGATTCGGTTCGGCGTTCGAACGAGATTCCCGTAGGTTTATCAGTGACGTCAGCCTTCCACACCCAAATGTTTTACAAAGTTTGATAAAAACTGGAGAAATGAAGTTTGAGCCAATTGATAAAAAAGATGTGATTTCAAAATTGATTTTGGAGGACACGAAGCGAGCGGATGTCATTCTTGTGAATAGCGATTTTGTTAAGCGAACTTTTGAATTTGCAGGCGTTCCTGCAAGTAAAATAGTTGTAGCATATTTGCCACCAATGGGAATTTTTCAAAGGATTATCGAGCAGCCGAAAAGAATTATGAAATCTGAGAATGGATTTCTAAAAGTATTGTTTGCAGGAACCTTAGAAGAACGCAAAGGTATTAATGAAATTTTGTCAGTTGCTGAAACCGCATTAAAATTGTCGCTAAAATTTGAATTTATTTTTATTGGGAACTGGGGTAAAGACACCACACATATGGAAGCAAGAATGAATAAACTGACAAATTGCAGAATTGATAAATGGAAATCTCAAGCTGAACTAGCAAAAGCTATGGAGGAATCTGATGTGTTTCTTTTTCCATCACGGGCAGAAGGAGGAGCTCGAGTTGTAACCGAGGCAATGTGCGTAGGAATGCCTATTATTACAACGTATAATTCTGGATCTCCTATAAGACATCTTCATGATGGTATAATCGTCAAACCGCTGGATTCGGTTGCAATTATGAAGTGGTTAAAAGAACTAAGCGCTAATAATTCGCTTTTTTTGCAGCTAGCGTCTCAATCACGCAAGAGAATAGAGTCATTAGGAACGAGAGAAAGTTATCTCGAAATCGTTCGCAAAATTTGTAGTGTGTAGTAATTAGATTAACTTCAAAATTTGTTTTCCCTGGCGAATTGATTGCCTTGTCATCACCAAATCTTGCGTCAATAAAATCATAGCTATACCTGATAGTCCAGCATATTGGTACGCCGGTGCAGTTATTACCAAAGTTAGAAGTGATGAAAATAGAAAGCGTAACCCCAGATTGGTATGTTTATTCACTGATAACGTTACCATTATCCAAACATTCCATGGTAGATCAAAAAATGCGCTAAGAATAAAAAATACACAAACAATAATTGGAATTTTGTTGACTGAAGAATTTCCTTGCAAAAAATATGTAAATAGGCCCATTATTAAAACGAGTAGGACAAATGAATTGATCATATAAATAATTTTTTTTATGTACCGAAAACTAATTCCTGCTTCAACAAATTTTTCGGCTTTCAATAATAGTGATAATTGTGGAATCGAACTAGCAATAATAACACTAGATATTTGTCTAAAAACTCCGGCAATCACTCGAATGGCACCTAATTTGCCTAAAACTTCATAATCTCCAATATGCTGAATTATTATGTTAATGCCTTGATTAATCATTATGTACCCGAATGAAAATAATTGATAAGCGATTCCCGGCTTTACGAACTTTTTTAGACTTTGAATCGAGTTAAATGAACGTATTCCATTGCTATCGAAAGCGTCACCTTTTATTAGGTAATAAAACAGAAAAGCAATAGAAATCAAGAGATTGAGAACTAAAATTTGCAGGATATTACCTCTGAAGAGGAGGACCAGAATCGTAGAAATTGTCGTAGCTATCCCATGAATAGTGAGTATCGCAAATCCGTAGGTTGAATTAATGCTTCTGAAAGAGGCTTCATAATATCGTAACAACAGAATTAAAAAAACATTTATTGCGGATAATACGGCATATGTAAAGAAACTCGATTTGATCAAATCCACTTCAAGAAGTCGTCCAAATATCAAAATTAAAAGCAATAAAGATATTCCGAAGGCCGAAATTTGAATTGCAAACTTCCGCATCGCGATTAAGTGTGATTTATTGTCAAGAGTCAAATTTCCACTTGATTGAACTATCGCACTGGTTGGAATCACCGCAAAAAAACCTAGATCAAAAAATGCTATGAAACTTGAATACGAGTTGACTGCCAACCATATGCCGTAAAGGTAAAAATCATTTTGATAAATGAATAACGCTGGTACCGCAATTTGTAAAACTATTTGGTTACCTAGAGCGAGGGATCTCCACTTTATTAATTTTAAGGTACGGTCTATTCCTTCCATATGAGAATATTAGGGCCCAATTTGAGTTTTATGCTTCATTTCCAAAAATTTGCGCTATTTGAAAGAAAAAGTATGCAAATTTACAAAAGTGCAAGAGATTTGGTTCGCTTTAATTCAATTGTTGAAATTTCGCCAGGGGCTCCTAATAATGCAATTTTAGTAGTATCTTTGATTCATGTCTCATTATTACCAATTGAAGCAAATACTTAAATTGATGCCCTTTGTAAGACCGTTCGTCAGGAAATCATTCTCACTCTGGGGAGAAGATAATGTGGTTGCAGATTTCTTCAGTAGTGCGGACGTTAAAGGCAATTACATTGATATCGGTTCGGGACACCCCTGTTGGGGATCGAATACATATTTGTTATATAAGAGAGGTTGGACTGGATTGCTTGTTGATCCGATTCAGACCAATATTAGGATGTCGAAGTATCTCAGAAGGCGAGACGTTTCTATTTGCGCTGGCGTAGGAAATCAAGCAAATGAGCTTCTCTTTTTTGAGCTAGAACCTTATGAGTTTTCAACTTTCGACGAGGAAACAGCAAAGTACCGAATAAATGATGGAAACATTAAAATGGTGGACAAATATTCGGTTCCAATTTTAGAATTTGGAAATTTACCATTAATTCGAGAGTTAAATTTCTCAAAACCAACCTTCTTGAATATAGACACTGAGGGATTAGACTTGACAATCTTAAAAATGATTAATTTTGAAACCTATCCGTTTGCACTAATTTGTATTGAAGAATGGGAAAGCCCACTAGAGGGAAACGCGAAAGTTCAGGATTTCCTGGCAAAATATAGATACAGATTGATTGCTAGATTAGGAACATCTTCTCTGTATTCAAAGGCTCGTAATTATTCGCAAATCTAAAAATACATCTCAACTTCTTTTGAGGTTAGAAAGATTTCAGTTAATTCCGTAATCTCGTCCTTCAAATTGTATTTAACATTATGATAAATGAGATTATGAGTTTAGTTAAAGGCCAAGATTCGAACCGAGAGTAGGGTTAAAATCGAATTCGAGTTGTAAATCCTTTTTCAAGTAAGTTTTTGCACTTTCGACTTTCGGAGAATTCTTGACAAGTTAACCCAAAAATGGGTTATGAGGGACTCGAACTACGCATCCTTTGTTGGCCACATATGGATTAAATTGATCTTGATCCACACCCTATATTAGGGATGGGGTCTGACAATTAATAGAAATTGATAAAGTTGATGTAGGTCTTGGCAGATTCATTATTGACTTATGTGTACAGATATGGGACCTTTAAACGTGCCGTTATGCGAAGTTTGCCATTCAAGAGTTGTGGGAATCGTATCAAGGCCAGATGTATCAATCGGTAGTCATGGCAGATGTTTTGAATGTGGGCTGCTGCAATATTTGGGTTTAAAGCGACCCTCAGAGTTAGAGGGTGTAAATTTTGATGGGTACTTATTGGCTCAAGATTTAACTTTTGAAAAAACTCGAAGGTCCACTGTACTTTTGCAACTTCAAAAACTTTTAGCTCTCAACAATTTAGATCTGAGCGTTTTCGATATAGGTACAGGCTCAGGACATTTTCTCTATGATGCCCAACAGTTGGGATTTAAGGTGTCTGGAAGTGAACTTTCGTACTCGGCAGCCTCCTTAGTAAATCGGAAATATGGTTTTGAGATTTTTGTGAAAAATTATGAAGATCTCGGATTCACTAATTGCCATAGTGCGGTAACGATGTTTTGCGTACTTGCACATAGCGTTAACCCAGACTCACTCCTCAAATCTATTCATAGGTCCTTACAAGTTGGGGGAGTATTGTATTTTCATACGCCCAAATACTGCTTGATAGATTCTGTAGCAATTGCTCTCAATAAAGTATCTAATGGCAGAATGAATCATTTACTCCTTAGGAGAATTGGTGGCGATCACAGACGAATTTATACTAGGAAATCGCTAACGATATTGTTAGAGAAATCAGGTTTCTCTGAATTCAACATGACACCAGAAATCGGATATGGCTTGAAAAAGGAAAATTACTTCACGGCGATGGGCCTTCCGCAAACTCCTTCGAGGCTACTTGCTTCAGCATTAAACATGTTTTCCAAACTTAATCTTTTACCAAGGAATGTTTTTACAGTTTACGCAACAAAGAGGAGTTAAAGTAACTCAAGTGGGTTGTGAGGGACTCGAACCCCCGACCCGGTGATTAAGAGTCAATGGTTTATTTATATTTTTAACGAAACTAATGCGTAGGTTTAAATCAAAATCATTTATAACTACACTAACTTAATTTTCGCGCGAAAACAGCTATGTGACTTGCAGATTTGTAAAGATTTCTGTTACTGGGTACTGTACTTAAGAAGTATAGAGAATAATTCTTTTTTAGAGAATTTATTAGGCTAAACACGCTAAATGAGTACGCGAGACCATCGCCTGCTGAAATTGAATATCTTTTGCCTTTTGTTTTTACTAATACAGCCAGATTCCAAAGTTTAAACAAATTCAATGTTTGCTTAATAAATCTTGAAGCAGAACTTCCTTGCCCAAAATTATTCGAATCCGATATAAATATGGAGCTTCGACTGACTCGTTGCATTTCACCTAAAGCGGCAACTGGATTTTCAAGGTGATGAAAAACACCAAAGGCGGATACAAGGTCAAAACTTGAATTCTCAAAAGGGAGACTGTAGACATCTCCATCTAAAAATTCAGATTGCTCTAGTCCTTTAGAGTAGGCAATGTTCCTCAATTCCTTTACCGGTTCTATCGAAATTATTTTGAGTGCGGGGTTTCTTTCCTTTAAAAATAGTGCAACTCTTCCCGTTCCTGCTCCGATATCAAGGAGAGTCTTTACGTTATTGAACTTTATTAGTCCATCCAAATAATTTAGAGCTAGGTAGTGTTCGTCACTGTGAGATAAATGCTGAGAGTCATACTCATTTGCTGAATTTGCATAATAATTTTTCTGAATTTCACTTGCTTTTTTCTTCATACTACAAATCATATCTCCATTATGGAGTTGCAATGCGGAAATTTTCGA
>Ga0315902_10010297_pt1 | contig 12376 bp, 6 predicted proteins | sample LakEriMetagenome_9_FD_203523 | JGI IMG/M metagenome (GOLD analysis project Ga0315902, IMG submission 203523) | Freshwater fungal communities from buoy surface, Lake Erie, Ohio, United States - Buoy 12 MA117 | ecosystem: Environmental > Aquatic > Freshwater > Lake > Lake biofilm | place: USA... | reverse complement strand
AAGATCCTGTAGAACTAACACAATTTGAAGACCAAATAAAATCTTTTGTTTTGGGTAGACTCGGATATCCTACAATAAGAGTAGAGCTTACTGATTACCAAATAAAGATAGCTATTGATGAAGCCATAACTAAATTATCTTTTCATGCACCCCTGTGTACTGCTCAGTTAATGACATTTAAAACTACTCCCGGAGTTAACACTTACGAGCTACCAAACTATGTTATTGATAATATAACATATGTTGTTTACAAGAAAGATTTGATAGGTATTCCGGGCATGGGACAAACTTTAGAGCAAGATTACTTCCTAAAGTATTTTCAACAAAACTTCTTGTTCAACGACTTTAGCATAGGTGAGTTTAATCTACTTCAAATCAGCTTGGAGCAGATGAGAAAGATCTTAGGACAAGACGGTTCCTTTGACATCCTTAACAACCAGTACCTCCAGCTATATCCCGTTCCAGCTTTTACCGATACTGTCATTGTACAATATCGTGCGATTGATTCTGGTACAATTCACCCAGCATACAGAAACTTTATTCAAAGATACGCATTAGCTGTATGCAAAGGTATTTTAGGTCAGGTTCGTGGTAAGTATAGAACATTGCCCGGGCCGGGGGGTGGATCTCAATTAAACGGAGATGCCCTACTTCAACAGAGTGAAAAAGAATTAGAATTACTAGATAAACAAATCATGTCTGAATTTGAGGAACCCCCCGGGTTTAGTCTATACTAATGAAAAAGAATTTTAAAGTAACAACTAAAATTCCAGAAGTAGAATCCGCAAATGTGGATAGCGAACTTAGTTTGTTCGACCAACGGAATCCTGATATCGGATTCTTCAACATGGTTGATGACGAACAAATTAGGCTGTCTGGATCAAAGGTAAATTACTATAAGTTCCATAGATCAGAAGAGTATGATGATGTCTACATGGAACAGAAGAATAAGCCGATTGCAAGATCTCCCATTACTTTATACTCTCACTATGATCCTAAAGTAATAGAAGAAAACTTAACGCAGTTTGGTATTCAACTAACCAGCGATCAAGTTTTTACATTCAACAAGTCGTATGTTGAGCGTAGAATAGGTAGATCTCCTATTCCGGGGGATTTGATTCAACCACATTTCCAACATGTGATGTACGAGATTTTTGAAGTGCAGGAAGATAGCTTTGAGGCTTATGGTGTGTATCACTATGTTTGCACAGCTAAGATCCTTCGTGATTCTCCTGATATTCAAAACACTCCACTTACAGATATTAGTAAAGAACTAGGTGGTGTCTTAAATAGCCGACCCGATTGAGGTTTAGGTGTGATACATGTTTTTAACATTACTTGGGCAAGTTAGACCACAGGAAATTCCGATTGTCGTAGGTAAGCCTACGGAAATCCAATTATTGCCTGATCTAATCACAGGTAAATCATCATCGTATCGCATACGGGAGTACTTAGAGCAGGCATCTTCTGCTGAGAATAATATATCTCTAGTATACAGAGATACTCTTCGGTCAATGAGAAGTTTGTTCTCTAGGCTGAATGTTATCAATTCTGATGAGTCTTTACAGGCTGTAAAGTGTATAACGGCTAATCAAGAGCGTTCTATAGCCAAGATTATACAAGAAGAAAATATCATTCTCCCACTAATATCGGTATCTCAGCCAACCACGGTAGCGAAGCCTGATCGTCGTAAGTATGTTCCTTTGATTGTTAGTGAATCTAAGTGGGATGATCGTCGTCAAAGAGCTAGTAGAATTATCAGTTTAGCTCCCAAGCCAGTTGATATTTCCTACAAGATTTCAGTATTTACAAAATACAAAAATGATTTAGATCAGTTATCAGAACAGATCTACTTACTATTTAATCCCTCCTGTGAACTTCAAACTAGCTTTGCAAACAATACAAAAGCTGTGTTAGTAGAGGAGACAAACGAATCTGCTTTAGAGGTAGCAGACAGAGAAGATAGAGTACTGACTAAGAGTTTTACTATCACAGTAGAAACTTATATTCCTAGTCCGAAATTTGTTTTTAGCTCTACAGGCAAAATAGAAAGATTTAATACAGATTCTAATGTTGTAGAAGAAATGCCTGTTGATTCCGCTGTAGATGCATCACAAGAAACTTTATACATAAAGATGCCTAGAACGGGGGAGAATGCTTCCAACACTGTGTCTATAGAGAAGGACGCTTCTTATCGTGTCAGAGAGCTAATACTAGAGACTGCAAAAGAATCAGCAAACATTTCACTGGTATTTAAAGATACTTTGCGTGCTGTACATTCCTCTTTATCTAAGTTTAAAATCTTAAACTTTAGTGAGGAGACTCAACTTGTTTCTTGCTTCTATGGAAACCCAGAACGAGCAATAGCTAAAATTGACCAAGAAAGAAATTTAATTTTCCCGATTATATCTGTTACTCAACCTACAGCAACAGTAAACAATGCTCGGCAAAAATACCTTCCATTGGTAGTTAGCGAATCTATTTGGGATGATCGGAAGCAACGGGCAACAAGAGTCGTTAGTTTAGCTCCTCGTCCGATAGACATTAATTATAAAGTAAGTTTCATTGCTAAGTACGCTAGTGATTTAGATCAACTAAGTGAACAGTTAAACTTATTGTTTAATCCATCACACGAGTTACAAACTAGTATCTCTACCAATACAAAAGCAAAACTTGTAGAAGAGGCAAGTGAATCATCTCTTACAGTTGGAGATCGTGAAGATAGGGTATTAATTAGAACTTATACAGTATCGGTGGAAACTTATATTCCTGCTCCGAAATTTGTGTTTAGTTCTACTGGCAAGATTGAGCGGTTCTACTCAGAAAATTATTTAGTAGATGTCATCCCAGAAACTACAGATAATCTTTCATCCTCAGAAACTACCAGTATCAAGCCAATTAACTATAAGCAGCGCAACACGGTAAACGAAATTGTTCCGTCTAAAGATGCGTCTTACCGAGTTAGAGAGTTACTACTGGAAACCGTGGATCAGGAAAGTAATATATCTTTAACATACAAGGATACCCTTAGATCCATGCGACATGTGTTCTCCCAGTTTAAATTAATAGATTGGGAAAGTAAACTTCAGTCCGTAAAATGTATTTACGCAAACCCAGAACGCTCGATAGCTAAACAAATACAGGAAGATAATTTAATCCTACCAATAATATCAATATCGCAGCCATCAACAAAAATAACCACAGATCGACAAAAATATTTCCCATTAGTGGTAAGTGAGTCTATTTGGGATGACCGTATCCAAAGAGCAAGAAGAGTTGTAAGTTTATCTCCTAAGCCAGTAGATATATCATACAAGGTCACCATATTGTCTAAGTATAAATCAGACTTGGACCAGTTAACAGAACAAATACAATTACTATTTAATCCCTCCTACGAACTAAATACATCAATATCGGACAATACAAAAGCCACATTAGCTGAAGAAACAGACGAATCTACTTTAACAGTTTCTGACCGAGAGGATAGAATTTTAATGAGATCCTTTACTGTTAATGTAGAGACTTACATACCGTCTCCTAAATTCACTTTTAGTTCGACTGGGGAAATAGAACGATTCTATTATAATATAGAAATTATGGATGAATTATCATGAGTTATTTAAAAAATTCTGTACAGGGCAAACTAGAGGTTTATAAGGACTACGGAGATTTCGTAGAGAAAGTTGGGGAATATAATAATATTGTTACCCGAGGAATGGGTATTACAATAACCTCGATGTTGTTGTCTGGATCTCGGCAAACTAAAAATCCTTATTCTATAAGATATGCACAACTAGGTACAGGTGTCGTTGATTATCAAAAAATTGATACTAACTCAGAACTTAGATATAATTTCTTTAAATTAAATTCTCCTCTAGATAAATCAGCTTACGGTACAGGATTGCCTTTTAGAGTTTCTGAGCACTATTCTTTAGTTGCTTTAGAAGAATTTATATCATCAAAAAATTTACAATACTCTAAAGAACTAAATTCTTTTATAACAATTGCTGATAGTCAAGTCACTGTTAAAAATGATTCGTCTGTAGTTGTTACTTTAAACATAGATAAAAAAACAGCAAATGGTTTAACTGTCCGAGAGGTAGGTTTATTTTCCGATAATGTTGGCACTACAGGTACAAAAGAGTCTGTCCTTGTAGCATACAAACAATTCGTACCGATTGAAAAGACAAAAGATTTTTCTATAAAATTTACTTGGACAATTCAAGTAACTAATCTCGGATCACTTGAAACTTGGCAAAGTCTTTCTAGTGGTGAAACAGGTATTGATGCTCCTACAACCCAACGAGGGAATGGAGGAAGTTCAGATCCTGTACCTACATTATCTTACGGCACAACTGCTGCAAACCCGTGGTTAGTAGAATTAGGATTACCTATTGAAACATTAAATCCAATTATTTCTCCGACTAACGCATTCAGGCGCGGGAGTTTTGGTCTTGTAACTACGGGAACATCTTTTTCAATAAATTCACAGAACGGGCAACTATCAGGAAATATTTCAGTCGCAGAAATTGGAAATGGATTACTATTAGTGTCCGCTCAACCTAGTAGCACAAATTATAATACTGTGCAAACTAGAGTTTATTATGAGGCATCAATTCCTAAAGGAACTCCAGACCCAACATCAGATTATTTGGGTCAAATTGCTTGGGTAGTTCCATCCGGTGCAGTCCTAGGAGCAAGCACTGTAATTCATACTGTTATGCCTTTGAGTTCCGGTGATTTCAACGCTTCAATTTGGGGTTCCCATAACAAATGGTTAGTTTCTGGTGCTGGAACTAGTTCTATTTCTGCTAGTGGTTTTGTTGCACAAACACACGCAACTGTTCGAGATGCTTCTGGAGGTACAGAAACTGTAGAAGTGGTATTCCCAACAACAATAGTTTCTGCGGCAGGGTCATATCAATATTATGACATATATAGCACCAGCGATTCCTTGCCAGCAACAACGCTTAGTATTCCAGCATACATACAAAACAATCTATACTTTTATGTAAAAGATTTATCGGGATATCAATATCAAGGAAACATTTGGTCTGGAGCGGCAACAGTCTCTAGCATTTTAAAAAACGGCCCATACAAAAGAGTGTATAGATTCTACACCAGAATGCTTCCACAGTCTTGGGCAACTACATCACCTACAGATGAGAAAAAGCCATTCGCATTAGGCTTGCATGTATATTTAACAATAAAAAAAGATGATCCTATTGTAGGATTAGACTTTAAGATTAGTAACGGCAACTACGATTACAAAGATTTGGATGCATTCAACGGAATTGGCACAGTCCTACAAAATCAAAATCAAGTTTTAGGTAATTTCTATTACTCTGATTTGTGGTTTGAAGTTTCTTCTGGAGTTAGTGCCGTTTCAGAACTAGAAAGATTCTCAAATGTAGACTGGGGTAATGTCTATGGAGATGTTAATAGATATGGTTTAGTTAATAACTTTGAAACTATTCCTGAGTGGGTTATTAGAACTCAAGGAAAAGAAGAATATTTCCCTAGCGATACTGATCAAGCGTTAACAGCAGAACAAAAAGTTTTAGGGTTTAATATTCACGGTATTGGAAAAGTAAAAAAATTCCATAGGCGATTTAGACTGTTCCCAGTAGATAATTCTTATGTTACTTATTCTTATGCAAAGGAGATGGGGCAGTTTGGTGATGTTGCTTTCCCAAATCGTATCAGGACTTGGTGGACAATTCCAAAATGGGGTCCTACCAAAGATCTAGCTCCTTTGATAAATGATGATTTCGTTGGGCAAAAAAGTTTTAACGATACTCACTTTGGAAATCAAGTAGGTGATTATTTTGATGGTGGTCCTTATAAATTATTCACTAGTGTTGATGGTATGGCTGGATATAACATAATTAGTGATAATTTATATAAGTATTTTGAGGAAAATACTAAGTATGGTTTGTGCAGATATGAAGAACCCTCTAATGCAAACCCCGGAGGTAATTATGGATCTATAGGGACCAGAGGGACAAATTTACATAATTTTACTGCATACACACCTACAACTCCTCCTTATTATCAAGGAACAAATGTTAATAATTCAGATTACAACTGGATGTACAGAGTAAAAACTCCTCATACAGTTATGGGGTCTAGAAATCTAGATATCGGAGGATTAGCTCTTGTTCACTTGTATAAAGGTATGTTTTTGAGTAATAATTATTTGAGATTATTAAATGCAGAATCTCATTTTATTACAGATAGGTACTACGGTATTTTTGATTTTTCCGGTGTTCCTATTTCTGCTGGTCAGGTAATGATTCATTATGGACTTACATCTACAACCACAACTCCAGCAGCTATTTATGAATGGGGATACGGTGGTTATCCGGGATGTCGAGTAATAGAAAATAATGGTAAGCCGTTCTTGTTTCCAAAAATTTATGGATCAAAAAAATCAAACTCAAAACTATGTGAACCCTATGAAGACTCTAATCTCTCCAATATTGTAAAACTAAAAGATAATCCATCAACAAATTCTCAAGGTAATATTATTTATGGAGAATTGTTAAACTACAACCTTGTTAATGCGTGTAAATATTCTTATTTTAGTATGCCTTTTAATGGAGCGACTATTTTTGATGGGACGAATATAGCTGGATATAGACCAGCATCCCCAGAACACTCAAGTCGTGTATTCCCTTTAATGCATGCTATCACAACTTTAACTAATGATGAGATGTGGAAAGAAGAATTTGAATCTATCGCTGGATTCTATTCAATTCTAATGAATCCATATCCAAGCTCTGTAGTTTTATCTATTCCCACTAATCTTGGTGGAGGTAATGCATATTCTACAAATTATTCATTAAGAAATTTTTACTCTGTTTTGCGTGATAATCCAAGTGGTCGAGGAAATGGTGCATTAGGACAATTTTCAAATGTCAGATTCTTGGCGTTTGGTATCGGTGGTCCTGCAATGTATTATCAAATAGCTTCTAACAATTGGAGAAATCAAAATCAAGTATTATTTGAATATGCAGCAAGTGCTTTAAATTATTCTTATATACCGCAAAATGGGTTAATTGGGGGTCTTCATTTAAGCAAACAAACAGGAGCATCACCAAATCCACAAGATATAGAGCAAATTTTAGCAGCAGGAAATACATTTAGTTCTATACCTACTAATCCATCTAAAGGATATTGGCTATACAATCCTTCAGGAAAAGCATATGCCTTAGGTACTAATGATGGGCAAGTAAGCTGGGAGCCAGCACCAGACTCAAGTTATCCAACACTAACACAAACTGGTCAACCAAATTTATATTTGCAGGGTGGCATTTATAGTGCTAGTTCTTATTGGGTTACGGTAATGCAATCGCATTATCAAGTTTACTTATTCCGATGCCTAGTTAAATCAGTTAAAGAGTTTGATTCGGTAATATCATCAGGATTAAATAATGCTTGTAGTTCAGTTGCTCGAACACTGTTCCTAGATTCAGCATTTCATAATTTCTCTGGCTGTGCTGAAATGCCTGAGCTTCCAACATTATTGTCTCAGTATTCTGGTGGAACATTACTTAGTATACTAGGAAGAAATCCCGGAGCTTATGGTAATGTTTTAACTAGTTTTACTATTAATGGAAATCCACTAGGCTCTGTGGATCCAAATAAAACTATAGCTGCTCCCCCAGAGTTTTTAGTATGCAACACAAACTCTTGGCATTATCCAGCATGGAAGAGGGGAACAGATATTTACGGAAAAGGTAACTTTACTATAGGTAACCCTGCTAGTGGATTCTCTGGAGGTGATTTTAACAAATTCCCTTCAAGATCTGGATTTGCAAGAAATACGGATGGGCATTCAACAATAGCAATAGGTGCTATCATTGCTGCTGGAGATAACTTATCTAATCTAACTTCATCCAATGAATTTTTAAATAAATCAGCTTGGTTTAATTCTAACTATAACACAATATCAAATGTTTTAAATCCAGCGTGGTCAACAGCAGATTATCGTACATGTATGGTCTACGCTTTAAATAAAGCAAGGACTGTTCCTATGGGAGAAAATAATCCTGCTGGTTTATTCTATGTTGCTCCGTTGATAGCGTACATTCAATACGCATTAAAGTTAAATGGTAATAATACTTAAAAATTATTCTAAAATTATATTATAGCCAATACTAAATACTTATAGCTATGAAACAGATAATAAACGAATGTCTACAAGCACTTCAGGTATGTCTAGTCACCCCAGAAGGTAACAAGATGTACCGTTTAGAACCACGACAGAGCGTTGTGGTCCCAGCGTCTTATTTAAGTAAAATGATTAAAAACTTACAGAGACGAAGAATGGTTAAAGTCTCTGACTATAGATAAGGATTTAATTTATGGCTAATATTGTATCTCCCGGCGTTTATGTAATAGAGAAGGACATTAGCGAATACGCAGCTACGGTAGATTCGTCTATTGTCGGTATCGTTGGATTTGCTTCCAAGGGTCCCGTAGACGAGGCTACCCTAATAACTTCTCCTCAACAGCTAATAAACACTTTCGGTAAGCCCAGTGAGTCCATCCCCGGCCAAGCCTTGGAAGGAGCTATCGAAATTTTAGAAGCTACAAATAAAGTTTATTTCGTCCGTGGGGTTACACAAACTGCTGCCGAGGCTTCTGCACTAGTTCCAATCGGTGCTTGCCCAGCGGTTCAATTTGTAGCAAGCGGACTCGGTGTATCAGCTAACCTTTATCTAAAGGTGAATGTAACAGATAATACGGGAGTTAATCAGTACCTAGTAACTAAGCAGTTTGCAATTCCATCAGGGCAAGTAGAGACTACCGCATCAGGTGGTCAAGCCTTAGCTCTAAAGACAATAATTGGTGGAAGTTTAGACGGCGATAAAGTTGGCGTATTCTACTCTGATTCAGATGTAACCACTGGATACCTTGTTGGTTCTTGGGCTGGCTCAGGTGCATCTTTATCAGTATCAGCTTACTCAGATGCGGCATTCACCAATGGAGTATCTGCTCTAAAAGCCATAAACTTCTCAGGTACAGCATCAGCCACAGCAACATCAGCACTAACTGTAATAGGAACTACCTTCGCTAGTGGTGCTAACGGCGTTGCTTACTATGTAGAAACCCTATACCCCGGAACTGGCTACAACTTGAGCACCGATTCAGATGGCAACACAATCGGAAACTCTTTTGAAATTAATAGCCTCGGTGGTGAAAAAGTAGTCTTCCAACTAAACGAAGACGGTGCTGCACTAGAAACCTTCAAGGGTGATTTAGTTAACCAGTATACATTCGTAGAAGAAATTATAAACACTGGTGCAGAAAACACAACATCAGAAGTGATCCTTGGATACTTGACCTCTGGAGCAGCCTTGACCGACTTCACTGCTACCCCAATAGGAGCATTCACTGATCCTTTGAGTGACTTAGGTGTTACTGGAATTACTGGTACGGGACAAGGTGGCACAGGAACAGCCACAGCTAGAATGTTCGTTAAGCCAATCGAAGGTACTTACTCACTAAGAAGTGGTACTAACGGCACAAGCACAGATGATGATACCAACGCTCTAGCTCTAATTGGCGATCCTACTCAAACACCAAAAACAGGTATCTACGCTCTAGACGATGATACTTTAAACATCTCAATAGCTTTGACCCCCGGCATGAATAACCAAAGTCTACAGAATGCTTTGGTTACCTTAGCCGAACAAACTCAAAACTTTATTGCACTAGTTGCTCCTCCTTATGGATCAGTTGATTCTGTTCAAGAAGCCATAGATTGGACAAATGGAAGAAGCGAAACAAGAACTGCTTCTCTCAATAGCAGCTACGCAGCGGTGTTCTGGCCTTGGGTAAAGGTATACAGTGTCTTTGATGGCATCGACCGTTGGTACGACCCAACCATCTTTGCCGCACGCCAGATGTGCTACACCGACTCAATCGCAGATCCTTGGTTCGCTCCTGCTGGATTCCAGAGAGGTAGATTGACCAAGCCAATAGATGTAGATGTTGTACTAAACCAAGGGGACCGTGATTCTCTCTACAGTGGTGGCAATGTTATTAACCCTGTAGTTGAGTTCCCACAAAGAGGTATCACAATCTTTGGTCAACGCACAGCACAGCGTAATCCAAGTGCCTTGGATAGAATCAATGTTCGTAGACTAATGATCTACCTACGCAAAGTTCTACTCGCAAGCACTCAATCGTTTGTGTTTGAACCTAACGACCCAATAACATGGGAAAATATTGTTGGTGTGGTAGATCCTCTCCTTGACGATATTCGTAGAAGACGGGGTATCACAGAGTACAAGGTGGTTTGCGATGAAACAACTAACACTCCCGCTAGAGTGGATCGCAACGAACTTTGGTGCAAGATTTTACTCAAGCCAACCAAGACCGCAGAAATCATTGTATTCGAAATCAATGTTACTAATCAATCAGCCAAGCTAGGAAGCTGAAAGGTATAGACTATGCCATATAATCCACTATTCGTTACATCTCAGAATCGTAACCTTCAGGGAAAGAAACTCCCTATGGTGTCACAGGATCTCGATTCCGTGCGTGCATATCAATGGGAAATCACATTCTACAATGTTCCCGTTGCTGCTGCCAATGGTGTTGATCGTCCTTTGACCTTGGCTGCCAAGTCAGTAAGCCAGACTGGTTACACTGTAGAAGATATAGAAGTCCATCGTGTAAACGATAAAGTCTTCTACCCCGGCAAAGCAAGCCCAGAAGAACTAACTGTGCAATTTGATAACTTGTACAAAACTAAGATGAGTTCTCTATTGTTTGACTGGATAAAAACAATTTACAATCCAGTTACAGGAGAGTTTGAAAATGGTAGACAAGTTACCCCCGGTGGTGTAGTCGGCAACTTTAAAACAGTTGCAGATATAGTTCAGTTGGATAACAAGGGTAAGCCAATGTCATTCACACGGCTTTACGGTGTGTATCCTAAGTCTTGGAAGCAAGCTGAGTTTAACTACTCAACTAACGAGTTCCATACAATCGAAGCAACTTTCCGTTATGATTTCATTGTTCAGAACGCCAACACAAATACTTGATCTATAATTAAATACAGAAAGGTAACCCATCCAGTTCAGGCTGGGTGGGTTTCTCATTATATGGAATACTTAAAAGAATTAATATCAGCATACTACGGTGCAAATAAAATAAATGAACAAGAAGCATCTAAAGAAGATGCTATAGCAGCATACGAAGATGCTGTTAAAAGTAATGCAGGTTTATCAAAAGAACCAGTAAAAGCACCCGGTAGTAACCAAGCTACTTTACCATTTGTTACTGTTAATAATGTAAAAATAATGAATGGGGAAAAAGGTATTTCTTTTGGTCACATAGAAAAAAATCAAAAAATTCCCGGAATTTCTGCACCAAGAATTGCTGTTGGAACCATAGACGCATTGCCACCAGAGAAACAAGAAAAAGTAAAGTCTTTGATTGGATATGCTTTATTAGGAGTCTCTGCACCTGAAGAGGATGAAGGTCCTGTACAGCAAGGAAAGACGGGAGCGGAAAAAGCGGCATCACGAGCAGAAGTAATAAATCAAGAATATTTAATTAGAAGACAGCAAGAAATAGAAGCGTTAGCATCGGAAAAATTTAAATCTGAGCATGATCTAGAAGTATTTAAAACCGTAGATGCTGCTACTACAGATGCAATGAGTATCTTTGCTTCAAGTAAATTTAAAGATTTATGGGAATCAGTTATTGTAGAAAAACAAGCATTAGCGCAAGGAACAGATAATGAAGACTTGAAACAAGAGTTGGAATTAGAAATACAACAATTAACTCAATTAAAAGATTCTTTTCATAATTTAAGTGATAGAAGTATTCTTGATTTAATGACTGGTTTAGATGCAGGCGGTGGCCGTCCTCACTCCCTACTTACCAAACTAGGACATCCTGCATATTTTATAAAAATAGATAATACATCTACAGCATTCTCAGTAACATCTTCTGAAAAGAACCCTGAAACTGTAGACCTTTTCTTAAGACAACAAGCTGCTAAATCTATAAAAGCTCTTACTGGTGCTATAAAAAATTTATCTGATGGAAAACCAATTGATTATTCAGATCGCATATATTTAAATCATTTTCAATTTGATGATAGTGGAAAAAATGTTCGAATCATTCCTACTCAAAGTAGTGATAGAGGTTTAATTTTAGGTGGATTGCAAGATAATCACCCACTGACTGTATTAGCAAAAACTTATCTTCAATTAATTGAAAAGGAATCAAACCCTGAATTAAAGGAAGAATACGCAAAGCACAAACCGACATTTAAAGGATCACTGTCAAAATTACTTGCTGGTGAAGGAAAAGTAGATAGCCAGCTAAACAATAAAATAGGAACATTTGC
>Ga0315902_10010296_pt1 | contig 12376 bp, 12 predicted proteins | sample LakEriMetagenome_9_FD_203523 | JGI IMG/M metagenome (GOLD analysis project Ga0315902, IMG submission 203523) | Freshwater fungal communities from buoy surface, Lake Erie, Ohio, United States - Buoy 12 MA117 | ecosystem: Environmental > Aquatic > Freshwater > Lake > Lake biofilm | place: USA... | reverse complement strand
CGAAAATCGGGACTCCCCTAAAAAAGTAAATTTCAAAAAACTGCTATCTGAAGTAGTCTTATTAGATCTTGTATTTTCTATTGATTCGATCATTACAGCTGTTGGAATGGTTAGCGAACTTTGGGTGATGTATACTGCAGTAATTGTAACTGTTGTGGTTATGCTTTTTGCTTCGAAACCCATAAGCCAATTCATAGCCAAACACCCTTCGTTTAAGATTTTGGCACTTTGCTTCCTTATGATGATTGGAGTAGCTCTTTTGGCCGAAGGATTGAATTTCGAAATACCCAAAGGTTACATCTATTTTTCAATGGCATTTGCTTTTCTGGTTGACATCATTCAAATGAAAACAGTGCGGAATAAATGAAGAAACCACTCTGCTTTCTTCTAATTGTATTGCCATTGTTCACGTTTGCTCAGAGACAAGATATTGGCAGTTGGAATATCCTTAATGTAAAATATAGTCTCAATGAAAAGTGGAGTGGTTTTGCAGAAGCTCAACTTCGATCGCTCAAGTTTTACAACAATTTTCACTACTACGAATACAAGGGCGGTATTAACTTCCATGCTAGTAAAAGTCTTGCATTGACTCTTGGTGCGGGAAGCTATCAGACATACAAAGAAGGAGGAAATTTCGTTCTTCCAAAAAACAACAACGAGCTGAGAATCTGGCCCCAAATCTCTTTTTTCCAAAACCTTGGCCCAATCAAAATAGAGCAACGTTATCGTGCCGAGTTAAGGTTTACAAGCAACGGATACCGAAATCGCTTTAGGTACCGACTAGGCCTCTCCTACCCGTTTGGAGACAATTCCAAGGGTTACAAACCTTTTCAACTTAGCGCAAGCAACGAAATTTTCTTCACCAACAAAGAACCTTATTTTGAAAGAAACAGATTGCTCTTCGCTTTCAATTACAGAAATGCAGAATCGACTACTCTTCAAATCGGATACTTACATCAGTTTGATTATAAAATAAACGATGAAACAGGTCGGGACTTTTTAGTTTTGGGATTATTCTTTGACCTGAATGGAAAAAAGTCTTCGACCAAAGATGCAGAGCTCAATATTCATGACAATTAATTGAAGTTTTCGAGAGCATTGTTTAATTTAACGGAGAATATTTACAATGCAAAAAACCACCTTCAAAATCTCAAAAATGGATTGTCCATCCGAAGAACAGATGATTCGGATGAAATTAGCCCATTTGACAAATATCACATCCTTAGATTTTGATATTTCCGGAAGAAAGCTAACTGTGTTTCATACAGATAACCACGATGAAATTTTCCGCTGTCTTGATAATTTAAATTTTGATACTACCTATATTGAAACTGTCGCTGCAGATTATTTTTCTTCTTCGAATGTCAACAAAAGCTCAAATGAAAGAAAATTACTTTGGCAAGTATTGAGTATAAACTTTTTCCTTTTCATACTTGAAATCACAAGCGGTTATTTTGCGAAATCAATGGGGCTTATTAGTGACAGTCTTGATATGCTAGCAGACAGCATTGTATATGGACTCGCATTGTACGCAGTTGGAGGAGCAATTCAGATGAAAAAGAACATTGCCAAATGGGCTGGTTACATTCAACTAACATTAGCCATATTTGGTCTTGTGGAAGTTATCAGACGTTTTCTCGAAACAGACACAATGCCTTCAGCCCAAACTATGGTAATGGTAGCAATACTTGCCCTAGTCGGCAATGCCGCCTGTTTATTCCTACTTCAAAAAAACAGAAGTAAAGAAGCTCACATGCAGGCAAGTATGATTTTCACTTCAAACGATGTAATCGTGAATATTGGAGTTATTGTGGCTGCCGGACTTGTGTATTTAACTAACTCGCAATACCCCGACCTAATTATTGGAGTTATTGTATTTCTTATTGTAGGTAAAGGCTCTTTAAATATTCTCAAACTTTCAAAATGAAAATTGCAAAAAAACACCTCAAATTCTTCGCTATTACCACCTGGATACTATTCTCTCGGAGCTACGACGCGTATTGCACGCACACGCTTACTCCAGATCTTTCGAAAGAGGCGAATCCATTGGTAACAGTAGCGGGCGTTTCTTCGTGGCCCGTATTGCTCATAATCCTCGGCTGTCTAACAGCTTATGCCCTATTCGCTTTTTATATCCGGACGCACAAACCCACCAACCTTCTCCCTGAAGAAAAAGAATATTCATTCAATCATTTTGTTGCGTTCATATTCTTAGGATACAAAGACCAATGGTTCGCCACCTTGTATAAACTTCCTTCATCGTTAACACGCTTCAACAATTACATGGGTGAAGTGCTTACCAAATGCCTCGCATACGCCGGGTTGGTTTCAACAATCATGTGGATACTCATTCACAACTCAGAATATTACAGATCGATTCACAGCGCACCCATTATCTACACCATTCTAGTAGCTGGATGTTTCGCGATAATTTATGCATGGAATAAATCTGAGTATCAGCGATATTCGATTCAAGATTGAAAAACCCCGAAGTCTTTACCGTTCGTTGCTGAACACTCACCAAAATTAAAAGTTCTTGAAACTGTCTCTTCTCTGTCAAAACTTTTTTGCATTAATTTCACGCTACCGAGAAAAATGCAAAAACCATGACCGCAACAAAATTGATTTGGGAAGAAGATTTAGAAGCATCTTCTAAAAAATACCATATCTATGGCGCATGGATAGCCATTATTTTCGACCCTGTTTTTGGAATTACAGACTACTTCAACATTCCGCATGCCTTCACGCAAATTATGTCTTTGCGCTTAAGCGTTTCGGCAATAGCGGCAATGGCGTTGTTGGCGCACAAGCACAAATACATCAATTCCAAAACGCTAATTTTTATTCCCTTTCTACTCATTTCCTTTCAAAACGCCTACACCTTTAGTGTGATCAATGTTGAAGATTTCACAGGACATTCGCTGAATTACCTGGCCTTGTTTATTGGAGGAGGAATGTTTGTTTTGTGGAATTGGTATTACTCTTTGGCTATTATCATTCCTTCTGTTGCGGCTACATGCTACTTCTTTCAAATGAACCACCAGTTAAATACGGAAGAGGCTCTAATAAACGGAGGGCTGCTGCTTATCGTAGTAGCCATTTTTATGTTCGTTCTCATTGAAACGCGCTACAGACTTACCATTTCAAATATTAAATTCAAGCTAGCCTTGCTGGAAGCGAACGATGCCTTGGCCGATGAGAAGTCGCAATCAGATAAACTACTGCGCAATATCTTGCCCGATGAGGTTGCCGATGAACTGAAAACAACAGGGAAAGCAAATGCAAAGCACTACCCAAAAGTTTCGGTGTTGTTTACAGATTTCAAAGGGTTTACAGTGAGAAGCGCGAACATGACTCCGGAGGAAGTGATTGAAGAATTGAACAAATGTTTTTCCGCTTTCGATGCCATTGTAGAAAAATACAATCTTGAAAAAATCAAAACTATAGGAGATGCTTACATGTGTGCTGGCGGATTGCCAATTGCCAATGACTCCAACCCTATAGATGCTATTCGCGCTGGTTTAGCTATGCAAGAATACATGACAGCGTATAAAAACGAGTGTATTGCCAAAGGCGAACCTTATTATGAATGCAGGCTTGGCATCAATACAGGCGAAGTAGTAGCGGGAGTTGTCGGCACTAAAAAATTCGCATACGACATCTGGGGCGATACTGTGAACACGGCAAGCAGAGCTGAAAGTAGCGGCGCGGTCGGATTGGTAAACATTACCGAAACCACCTACGAGTTGGTTAAGGACATATTCACCTGCGAGTATCGCGGCGACATTGAAGTGAAGGGCAAAGGACTCATGAAAATGTATTTTGTGTTGGGAGAAAAAACAACATAAAATAATTCTTCGAATCAATTGCTGCGCAATCAATCTTTCAGATCAATCCTTCGGATGAATTACGAAGTAGGAATAACGTAGTTCCAATTACACAGTAGGAATAACGAAGTTCAAATTACTTAATTCCAAATATCTTTTTGAAATTCTTCGAAGTCTCTGCCGTTTCTTCCCAAGGGAATAAATTCACCTTCATGGTTTTTGGCTTCTGACCGTTTGGCATCTTGAACGTCTTTGTTACTGTCTTAGGAGTTCTTCCCATATGACCGTAACTCGCTGTTTCCTTGTACATCGGTGTGCGCAAGTTGAAACGTGTTTCAATTTCATACGGAGTCATTCCAACATTCTTCGAAATCAAAGATGCGATTTGTCCGTCGTTCATAGCTACACGAGCAGTACCGTAAGTATTCACATAGAATCCTACTGGCTTAGCAACTCCAATGGCATAAGCCACTTGCACCAACACCTCGTCGCAAACACCCGCTGCAACCAAGTTCTTCGCAATGTGACGCATAGCATATGCTGCACTGCGGTCTACTTTACTTGGATCTTTTCCGCTGAATGCGCCACCACCGTGTGCACCCTTTCCACCGTAAGTATCTACAATAATCTTTCTTCCAGTTAAACCGGTGTCGCCATGAGGACCACCAATCACAAACTTTCCAGTCGGATTCACATGCAACGCATACTTCCCATCAAACAACTTCTGAATGCGCTTCGGTTGCTTCTTCATGACACGAGGAATTAAGATCGTGCGAACATCTTCTTTGATTTTCGCCAACATCTTCGCTTCCTTATCGAAGTCGTCGTGCTGTGTACTCACCACAATGGCAGAAATACCCATTGGCTTGTGATCGTCTGAATACTCAATGGTTACTTGGCTCTTCGCATCTGGACGCAAGTACTTCATTTGCTTTCCTTCTCTGCGAATAGCAGACAATTCACGCAACAACGAATGTGCTAACTCCAAAGGAAGTGGCATGTAGTTGTCGGTCTCGTTGGTTGCATAACCGAACATCATACCTTGGTCTCCGGCGCCTTGATCTTTCTTGTTCTTCTTGTCTACCCCTTGATTAATATCGGCAGACTGCTCGTGAATAGCAGATAAAATTCCGCAAGACTTCGCTTCGAACATATACTCGCTCTTCGTGTATCCAATTTCAGAAATGGTGTCACGAATAATATCTTGTAAATCTACATAAGCCTGAGACTTCACCTCTCCTGCTACAACCACTTGACCTGTTGTAACCAACGTTTCACAAGCCACCTTCGACTCGGGGTCTTGCGCCAAAAACGCATCAATTAACGCGTCTGAAATTTGATCGGCTACTTTATCTGGGTGCCCTTCAGACACAGACTCTGATGTGAAAAAATATGACATATCTATTTAATTATTTTCTGTTTAATTTGAATTCAACGACTCATTCCACTTCGTTCTAACCGGTGGCGTGAAGTCTGGATTCGGCACTTGCTCTGGATCATATCCGAACAATTTGTTTTCTTTAATCAAGGTGTCAACATACGTCGGTACCATTTCCTCCCAACCCTCATATCCATTCTGAATACGCTCCAAAGCGTCGCGCGAATAAATGGAAAGAACATCTGGATTATACTCCGAAATATCCACTATACGTTTGTTGTCGACCATGTAGTTGAACAACGGCTGCAAACGCGGATGAACAGGGCAATTCTCTGTCGTGTACAAGGTGTTTGTCGCTTCGTCGAACCACGGGTACAAGTATATTTTCAAATCTCTGCTGAAGAGAATTCCAAATGCAGCTAAAATTCCGCCGTTTAAATTGCGGTAGTATTTCTCATCGAACAATTCAACCAACATATTTGTCCCCATGATAATACCCATACGTTCGTTGGTGTATTTCGTGAAGTACTCTGCCAGCTTATAATATTTCGAATAGTTTGAAACCAATACGGTTTGTCCAAGTGAACACAAAATCTCTGCGCGATCTAAAAAGTCTTGCTCATCAATCTCTCCCTCTGAACGCAAGTTGTTCAAGGTTATTTCGAACAACACCTGAACTTTTTCTGGATCTACTTTACGATCGGCTTCGAACATCTTCAAGCCTTTCGCTATCATGTCAATGTTTACCTTCGTTACCGGTCTGAAAGATCCACGCAATGCTAGTATGTGCTTCTTGTAAAGAACGTCTGCTGCTTGCAAGTTCTCACCATCTGGAGAGAAAATAACCGCCTCAGTCATTCCGTTCTTCACGAGTTGCAAAGACATAATGCGATTGTCTACATTTTCGAAATCGGGACCTGAAAATTGAATGGTATCAATCTCAACCTGATCGCGATTCAAATTGTCATACAACGAAAGCAATAATTCTTTCGGTTGCTTGAAGGTGTAAAAACATCCGTAAAGCAAGTTCACACCTAAATTCCCAACAGTGGCTTGCTGAAGCAACACATCGCTTTCATGCAAGCGTGCGTGAATAATGACAACGTTCGGTTCTCTGTTCGCAGACGACTGAAACTTCACACCCATCCATCCGTGACCTTGAATGGTCTTCTGAAAGTTAATGGTTGCGAACGTGTTTGCGTAACTGAAAAATTCTTTGGTCGGATGATCGTCGCGATTCAATCGCTCTTCAATCAATCGATACTCGTGATTAAGCATATTATCTACGCGCGCTTTGCACACGTATCTCCCCTTCTCTTCCTTCCCATAAATGGCATCGCTGAAGTCCTTGTCATAAGCGCTCATTGCTTTCGCAATGGTGCCGCTTGCGCCGCCCGCACGAAAGAAATGACGCACGACTTCTTGTCCAGCACCAATTTCTGCAAACGTTCCGTAGATATCTTTATTGAGGTTAATTCTCAACGATTTCTGAGCAGGCGATAAAACAACGCGATCCAATTCCACTTTCCTAAAGTTTATTCAAAATTAAACCACCTTTGGCGAAATGCCTTAACAAATATTCAAAATCTTTACGCACTAATTCGTGCGCATGGCTTTCTCCAAAGCTTCCATGGCAACAAGGGTTGCAGGACATCTGTGAAGGTTGGCGGTATAGACTTCGGTCTGATCGAAAAAATCTCTGCGATACATGTGTGGAAACGTAGCGCAATCGTGCGGACGCAACTCGTAAACCCCACACAACCCCTTTTCCATATCGAAAAACTGACAAGGCTGCGTTGTGTTTACAATATCGCCTGTTGCTTCATCTATGAACAACCACTTATCGAAGAACTCTTGATAAGTCATTCCCAAATGTTCCGCTAGTCTCTTCACCTCTGACTTCTTCCAAGTAGGTGTCATGGTTCTGCAACAATTGCCGCAAGCGGTACAATCGATTTTACTCCAAGCTTCTTTCTGCGCGGCAACAATGTGTGGCTTCGCTGATTTGGGCTGATTCTTCGAAAGTTTTTTAAGAAAAGCAGTTAGCACTTTCTTCTTGCGATAAGCACGTAATCTGAATTTTTTAGAGAAGGGCGATTCTGACATGGCGCCAAAAATAAGACAAAAAAAAGAAGGCAAGCCCCTTATATCGCACCGCTACAACTTTCTACCTTTGCTGCCTTCCGGCCCTGGAGGATTTGAAAGGAGCTGGTCGTATAAGACTTGCCTTTGTGCAAATGTAAGGTGTGAATCGCATCATTGCAAAATCATTCGTTACTTTTGCGAAAGAAAAATAAAAAATGTCACAAGAGAACCAAATCTACCCACCATCAAAAAAGGAAGTCTTTCAAATTCTTTTTAAGTTCGGAATTGGGATTGCATTAGGCGACATGCTCTGCGAGCAACTCATCGCTTGGTTCCCCTCTATGGCATTTATCTTCGAGCTATTTGCAGTAATTATAATTGTATTCGGACTAACACTTGCAATTAACAAGTATAAATCCTACTTCGAAGGATTCAATTACGGAAAAGCGTTGTGGTTCTGTCTGCGCATAGGCATGGTAGTAGGATTGGTTAAAATGTTCTTCACGTTCATTCAACTGAGCTACATAGACAATTCGATGCTAATTTTTATGACAGAAGAAATTAAAAAGTCCCTCACAAATACTGAGGGCATTAGCCGAGATCAGCTAAATGAAATATTAAACAGTGGGCTTATCGAGACATTTGTTTCGCCGCCATTTATTGCAATTATGGTTTGGATTGGCACATTCTTCCAATATCTTTTTATCGGATTGTTTATTTCAATCTTTCACAGAAAAAGCAATAATCCATTCCAACAAGCTTAACACATGAACTGCTCTCTGGTCATTCCTCTTCTTAACGAAGCCGAGTCGCTTCCTGAATTGCAACGTTGGATTAACGAGGTTATGCAACGCGAGCAAATGTCTTACGAAGTCATCTTTGTAGACGATGGTTCAACCGACAACTCCTGGAACGTCATTCAAGAATTGAAGCAGACCTACCCTACCGTGCGCGGGATTCGTTTTTCGCGCAACTACGGAAAATCGGCGGCGTTACACATGGGATTTCAAGCGGCGCAAGGAAATGTGGTATTCACCTTAGATGCAGACCTTCAAGATTCTCCGGAAGAAATTCCTGCCATGGCTCGAATGATTTTAGACGAAGGATACGATGTTGTTAGCGGTTGGAAGAAGGAGCGCTTCGATCCTCTTTCGAAGACCATTCCAACGAAATTGTTCAATTGGGCTACGCGCAGAATGACGGGCATTCACTTGAACGATTTCAATTGTGGTTTGAAGGGATACAGAAAAGACGTAGTAAAGTGTGTGGAAGTCTATGGTGAAATGCACCGCTACATTCCGGTGTTAGCAAAGCAACAAGGGTTCAAGAAAATTGGTGAAAAGGTGGTGAAGCATCAAGCCCGAAAATTCGGTTCAACGAAATTCGGAATGGAGCGTTTCATGAATGGATTTTTAGATCTATTGACTATTTCATTCATGTCGAAATTCGGCAAGCGCCCCATGCATTTCTTCGGAACATTGGGAACCTTGGTGTTCATGATCGGATTCCTTTCATTCGCTTATATCGGCGGTTCGAAATTGTATGCGCTTTACCTAGGCGAAACAGCAAAGAACATTGCGGAACAAAGTCCGTTCTACATTGCGCTCACCTGTATGATCATTGGAACACTTTTGTTTTTAGCTGGATTCTTAGGCGAACTTATTTCGCGAAACAGCGCTACACGCAACGACTACAGCGTAGCTGAAACATTGAACTAACGACTTCCGAAAATTGCACTGCCAATTCGAACAAGCGTGCTTCCTTCCTCAACGGCAATTTCCCAATCGCCACTCATGCCCATACTTATTTCATTGAAGTTTTCTCCGCAGAGCGGCTTCAACAAAGAAAAAATGCGATTTACTTCTTGAAATTCTTTTCGAATAAGCGCTTGGTCTTCTGTGAAAGAAGCCATACCCATGACCCCGCGAAAGTTTACGTTCGAGTACAACTCTTTTTGCGAAGCGATTTCCAACACTTCTTCTTCCGAAAATCCGAATTTGCTTTCTTCTGTTGCAACATGAAGTTGCAATAAAATTTCAATCTGTTTATTTAATTTCTTGGCTTGCTTATCTATTTCCTTCAAGGTGGAAATTGAATTCACTCCGTGAATAAGCGCAACAAACGGAGCAATGTACTTCACCTTATTCGACTGCAAATTCCCAATGAAATGCCATTCAATATCGGCTGGAAGTTGCGCCTGCTTGTCTACCAATTCCTGCACATAATTCTCACCGAAGATGCGCTGTCCAGCAGCATAAGCTTCTTGCAAATCCTGAACAGGTTTTGTTTTGGAAACAGCCACCAGCTTCACTTGTGAAGGGAATTGCTTCGTGTAGAATTCTATTTGATCTTGAATGTGGCTCATCGCATCGGATAAATTACCAATCCGCTTCTTAGCTTCGGTAAGATGTAGGTACTCTTCGGAGGCATGGTAGACCCTTCGTCGGAAATACGCATGAGTGTTTCCGTTGAAATTGGATGAAGCAAGAATGCAAAATCTGCTTTTCCCTCATCAACCATTTTCGCAATCTCACTTGTTGGAACCAATCCGTCTGCATGCGCAATGCGCTTGTCGGTGCGTTCATCTTCAATTCCAAAAATCGGATGAAGAATATTTTTCGAAAGCCATTCGGCATCGATGACATTTTTTTCTTTTTCGAATTGAAAAGCATACCACTTACCGCTGGTGTACACGCCTATTCTTCCTTCACTCAAATTCAATTCGGGTTCTTTCACTTCGTGAAGAGCACCCAATTTATTCAAGTCGGAAAGGAACACATTCAAATCGAATTCAACCACACATTTCACCAAACGGTGAAAACCTAAAATTTTCATTTGCACTTGCGAAAGCACGAGCGCCATGAAATACTGATAGACTTCTTCCTTGTTTCCCTCTTCCGCTTTGCGTTGCTTCAAAGCAACACTGCTCGCGCTTCTGTGGTGTCCGTCTGCAATATAGAGCTCTGGCACTTCAGCCATTGCCGCTTCTATTTCCTGAATATCCTCTTGCGCACTTACCTTCCACACCGTGTGCTTCACGCGGTCAGTGGTAGAGAAACAATACAACGGCTGCTGCTTGCAAATACGTTCGATGAGCGGCTGACAAGGCTCGTCTTTCGACATCAGTAGAACAGGCTCTGCATTGATTCCTGTTGTGTCCAAGTAATCTGTGAATCTTCCTTCACGCTGACTAATGGTGTGCTCATGAATTTTGATTTTCCCTTGCTCGTAATCTTCAACAGCAACAGCACCTAGCAATCCTTGAAAAGAAAATTCAGGTGTATCTTGTCGGTAGATAAAAAAAGAATGGGCATCTTCTTGCCCGAATATTTCTTCATTCAAAAACTTCACGTAGTTCTTTCTTACTTCTTCGAAATATGCGATGCGCCTTCCGCGGTAATCGCCGTCTACGTCTGGGTGAATGATGTGCAAGAAAGTATAGGGATTACCCTTCAACTTATCAATTAAATCTTCTTTTGAATAGGACACGTAGGAGCGCGAAGCAACCAAATGCACCTTATCTGCTGCAGGCAATACCGCTTTGAATGGTTTGAACTTCATCTTATGCGCCTTGCATAATTCGTTTCACATTGTCTGCTATCTCTAAACCAATGCGCTCTTGCGCTTCGGCTGTGGCTGCACCAATGTGTGGAGTGGTAATAATTTTTGAATGCTTCAACAACGCTGCATTGGGACGCGGTTCGTTTTCGAACACATCTAAACATGCTCCGGCAATAACGCCGTTGTCTAGTGCTTCAATAAGTTCAGTTTCGTTAATTGTTCCGCCGCGACTGGTGTTGATCACCACCGCGTTTTTCTTCATGAGTGCGAACTCTGCTGAACCAATAACCGAACTTCCATTCGGTTGTTTCGGAACGTGTAACGAAATGAAATCGCTTCCGCGAAGAACTTCTTCAAAAGAAGAAACATTCAATTTCACTTCAAGCGGAGAACCGTTGATTGGAAGCGTTAACGTCTCTTCCGTCTTCGAACGATCGAAGAACATCACGCGCATGCCGCATCCCAAGGCGTATTCAGCCAATGACATTCCAATGCGGCCGAAGCCAACAATGCCCAATGTCTTTCCCTTCACCTCTTTTCCTTTCCCGTAATTCTTCTTCAACACTTCGAAAGTCTCCTCTCCGTTAACTGGCATTGCGCCGCCGGCTTGATAAAGAAATCTGTTCGATGCGAACATCATAGCCATTACCAATTCCGCTACGCTAGCGCTGCTACTTGCCGGAGTATTGAAAACGTCTACACCTTTTTCACGCGCATACACTGCGTCAATATTATCGATACCTACTCCACCACGACCGATGAACTTCAAATTCGGACAAGCGTCTATCAAATCTTTTCTTGCTGTCGTTGCACTGCGCACCAAAAGTCCGTCTACGTTTTCATTTTGAATGAAAGCTGCCAATGCATCTTGACTTACTTTTTCTGTAAGCACTGTGCATCCCATGGCTTCCAAAGCAGCCTGTCCTTTTGAGTCTATTCCGTCGTTTGCTAAAATCTTCATCTTATCCGTTTTTACGTTCGAATTCTTTCATTACATCTACCAACACTTGAACGCTTTCCAAAGGAAGTGCGTTGTACATGGAAGCGCGGTATCCTCCAACACTGCGGTGTCCAGCAATTCCGCTAATTCCTGCTTCTTTCCACATGGCATCGAATGCAGCAGTGTGCTCTTCGTTGTTCAGACGGAAGGTTGGGTTCATCCAAGAGCGACTCTCCGGAACGCTGTGTCCGTGGAATAAACTGTTGCGATCCAATTCCGCGTAGAACAACTCTTGCTTCGCACGGTTGTGAATTTCCATTCCTTTCAATCCACCGTTTTCTTTGATCCAGCGCAACATGAGCATACTTGCGTAAACCGAAAACACTGGAGGCGTGTTCGCCATGCTGTCTTTTGAAATATGAGAAGCTAGGTCTAAGTACGAAGGAAGTTTTCTTCCTGTCTTACCTAACATTTCTTTGTCTACGATGTACAAGGTTGCTCCAGCAGGACCCATGTTCTTCTGCGCACCTGCGTAGATCAACGAGAAATCATTTGCGTTGAATTCCTTCGAGAAAATATCTGAAC
>Ga0315902_10010295_pt1 | contig 12378 bp, 9 predicted proteins | sample LakEriMetagenome_9_FD_203523 | JGI IMG/M metagenome (GOLD analysis project Ga0315902, IMG submission 203523) | Freshwater fungal communities from buoy surface, Lake Erie, Ohio, United States - Buoy 12 MA117 | ecosystem: Environmental > Aquatic > Freshwater > Lake > Lake biofilm | place: USA... | reverse complement strand
ATGTGTTTCGCTCGGAGGATCGCGGTGAGAGCTGGACGAAGGTGAGCGACAACGCCAATACCGTGGGGCGCGGGTTCTACTACGCCGATCTGCGCGTGGACCCGAAGAACGAGCAGCATGTCTACACGCTGGGCATGTCGTTCATGCATTCCATTGATGGGGGCCGCACATTCGTGAACGTGCCCGGGAACTTCCACGGCGACCATCAGTCCATGTGGATCGATCCGGTGAACCCGCGGCGCCTCCTCATGGGCGATGACGGCGGCCTCAACGTGACCTACGACGGGGCCGGGGCGTGGGAGTGGTTCGGCAACCTGCCGGTGGGGCAGTTCTACCAGTTGTCGTACGACATGCGGGAGCCCTTCTACCATGTGACGGGCGGACTCCAGGACAACGGCGTCTGGACCGGCCCGGTGCGGACGCGCAAGAGCAGCATCTACGCCTGGGAGTGGCGCTTCATCCAGTTCGGCGACGGCTACTACGGCATTTCGCATCCGGATGACCCGGACTGGTTCCTGAGCGACTATCAGGCCGGCGGCATCCAGGCCACGCACCTCGGGCGGTATGAAGTGCGCGAAGCCTCGCCGCAGCCCAAGCGCATGGACGGCTACTCGGCCGATTCCAACCGCGTCCGCTTCAACTGGAATGCGCCGATCGTGCCGTCGCCCCATGACGGGCGCGTGGTGTACTTCGGTGGCAGCACGCTCTTCCGTTCTACCGACTGGGGGCGCACCTGGACGGCCTTGGGGGGCGATCTCTCGAAGAACGATAAATCCCGGCAGGGAAATGCGGGCGGGCCGATTCTCAAGGAGAACACCGTCGCCGAGTACTCCGGCACGATCTATTCCTTCGCAGAATCGCCGGTTGCCAAGGGGGTGCTCTGGGCCGGGACCGACGATGGCAATCTTCAGGTCTCCCGCGATGACGGGAAGACGTGGACCAACGTGGCGGGGAACGTCCCCGGCGTTGGGCCGGATGCGGTGGTGAGCGGGATCGAGGCCTCGCGCACGGCGGCGGGCACGGCGTACGTGACCTTCGAGCGGCACATGATGGACGACTTCAAGCCGTACGTCTTCAAGACCACCGACTACGGCGCCACGTGGACGAACATCACCGGCAATCTGCCGTCGAATGCCTATGCGCAGGTGATCCGCGAGGACCCGAAGAATCCCGCATTGCTCTACTACGGGTCGGAATACGGACTCTTCGCCTCATGGACCGGTGGCACCAGCTGGACCAAGCTGTCGTTGGGCAACCTGCCGAATGTGGCCGTGCACGAGGTCCTGGTGCATCCACGGGACAATGATCTGATCGTAGCCACGCATGGGCGGGCGCTGTGGGTGTTCGATGATGCCGCGCCGATCCAGCAGATGACACCGGCGATTGCCGCGAAGCCTGCCCACCTCTTTCCGATGCGGGCGGCGCTCCGCTTCAATACGGGTGAGCAGTCGATGAACTACGGGCAGAAGCAGTACCGGGGGCAGAATACGCCTTACGGGGCGCTCATCACCTACTGGCTGGCCGCGCCGGACAGCACCGTGTCCGTGCAGATCCTGCAGGGCACCACGGTCATCCGCACGGTGCGCAAGGCGCCGCGCGCGGCCGGCTTCAACCGGATCGCGTGGGATCTCCGCATGGACCCGTCGCTGGCGCTCAGCGATACGCCGGCCGATTCGGTGAACGAGGATGGCGCGCGGGGGCGCATCCCCGGGGCCCAGGTGTTGCCGGGGACGTACACCGTGCGGCTCACCGCGGGTGGCGTGACGCAGGAGCAGCAGGTCGTGGTCCGCGTGGATCCAACGGCCAAGATCACCGAGGCCGAGCTGCGGCAGCAGCATGAGCAGGCTACACGGCTAGTGGGCGTGGTGAACACGCTCATCGAGACCGAGCGCGGACTCGCGGCCTTTGCCGGACAGGCAACCGAGCGGCAGCAGACCGCGAGCGCCATGCGCGCCGCAGCGGCACAGGAGCTGATCGCCGCCACGCGGGAGGAGCTGCGGAAGCTCGATTCGGTGCGGCTCCAGCTCACACGGCCCAACACCGACGTGGCGCCGTACTATTCCGAGGGGCCTCGTCCGCTCCAGCGGGCACAGTCGCTGTACTTCAACATCGACGCGGGGCTCACGCCGGTGATCCCGGGGCAGCTCGAATACAGCGGTGAGGTGCGCCGCGATGCGGAGACCGTGATGACGATGGTGGATACGCAGATTGCCGCCACGGCGAAGCGACTCAATCCGCTGCTGGAGAAGCTGGACCTGCCGAAGCTGGTACCGCCCGTCCGCAAGCCGGCGGCGCTGTGATGCGGTGCATGTTGGCAGTTCTCGTCCTGATGGCCGGTCTCGTCGGACCGGTCGTTGCCTCCGCGCAGCCCTCGCTCGTGGTACTGGTCCGCCATGGCGAAAAGCAGCCCACACCGGCCGATGATCCATCACTCAGCGAGGCCGGGGTGCGGCGGGCGGCGGCCTTGGATTCCGCGCTTCGTGACCTGGTGCCCTCCACGATCGTGGTGTCCACGCGCAAGCGGACCGTGGAGACCGCGGCGGTGGTTTCGCGCCGAACGGGCGTCACCCCCACGGTGATCACGCTCGATGGGGGCGGGGCGTCGCATGTGCGGGCCGTAGCCGAGGCGGTGCAGCGGGCCAGCGGCGTGGTGGTGGTGGTGGGGCACAGCAATACCGTCCCGGCCATCGTGACCGCGCTTGGTGGGCCGAAGCTCCCCGACCTCTGCGATGCCAGCTATGCCACGCTGTTCCTGCTGACGCCGGCGCGACCGGGTGCACCGGTGCAGCTGGTGCGGGCCCATTACGGCCTGCCGGATGCCGTGGGGGCCGATCAGTGCCCCGGGATGGTGCCGCGCTAGCGTCGAGGCCGTCCCTTGGTTGCGTGGTCTTGCTAGCTTTCGTCGATGTCCCTTCCCCTCGGTATCGTCACCATCTCCGACCGCGCCTTTCAGGGGCGCTACGAGGATCTGTCCGGCCCGGCCATCCGCTCGGTGTACGAGCGGTGGCTCCTGACGCCGTGGCATGCCGAGTACCGTCTGGTGCCGGATGAACAGTCGGCGATCGAGGGGGTGTTGCGGGAATTGGCCGACACGGTCCGCTGTCCGCTCATCGTGACCACCGGCGGCACCGGTCCCGCGCCCCGTGATGTGACCCCCGAGGCCACGGTGGCCGTCTGCGACCGGATTCTCCCCGGGTTTGGCGAACAGATGCGCGCCGTCTCGATGCAGAGTGTGCCCACCGCCATCCTGTCGCGACAGGTGGCCGGCTCGCGTGGCGGATCGCTCATCATCAACCTGCCGGGGAAGCCGGCGGCCATCGAGGAGTGCCTGCGCGCCGTCTGGGCGGCGGTGCCCTACTGCGTGGAGCTCCTCGGCCACCCGCGCCTCGCCTTCACGGCCGAGGCGCCGCAATATCATCGTCCCGCGTCGGCCTGACGCAGTGGACTGAACCCCCGGAGCGCCTCGCATGCCACTCGCCCCCGATCTGCTCGCCATCCTCGTGTGCCCGAAGTGCAAGGGCGCTCTCGAGCATCGCACGGCGCCTGCGGAATTACTGGTCTGCCACGCCTGTGCCCTGGTGTATGCGGTCGACGACGGCATTCCGGTGATGTTGATCGAGGAGGCCACGCCGCTCGCCGATCTGGCAGACGGACCGCGTGGCTGACGAGGCCACGACGGGGCGGGCACTGCGTCCGGCCACCCGCGTGGTGCGGGCCGGGCTGCCGGACGCCGTGCCCGGGGCCCCGTACCTGCCGGGTCCCGTCTTTGCGGCCCCGTATCACGCCCCCGGGGATCCCGCCCAGTCGCCCTACACGTACGGCCGCTTTCACAACCCGACGTGGACGCAGTACGAGGCCGCGCTCGAGGCGCTCGAAGGGGGGCCCTGTCTCCTCTTCCCGAGCGGCATGGCCGCGTCCGCCGCGGTGCTGGCCACGCTGGTCCCTCCGGGCGGGCGTATCGTCATGCCGACCGACTCGTATTACACCACGCGCGTCCTCAGCACCCAACCCTTCGATGGCGGGTGGTGTGCCGCGCAGGGGATCGAGGTGATTCAGGCTCCCACGGCAGGGAACGGACTCGCCGAGGCACTCGCGGCGAATGCCCCTCGCGGCGTCGCACTGCTCTGGCTGGAGACGCCCACGAACCCGGCGCTGGAGGTGTGCGACATTGCCGCCCTGAGCGCGCAGGCGCACACCATGGGCGCGCTCGTCGTGGTGGACAACACGACGGCCACGCCGCTGCTGCAGCAGCCACTCGCCCTCGGCGCTGACGTGTGCGTCGTTTCGGATACCAAGGCCATGACGGGGCACGCCGATCTCGTCCTCGGGCATGTGGCGGTGCGGGATGTCGCGCTGCTCGAGCGGATGCGGCTCTGGCGTACGCGGCTGGGCGTCATCCCGGGGCCCATGGAGGCGTGGCTCGCGCACCGCTCGCTCGGCACGCTGCAGGTGCGACTCGCCCAGCAGTGTGCTACCGCGCAGCGCGTGGCCGAACGGCTGGCGACGCACCCGGCGGTGCGCGTCGTCCGCTACCCCGGCCTCCCCGGTGATCCGTCGCATGCCCTGGCCACGCGGCAGATGCAGGGCTTCGGCGGCGTGATCAGCTTCGAGCTTGCGGATGGGGCGGCGGCCCGCCGCTTCTTTGCGGCGACGCGCCTCGTCAGCGAAGCCACGAGTTTCGGCGGCATTCACACCAGCGCCGAGTGCCGTGCCCGCTGGGGCGGTGATGCGGTGAGCGAGGGGTTCATCCGCCTCAGCGTGGGGCTCGAAGATGCGGACGACCTGCTCGCCGATCTGACGCAGGCGCTCGATACGGCCCTCGGCGCCCGCTGACTGGCGTCACCTGACTTCCCGTTCCCACCCCTGCTGCCATGTCGATGCATCGTCGCGGTTTCGTGAAAATGGCCGGGCTCGCCTCCGTAGGCGCCGCTGTCGGCAGTGCCTGCAGCAGCGAGACGGGTGTGCCCGTCCGGTCAGTGGCTCGCGACTCGGTATCCGCGGCCCTGCCCGTCTTTGCCTTCGAGGAGATGTCCGTCGCCGAGCTGCAGCGGCTACTGACGCGCGGCGAGCTCACGTCGCGCGCACTCACGCAAGCGTATCTCGATCGGATCGCCGCCATTGATCAGGCGGGGCCCATGCTCCGCGCCGTGATCGAGATCAACCCGGATGCGCTGGCCCTTGCCGATCAGTGCGATCGCGAGCGCCGGGAGGGGCCGCTCAAGAGCCCGTTGCACGGCATCCCGGTGCTGATCAAGGACAACCTCGATAGTGCTGATCGGATGCAGACAACGGCCGGCTCTCTGGCGCTCGTGGGGAAGCCGGCCCCGAAGGATGCGGCGGTGGTGGACAAGCTGCGTGCGGCCGGCGCCATTCTGCTCGGCAAGACGAACCTCAGCGAGTGGGCAAACTTCCGCTCCACGCGATCGAGCAGCGGCTGGAGCAGTCGCGGCGGCCAGACCCGCAACCCGTACGTGCTCGATCGCAATCCGTGCGGGTCAAGCTCGGGGACGGGGTCCGCCATTGCCGCCAACCTCGCCCCCCTCGGGATCGGGACCGAAACGGATGGCTCCATCATCTGCCCCAGCGCCATCTGCGGGTTGGTCGGGCTCAAGCCCACGGTGGGGCTGGTCAGTCGGCGCGGGATTATTCCCATTTCGGCCACGCAGGATACGGCCGGGCCGATGACGCGGAGCGTGGCCGATGCGGCCGCGTTGCTGCAGGTGATGGTGGGGAATGATCCGGCCGATGGCGCCACGGCCGCGGCGCCCGTGGAGGCGATCGATTATGTCGCCGGATTGCGCCCCGATGCGCTCAAGGGGGCCCGGATCGGCGTCGCCCGCAACCTGGCCGGTTTTCACCCTGAAGTGGATGCCGTGTTCGCGTCGGCCATTGCCACCCTGCGGGCGCTGGGGGCCGAGGTGATCGACCCGTGCGATGTCCCCAACGTGGACGCCTACGGCGCCGCCGAGACGGTGGTGCTCCAGTACGAGTTCAAGGCGGGGCTCAACGCGTATCTGGCGTCGCGCGGGGACACGGTGGCGCCGCATACGCTGGCCGAGCTGATCGCGTGGAACCGTGCCCATGCGGCCGAGGTCATGCCCCACTTCGGGCAGGAGCAGTTCGAACGGTCGGAGGCCCGCGGGGGGCTCACGGACGCGGAGTATCTCGAAGCGCTGGCCGTTTGTCGTCTCCAGGCGCGGACCAAGGGGGTGGATGCACTGTTCGCGCAGCATCGGCTGGATGCGCTCGTCGCGCCGTCGAACGGCCCGGCGTGGCTCACCGACCACGTGAATGGCGATCACTTCGGCGGGGGCAATTCGTCGGTGGCGGCCGTGGCCGGCTATCCCTCGCTCACCGTGCCAATGGGCTTCGTGCGCGAGTTGCCGGTGGGGCTCTCCTTCATCGGCCTGGCGTGGACGGAGGCCCGTCTGCTGGGGTACGGGCATGCCTTCGAACAGCGGGTGAAGGCCCGTCGGGCGCCGCGCTTCCTGTCGAGCCTCAGCGCATGACCGCGCCGGCCTCGTCCGCTCCGCCGCGCGCCGCACTGGCCAGCGGGATCGTGGCCGTCGCCGCCGGCGTGGCCGCCTGGTACTTCCTCGGGGTGGCGGCCGATCGCGGGGTGGAACGGCTGGCGCGCATCGACCGCCTGCGGGCGCTGTGCGTCGAGCGGTATGCCATGGCCCGGAGCCGTTCGGATACCCTGCGGGTGGACCGGTGGGCGACCCCGGACACGGTGGACCCGGGGAGCCGACAGCGGATTGCGCAATGCGGGGCATTCCGATGAGGCCCGTGGTCGGTGGGTCAGCAGGTCAGCGGGTCTGACCCTGCTGCCGTTCGGATCGCCGACCTCTCCAGCGGTTGCTGGGCACGATTGCCGCTCGTGGCCCGTTCTCCCACCATGCTGCGCTTCACCGCCATGGTCCCGGTCCTTCGGGTGACTGACTTGCCGCGCAGCATTGCGTGGTATCGCGATCATCTGGGGTTCCAGCCCGTCGAGGGGCCGTTCCCTTCATCCGACCACCGCTGTCTGTTGCGTCGAGATGAAGCCGAGATCATGTTGCGGCCGTCGGCTGGGCTGATTGCCCGGGATCCCCGGTCCTCTGCCTGGGATGTCTACATCCGGGTCGTGGGTGGTGAGCTCATTGCGCTGCTGGATCAGGCGCGACGCACGGCGCCTCTGGTCCGCGGCCCCGAGGTCATGCCGGACGGGGAGGTGGAGTTCGAGCTGCAGGACCCCGACGGGCACCGCGTGTGTCTCGCGGAGCGGCTGACCGACGTGCGCGGCATCCCACAGGCCGTCACCTGACGGCTGGGGCCGGCCTCATCACGCATTGCGTGGTGACGGAGTTGCACGAAGTTTGGGGGAGCGCATTCTTGGCCCTTCTCGCATGCCTCCCTCCATGACACTGCCCACGCCGCCCGCACAGGATCCGATCCAAATCGGGAAGTATGTCGTGGAGGCCTTGGCTGGCGAGGGGGCCATGGGCGCGGTGTACCGCGCCCGCGATGCGGTCTTGAACCGCACCGTGGCGATCAAGGTGATGAACGCCGCGATTGCCAAGGACGAGCTGCTGCGGCAGCGGTTCCTGCGCGAGGCCCAATCAGCCGGCTCGTTGCAGCATCCGAACGTCGTGACCATCTACGACTTCGGCGAGATGGACGGCTACCTCTTCATGGCCATGGAGTTCGTGGAGGGGACCGACCTCGAGTCGGCGCTCAGCGCCGTGCCTCCGATGGCGCTGGACGATCGTCTCGCCGTGATGGTCGACACGCTGCGCGGGCTCGACTACGCCCACCAGCACGGCATCGTGCACCGGGACCTCAAGCCGGCCAACATCCGCCTGACAGCGGATGGCCGCGCCAAGCTGATGGATTTCGGGATTGCACATCTGGCATCGCAGAAGCTGACGCAGACCGGGATGATCATGGGCACCACCTACTACATGGCCCCGGAATACATCAGCGGGGAGCCGGTGACGGCGGCGAGCGACCTCTTCTCCATGGGGGCGGTGCTCTATGAGCTGCTCACGGGGCAGCGGCCGTTCACGGGGGAGACGATGCAGGCGATCATCTTCTCGGTGATCCAGCACGACCCCACCCCGCCGAGCCGGATGGTGCCTACGTTGCCACCAGCGGTGGATGCGATCGTGGCGCGGGCGATCGCGAAGGACCCGGCCGCCCGGTACGCCACGGCACGCGAGATGGCGGATGCGCTCCAGGACGTGCGGGACGCGCTGCGCGGCGTCCTGCCGGTCCACCAGACGCCACCCTCCCCTCTCCCCGCATGGGCACCGACCTCGGCTCAGCCGGCCGCTCCGGCGGCTCCCACGCCGACATTCGCCTCCCCCATTCAGGTGACACCGGCGTCCCGCGTCGAGCGTCTGCACCGGGCCTCCGATCTGGAGCTGCCACCCTCGCGCATGCCTTTCCTCCTCAAGCTGCTGTTGGTGGTGGCGCTGGGAGCCGGCGCCCACCTCGGCTACCTCGTGGCGGTCCGTGGGCTCACGCTCCAACAGGCCATCCGCTCGGCAAACCGGTCCGGCATCCAGCTCGTCAATCGGGCGTTCGTGCCGCTGGGCATGCGGCCCATCCCGGTCGGTCCTGCAGGGCGGTCCCGGTAATGTCGGCTCGCATGGTCCGTCTTGCCGACATGCTCCGGCACGCGCCCCGCTGCGGAACCCGAGGGTTTCGGGTTATTGTGACCGAATGACCGGTCCGCGGATGCCGGGGGCGCTCCCCTTCACCGTCAGCAAGTACGAGGTCCTCACCAAGGTAGGTGAGGGGGCCATGGGCGCCGTCTACCGAGGCCGAGACACGGTGCTCAACCGCACGGTGGCGATCAAGCTCATGAATGCCACGATCGCCGCCGATGCCGGGCCACGCGAGCGCTTCCTGCGCGAGGCCCAGTCGGCGGGCTCGCTGCAGCATCCAAACGTCGTCACGATCTTCGACTTCGGCGAAGCGGACGGGCACCTCTTCATCGCCATGGAGTTCGTCGAGGGGACCGACCTCGAGACGGCGCTGGACGGTGGCTACTTCACGACCATCCAGTCGAAGCTGGACGTACTGATCGACACGCTGCAGGGGCTCGCGTACGCGCACCAGCACGGGATCATCCACCGCGATCTCAAGCCGGCCAACATCCGCATCACCACGGATCGGCGCGGCAAGCTGATGGACTTCGGCGTGGCACACCTGACGTCGAACAAGATGACGCAGACGGGCTTCATCGTAGGGACCCCTCACTACATGGCGCCGGAATACATCAGCGGCCAGCCGATCTCCACCGTGAGCGACATCTTCTCGATGGGGGTCGTGCTGTACGAGGTGCTGACCGGGCAGCGTCCCTTCGATGGAGACAATACGCAGGCCCTGCTCTTTGCGGTCATCCAGCACGAGCCGCCGCCGCCAAGTCAGCTGGTCGCCGGCCTGCCTCCGGCGCTCGACCGGATCGTGCAACGGGCGATGGCGAAGGCCCCGGGTGGCCGCTATGCCACGGCGCAGGAGATGGCGGCTGCGTTGATGGAGGTGCGGGCGACGATGAGCGGGGTGCCGGCGTTTCAGGTCACACCCGGCGGGACGCTCAGCACCCGGGCGCCACAGGTCCCCACCCCATCTGCTCCGGCTCCGGTCGTTCCTACGCCATCAGCCGCTGCTCCGGCCGTTGCTCCACCGACGATGGTGTCCCCGGGGTATCCGCCGCCGGGGTATCCGCCGCCGGGACACCAACCGCCGGGATACCCACCGCCGGGATACCCACCGGTCGGCAATCCGGCACCGGGCTATCCGCCGCAAGGGTACCAGACGCCCGGGCACGGGGTGCCCGGGTATCCCACGCCGCCACATCCGATGCCGACGCCGGTTCCGGCCGCGACACCGGTACAGCCCACCCCGGTGGTGCGCGTGGAGCGCCCGCCTCGCCGGTTGGACGACCTCGACTTCCCACGCGAGCGCTCGGGAGGGGGACTCTTCCGCTTTCTGCTGGTCCTGCTCCTGCTGGGCAGCGGCTATGTCGCGTACCTCATGAACCGCGACCAGTCGACCTTCGAACAGGCGTTCCAACAGGCCAAAGGGGACGGTCTGTCGTTCTACCAGCGGGCCAAGTCACTGATTCTGGCGCCGCCATCGGATTCCGCTCCGGTCCCGGCTATCGAAAAGTCCCCCAAGCCGGTGGCCAAGCCCAAGAGGGCCAAGCCCAAGGTGGGGCTCCCGGTTGCCGCCCCCGAGGTGGTCCCAACGGATTCCGCGGCGGTCGTGAAGCCCGACAGTCAGCCCCCCACGCCCCCGGATACGCTCCGCCAGGCGGCCCGATAAGCGGTCCGCCTGGTGCGGTGAGCCCTTCGCCGAAATGCCCGGTATGAATCACGGGGCCCGGATCCGTCAGGATCCAGGCCCCGTTGACCGCTGCCTGGCGAGGCGTCAGACGGGAAAGAGCATCTCCCGGTAGCGCGGCAGTGGCCACTGCTCATCGGCGATCGACAGCTCGAGCGCATCGCTCGCCTCGCGCACTTCCGCCATGAGGTCGCACGCCGTCGACGTGAGGAACTGCCCCTGCGCCGCCAGGTCGTCGTGCATGTGCTCCGCCTTGGCGATGGCCTTGGCGAGCTCGGCCCGCTTCTGCTGCAGCGTGGTCACGAGCTTCGACGTGGCGTTGGCCGCATCGACGACCGGCTGCATGTTGATCCCTGCCGCCGCGCCCTGACCGGCCGCGCCCGCCAGCTGGCCGAGGTAGGCGTAGGCGGCCGGGAGCACCTGCGTGTCCGCCAGCTGCTGGAGCGTGTGCAGCTCGATGAGGATGTCCTTCACGTAGCGCTCGAGCCGCACATGGTACCGGCTCTCGAGCTCGGCCGGCGTGAGGATGTGCGTATCGGCGAAGAGCGCCTTGGCACCGTCCGTGGTGAGCTGCGCCAGCGCCTCGGGGGTGCGACGCAGGTTGAGCAGGCCGCGGCGATTGGCCTCCACCACCCACTCATCGGAGTAGTTGTTCCCCTCGAAGCGGACGGCGGTGGTCTCCTTGAACGCCTTGCGGGCGACCGTAAAGGCGGCGTCGTCGGTGCTCTTGGCGGTCTTGAGCTCGGCCTTGAGCTCCGTGATCAGCTCGCCAATCGCCTCGGCCACGGCCGCCTGCAGCAGCATGACCGGGAAGGCGATGCTCTGCGACGCGCCAACCGCGCGGAATTCGAACTTGGCGCCGGTGAAGGCGAAGGGCGACGTGCGGTTGCGGTCGGTGTTGTCCTGCTCGACCTCGGGGAGCTTCGCCACGCCCAGCTTGAGCATGGCCTGCTCGGCGTTCGTGGGTGACGTCTTGCCGGCGGCGATGTCTTCGATGACCTGCGTGAGCCCCTTGCCGAGGAACGCCGAGATGATCGCCGGCGGCGCTTCGTTGGCGCCGAGGCGGTGTTCGTTGCCCGTGACGGCAATACCGGCGCGCAGCAGCCCGGCGTGCTTGTGCACGCCCTTGAGCACGGCGGCGAGGAAGAGCAGGAAGCGGATGTTCTGGTGCGGTGTTTTCCCGGGCTTGAGCAGGTTCGTGCCGTCGAGCGCATTGTCGGCGACAATGGCCATCGACCAGTTGCAGTGCTTGCCCGAACCGTTGATGCCGGCAAAGGGCTTCTCGTGCACGAGCGCCTGCAGCCCGTGCCGCAGCGCCACCTTGCGGAGGATGGCCATGACGAGATGGTTGTGATCCACCGCCACTTCGGAATCCTCGAAGTAGGGGGCCATTTCGAACTGGCTCGGCGCCACTTCATTGTGCCGGGTGGTGATCGGGACGCCGAGTTTGTAGAGCTCCTGCTCGACTTCCGCGATGCAGGCCTGCACGCGTTCGGGGATCCCGCCGAAGTAGTGATCCTCGAGCTGCTGCCCGCGCGGCGGCGCCGCACCCACGAGCGTGCGGCCGGCCATGACAAGGTCGGGGCGGAGCGCGAAGTGGCCGCGGTCGATGATGAAGAACTCCTGTTCCACACCGAGCGTGGTGATGACGCGCAGCACGCCGCTGTCGCCGATCAGCTCGAGCAGCTCCGTGGCGCGCGCCGAGAGCACGTCGCAGCTGCGGAGCAGCGGGGTCATCTCGTCGAGCGCCTCGCCATTGTAGCCGATGAAGACCGACGGGATGCAGAGGTACTTCACGCCGCCCGTCTCGCTGATGAAGACGGGGGAGGCCGGGTTCCATGCGGTGTAGCCGCGCGCTTCCCAGGTGGCGCGCAGGCCACCCGAGGGGAAGGACGATGCATCGGGCTCCGACTGGATGAGCTGCTCGCCCGTGAACGTCTCGAGCGGGAGGCCGTTCTCGTCGAAGTTGAGGAAGGCGTCGTGTTTTTCGGCGGTGAGGCCGGTCTGCGGCTGGAACCAGTGCGTGAAGTGGGTCACGCCGCGGGA
>Ga0315902_10010294_pt1 | contig 12378 bp, 11 predicted proteins | sample LakEriMetagenome_9_FD_203523 | JGI IMG/M metagenome (GOLD analysis project Ga0315902, IMG submission 203523) | Freshwater fungal communities from buoy surface, Lake Erie, Ohio, United States - Buoy 12 MA117 | ecosystem: Environmental > Aquatic > Freshwater > Lake > Lake biofilm | place: USA... | reverse complement strand
TAACAGCCTTCGAGCAGGTCGTGGCTGAGGATCTGGTTGTCGGGAAACCGGTTCTCGGTCGTCGCGATGAAGGCGTCGATGTCATAGATCCCCTTGCCGATGAACGACCCTTCCGCGAACAGGTCCTGATAGACGTCGGAGATCGCGCGCGTGTAGGGATCGATGCCCGCCTCTCCCGCATGCAGTCTCGCAAAGATCGACTGACCAAACTGTTCCAGGCAGGTCGCCACGCCGGGCTGCAGGATGCCGTAGCCTTCCACAACGCAGCCCTGTGCTTCATCGACGCGGGCCCGATTCAGCACATGCGCCATCGTGCCGACGAGCTGATGTGCCGCATCGCGCGGCAGCAGCGTGTCGGTATCGAGTGTGATGACGTATTTCATCCGCGACAGAGATCCCGGATTTCGGCCAACGATCAACTGGAATGCCGACTGGTTTCCGCTGCGCAGGAAGGCGTTCAGATCCGAGAGCTTGCCTCGCTTGCGCTCGCGCCCCATCCACACCCGCTGCTTTTCATTCCAGATTCGCGGTCGATGCAGCAGATAGAAACGGTCTTCCTCCCCGACCGCATATTTGCTGTTGAGCGTCTCGACTCCGGCTTCCGCCAGTTTCAACAACCGCATGTCATCGGGTCGCTCGGCGGTCTCCGCATCACAGAAGTCCGTCAACAATGCGAATCGCAACTGCTCGTCACGATTGGCCATGTATCGGACTTCCAGATCCTCCAGCAATCGGTTGATTCCGTCGGCTCCCGTCAGCATCGTCGGGACCACGACCAACGTCGCACACTCGCCGGGAATACCTGTCGAGAAGTCCAGCCGGGGCAAACGCCGCGGAGCGACCAGCAAAGTTGACAGCCAGTTGATGAGCGACACACTGAGCTGCGTCGCGCAGAGAAACAGCAGACCTGTGGCGGCCCAACCCTCCAGCCCGCTCATGCCGGTGACTGCCATCACACCCATTGTGACCAGAAGCGAGAGCAGCAAGATCGAGCCGACATACAACGGGAAAGCTCTGCCGCGACATTGCCGGGCGATCCATCGAGTGACCGGCTGGTGACGAAGCGTGACCCGTTCAAACTCGGCTTGTCCCTGGTCGATCAGGAAGTAGCCGACATGGGCGGTGCGCTGCGGACTGCCCTCCTGGGAGGCCGCCGCCCTCGCCAGATGGATGGCACGGCGGGCCACTTCCGGTTCGCTGAGCGGACTGCTCTTGGCCGTCTCCTCGACGATCTGCCGATAGCGATCGCGGGAACCGAAATCCATCCGCGGATAGACCCCCGAAGGGTCCTCGCGCAGCGTCTGCTCGACGACACTGAGTGACTCTACAAACTCACGCCAGTCAATCGCACCCAACTCGCGGAGCGAGTGGATGCTGTTGCTGATGGAAACCTGGTTGACCGCCTGATTGCGGGCATCCGCTTTGACCAATTGGTCGATCGACTGTCCCTGCTCGGAGAGGCGATGCTCAATCCAGGTCAGCGGGACAGAAAACATGGTGCTGTGCCCCTCCAGGCGGCGTGTGACTTCCGCCACAAACGCAGGGGAGAGGGGTGGATTCAGCTTGGCGAGTTCGGCCACCATCAGAATCAGCCGGTACGGCGTCCGTTCGGCGCACTCATTCAGCTGGTCCGACCATTCGTGTGCGACTGTCCGCCCGATGGACGCCGTCATGATCCGGGCTGCGACTCGTCGCAGGTTCTCAATCAGGGCCTGCCGAATCATGATCGGGATGGCCCAGAGTTCACCCAGCGTGAGCGGCCGGCGTCTCTGGTAGGCCGCCACGAAATCATGCAACTGCGACACGTCAATCCGGCCGTCGACGTGGGAAATCAGCTCCAAAGCCAAGTCATAGACCAGCGGATATCCCGCCGATGGCCCGTTCAGCAGCCTGGGCAAGCCGCGGCTATAGCGTTCCGGCAAATGCCGACGGGTCATCCGGATCTGTTCTTCAATCAGATAAAAGTTATCGAGCAACCATTCGGCTGCGGGAGTGATGCGATCTTTGCGTTCGACCGCCTGAGACACCAGCTGATGCGCTTCGAGCAAGACGCGCTCATTGTCTTCAAGTCGAGCCAGTAACCGATCGGGACCGGGCCGTGGGCTGATCTGATGCCAATTGGCGAGACTCTCCGCGTGCTGCTCCAGTTGGGAGCCGCTGAACAGCTCGGAATGCAGGGGCAGATCGTCTCCGAAATCCCGAAACAAACCATCCATTCCGATTCGTGCCTGGAATCGGTCGAGTCGCTCACGAATCCCGAAGCGAAAAACCTTCAATGGGTCACTCCGTAAAACACAATTCCACTGCCCCGATGGTTGAACACCATGGGGCACTTCTCGCGCCGCACCTGCCCGAGGCGGGTTGGGAAGTCTCTCCACGCGATCTCGTGCATTTGATATCCCGCCGGAATGAGTTCACAGTTGCCGAGTCGGGCGGGTGCGCGAACGCGCTCTGGCCGGGCTGGAGGGTCGCGCGGTCCCGTTTCCCAGCCAGACCGCCAACCAGCGTCGTCGCATCGGAAGACGTCTTGCGTGCGGCCACGCGGATTCGCAACCCGGCCTGGAGGTCGGCCACCTCGCGGACTTCGCCGTCACGGGTGAACTCGACCGACCACATCGCACCCCCGTTGTGCGGTCTCGGGCGTGTCTCGTCGATCATCGGGCACTGATTGCTTGGGAATCTGACGACCTTCCCATCTGGGTCATGACTGGCGAACGCCGACGGTCTGACGCCGTTTGCACGCCGCACGCGATTGTCTTGACATCGCCAGGTGGAGTGACATGCAGGGTGAGGCGTCGGTGAGGCGGGGACCAGCGGAACGAATCGTCTCATTGCGACAGACTGCGGAGCCGCTCGCGTGAGCTGTTGTCACTGCGCGGATGCAGCGGTCCCACTGCGGAAAGAATTTGTTCGAGCGCATCCCGCAACTGGCAGGACTTTTTCATCCGGGCGACGATATTGGGGCTCGCCAGCTTCGCGGCAGCTTCCTGTGGATCGGACGCCAGAATGATGACGGGGATGTGAGACAGATCGGCGCTGTCCCGCATCTTGTCGAGAATGCCATCGCAACCTCCCCACAGAAGGTCGCGTTCGATGATCAGAACATCGGGAATGAAGCGATACAAGATCGCACTGCATTCCAGCCCTGTGGTGGCAAATTCCGCATCGTGTCCACAGTCCCACATGTAAGACTGAAATGATTCCAGGAAATTCCGATCCGCATCGGCAATCAGGATTCGCATGCTGGGACTCCAGAGAGGGGTGGTCAAAACAGTACCTGGGGACGTCTCTCGGTACCGCAGACGTGTCATGGGGAGAGACGGATCGGGCGTTCCCTCCCCCGGTGCGATGGCCAGGGGCATTCGGGATCCTGCTCCTGGAAAAGAAACCGAGGAACTGCTCCGCGAGTGCCCACCTTCCGCAGCCGCGGATGGGCGAACACGCATCCGGCAGTACCCGCCCGGCTCGACCTTGGCGTTGAGATCGAACCGCGGCATCTCACAAGGATCGGATGACAGCAGGAGGGGCCTGGAAGTCCCCAGCGGTTGCCACCCGGATCATCAATCGGACCGACCCTCAGCGGCGGCTGAGACTGCTCTTGGGCTGGCTGCGGCTCCAGTTCCGCAGCCACATTCAGGTCCTGTGCGCCCCTCCTGGTCTGCGCATGGAGCACGCCGGAAATCACCGCCTGAGACGCACTGGCCAAGTCCTCAAGGAGGGCTGCCATCAGCCCTTCGCAGGTCACTTCCTCCGGCGAACAACGATTGGCTGATGAAGGCATTGGCCGGCTCACGTACGGTGCCACGCTCTGGGGCCTGACGAGACACTGCACTTAGATCCGATGGGTCAGCACCAGAATGAGGAGGATCAGCAGGATGAGTCCGATCCCGCCGCTGGGGACGTATCCCCATTCACGACTGTGGTTCCATCTTGGAACAGCCCCCAGCAGAGCCAGGACCAGCAACACGATCAGAACGGTGGACAACATGCACAGCCTTCCAAGCCAGAGGAACGTTTCCAATACGCGGATTCGCGACTACTTGATGTGGATCAACTCGCCGGCATCGACCAGGGCCTTGTCGGCATCGACCTTCAGATGCACGTGGACACTGCGGCTGCCCGCGTTGTGCCTCGTCGTGAGTTCAATCACACCTCGCTCGAAGCCGATCACAACCATCACGACCGCGAGCAGCAACACAATCAGCATCAGGTTTCTCATGCGGGTTTCTCCACACGGATGATCCGTTGACTCAGCAGGTTGGATTGTGCAGCCGCATCCGGCGACGACGCGCCAGGGCGAATGTGGCCCCCGTGGGCGGGGGGACGTTGCCGACGGGGGGTGATTCCCTGACACCGTGCCGTGGCGCTCCTTCCAGTCGTCCAGACGCTCAAGTTGGGCAGCGGCCATGAGGCCAAAACGCCGCGTCACCCGAGATCCGTTCACCGCCCGACCCGTTCCACTCGTCTGTCGCTGGAGACTGTTGTCTTCACCAACAACGACCGATTCGTGGATATGGCACCTCACCACCAACAGCACGGGCCCTTCCGGTCCACCAGAAGGACTCGCCTGATGTCACACTTCAGAGTTCGCCATGAGGTTCGGCCAAGGACATTCCAAAGCACAAAAGACGACCACCAACGCCCTGTGATTGGGCCTCATGGCGTCGCACTGCGATTGTCGTCCGAACTCTGTGGCCCTCACCCTTCGATTGGCTGAGTGCTTCAGCAATACGTGCAGTATCACTCCCGCCGGCTGAGAAGTGATCGGGGAAAAGACGAAATCATCCAGATTTTGTGAATTGAGGTCTGCCCCAAGACGTCCAGGTTCAACCCGCACCACTCATGACGCCCCTCGTCCTCTGGCCGGTTTCCGGCGCGTGGCCCCAGGTTCGAGGTCAGGAGGGTGCGTGTGATGACGGGCGGCGGTGACCGGACCCTTGGGTTTGTCAGTCCCGTGGCCGTGGGGGACATCGGGAGGCGCGAATTGAAATCGATATGGGGCGAGCATCCGCGATTCGAGTTGCCCGGGGCGCACAGCATCCGGTTCCCGAGTTGCGGCCCGGACGGGCGACAAGGGAGTCGCCGGGGGTGCCGCACAGGCGAACCAGCCCCGCGAGCAGGCCCGCAGGCCCCTGCGCCGCCCCCCGTTCCCGCCCCGACTGGAAGCCCCGCTCCGAACGGCCGAGCCTGCGGATCGATCGTCGGTGGCGTTTCCTGGGTGAGTCGTAATGGAGCGTTCCGTATTTTGCGTGACTCGTCTCGCCATTCACACCCTGGGTTCTCTTACGGTTGGTATTCCGCACCCCGGTTCCTACAGTTGGGTTGTGCGGTTCGGTGCTGTTGCCAGAGTCCAGTTGCATGTCCCCTCCTCCGTCACGTCCCCACTCTCGATCGGGTTCCCCCGCGCCGGGGCGCGTCGTGCGGGTGCTGTCGGTTCATCAGCCGTGGGCCGATGGGCTCTGCCTGGGGTGGAAGCCGGTCGAGAACCGCACGTGGGAGACTCCCTATCGGGGCCGCATCTATATCCACGCCACCCGCCTCGAATCGCGCCCCCGCCCCGAGCAGCTCGCCCCCCGGCCTCCCGAGGTGATCTCCGAGATTCTCGGGCATTGGAGCCGCCCCGGACCGCGCCAAACCGGGGCCATCCTGGGGAGTGTGGAACTGGTCGACATCGTGCCCCTGGGCTGGGTGCGCGAAATCGACCGGCAGATTCAGGCAGGCACCCCCACCCACCTGTTTCTCCCCCCCCTGGCCCAGCGCTGGGTGCATGCCGGGGCCACTTTCGAACGGCTCGCGCGCGTCGAACAACAAATCCGGCCGCTGAGTGAACGGGGTCCGGGCCACGTCTTCTCTTTGTATTTGGGGCCCGAGTGCTGGCTGGTTGACCAGCCCCGTCTGCTGCCCCGCCCGATCTTCACCAAGGGGAAGCTCAACCTCTGGCGGTTCGAACTTCCCCCCCACGCCGAGTGACAGGTTGACATCGCGCGGCTTTCGACCACACAAGGCACAACGGGACAAGGCACAACGGGGCTCGTGCGCGTTCCGGCCGCTGACGACGCAACACAGGATGAGATCGCCGTGGCGGCCCCCCCCGCGCCAGTCTTCGGCAGGCCAGGAACCAGTCGGGTAGAAATCCGAAGAGGGTGGCGCTACAGCGCGAACAACCCTTCCAGCGGTTGCCCATCCGACAGCCGCCAAGGCCGGCCCGTGGGATCGTGGAACTCGCGCTGCGGATCGATGCCAAACCGCCACAAGACGGTGGCCGCGAGATCGGCGGGTGAGACTGGATCGCGGTCGGGATAGGCTCCCAGCTTGTCGCTCGCCCCGTGCACCGCTCCCCCCTGAACTCTCCCTCCAGCCAAGGCCACGGTGTAGCAGTCGGGCCAGTGGTCGCGTCCGGCACTCGCGTTGATCTTGGGCGTTCGTCCGAACTCTCCCATCTGCACCACGAGGGTCGAGTCGAGCAGACCCCGCTGCTCGAGGTCTTCAATCAGGGCCGAGACCCCCTGGTCGGCGGGAGGAATCAACTGGCGGTGTCGGGGGAAGATGGTCTGGTGACTGTCCCAATTGGCATCCTGCCCGTTGTGCATGCCGTCGAAGACCGTCACAAACCGCACTCCCGCCTCGACCAGCCGCCGGGCCAGCAGCAGGCTTTGGCCGATCAGGTGCCGGCCGTAGCGCTCGCGCACCGCGGGGCTTTCCCCGGCCATCTGAAACCCGCGGCGAATCTCGGCCGACGAAATCAACTGCAGCGCCCGGTCCTGGCAGATCTCCATCCGGGGGCCGAGCGGGGCGCGGGCATCGAGCGTTTTGAGCAGCGCGTCGCGCGCCTGCAGTTGACCGTCGCTGCGGCCTCCCGGCAGCTCGAGAGCCGGGACCCGGAAGTTGTCGTTGTTCGGATCGCCAAACACCTGGAACCGGTCGTGGGCCCCCCCCAGAATTCCCGGGGTCTGGCCGGGCAACTGCACCACGTTGTAAATCGTGTACGGCAGGGCCACATAAGGCAGAATGCCCGCCCGGTCTCCGAGTCCATAACCGACCGCTGAACCCAGCGTGGGAAAGCTGCGTGAGTCGTCGGCCAGCAGCTCGAGATCGCCGCCGATCGGCGTGCGCCCCGTGAGGGCTTCGGCCGCCGCCGCATTGTGGTTCCGCATCGGGTGATGCACGCTGCGAATGAGCGCCATCCGGTCGAGCACCTGGGCAGTCCGGGGGAGCAGTTCCCCAATCGACACCCCGGGGACAGCCGTTGGAATGGACTGCCATTCCCCCCGCACCTCGGCCGGGGCCAACGGCTTGGGGTCGTACGTTTCAAACTGGCTGGGCCCCCCGTAATGAAACACGAGGATGCAAGCCTGGATCGGCCGATGCGGCGAACGGCCCGCTTCCGCGGGCTGAGCGGCGGCGCGGTTGGGCTGGGCCTGGCTGGCGTCGGCCAGTGCCGTCAGCCAGGGAAACGCTGCGAGCGCGCTCTGGACAGGCTCCAGACCCGCCATCCCTCCCGCCGTCCCAAGACTCTTCAGAAAACTGCGCCGGACTGAACGTTGAGCCGCCCTGGCCGAAATTTCGGGCGACAGGCCGAGTTCGCAAATGGCAGCGTGCGACGTCGGGGTGGAGGAATGCAGCAGCATGGCGACCGGGCCGGCGTGGTTGGGGACGGGGGACGACACCCCCCAACCGGCAGTCTACGCCCGCCCGGCAAGTGCCGTCCATGCTTTCGCGGCCCAAGCATCGCAAAATTCGCGGTGGTGCACTGCGTCTCGTCCATTCCCACCGGGTGGTTCCGGTCCGGGTGCTTCCGGTCCGGGAGATTCCGGTCCGGGAGATTCCCCCTGCCGCCTGACTGGCCCTCTTGACCGGCAACATCGGAACATCCGCCACCGGCTGCGGGGGTGCCGTTCGGCACGCACTGCCCGACACGAACGCGGCGGATGAAGGTCGGCGAGTTCCCCCAACCCGACTACAATTTGGGAATCACCGGGTTTCCGTCGCCGGGGGATGCTTCTTCCCCGGGAAATCTGGTTTCGTCGATCTGTCATGGACAATCCCTCCCCCGACATTGGCTCGTTCGAAACCTCGCTGTCGCGGACTCGCTGGCCGCGATGGATTACCTGGCTGCTGTCGATCACGGCGGCCAGTCTGTTGGCCGCCGTGGCCTGGAAGGGGAGCCGCACGTACGACCCTCCCGCCACTCCCGAGCGGGCCTTCATCCGCCAGGCGCCGGTGTTTCAGTTGCACGACTCGTCGATGAAGCTGATGCGGCTGCAGCGGTATGTGGGGCGCTCGAAGTTTCTCGTGGCGTTTGTCGACGCCTCGCAGGGGGCCGATCAGTCGGTAGTCACGCAGGGACTGCGCGAGCGGTGGGCCGAGTTTGAACGGGCGGGCGGGGTGGTGATGGCGGTGACCGCCACGCGCCCGGTCGAGAATCGGGCGGCGATCGAGCGCCTGGGTGGGCTGCCTTTTCCGCTGCTGTCGGATTTGAATCAGATGGAGGTGCATCGGCAGTACGACGCCTGCGACGCGAAGCAGGGAACTTCTCGCGAGGCGGTCATCATCGTCGACCGGGCCGGGTTGATCCGCTTTGTGCATTACGCCCCCGACTCACTGGGAACCGCCGAGCAATGGGCCCGCGAACTGGCCCAGGTGCGCTGACGGTCCCTGGGCACCGCCACCCTTCGACGCGACTTTGCGTTTCCCTCCCGGGCCCCCCCCGCGAAGAAATGAAGATGCTGACCATGACAACTTCTCTCACAGACAACACCCAGCCGGCTGATCCTCGCCAATCCTCGGCCCGTGGCCGCTGGCTGGTCGCGGGACTGCTGTTGTTCGGGCTGACCGCCACCTCGACAATCTCGCTGTACTGGAAGCTGCGGCTTGGTCCGTATTCGCCGTACCGCCAGGCGCTGAAGACGGCGTTTCCCGAAGGGGGCCCCGTGGTGGAAGGGGGCAATCTCCCGGGGCTGCCGCATGCGCTGCGTGTCCAGTTGACCGTGGGGTTCTCGCCCGAGGCGGGGGATGATCGCGTGGAGACCATCGCCAACCAGGTGCGCGACCTGGTGGCCGGGCTCGACCGAGGGGGCGAGTATGAGACACTGCTGCTGGACCTGCGGCATCCCAAACCCCCCGGCAAGCCCGAGCGGCTCGAGGTGCGGCGGACGCTGAAGTCGCCCCCCGCGGTTCCCGGAGAATGACGGGCAATTGGCCCTGTCGGTCACCTCGGGAAGGCTGGTCGCCAGGCTGTTTCGAGACGGCAGCGCGAGCCGCCCCTGGGAGCTGGCCGGACGGTTTGGGTGCTGGGTTTCCCACCCTCGGGCGAAGGGTTGGTGAACTGCTCCACCGTTCCGGCAATCTGCGGCGACTTTTCGTGATTTGGCGGATGTGTTATCACCGACCAGCAGCGTGGCCGGTGGTTTGCGGCCGCGTCTGGAATTTACCCGCTGGAGTGTGCCTGGATGTCGTTCCCCGAAGAGTCTGCGTCCCAACCGGGGATTTCCTTCCATTGGACCGCCGAAGAGCGGCAGTATCTGCTGCCTTTGCTGCGGCATCTCGATTCCGGGTTGGCCCGACGTCTGGCTGAGATTCCGCCCCATCAGGAGATCACCCTGACGAAGCGGGAGTTTCTCGACTTCTGTGCGTTTCTGTCGGCCGAGGTGGTGCTGCAGTCGGATCCCACGACATCGCAGGCACTGTTGGCGTTGCTGGACCGGGTGCAGGGGGTGGTCGACGGCGAGACGCCCGATCCCAGCCGCACGCTGCGCGGCACTCCCTCGCGGGACGGGCTGCGGGAGGCCGAAGGGATCGACGAGCTCTTCCTCGAACTTGTGAAGATGGTGTCGGAGGACCCCGAACTGGGCCGACAGAAGTTTGGAGACCTGGTGATCCCGGAAAACGACCTGCCTGTGGTGGAGCAGATTCCGGGATTGTTGCCGGCGTTGCGGGCCAAGCTGCGGAAGAAGAACCGGATCTTCACCCTGGGCGAGGTGGTCAACCTGATCGTGGCGATTCAGTCGGCACGGGAGCTACCCGAATTCGCCAAGTCCGAGCGGCTGGACGCGATGTCTGAGTTTCTGGACTTCCAGATCCAGCCCCTGCTGATGGACCTGATGAGCGAACTCGAGCGGGAGGCGCGGCGGGAGGCGCGGGCCCGGCTGCCGAAGCCCCGCCCCACCAAGCAGCTGTACCAGTTCAAGATCACGCTCTTGGACACCGACCCGGTGGTCTGGCGGCGGATTCTGGTGAAGGATGGAACGCTCGATGATCTGCACCGTCACATCCAGCGGGCGATGGGCTGGGACGAGTTGCACCCGCACGAGTTCGTGATCCGGAAAAAGCACTATGCCAATCCCGACATCCTGGAAGAGCAGTTCGACGAAGACAAGTGCGAAGATTCGACGCGCACGCTGATGAGTGCGGTGCTGCCCGCGACGAACCGCAAGTTCAGCTTCCAGTACGAGTACGACTTTGGCGACTGCTGGCTGCACGAGATCGAGTTTGAAGGGCGGCGACCGATCGATCCGGATGTGAAGTACCCCAAGTGCATCGATGGCGAGCGCGCGTGTCCTCCGGAGGATTGCGGAGGTCCCCGCGGCTATCAGGCCTTGCTGGACGATTATGAGGAAGTCACCGCGGACCTGGCCGGGGTCGGACTCGAAGAGCTGGGAGGCGACTTCGATCCCTTCTTGTTCAGCCCCCCCGCCGCCACGAAGGCGATGCAGAAACGACACCGGCGCTCGTCGTGAGGGCTGGCAATCGGCAGCCGACACCACGCCCTCCCGTGGTGACAGACCTCCAGATCTGTCGCCGACACATCAGGTCGACCCGCCGGCCTCAAGGCCGAGACCGCCAAGCGCGGGCAATGCTGGATTCAGCGAATCGCTCTCGGCCGGCGAGTCTTCGGCAAGACATCGGGCGATCGACCTCCTGCGGCGATAGGAAGCTTTGAGCCGGGCGAGCGACCTCTCCGAGATCTCCAATCGGACCCGGCTGCGCCGCCAGTGCATGCCGATGATCGAAACCCGCCTGGCTCAGGCAGTTTGGCGTGAAATCGCCGAGTTCCAATGCGGTGAACCAGCGCGGCCGCCACTTATGACGGTGGAACCGGAATGAATTTGCCGGGCGAGTCGAGCCCAACGGAAAGGGCTGCCAAGACAAGAGTGGCCCGCTGTTTTTCCCGGAATCGAGTGTGCCCATAATTGGATTGACTGACCACATCACCGGTCATTCCATTACGGTTCCGCACAGGTTTTTACAAGACGATGTTTGGAAACACCTTGCGGTGGATTGCCGCGGCAGCGAAACCAAGGGTGGCGCCTCTCTGCCCTCACCCCCCGCGCTATTTGACATGCGAATTCCTGCTGGTCCGATCATTTTCGCTTTTGAAGAAGACTCCCGATAGAGTTCGAATCAAAGCTTCACACATCAGGTTGGTCTTGCTCAGGAGCAGGAGTTATGTGTCGAGGTTCATGGATGGCTGTTTTTTCGCTGTTCGCATTGACTGTTGGATCCGACAGTTTGGGATCTGGTGCAGCACAGGCAGGCGTCGTGGAAGTGGATTCGATCAACGCGGCGGACTCCGTTCAGTTCCAACTGGACGGCATCTGATGTGGGCTGGTACTACACGCCGTCGGTTTCCTATGACCTCTGCTGCGTCCAGACCCGATTTGGATTTGGAGCAGGATTGGGTGCGGTGACCTCTCAGCTGTATGACGAAGCCCCATCGACCGGGGGGACACACTGCTTCGTCAGGCTGTCTTCGTTCCGCTGGAAGATGACTTTGCGGGATCCACCTTTGCTCCAATCAGTCTCGTTGCAGGCACCCCCTATTTTGTTGGTTTTCGGGATGTGACCGGTCTGGGAGTGAATTACACCAATGACCTCGGCGCTACCAGCCTGGGGCAGTTGTATTTTGGAAACAATGCCGACGGCATGTACGACCAATCGGCCACCGGGATAAGCGCTCAGCCAATTTTGAAGTTTCTGGGGCCCCAGGGAACAATCCCCGAACCAGGCACACTGGGACTCGGAGTTCTTGGAGGGGCACTTGGGGGATTGCTCCGCTGGAATCGCCGTCGATCGGCAATCTGATTCGGCCTTGAGTGGCGGCTCCAGGCCATGGTGACGAGGGCGCGGCTCCTACCCCGATCCCGTGGCCGAGACGGCCCCCTTCCACACTTCATTCTGTTGTCTGGCAGTCTGTCGAGAATCTTCTGCCGGTGGCGTCGGAAAGTCGAGATCGACTTCGCGGCGTTTGGCGCGGATTGGTCACGGCGGAAGAACGATGTCAGGCGGACCCGCGCGCATGCTGGACGAGTTTGCGGAACTCGGCCCGGACTCTCTTGTGAAGCCGGGCGGCAAACTCACTTCCCAACTGGTGGATGGCGA
>Ga0315902_10010290_pt1 | contig 12385 bp, 10 predicted proteins | sample LakEriMetagenome_9_FD_203523 | JGI IMG/M metagenome (GOLD analysis project Ga0315902, IMG submission 203523) | Freshwater fungal communities from buoy surface, Lake Erie, Ohio, United States - Buoy 12 MA117 | ecosystem: Environmental > Aquatic > Freshwater > Lake > Lake biofilm | place: USA... | reverse complement strand
GAAATTCAAGAACTTGGTTAGCTCTTACATTGGAGCCAGAGACTCCAAAACCAGTTACACTTATTGTCGCAATGACGGAAATAATTGCGATAGCTATCAAGTCTAAGAAACCAAGCAGCATTTGCACAATGGCAATCAGGGCAACTTTCCTTTTTTCTACAGCATGAAGTAAATTCCAAACTCTCAGGAGGAGTCTTTTCCCGTTTTCTTCTTGAAACGACTTCACATACGAGAGTCTATCTAAATTTTCGCTACACTTGTGAGATGCCAGCTGAACCAAAAGTTCTTGTTACAGGTAGTGCAGGATTTATAGGATCTTGCCTAATGAGAGACCTCATAAGTTCAGGAATAACTACTCGAGGCATCGATAATTACTCCGACTACTACAACCCAAGTATGAAATTGATGAGAGAGGCAGAGTTTGGACTTGAAGGCAAAACTTTTAATGTAGATATAGCCGATAAGGAAGAATTAGCTGATTTTATGCGCTCTTACCGTCCAGACTTTGTTGTTAACCTTGCAGCACAAGGGGGTGTCCGTGCTAGTAGAGTTCACCCGATTCCTTACTTATTAGGTAATCAAGTCGGATTTCTAAATTTATTGGAGCTTTCCCGTGAACTAAAGGTACAGAAATTTATCTTTGCAAGCAGTAGCAGTGTATACGGAGACTCCACGCATCCACCATTTACTGAAAATCAACAGTTATGTGCGCCAAAAAGCCTGTACGCTCTATCGAAGCTATCGAATGAGATTATTGCAAAATACTTCGAAGCCCATGAAATGAGCATTATTGGTTTGAGACTCTTCACAGTTTATGGCCCATGGTCGAGACCAGACATGGCGATGTTTCAGATGTTAGCGAGCTCAAGACTGAATAAACATTTTAATTTAACGGCAGCGCTTACCGTTAAACGCGACTTTACCTACGTTGGCGATGTATCAAAAGTAATAAGAGAAATGTTGTTCAAGGAATTAGATGGTGAAAGATTTGAAATCTTTAATGTATGCGGCGGCAGACCATACTCTCTTCAAGAATTGTTTGGAATTTTAAAGAACTCTTATCAAGAAATAAAGTATATTCAATTGGATCAAGATGAGCTAGATGTCAAGCTGACCCACGGATCTACTGAAAAGCTGGCTAAATTTGGTCTTAGCGTTCCTATAACAACATTAGAGTCTGGGGTTTTGCAAACACTTGATTGGTTCAAATCTATACCTACCAATGACGTATCAGATTGGTATAAATACTCCTCCATTTATTGAGGTGGTTTCAATAAGTGAATCAGCAGTTACGTTTTAAGTCTTATTCCAAGCCAAAGGAGTGACGTGTGGAGATAGGAATCTTTACAAGAAAGATTGATGGCGTTATGGGTGGAATGGAAAAACAGATTCTACTTATTGCGACTCGCCTCATTGAAAGTGGAAATAATGTGACTATTGTGAGTCTAGATGCAAAAACTCCAGAAACCTTCTTTAAAAGTAATCCAAATGTTAAATTTAGAATCGTCCCAGCAGTCAATAGCGATGTGAAAGCATCAATTTGGGAAAGGATTTATCGTCAGGTAAGAATTTTCAGAGTCATGAAGGACTCTAAGTTTGACGTCGTTATGAGTTTTTCTACAGGTTCCTTATGGTACTCAGCTATTCCGGCAAAGTTAAGTCGAACAAGAATAGTTCTATGTGAGAGAACTGGGCCGTCGGTCTACACGATAACTAGAGCTAAAAAATATAGGTGGCTAATTTTTCTAGGTATGAGTATTTGCGACTCGATAGTGGTTCAAATTCCATCCTATGTCAATTCTTATCCTAGATTTTTACGCAAGAGGATGACAGTGATTCCAAACGAAGTCCCCTCTTTTACAGAAATATATAGAACTAATCGAGAATCAGAGATATTAACTTTTGGATTCCTGGGAAGGTTTTGTCATCAAAAACAGTCAAGGAACTTAACTGAGGCATTTATTCGGTTCAATCTCAATTTTCCAAACTCCCAATTGATTCTGATAGGTGGTGGAGAACAAGAAGAAGAGATGATTGAATTGATAAATTCAAGAAACGCTCAAGATTATATAAAAATAATTCAGTCAACTCCTCACATTACAGATATTCTGAGGAAAATAGATGTTCTAGTTCACCCTGCACTATGGGAAGGATTTCCCAACGGGGTTGCAGAAGCTATGTCGCTAGGTGTACCTGTTGCAGGATTTAGTGATTGTGAAGGAGTTCGAGATCTGGTGGTTTCAGGAAGGAACGGCTGGATAATTGATCGGCAGGACGAAGTGGGCTCAATAGTTAATCTTCTGTCACGAGTTGAACTAGAGAGAGGCCGAATTAAGTCGATGAGTGAAGAAGCTGTGAAGAGTATGGGAAAATATTCTAAAGAATTTTCAATGCAAAATTGGCAATCACTCCTTTCGAAGCTTTAATATTGCACGTTTAAGCCATCTCAAGTACCACTTTAGGCGAGAGGTGCGAAGACCTTTTGACGTTCTCCACAGGCCTGAATAAGAGAAATCTTTGCTTAACACTCGTTGCAAATCTCCAGAAGCATATTCTAAGTACCGCTCCCAAGCAAGCTTTGAATCATTAGAAGCTTTATCAAAATTTAAAAGAACTTTTAGAGCAAGCTCTGTGGCATTTGAAATGTTTCGAGAGGCAATGAATTGTTTTCCTAGGTCTTCAGTGAATATCTCCTTCGCAACTCCCACTTCGAAAGTAACGACAGGCGTACCAAGTGCCGCTGCTTCTAAAATTGGTAAGCAAGTTCCCTCTGATTTAGACGTGACCAAGAGACATGAAGATTGAGCTAAATGCTCCAAAACAAGTTCATTTTTGATTGAACCATACGCACTATCAATTACTAATAGTGAGGCGTTTTCCAATTCTGCTTTTACTTTCGTAAAAATTCCTGCCGCAAAACTTTCCAAGCCTTTGTGGTCAACCATGCCTTGTCTTTTTCCCCACAGGCTATTCCCTATCCAAATTAATTGATTTTTATTTCTTGGCAAACGCCTTGCTGCACATGCACTTAATAGATCTTTATCTGGCAGATCGTGAAGTAAATCAATCTGAGATCCAGGTAATAAGTTAGTATAAGATTGATGTAATTGCCTAGAAGTCGTTAAAATTACATCAGCTAACTTGCAACGATATATTTCTTCTCTTTCATACAGATCTAGTCCAAGATGATCAGGAATCAAAAGGAAAATTAAAAGATTTCGGTTAATTAGTAATCTTCGACACTTCGCATTCCAAAGTACTGCATCAAATGCTTCTCGCCAGGAAAAAATTATATAGTCAGGATTGTGTCTTGCTATGGTCTTTGCGAGACTTAGCGGAGTACGATAGGAGTTAGCCGCAATTAGTTTAGCCGTCCCAAAATTGCAGTGATGCTGAGCTGAACGCCATAGGGCAGAATTCTCGGTATCAACAACGTGAACTCCCTTGATTTGCTTACTATTTTCTCTCATTTTTTTCTTCGGTAATCGTGAACTAATCTATTTAACATGCTTATAATTCTCTTCGGATCTATGAATAACAATAAAAATACTTGCGGCAATGAAAGCAGCAAAGAGAGCGCTTTTCTTGAAAAATAACTGCCTCGGATTCTTACCATTGTTTTAAACGACAGTCGTTCCCGTTGAGTGAAGTAGTTTGCAAAGGCGTCCAAGAGATCCAATTCTCCCTTAGCATTTGCCTCAAAGGTTTTATCTTCACCTAGTGTGTGTAAACGAAGCAATGCAACTTTAGGGCTCCAATTAATGTGGAGTTTTGCTTCAATTGCTCTACATACAAAATCTATATCTTCCAACCTACGCATCTCTTCTGAAAATCCACCGAGTGATAGAAAACTTGACCTTCTTGCCGCCATTGCGCAGGAAGGTGAGAAAACTCTAGAAAACAAATTTTGCTTTTCGCCTAACAATAGGTATCTAATTAGCTCTTCTTGATATTCACCCATAAATGTAAATTCAGAATTCTCAAATTGTGCGCGATATCCGCCGGGATATTGCTTAGAAGTAGATACATAAGAGATATCGTTTCCCGATATTAGCGCCTCCAAATGTAATGACGCGCGATTAGGAAACGAAAAATCATCATCATCCATGAAAATTAAGAACTCAGATTTAGCGATATTTACACCAATATTCCTTGATTTACTTTGTCCCAAGTTACTTGAATTGCAAACGAGATTAACTCTTGAATCTTTTTGGACGTAATTCTGTAAAATTCTGACTGTTGAGTCTGCCGACTTATCGTCAACTACCACGATTCTTGAAGCTGGAATATCAAAGGCCAAAGCACTTTTTAGTGCCTCTTCAATTGTGTCTTCAGCATTGAAAGCAGTCATTATGACTGAGTAAGTTGAATTCGAGTACATAATAATCAAAGTTTAGCCTAATGCGAAGGATTCTGTATAAGACATCTTTAGAATACTAAGTATACGAAATTAAGAGAAGTTGTGAAGAGAAAGACTATACTTTCCACGTGGGCAAAATTCCGAGCGTTATTATAACTACCCCGTCCTCCGACCGAGCAAAGCCACTTATACAATCACTAGAAAAAAGTAAAATTTTTGAAATTGTTTTGATTTCGGCAACTATGGGATATCAACTTGGCATCCCAAGTACGCATGACACTGCAAGTCAACTAAAGAACTATGGAAGGGTATTAAGTCCTAATGAAAGAGCATGTGCAATCTCCCATAATAACGCACGAGAAATAGTTGCAAAGAGTAGGCATGGGGGAGTTATATTTGAAGACGACGCCCGAATACTGAACTTATCTCTTCTGGAGGAAGTAGTAGAGAAATTCTTAGGATTCAATCTGGGTGAAAATAAAATTTTAAGTCTTTTAAACTACAAAGTAGGAACTAATAAGAGGCTTAATACTTCAAATTTAGGAAATCTAATCTTCATTCCTTTATTGGCCGAAGCACCTCTTGCTGTAGCAACTGTCCAAACAAATATAGCTGCAGCAGATCTAGTAGGTACTTCAATGGACACGTCTAAGGTTGCAGATTGGCCAAAATGTAAAGCGAAATTCTATGTTTTACGATTTCCCGTTGTAAATCATGGTGATGCATCAACGATTTCCATCATTGGTAATACGGAAGAACGCGTCCAGGCTAAATCTTCGCTTTCAATTAAGCGTGGGAAACTAACACAAACATTTTTAAGAATTAGGAGGAAAATAGACTTATTGATAATCCACCTGTTCCAGATAGCGATCTAGTCTCATTAGATCAACTAAAAGGGTTTTAATTGAGGCAAATAACTTTCGAACTAGATGAAAGGCCTTAATCTAGTATAAGATTCTGCGATGGGAAATTCATATTTTGCTCATTTAAAGACAAAACTCATAAGAAGCATTTATCGTAATCTTCCAAAAAAGTATTTGGTCATGATTCTGCAATTTAGGAGTAAAAGCAAATTTAAGAACAATGTTGAGATAACTTTAAAAGATGACTTAATCTGTATAGAGGAGTTCAATCAAGATTCTTCAGACAAGGTTTTTTTTTATCACCCAATTAGGGTAGGTCTCTATTACGAGGGAATACAAAGTAGATTAGATGAACTTCTATCACAGTACTGCGTAGATCAGCTACCTAAAATTCCGGAAGGATGGATTGTTGATATTGGATCAAATATTGGCGAATTTACAATGGCGATTCATCGGAGATTTCCAGGTCGAAAATTTTTGCGGTTTGAGCCGTCCCAATCAGAGAACAGGGCTTCAATCGGAAATATGCAAGGTATCGATCAGATAATTGTCGACAGGCCATTGTTCTCTGAAGTTACGCGTCTAGAATTCTATGATGCAAACGAAACCGGGGATTCTTCTATTTTTCCGACTAACGAATCAAATAGATCCTCACTTCGAACTACAAGCACGCTTGATCTCGAATTAGACTTGTTAGGTAACCCGATGATCGCTTTGCTTAAGTTGGAAGCGGAAGGGGCAGAGCCTGAAATCCTTAAAGGCGGAAGAGATACACTATCGAGAACGCTCTTTGTAGTAGCTGATCTGGGGCCAGAGCGAGGACTTAAAGGTGAGAGAACCTTCGAAGCTTCAAGTGAGATACTTAAAAATCACGGCTTTAGGCTACACGGTAGGAATCCAGGGAGTAGAGAGTGTTTTCTTTTTGTAAATCAACAAATGGGCTTGAGCCGAAACCACACGGCGAACCAATAGAAACTAAATTAGTCAGCGAGAAACAGAACTATCGCATGGGAGAAAGTAAATTCTAAAAGATGATTTGACGAACAAAAGTATTTTAGACACTCCGTTAGCTGATACGTTCAAAAAGTTCTATACTGAAAATCTTGTAATTGTATTAATAACTACAATTGGAAGAATTCTAAAATACAAGAAAGAGGTAAACGAGGTATTACTTCTTCTATTGCAATTGAAAGAGATTCTTCAAGACTTCAATTCACAGATTATCTTTCGAACAGAGCATGTAAATTTTCAATCAAATAGTTATTGAGAAGAGCTTTCAAATTACTTAAATAGACCTTTAGAATTCAAAATTATGATGTATGCGAGAAAGTAGTTAAAAAAGAGTTACTTGAAACTTCTTTCAAGTCGTAAGTCATTGTCCACCATTAGCAATACGAGATCATGAAAAGACTTTTCAGCCCTCCAGCCAAGTTGCTTAAGCGCTCTTGAAGCATCTCCCACCAGCAAGTTCGCCTCTTGAGGTCGTTTCATTTGGGGATCAAATGTCACATATTTTTCTAGGTTTTTTTCTAAACCAGCAACCTCAAGTGCTGTTAGTAGAAAGTCTGATACGGAATGTGTTTCTCCTGTTGCGATGACATAATCATCCGATTTATCACTCTTCATCATTTTCCACATTGCTTCAACGTAATCTCCTGCATAACCCCAATCCCTGCGAGCATCTAAATTTCCCAAACTAAAAGTCTTTTGGTAGCCCAAAGCGATTCTGGCAATATTAGAAGTAATTTTACGAGTAACAAACTCATGACCTCGAAATTCTCCCTCGTGATTGAAGAGAATGCCGCAGGAAACTCTAATTCCATACATTTCTCGATAGCTTCTACAAGTGTTGTGGGCAAATGTTTTGGCGATGCCATAAGGTGAGATTGGATTAAATGGGGTTTCCTCGTTTTGAGGAGATTCACTAACTCGTCCAAACATTTCAGACGAAGACGCTTGATAGATTTTTATACTGTCGTGCATTCCGGAATTGCGTACGGCATCAAGAACTCTCAAAGCCCCTAAGCCAGTTACATTTGCCGTCAATTCAGGCTCATTAAAACTTAACCCAACGTGACTCAAAGCTCCTAAATTATAGATTTCGATAGGCTTATACTGCTTTAAAATCTCTGTTAGCGAAACCGAATCAGTTAAGTCAGAATGAATAATGGTAACTTTCGGAGAGTGGAATAGCTCCTTAACTGCGGCAATCCTGTTGGGTTTGCTCACCGTTCCCACAATCTCGTAGTCATGTTCCAAAAGTAGTTTCACCAGGTGACGCCCATCTTGACCTGATACTCCCGTTATTAGGGCACGCCTCACGGAAACTCCTTTATCGTCTCAGAAACTATATCTAAACCTTATAGATTCCACTCATTTAAATCTTAGAGTTGGCTCTCGGGTTTCGTGGGCTCCACAATGGCATCGTAATCTCGTAAATGAGTGGTCTTTTGATTCACTTGAAGACCGCGAGGATGCATAATATGGCCATGCCCTTAAATGTGAATCTTAGAAGAATGACTCAAGTTCTACTATGGATAGCCCCTGTCGTAACACTAACTGTTTCTCCTTTCCTAAATTACGACCCAATTTCTGTTCCAAAGATGACAGTCTTAGCTACAGTGTCGTTTGCTGTTTTGGGTATTTGTCTTGCCTCTAACATAAAAGAATTAGTCAATACTTCGAAGACTTTCTCTATTTTAACTTTACTTTTTCTACTCTCGATGTTAATTCCAATGGTTACTAGCGGTTCAAACATCGCTCAACAGTTCTGGGGAACTTTTGGTAGAAATACGGGGTTCTTGACTTACTTTTCTCTTGCAATTCTTACTTGGGCAGCCTCGAATGCCTCCACAGATCTCTTTGGAGGAAAGGTAGTAAAAAGCCTTATAGTGACATCGATTATCGTAAACATCTATTGCTTGATCCAGATTGGAGGCTACGATCCAATTGCTTGGAGCTTGATGGATACTTTTGCAACACTAGGAAACATCAATTTCTTGTCTGCATTTCTTGGCCTTTCTTCAATAACTGCACTGGCTGTCTTATTGAGCAAAAAAACAACTTCTTTTTGGCGCTTATGTAGCTTTCTATTAGTTCTCGTGGGCTTGCCAATAATTTGGAGTACAGGTTCGATTCAAGGGCTTATGATGTTTGCTCTTGGAGCTTACTTGGTCTTTTTTTTCTTTTTAAAATCTCTTTTGAAAACCAGGGTCTTTGTTTGGCTATATCTATCAGCTGGTCTCGTTGGAACTTATTTTGGATTAAGAGGGCTAAGAAATGAAGGCCCGCTAGCTTCTTTCTTATTTCAACCCTCAGTAACCTTTAGAGAAGACTACATGCATGCTGGTTGGAAAATGATGACGATTAAGCCATTTACAGGAGTCGGACTTGATTCCTATGGAGATTGGTACCGCCAAGTGCGAGGAGAAATTTCGACTCTTCGAACCGTTCCGGAGCGCATTTCAAACTCGGCGCATAATATATTCCTTGACTTAGCATCTGGCGGTGGAGTCGTAGTAGTTCTTCTCTACCTGTCATTTTATGTTTTCTGTTTTGTTCAATGCATTAAGTACATCCGAAGGACTTCAGGTTTTGATCCCATTTTCGTAGCGTTGTTTTCAAGTTGGTGTGCCTATATTCTGCAGGCCCTAATCAGCATAAATCAAGTAGGAGTGGGAGTGTGGGGGGCGCTACTTCTCGGAGCTTTAGTTAGGTATACACGTCCTCAAAGCGACGACTTATCCGTAGAAGAAAAAAGAAAATTTAAAACAGGCAGCAGAAATAAAGACGCTGTCTTGCCTGCAAAAGTTGCTCTAGTGAGTTATTTCTTTGGTGCTCTCGGTTTTTTTGCAGCATTCCCAGCATTGAAAATAGATTCAGACTTTAGCAAGGCTTCAACGCCAGAGCTCTCCCGCTCCGTGGCTAGTTCGAACTTGGCGCGAAGTTTTTACAAAGAGTTAACTCTTGAAAAATATATGCAGGCCTCTAGATACGATGAAGCTAAATCTTTAGCATTGGAGATAGTCGAAAAACACCCTCGAAGCTTCTATGCCTGGAGGATGTTGTCCCTTCTGCCAGGTAGCTCAGACAGTGAAATTGAAGCTGCAAAGATTAAGCTGAGGGAGTTGGATCCTTTCAACCCAGAAATAGGCTAAATGTCCATTTTGTCCTTTTACCGCTACATATTGGCACTTCGAGCGTAGAAGAGGGTGGAGGCAGCGACGGTTGCTTCTTAAGTACAAACCGGTATAGAAATCAGGGGCCTTAAAAAGTGTCGCTACGTAAGAAATCTGCCTCCGCAGGTCTGAAAGTCTGGACCGTCGCGGAGCTTGGTGCTTTCTACACAGAGCACCGTAGTCAGCTCATCTCCCATGCCTCTCGTATTTTGAAAGATAGCGCCAAAGCTGAAGAAGTAATCCAAGATGCCTTGATTAAGGTCATGCTCGCTGCCCCTGAGCTTGAATCAGATAATCACGCCCTTGGCTATATGCATAGAACCATTGAGAACCTCTGTATGGACATCTTTCGCATAGAAGGTCGTCGTCCAAACTTAGTACTTCTCGATGATGCCTCTGCTGAGCTTGAATCCCAGTGGGTAGATAATAAAGATCATGTCGATCTAATTGCTGCCGCAGATGATGCTGCCATTGTCCGCCAGGCCCTTTCAATGCTCTCTCCTGCAGAGCGAGCAGCGCTTGTCATGTGGGAGATTGAAGGTCGCTCAACTCAAGAGATTGCCGCCGAACTTGGCATTAAAGAGTCTGCTGTGCGCCATACCCTCACCCGCGCTAGGGCCTCACTACGTCGAGTAATGAGCGAACTGATTGTGGATAAAGATAGAGGGCTCACAGCGCTCGATCTTCTATCAACTACCTTTAAGAAGACCTCCCAAGTTGCAAAGAAATCAAGTAAAGCAGCGCTCTCTTTGATCCTAGTTTTCTTCGCTTTTCTTGGCTTTAACTCAATTCCTACCGATTCTGGAGTTCCAAAAGTTGTTGTAGAAGAAACTTCAACTCCTACGGAAGAAATTACAGATAAAGTAGTTGAAGTTCCAATTAAAAAAATTGCTTCAAGTAAATCTGCCTCACCTGCAGCCTCTCCTACTCCTGCAGAGAAGGCAAAAGCCGAGGTAGAGAACGCTAAGGCCACTAGCCTTAATTTTGCCGGCCTTGATGCAAAGGGAATTCCAACCGGATTTACCGTGACGGATTCAACCGGAGGCCTTGGCTCGCTCTATGTAACAAATCGAGCTCCCGTTCTCTCTGAGACAGAGCTGAGCATCTATCAGATTGCCAAGACTGATACAGGGGCAGCCAGCATCTTTCTCTCTCAAATTCTAGTTAGCGACTCCCAGGGTTTTGACTACTTACCAACCGTTTCATATGGCAAAGCTGGCTCTTGGATCCCTCTAGTTTCTAAGGTCTCCTACCTCAATTCAGAACGACTTTTAAGCGGTGATTACCTAGTGACAGCCATTATTAAGGTAGAATCTGAGGTTGAAACTACCGTTGTGATCCCAGCGGCCACCTTAGGCCGGGATCTTCTTCAGTCCCCACGGCAGGTCATTACCCGTCTGGTGCTGAACCCAGGAAAAACACAGATTTTATCGCAAGCAGTTTATGTAGTTGAAAGGGGAGTTAAGCGATGAACTCCCATTTTAAGTTTCCTCAACGTGTCCGGATACACGGTGTGGAATGTGGTGCAGTAGCACGTGCATTGCATCACGAGGCGAAGTTCTCTTCGCCAGCCGTACTTGGGATCGTCTCAGGTACGACTAAAGAAAGGAAATAAATGTCTACAAAGACATACTTCAAGCGTATTTCGCTTGCAGTGATTTTAGCTCTGAGCTTTGGCGCACTCTCAAGTGCTCCTTCTCAGGCTGTTGTATCTGGTTCTGGCGCAGTTACGCTTAGCGCTGCAACCGATTCAAAAGTTGCCCAAGAAACTTCGACTGTGACTATCACGGCACAGATGACTTCAACGGTAGCTAATGAATCCTTTACAGTCAGAGTTGTTGGTACTGGCGGAAATACTGCTGCCGAAGCTAACTTCTTAAGACCTAGCCTGGTGGATTCTGCAAATATCAGTGCTGGAGTGTCAGCGACTGATACAGCAGTTGCTTCAACAGGACTCACATATGGCGCAACTAATGCAAATACATTTACTCGCGTCAAGGCAACATTCACAGTGTTCAAGGTTGATGTTGTTGGCACGCACATTTACACTGTAAATGTTTTAGCGGCTTCAACAATCATCGCAACCACAACCTTTACGTTGACAGTTACCGCAGCGAATACTGATGCGACAGCTGGACAATCACTAATTTATCTCAACGATGCTCCGACGTTAACAAGCGCGCGCCTTTATACAATGGCAGACTCAACGCTCGTAAAGAGTGCTGGGCAATTGCCAACATTAAACTTGATGACGCCTTCGGCCGTGGCATATCTTGGACTTAACTTCAGAAACTCTGCAGGCGAGTCCGTAGTTTCAACCACGTCTACAAATGTCGATGGAAGAATGACAGTTAAAATCACAAGCGGTCCAGGATTGCTAAGCGATTCAACTGGTACATTAGTTCGTCAAGTAGTCGTAACTCGAAGCGATACTGTCACGATTTACAATGACGGTTCATCCGGAGTAACAACAATCGTTGGTTACATCGGTAACGCTCCACTGGCTCAAGCTGCCAAGACATTGACCTTCTACGGCAAAGCAACAACCTTTACTGCAACAGCAAACGCTGTGACAGCACGTGGTTGGAACTTGCCATATACCTCATTGTCGAACTCAGACACGGTCACTGCGGGAAATGACATTCTTTCCTTCATTGCCAAAGATGCAACAGGTTTGGCAGTGCCAAGCCCGTCGCAAAATATTGCCACGAAGTTCTATGTCAACACTTCAGATACCAAGATTGTTCGCTCGACTACATCTGCAACCAGTAATTTTGCAGAATGTACGATTTCAGCGACAGCTACTGAAGCTGCAGCAGGTAAGTACTACTGCGATATGTATGTTATTGATTCAGGAACGGTCACATTAACTGTGATGGACTCTGAAACAGTTGCTAAGTCCACATATACCAGCAACGCAATCTCTGTAACAATCGCAGGTCCTGCAGTAGCAGGCACCATCGGTTTTGCAAAGCTTGGAACAA
>Ga0315902_10010289_pt1 | contig 12385 bp, 9 predicted proteins | sample LakEriMetagenome_9_FD_203523 | JGI IMG/M metagenome (GOLD analysis project Ga0315902, IMG submission 203523) | Freshwater fungal communities from buoy surface, Lake Erie, Ohio, United States - Buoy 12 MA117 | ecosystem: Environmental > Aquatic > Freshwater > Lake > Lake biofilm | place: USA... | reverse complement strand
CCAGCTGATCGACATCATTGATCCCGATCCCGCCGGTGTCGATGATTTCGAAGTAGCGACCGGCGTGTTCCAGCACGTAGCCCATTCGGTCGCGGGTCACACCGGCGACTTCGTCGACAATCGCCAGTCTCAATCCAGCCAGCCAATTGAAAATACTCGACTTGCCGACATTCGGCCGGCCGACAATGGAAACCTTGGGAAGCGACATGGCAGCAATCAGGGGAAAACTGGGCAGGGGAAATCAGTGCTCCGGCAACTGTTTCCTGCGAACAGTTCCAGATCGAGCCGGGCCAATTCCGGGCCCGGCAAAAAGCGGGTCGCCCCGCTTCCCGCCCCCCACCGGCTGGTCAATTGAACCTCGATTGTTTCAAATCAGGCCCGACTGGTCAAATTGCCTGTCCAAAGCCCCGTGATTTCCATGATCGACGCCGAACAACTCCGCAAAGCCCTCCTGGAACAACTCCAGGCCTTGCGCGATTGCGGCGTGACCCATCTCCCCCGGCAGGATTGGAAAAGCCTCCTTGCGACTCCCGCTGCGGAGCAGTCGCCGCCGGGCTCGCCTCAACTTCTCGTCGAAACAACTTCCTCGCGGGACCAGACGCTGCGGGACCAGACGCTGCGGGACCAGACGCTGCGGGACCAGACCGTGTCGCGGGGACCAGTCAATCCGGGCGCGAGCACAGCCGCTGCGGCAAACGCACCAGCCCGCTCCGCAGTGGCCGGCAGTCGCGCGGCGACGACCGCTTCCGGATTTGGCGGCAGCAGCCCGGCGGGTCAGCCCGACTTGAGCCCTTACGCAGCCGGGATCGATGCGGCTCAACGACCGGCCGCCTTGCAGGTTCTGCAGTCCGAAGTCGCCGCCTGCCGCTGCTGTCCGGAACTGGTTCGCAATCGACGGCAAACCGTCTTCGGCGTGGGAAACCCTCAGGCCCGACTTTGTTTTTTGGGAGAAGCGCCCGGGCAAGAAGAGGACGTCCAAGGCGAGCCGTTCGTCGGCGCCGCCGGCCAACTCCTCGACAAGATCATCACCGCCTGCAAACTGAGCCGCGAGGAGGTCTTCATCCTGAATACGGTCAAGTGCCGACCGCCGATGAATCGAACCCCCAGCGATCTGGAAATCCAGAATTGCTGGCACTTCGCGCACCGACAATTGGAGATCATCCAGCCGGAATTCATCTGCTGCCTTGGCTCAGTCGCGGCCAAATCCTTGCTGCAGACGAGCAAACCAATCGCCCAACTGCGGGGAACCTTTCATCAGTATCGCAGCAGCCGCGTCCTCGTCACTTATCACCCGGCTTATCTCCTCCGCACACCGTCCGCCAAACGCCATGTCTGGGATGACATGAAACTGCTGATGCGCGAACTGGGCGTGGAACTCTAGACCAGCCCGATGGTCTCACTGCCGTTCACTCGGCCTTGCGCTGGGCATGGGCCCTGGGGTGAGCCTGTTCATAGACTTGCCGCAGGTTGGCGGTGCTCACGTGGGTATAGATCTGAGTCGTGACGAGGCTTTTATGCCCCAGCAGTTCCTGGACGCTGCGGATGTCGGCTCCGCGGTCCAACAAGTGGGTCGCGAAACTGTGCCGCAGCGTGTGCGGGCTGGTTCGCAGGTCGAGCCCCGTCTGCAGCAGGTACTTTTCCAGCATCCGAGCCACGCTGCGGGTGGTCAATCGGGTTCCGAACTTGTTGGTGAAGACCGGATTGCCGCGCTGATTTCGGCTGGCCAGTTTGCGCACTCGCAGCCAGTTTTGCACCGCCTTGATTGCGAAACTTCCGAGGGGAGCCAAACGCTCCTTTTTCCCTTTGCCGCGAACCCTGACGAGCCCATCCTCAAGGTCGAGGTCGTCGTCGTTGGTCCCGACCAATTCGCTGACGCGCAGCCCTGCCGAGTACATCGTTTCCAGAATCGCCCGATCGCGGAGCCCCTGCGGGTCGCCCGTGGCGGGTGCCGCAAGGAGCTTGCCGATCTCATCGGTCGAGAGAAAATGCGGAAGCTTTCGATCGCGACGCGGGTTGCGCAGCGGCTTGGCCGGATTCTGGTCGCTCAAGCCCTCTCGCTGGGCAAAGCGAAAGAAACTGCGAAGCGAAGCCAAGCGACGCGACACGGAACTTTTGGCGTATCCAGCCTCGTGCAGGGCAACGACATAAGCCCGCAAGTCTTGCGGGGTCAGCCCGCCTGCTTCAGGTCGCCGCTGTAAAGTCTGCTCCAGATACTCATTCAGGCTGACCAAATCCTCGCGATAGGATTTGATGGTCAACTCCGAGCAATTCCGCTCCAATTGCAGATAACGCAGAAAGCGTTCAATCGCGGGGAGCAGGCTCATGCTGGAGTTCTTCTCCTCAGTTCATCCCGACGCAAATCCCACACCCTGAAATCACGTTGTCGCCGGTCGGCGCTCGCTTTCGAATCGAGTCAGCGCCGGGGATTGGGCCTGCGGTTACTCTGCCGGGAACAGGTCGGAGACCGGCGGCAGTTCGAATCGACCGGCCACGATCGGCGCGCCCGGTGGGGCAGCTTGCTTGTTGGCGCGAACCTTTTGCCCCAGCACGGCAGCGTCGTACCAGTTGAAACTCAAGTCCACGTTCGAAGCAAACCTGCCGAGCGTTCGCAGGACTTCGGCCTTGGTCGCATCGTTGTAGAGGAACAGGTAGCGTTCCTCACCTTTGACCAGCGCGAGTATATGAATGTCCTTCGACAAGTCTCACCCCCCTTGCTTCATCGAGACGATGCGCGCCGGAAAGAGCGAACTCCGACCGGTTGTGAGGGTTATCGGTAAATCAGGGCAAGCCCAACAGATCCGGGCCGGGGTTCCGCCAAGCAGCCCTAAAATTGACCGCCCTACCCCGAATAACCGGGCGAAACTGCCACAGGTGCAAGCATTTTGAGTGGTAGCAGCGACCTGCTTCGCCGGGGAAGCGCCCGTCGGCATCGCCCGCCAGCAGCCGGCTGGGGCAGCGATAACGCCACCGCCTCAAGACCAGCACCGCCTCAAAACCAGCACCGCCTCAAGACCAGCATTGGCCCGGAGCCGCGAACGGGGCGAGGGCGCTGCGGCCTGCGGCCGAGCCATCGCCGCTTGAGTCGGCTTTGGGCAACTATTGCAAGTGTCGGGAGAGGGCCTCGGCCGGAATCGGAATCACCTTCGTCGTCGCCGAGAGGTCGGTCCGCAGAATATCGAGGTCACCTTTATGTCCTCCGGTCAATCCGAAGCGAATAATGAACAGGCCGGCTTGGATCCCCTGTCCGTTGTAAGTGGGAGGCCAGAAATCCTGGGCGTAAGTCGCGAGGGTTCGGGCCAGCAACCTCGTTGCCCGCCCTGAGAAACCGCCCATCACCATTTCCAGTCGTCCCTGCGACTCGCGATGCAGGTAAAACAGAAACGCGGTCTCTTCCTTCTGGTTGGTAGCCGAAACGTGCTGCCACTTCCCGTTTTCGCCAATGTAGTACAACCCCGGTTCCGGGCTGGGGACTGACTTGCTCAGATTCACCCCGCCAACGCACGAGGGAGGATGCGGGTCACTATCGCGATAGCGAATGAAAAACGGAATCTTCCGCTCGTCCGGGGAGGCGAAGCCATCCTGCGAGACGAATGGCTCACAGTTAAAGGCGTTGGCAAGGATGATCTCCACGACGGGATTGCTTTTGGTGCTGCCGATCCCGACCAGCGCCTTGTCTGCTTTGGTATCGCAAAACTCGCGGTAGACGTAGTCCGCCCGCTCGCGGACCTCGGACTCCGAGGCCTGGCCGGGGCTCCAGACGAGACTCTGCTTCAACGTCTCCGGGTGAGGCACCGCCTGACCCATCATGGCCTCGTGCGTTCCATCGCGCTTGTGGTGCTTGGCAGTTCCGCCGAGAGTGGTGACTCCATTGAGCAACTCTCCCAGCAGCACGGAGTCCGAGGCGACCACGTACGAGACCTCGGGGCTATCTGCCTCGACATCCCGGCGAACGCCGACACAGAGTTCCAGGCGACTTCGCCGAGCCAGCAACTCCCAAAAGTTCTCCGGTTCAATCGCGAACAGGGCCCCGGGAAGTTGGCTGGCCGTGGCATGTCCATGCTCAATCAGATAATCGCACAACCGGGAAAGGGCCTTGAGGGGAATGTACTTGACTTCATTCTTCAACAAGGCGGCAACCTGATGGCGGTCGAGACCGGTGTACTCGACGATGGCCTTGATTGTGCCCGGACGCTTCCGGGGGTCTGGAATGTGGCCCAACAATTCGGCCAGGCGAAAGCTGTATTGCATGATCTCTCTATCCTCAATTCGATTCAAATGCCCCGCTCGAGGAGCCCCAGTTCCCAGGACATCCAAGTCGTCGGGTGGCTGACCGCACCCGGGCCTATTCCCCGAAATTTCCCGGCAATCCGTCGACTTCGCACGTCGTTCGCCGTCCAGTTCAGGGCCGTTCGCTGTCCAGTTCCGGGGATGGCGCCAAGGCTCAGCTGCCGGCTTTTGTCCGGCACCTCGGCACCCACCCCCTCAACGGTATTTTCTTTTCCCTTAAGGGCATTTGCAAGCAGGTTAAAGGTGTTTCAAACAACATTTTAAATCACGCTCATCAGTCCGAAAACGGACTGGCTTCGACGGAACCTTCTTGCTAAGGTCCCGCCGTTTAAAGCACTGGCAGGGTGGTTTTGCAGACGAACACTCGCGCCAGGATTGAACTTCAACGGACTCAGCCCAAGCCCCGAGCCAGCCCATGAACCGCGCCTTTGCCCTCCCCTGCTCCCGCCGCCTGACGCTTGCCTTCCTCTTGCTTCTCGGACTTTCAGGAGCGCTTGCCAACTCGGCAGCGGCCCAGTTCAAACGCTTGCCGTTTGGCGGCAAAAACCAACCCGCCACGCCCGCCAAGGAGGATTACACCTTGCAGCAAAACTCAGGGCCTTGGCTGATCATGTGCGCTTCGTTTGCCGGTGAAGACGGAGAAACCCAGGCCCGGATGCTTTGTGAAGAGTTGAGCCAGAAGCATCGCCTGAAGTGCTACCTGCATCGCCAGGAATTCGATTTCAGCCAGACATATACCGGCTTGGACTACGACAAAAATCAGGCCGTGGACGAAAACGGCAATGTGACCGTCCAGCGGCGCAAAATGAAGGCCGCTCACGACAACAAGTTTGACGAGATTGCCGTGTTGGTCGGCGATTTTCCGACGATCGAGGACAGCCGAGCCCAACAGGCATTGAATCAAATTAAGCGTATGCAACCAGAAACGCTGGGGCAACTTCACAGCGGCGAGGCGAGCAGCCAGCGGATGCGGGTTTGGCGCGAAGCGGCCAGGTTGATGAATCCCAAGGGAGAAATCAAAGACTTGGGGCCGATGCGGATGGCCTTTCTGATTCCCAATCCGATCCTGCCGGAGGAGTATTTCGCAGCCCCAAAAATCGACAAGTTCATGATTGGTGTCAATCGCCAAGCCAAACATAGTCTGCTCGAATGTCCCGGCGCGTATTCCGTCAAAGTCGCCACCTTCCGCGGCGACATCACTTTTGACTTGAACAAGATCCAGGAGCAGGAAGCAGCGCAGCGCAATCGCTTCGGCGGTGGAGCAACTGGCTCCAAACTCATGGAAGCTGCCGAAAAGGCCCATACCATGGCCGAGGAACTCCGCCGCCTCGGAGTCCAGGCGTACGAGTTTCACGACCGCCACGAAAGCTATGTCTGTGTCGGCTCGTTCGACTGGGCTTCCAAAAAAGATGGCGAGGGGAACATCACCCACAATCCGGACGTCGTGAAAACGATTGACATGTTCCGGGGCGACAAGGAAGACTTGCCGAATCAACCGAACGCCGTCGTTCCACGGTCCATTCCCAAACTGCGCAAGCTGGGAATCGTGTTCGACATCCAACCGGTCCCAGTTCTGGTCCCCAAGGCCGAAGAAACCCAGACCATGTGGCGAAAGTAACCCAGTGTCGCGCTAGTAACCCAGTGTCGCGCTAGTAACCCAGTGTCGGGCTGATAACTCAGTCCAGCGCTAGTAACTCAGTGTGACGGAAGTACCATCGTGGCACGATGAGTTACCGCGCGAAACGCGTCCAGCTACGGCGCGAAACACGTCCGTCGCAATCAATGGCCCCGTTTGCCGAGCCCCTTTTGCCGAGCCCCTTTTGCCGAGCCCCTTTTGCCGAGCCCCTTTTGCCGAGCCCCTTTTGCCGAGCCCCTTTTGCCGAGCAAGGACTCAGGCTTGGGGCCGGGTCATGCTCATTGGGTCAAGCGCCTCATTCAGCTGCTCCACCGGCAGCAACTGCTGTTCGAGACAGAGTTGCCGAATCGTCTTGCCGCTGGCAAACGCTTCCTTAACCAGCTTGGAGGCTTTCTCGTATCCAATCAGGGGATTGAGGCTGGTTGCCATCGAAAGACTCTTTTCCACGAACGACTCGCAGACTTCGGGATTGGGCAGCAGCCCGTCGAGGCAGAACTCGCAGAAGGCGTTCACGCCATTGGCCATCAAGAGGATGCTCTCCAGCGTGGTCGCACCCATCACCGGCATCATGATGTTCAACTGGAATTGACCGCCTGCTGCTCCAGAGACGGTAATCGTCTGGTCATTCCCCAGCACCCGGGCGGCAACCTGCATCAAACTCTCGCACAGAACCGGATTGACCTTGCCGGGCATAATCGAACTTCCCGGCTGGCGATCGGGGAGGAGCACTTCGAAGAAACCGCAGCGGGGGCCGGAGCCGAGCCAGCGGATATTATTAGCGACGTTAAACAGCGTCGTCGCGATCGTCTTGAGCTGCGCATGGCATTCGACCAACCCATCCCGCTGGGCATTGGCTTCAAAGTGATTTGCCGCTTCGACAAAGGGAACGCCACTCGTTGACGCAATCGCCTCCGCAACTCTCCGTCCAAACTCCGGATGCGTGTTGATCCCCGACCCGACGGCTGTCCCACCCACGGGCAGTTCCAGCACCGCCTGCAGTGCAGCTGCCGCTCGGCCCAGCGACAATTCCAGTTGCCGGGCGAAACCGCCAAACTCCTGTCCCAAGGTCAACGGCGTGGCGTCCATCAGGTGCGTTCGGCCAATCTTGATGATCCTGTCCCAGTCGGCCGCTTGCTTGGCCAAAACCCGATGACACCTCTGCAACGCCGGGATCAGTTGACTTTGAATCTCCATCCCGACGGCCACGTGAATCGCCGTGGGGAAGGTATCGTTGGTGCTCTGCCCCATGTTGACGTGGTCGTTGGGGTGAATCGGCTTGTCCGCCGAGAAACGATCGCCGCCGAGGATTTCAATCGCCCGGTTGGCGATCACCTCGTTGACATTCATGTTGCTGCTTGTTCCCGACCCGGTCTGAAAAACATCGATCGGAAACTGGTCTGCGAGTTTGCCGTCAGCCACTTCCCGGGCCGCTGCCAAGAGTGCGGCGACTTGTTGGGCATTCAGCCGGTTTTTTCCGGTCTTCTCCAACTTCCCGAGGTCGCGATTGGCGATCCCGCAAGCGTATTTCACCAACCCCATCGCTCGAATCAACTGGGGCGGCAAACGCCAGCCAGAGACCGGAAAATTCTCGACAGCCCGTTGCGTCTGCGAACTGTAATAAGCGTCTGCGGGCACGGCTACTTCGCCCATCGAATCGCGCTCGATACGCATTTTCGTCCCGGTCGTCGAACTGGTCATTGAGTTTCTGCTCCTGATCCGTATGCTGACAGCCAAGCGGCTGAGGCTTAGTAAGATTTCAACCCGGTCTGACCCAAATCAAGCTGGGCTCAAATCAAGCTGGGCCCAAAACAAGCTTCAGACCTGATGCGCGACTTGGCTTTTGCCGAGGAAACCGCGTGGGGATTTGCCTTGGCGTTTGCCGGGTTTTTCCCTTGGACGTTGCACCGCGTTTCGCTTGGCGGTTTTACTGCGGTGCCCTTTTTACCGGGTGCCATTTTAACGCCTTGTCGCGATGGAACCAGCGGTTTCCCACACCTTCACCACATCGAGAATCAGTTCGCCATGGATTTTGCCGCTCTCCGCAAAGAATACGAAGACCATGGCCTGGTCCCCGACCAGATGGAACTCGATCCCCTGAACGAATTCCAGCGTTGGCTGAAAATTGCCATCGACAACACACCAGGCGACTGGTTTGAGCCCAATGCGTTTACGCTGGCGACTTCCTCGTCGAGCGGAGAGGCGAGCGCGCGGATTGTGTTGCTCAAAGGAGTGCGGCACGGACGGCTTTTCTTTTACACCAACTACGAATCGGACAAGGGGCGGCAGATTTCAGCCAATCCTCAAGTCGCGGCCTGTTTTCACTGGCCCTATCTCGACCGCCAGGTTCGGATTTGCGGGTTGGCCGTCAAAACCTCGCCCGAAGATTCGCTGACTTATTTCCACAGCCGCCCGCGGGGAGCCCAAATCGGCGCATGGGCTTCGGCACAATCCGAGCCGCTTGCTTCGCGCGAGACGCTTGAGCACCGCGCGGCAGAGTTGAGCGCAAAATTCGCTGGACAACCGGTGCCGCTGCCGCCGCATTGGGGCGGTTACCAAATCACTCCCAGTCGCTTCGAGTTCTGGCAGGGTCGCACCGATCGACTTCACGATCGGATTGTCTATCGCTGGCAAGCTACCGATCGGGAGTGGCTGAGAACCCGCCTCTCGCCCTGAGTTGGTTGCGCTTCGCCCGAGACTTTCGCATGCAGCGGCCCGGAGCGGCCGAACTCAACGTCGCTGGCCAACTGGCGGATGGTGGCGGAGCCAATTCTTGTTCGCAGCTTCGCGGTTGATTGCCGGCCAAAACTCAGCCAGCGGGCGATTGCCCGAGCCCGCGGGCTTCTCAAGGGCATACGCCTGCGGTTCTGCCGCGGACTGCCATACCGCTTTTGGTTCCGCATAGAGAGCAGACTGGGCGGCGGCGTTCAGCTGCATCGGTTCGTCCCAACGTCCGTAGCCCTGATGGAGGTCGGAGTACGGTTGGTAGTAATCCGTATTGGGACCCGGGTTCCGCCAGTGATAACCACCGCTGTAACCGACCCCCAACCAGCGATCCAACGAGCGCACCGGCCGGACGGCGGCAGGTGACCACTGGGCCGCAGCAGGACTTGTCGTCGCCGCGCTCAGCAGCAGACCAACGACCAGAAGAAACCACTTGCACAGCCATCGGTTTGACATTGGGGGCCCTCACATCCTGGCTCGGGTCTGGCTCGTTGAGGAAGCAGCAATCCTGCGTTTTAATCGGCTTTTTTGCTCCCGCTTGTTTGGGTAAACCGATTCGCCGCGGGGCAAAACCTTCTGTTCTGTGCGACGGGCGGAGCCAGCTGCATTCATTTGCGGCAGCAGACCTTTCCAGCTGCGCAGACCGTGCGGCTGAGGTAAACCCTGCCGGCATTCGGGCCGCCGCGTTCAATTGAACCTCAGTTCGCGGACCTGAGCGGGTTCAAATCTCGCCGTGTGAGGAACGTTCACATTGGCCATCAACTTTGAGCAGCAAATCGTCGCCGGTATCGAACTGGTGGTCCGGTCCCGCGCTGCGAAGTTTGGCGCCGTCTTTTTCGACGTCAAAGCGGAGGGACTCGCCCCAACCGTCCTTGTGCTTGATAGCCACCATGTTGGCGTCGATCCAAGTTGGCAGCTGACCGGCATTCACCGAGGCGAATTCGCGAAACTCAGCTTCGGCCTGTTGCAGTGTCCGACTGGTTCGCTGCGCCAACTCCACGTTGAGGATTTGGTCGAGCTGCCGTTGCTGCCGAGCCCGATAATCTTTTTCGGCGTTGACCGCCAGCAGAACCACTCCTCCGGCCACTGCGCAACCAATGAGGCTGAGCACGGTTCCGGCCCGGGCCAAGCCTCTCGGCTCGCGTCGCAGTCCAATCAGATTCAGGACCAAGGCCAGGGGGCTGAGGAATCCGGCGGTCAGAAAGGCAAACAGCGACAGCCCGAAACCGAAGAAGCCCCACAGATTCCAGCGACGTCGAGGAACGGCCGGGACATCAAATCCAATGTAAATCGGTTGACCGCGATGCCGGTGCTCAAAGGGGATGTGAAACGCCATTTGCCATTCTCCTAACGTCCTGACGCAGTTTTCAGTCTGGTTGGCGGCTTGCCCCCGCCATCCGAGTCATTGGGGCACTATTCGCCCGCTGCGGAACATTCTTGGAGAATTTTTCTGTTCGAAGCCAAAGCCAGCTTTTTTGGGCCTGTCCGGCCGCTCGGTCCTTGGTTATCCGTGCCCCGAACGGGTGTTCACTTTCCTTGAGCCGTCATTTTGAGGGCCAGGTCCTTCAGTCCTCGCAAATCGACTTTGCCGGTTCCCAGCAGTGGCAGCCCGTCCACTTTGAAAAAGCTGTCGAGACCGGGGATGAACAAATTGGGAAAGCCGGCCGCGCTGAGTCCCTTGCACAGCTCCTCGGGAGTTTTGCCCAGCGAGGTGTAGAGCACCACTAACCGCTCGCCCTTCCGCGGATCGGGGACCGCCGTCACCGCGATGCTCATTTGCTCATCGCCACCGCCCGAGAGGTTGGTCAAAGCCTCTTCGACCGTGACGTGCGGGACCATCTCGCCGCCGATTTTGGAGAAGCGACTCATTCGTCCGGTGATCTTGATAAACCCATCGCCATCGACCAGCGCGACGTCACCCGTTTTGTACCAGCCATCGACCAGCACCTCCGCGGTCAACTCAGGTTGATGCAGGTAGCCGGCCATGACGTTGGGCCCTTTGATCCACAGCATGCCGGGCGAGTCCTGCCCCAATTCCGCGCCGGTTTCCAGGTCGAGCACCTTGGCCGCGACATTGGCGATCGGTCGCCCGACAGTCCCTTCCTTGCAGTCGACCTGAAAATTGTCGAGGCGGCGCTTGGGCGGAACATTGACTGAAACCAGGGGAGCCAGTTCCGTGGTTCCATATCCCTCGATCGGTCGCACCCCGTACTTTTGCTCAAATTCCTCGGCCAGCTCACTCGGCATCTTTTCGGCACCGACGACGACGACCTCCAGGGTTTTGAATTCCTCGGGCGTGCAGCGTTTCATGAAGGTTCGCAAAAAGGTGGGAGTCGCAAGCAGAATCGTCGCGGCGTTTTCCTGAACCAATTTGCCCACGACGCGGGCATCCAGCGGGCTGAAGTGGTACACCCCCTGAATGTTCAGGCACATCGGTCCCCACAACGAGATGGTGTAGCCGAACGAATGAAAAAACGGCAGGATCCCGGCGATTGTGTCTTCCCGCTTGAGCGAAATGACCTGGTCCACTCCGTCGATGTTGGAACTGATGTTCTGCTGTGTCAACTGCACTCCCTTGGGAGTCCCCGTGGACCCGGAAGTGAAGATGATCGTCAACAGGTCGTCTGGCCGGTTGCGGGTAAGCCCAAGCAAACGGACCGTCAACCAGGCAGGGCAAATGTAGGCCATCGCGGCACTGGCCAGCTTGTCACTCAGGGACAGCTTGGCCCGCAAGTCATCGAGCAGTCCTAACTCGGACTCGAACTTGAAATCAAATTTCTCCAACACCTTGGCCGTCGTCAGCACATGCTTGATCTCGGCATGCCGGATGCAGTGGTTCATGATCTCGTTGCTGACGGTGTAGTTCAGGTTGACTGCAACCCGGCGGTCAAGCGCGAGGGCCATGTTGACGACGACGCCACCGGAGCTGGGCGGGATCAGCACGCCAACATGCCGCTCGCTGGTTGCGAGCAAGTGCTTGCGCAGCAGGCGGCGCAGAATCAGGGCTCGCATCAGCAGTTGTCCACCAGTCATCTTCTGGCTGGTGGAATCGTTCAATTTCAAACGGAACAACCGGCGGCGACACATCCGGACAAACCGCTCCGCCGGTGAGCTGAACCTGCCGACGCGATTGACCACACAGTCGGCGCTCAGCTTCTGAACCGCTTGCCGCAATTGAAACAGGTCGTGCGGCGGTTGAATCGGTTCCCCGATTGAAACCGAGAGCGGGCGGCGGACGGCGGTCGGGATTTTCCAGAATGCTTTTCCGCCGGAATAGCTCATCAGGCTGCCCCACATCTGATCGATGTAGACAGGCACCACGGGAACATCCAAACCTTCAATTATTTTCAGGATGCCCGGTTTAAAGGTCTGCAGCTGGACCGTGCGGGATAAACCACCTTCCGGAAAGACACAAAGCAGCTCGCCGTTTTCCAGAGCCGCGCGGGCCTCGCGAATCCCCTTCAGAATCGATTTGGGTCCGCCAGAGATGAGGATGACCCCGGCAAAGTTGGCAAACCAGCGGGCAAATCCAGATTGGAAATTCCCCGCCCAAGCGATCGCCCGGGGTCGCCGGTGAGTCATCAGGAGCACAATGGCCCCATCCATCCAGGAGGAGTGGTTGGAGATCAGCAAGGCGGGGCCTTTTTCCGGAACATTTTGCTCCCCGGTAACCCGCATTCGGTAGAGCGTCCGCAGAATCCACCACAACAAAATCCGGACCATCTCTTTCGACAGTCTCCA
>Ga0315902_10010288_pt1 | contig 12388 bp, 9 predicted proteins | sample LakEriMetagenome_9_FD_203523 | JGI IMG/M metagenome (GOLD analysis project Ga0315902, IMG submission 203523) | Freshwater fungal communities from buoy surface, Lake Erie, Ohio, United States - Buoy 12 MA117 | ecosystem: Environmental > Aquatic > Freshwater > Lake > Lake biofilm | place: USA... | reverse complement strand
ATCGGGAATTGCATCGGCTAAAGCACGGAGAACCAATGCTGGTAAATAGTGGCCCACCAATGCTCGATTACCACCGGAATAAGGCCAAACATGATTGACGATTGAACCCTCCGGCGCAATGAGCCTGATTGCTCGTTGAGACCCATCATTATTAGGACTTTCAGGGTCAAGCACGCATTTCAAGGCATAGGCCGTAAAAGCAAAAGTGTAGCACCAAGCGACATTCAAGGCTGCCGGAATCTGTGCGGAGCTACCTGTATAATCGACCGTCACATTATCCGGTTCCAAAGTGATCTTTGCCTTCAAGCGTATTGGTACGCCATCCATGCCATCGGTTTCCTCCTCGGCGGTCCAGCTTCCTTGGGGCAGTATCGCTAGGGCCTGTCGAACAGCCTTGTCTGTCCGATCAAAGCTGACCGCAGCGAACTTCTCGAAATCAGGAAGTCGCCAATCTATGAGTATTTTCTCAACGCGCCTTCTCACCAAGTCCAGGGCGGCCATTTGCCCGTACAGATCGCCAAGCACCTCTTCTGGGGCGCGTACGTTCTTCGCCAAAAGTGCAAGGATGGATTGATCCAGCACTCCCTTACGCGCCAGCTTTAAGGGTGGAATCTGAAATCCTTCCTCATGCACATCGGCAATACGCTGCGCGCCACTTCTGCCGCCGATATCAGGCGCATGCGCGGTACTGGCAGCAAAAGCAACAATTTTTCCATGATGGAAAATAGGCACCGCGAGGCTGATATCGGCCAAATGTCCCGTGCCCCACCAAGGATCATTAGTGATCAGTATGTCACCATCCGCGATATCTTTTTTGAAGACAGTGACGAAGTGTTCCACCGTCCGCGGCAGGCTGCCGATGAAACTGGGGATGGATTTATGACCCTGTGCCAGTAGCTTACCCCCCGCATCCGTTATCACCACCGAAAAGTCGTCAGATTCACGGACGACGGTGGAAAATGCGCTGCGCACAAGCGTGGCGGATGCTTCGTCCACCACACCGATCAATCGGCGCCAAAGCACCTCTGTAGTCACAGAATCGAAATCACCTGCGCGTGCGGCTTCTGATTCAAGATTGATGATGCCGATCCCCATAATCGAGGATTTCGCGATATCACGCGGGCCAAGCACCAAGGTAGAACCGGATTGCGCCACTAGGGCGGGCCCCTCTATCTCTGCCTGCGATTCGCTCCAAACCAGCCTTTTCGCAGTGAGTGTTGACCCAAGGGTGGAGATGATGTCCTGCGTTGAGGTGTGCGTTACCAGCTTCGCTTCGCTGAGAGTGAGGGGGCTTTGGTCATCTACCAGAGACAATGTCGCCACAAGTCGCAGCGCCACTATCTCCACTTCTGCCCAATCTATAGTGCGAGCAAAGATGCGTTCATAGGCAGCACGAAAAGCCTCAAGAATTTGATGGGTGTCCCCGTAGGGGCCGTTCGGTAAGGCCACCTCAATTTCAAAACCTTGCCCGATATAGCGCATATCTGCACTGCGCCTGATATTGAAATCACCCTGTTGCGGGGGCGCATTCAGTGTGATGCCTGCCTCTAATTCGGTGAAGGTAGCCTCGATTTTTGCGCCAGTAAGTTGCGCTAAAGCCTGGCCAAGAAAAACGGAACGGTCTATTCTTAACGGGGCGAGACAAAGACCAATAGCCGAGGCGACACCAGCGGCAGGCGGGCAGACCATGGTCCTGATGCCAAGTTTACGCGCCACCTCCGCGCCATGCAGCGGGCCACCGCCGCCCGTAACGACCAAAGCAAGTTTTTCAGGCTCAACCCCGCGTTCTGCCGCATGAACGCGAGCGGCCGACGCCATATTTTCATTCGCTAATTCGCGAATTCCGAGCGCAGTGAATGGTTCATTCAACGACAATTCTATCCCAAGACGGTTCAAACAATCGGAAGCCGCTCGCGCATCCAGCTTCATCGTGCCCCCGGCGAAGTTCTCAGCATCGAGCAGGCCGAGTGCTAGATTTGCGTCAGTCAGGGTAGGCTCAAGTCCACCGCGCCCGTAGCAGGCCGGGCCGGGTTCCGAGCCTGCGCTACGCGGCCCAACTTTGAGTAGGCCAAGACCATCACGACGAGCGATTGAACCGCCACCAGCGCCGATTTCGATCAAATCCACACTAGCAAGGCAAAGGGGCAGGCCGCTTTCAGGTATGAAGCGCTTTTCACGAGCGGCTTCAAACCGCCGTGCAATCAGTGGTTTACCATTTTCAATGACGCAAAGTTTTGCGGTGGTGCCCCCTAGGTCAAGAGCAAGCAAGTCACTGATCCCCGCCTGACGCGCGAACCAGGCGGCTGCCAAAGCGCCAGCGGCAGGGCCGGATTCCAGCAATGCAATGGGGCTCTGTCGAGCTATGTCCAGGGGGGCGAGGCCGCCAGATGAAAGCATAAGATAAATGGGTGATGAGATGCCGCAATTTTCCTCGATGCAGGCGCGGAATCTGCCCAAATATTGCTGGGCCAGTGGGGCAATGAAAGCATTCGCGACAGTGGTAGAAAATCTTTCAAATTCACGGATTTCATTGGCAACAGCATGAGATACTGAAATGGAAAGCTCCGGAAAATGACTGTGCAAAATGCGGAGGGCAGATTTTTCATTGGTGGGATTAATAAAGCTATTGAGGAAGCAGACCGCAAGGCTCTCGCACCCATGCTGGAGAAGATTGGATGCGGCAGCCAGAACCTCATTTTCGTCAATCTGACTTAGAATAGCGCCCTTGGCGTCCACGCGTTCGCGTACCTCAAGGCGCCTTTCTGCGGGAACAAGCGGTTCAGGCATCTTGATGCCTAAATCATAAAGCTCAAACTTGCGTTCGCGCCTAAGGGCCAGTGTATCGGCGAAGCCCGCGGTGGTTATCATACCAACCTTAGCGCCACTTCGTTGAACGAGCGCGTTCGTGAAAAGTGTCGTCGCATGTACAACCCGCAATACGCGCCCCCGGTCCAAACCATGGGCAGAAAAAAGTGCGGAAATCCCGGAGGCAACGGCCTCATTCGGGTCCTTTGGGGTAGTCAGGATTTTGCTTGAGACTACCTTGCGCGTAACCGTATCAAGGGCCACCAGGTCGGTGAATGTTCCGCCAATGTCGATACCAAGCACCAAACCATCCATAATGGTCTTCCCTTCCCATCGAAAAACAGGGCATGCTCTATCCCGCCGCCTGGTAGGGAGAATGACATGAACTTCGCACGCCGCAACCTTCTGGCATCAGTTCTGGCCACTCCGGCCCTTGCACTAGCCCAAAGCCGCTGGGCACCGGACAGGCCAGTCAGTTTTCTTGCGCCATTCTCCCCTGGGGGTGCCTTTGACGTTACGCAACGCGCCTTGGCCCGCGCTGTCGAGCCCGCAATCGGGCAACCCATTGCGGTAGTTAATCGTACAGGCGCGGCCGGAACTATCATGTTGAATGAATTGGCACGTGCGCGGCCAGACGGCCACATCCTGGGGCTTCTTTCGGTCAATACAAACGCTGTGGCGCCGCAGCTTCAAGCGCTCAGCTTTGACCCTGTGAATGATTTCACTCCACTCATGAACTACGGTTCTTTCCTTACCTTCGTTACCGTGGCAGCCAGTTCATCCTTTGGCTCCTTGAAGGAGTTGATCGCTTTTGCACGGCGCGAACCTGGCAAGCTGACCATTGGCGTTTCCGGTATTGGTGCCAACAGTCATTTGAATATGGCGCGTCTGGCGGCAGAAGAAGGTGTGGAGGTGACGTTTGTTCCCTTCCCCGGCGGCGCCCCTGCGACCACTGCGCTGCTCGGGGGGCATGTGATGTGTGCTGTTGTCGCCGGAGAGGTACTGCCATCCGTCAGAGACGGTACGTTGAGATTGCTTTCGCTACTCAACGCTGACAAGAGCGAAGAATTTCCGAATGTACCAACGATGCCTGAACTTGGTTATTCGTGGGCATCTCGGCCATGGATTGGTATGGGCGGACCGAAAAATCTACCCGATGTGATCGCCAATCGCTGGAGCGAGGAATTGCTTGCTGCAACTCGGAACGAAACCTTCCTCAATACCATGCGAAATCTGGCTATCGTGCCAGTGCGTCTGGGGCCTGCCGAAATGCGCAGCATGATGGCAGAGAGCCTTGCGGAGCATGAACGGGTGGCGCGCACCATTCGTATCGGCCGGTTTGCGCCACGCTAGCCCCAGCGAATTCAGTCAAAGTAATCCGCCTTAGCAAGCTGCAGAAAATCGTAACCTGAGTTTTACGCGCATTATTTACTGTCGCTACGGTAGGACGATGTGTCCGACGTCAGCGCCTATGAGACCAAATTGGCGATTTGAGTAACGGAGGATTTCTGCCTCATCGTAACCCCAAGGAGGGTAAAGATGAGCCAGAAATTCTCCACCCCACCGGCGCGGGTGCCAGCCGAAAAGCTGGTCCGCGATATTCGCCGCGCCACGCGCAAGCACCATTCCGCCGAGGACAAGATCCGCATCGTCCTGGAAGGGCTCCGCGGCGAGGAAAGCGTCGCCGCCCTATGCCGCCGCGAAGCCATCGCTGAGAGCCTGTATTACGCGTGGTCGAAGGAGTTCCTAGGTGAGGCGCTGGCGCGCCACGGGTTCAAGCGCCACGCCGAACGGTACCCTGACATTGACAGTCGGAGCCGCGCCATGTTGGCTAACATCTCGCCTCGAGAGAGGGTGAGGAGGAACACGCCATGAAGAAGCGCCAAATCCTGCGCGCCGCGGCCGGCCTTGGATTGCTAGCCGCCCCCGCCTATGCGCAAGCGCCTTTCCCCAGTTCTCGCATCCGCATGGTCGTGGCCTTCCCGCCCGGTGGAAACACGGACATTTTTGGACGCCTATTTGCCGAACCCTTCGGGCAGGCGCTCGGCCAGCCCGTTGTCATCGACAATCGCGGCGGCGCGGGCGGTCTCATCGGCTCGGGCGAGGTGCATCGCGCCCGACCAGACGGTTACACGTTGATCTTCCAGAGCCCAACGGCCGGGATCACAGGCCCGCTCACACGTCGTGTACCGCCCTTTGATCCCGTCACGGGGTTTTCGCATATCTCCATCCTCGGCATTACGCCGCTCTGCCTGGCAGTGAACCCGCAGCTTGGCGTGAACAACTTGGCCGAATTGATCGCCATGATCCGCGCCCAGCCGGGCCGACTGAGCTATGGCAGTTCTGGCATCGGCGGCGTCCCGCACCTCGCGACGGAGTTGCTGCGGATGCGAGCAGGCAACCTTGACGTGGTGCATGTGCCCTACCGAGGCTCAGGGCCGTTAACCCAAGATCTCCTCTCCGGCGTCATATCCTTCGCGGTGGACGCCTTCACGGCACTGCTGCCGCAGCACCGCGAGGGGAAGCTCAAGATTATCTCCGTCTTCGGTGAGCAGCGCGCAGCGGTGGTGCCCGAGGTGCCGACCGCGCGCGAGGATGGCTTCGACGTCGTGATCCGTCTCGCCAACTACCTGGCCGCTCCACCCGGCACACCGCCGGACCGGCTGGAGCGGCTCTCCGCTGCCGCTCGCGCCGTGATGTCCACGCCCGAGATGGCCCGCGCGCTGGAGGCCATGGCCTTTGTCCCCGTGACGGATTCGACGCCCGAGCGCGCCACCCGCTTCATCGCGGATGAGGCGGCCCTCTGGAGGCCCGTAATACGTGCCATCAACATCGAGATAGATTAGACGCGCGTGTTCAGGCTGACGGACAAGGTGGTGTTCCTGACCGGCTGCGGCTCGGTGGGTCCTGGCTGGGGAAATGGCAAGTCGATCGCGGTGCTCTTCGCCCGGCAGGGCGCGCGCATCTTCGGCGTGGACATCAATGAGGCGGCAGCGCGGGAGACTCAGGCAATCATCACCAGCGAGGGCGGCACCTGCGAGATCGCGACCGGTGACGTTACGGATGCGGCGCAGGTGGCTCGGCTGGTCGAGGCTTGCATGGTGCGCTTCGGCCGCATCGACGTGCTGGTCAACAATGTCGGCAAGTCCGAACCCGCTATTCCCGGTGAGATGGACGAGGCGCTGTGGGACAGCCAGCTTGCCGTCAATCTCAAAAGCGCTTTCCTCTGCTGCCAGGCGGTGCTGCCGATCATGCAGAAGCAGGGAAAGGGAGCCGTGGTCAGCATCGCATCCACTGCGGGCATTCGCTACACGGGCAAGCCCCAGGCGGCCTATTCGGCGGCCAAGGCGGGACTGATTCATTTCAGCAAGACCACCGCCATTACCTATGCTCCGCGCGGCATCCGCATGAACTGCGTGCTGCCAGGTCTCATGTACACACCGCTGGTGACCAAGCTCGCCGAGCAGTTTGCGGGCGGCGACCTGGAGGGATTCGTGGCGAAGCGCAACGCCGCCGTTCCCATCGGCCATATGGGCGAGGGATGGGACGTGGCCCATGCCGCGCTGTTCCTTGCTTCTGACGAGGCGAAATACGTGACCGCAACGGAACTCGTCGTGGATGGTGGATTGACGGCTTCCACACGTTGATTGCGGCAGGCTGGCTTATTCTTCCGGATTGTCCAGCGTCAGCGGCTATGGGACTGACGTGCCTTCCTGAACGTATTCTGTCAGTCGTAAAATTATGTGCGTTTTATTGATACAATGAATAGTGGAGTATTCGTCCATCGGCAGTCCGACTTTGGCTGCGCCGCTGACCAGTAAATTGATTAGGGCTCTATGTCTCCCGAGCAACGCAGCCTAAGCTAGCCTCAACATGAGAGGATACCATGGATGGAACAACATCCCGTATTGTCCTTGTTACTGGCGCTGCTGGCGGCATCGGACGTGCGATGGTTGCATCGCTTCTCGCTGCCGGGCACCGCGTCGCGGCGCTTGATCATGATGCCAACGGCCTGGATGGGTTGCTGGTGGCGCATGGTTCCCATCCAAATTTGCACGCAATTGAAGCGGATCTCTCAACGGCACAGGGATGCGAAGCGGGTATGGCCGCCGCCATCTCCCATTTTGGCCGCGTCGAAGTGGTAGTGAATAATGCGGGTATTGGCGTATCCAGCCTGCGCCCCGATGCGGAAACCCGCCTGCCTAGCCTTGAGGAGCTCAGCGCACCTGTCTGGAATCGCTTTTTTGCAATTAATGTCACGGCCCCAATGCTGTTGACGCGAGCTGCCGTGCCAATGATGCGTGAGGCTGGCTGGGGAGGGATCATCAATAACACCACCTCCTTCCGCACCATGCTGCGCGTATTGCCCTATGGCGCCACCAAAGCGGCGCTGGAGGCCAGCTCGGCAGTGTGGGCCGCGGAGTTGGCTGGCACTGGCATCACGGTGAATGTGCTGATCCCAGGTGGCCCCACTGATACGCCTTTCATTGGCGCCGAGTCAGGCTGGGCCAGGGATGCGATGCTCAGGCCCAGCGTCATGGGCCCACCCTTGGCTTGGCTTGTGTCCGACGCAGCAGGAGATTTCACTGGCCAGCGCATCATCGCGGCACGTTGGGACAACAGCCTTACGGGCGCGGAAGCCGCAGCCCAGGCTGGCCGCGCCATTGGCTGGCCCGAGCTTGGCGCCGACGCAGTTTGGTTGACCGCAAAAAATACATAGGTTCTCGATCATACAGTGACCGTGCCGGCCCTTGTTTTCTCGCTTTCAGGCAAGGTGCTGCTTCGTTGCAGGCGCGGGGAACGCGCCCTTGCCCTTGAGTAACCGGATCTACCGGGAATTAGCACCGCTTCTGATAGAAAAATCAGTACCAGTCAGCATTGCAATCACCTTGTCGTCATGCCCAAATCTATTCTCACGATCGAGACTCATCGCTCTCAACGAAAGCTACACCCCATGCGTTTTTATGTGATGATCACTCTGTTCTTGTACGCAACGGGTTCCGCCATGGCGCAGGCCCTTAGCTTACCCAGCATGGGCGGTCAGGGCGGAAGCGCGACAGATGCGCTGCGCGGCGCCTTTGCCGAGCAGACGCCAGAGCAAAAGCGCGCCTTTTGCGGCCGTGTCGCGCAGGCGGCGGCAGGTTGCGGCACGATAGACATGACAGCCTTGTCTGCCTGCCTGATACGCACCCTGCCTGCGCAGGATTCTGCCCGTGTCGCCCGCGTGGCCAATGCCTCAAGAGGCAATGTTTCGGGCTTGATGCAAGAATGTGGAATCAGTTTGGGCCGCTAAACAGCCAAAACAAATATCAGACACAAGATCGTCTTGTCGGTTATTTGCGTGGCAGGTTTCAAGGCAAGGAGAGCGTCCATATCAGGCTTACGCCCGCCTCATCCTGCATCAATGTAACCGCTGTCTGGCCCCCACCTTGCGTCTACGCCCATTGATCGTGCCCTTTGCGCCTTTGAAGTGAGCTGGAGGCGGCTGTGGTGGATGATACTGTGACTGAGAGTACTCGAAAGAGCGCTCCTTCGACTACTCGGCGATCAGTGGTGGAGGTTGTGACGCGTGGCGAGCCTCGGCGGCGTTGGTCTGATGAGGATCGTGCGCGTATTTTGGCTGAGGCGATGGCGCCGGGTGGCATCGCATCGCATGTGGCCCGGAGCTTTGGCGTCAGCACGGGGCAGTTTTATACGTGGCGCAAGGCGATGCTGCTGCGGTCTGCGGCATGCGGTGGCCAGCAAGCATTGGCCAAGGCGGATTTCGCCGAGGTGCAGTTATCGGCGCCGCGGCATGGATGGCCTGGCGGCGCTGGTGCAGCAGGCGTTTGGTCAGGATCCGTTTTGTGGTGCGGTTTATCTGTTTCGCGGCAAGCGTGGTCGGCTGATCAAATGCGTTTGGCATGACGGCCAGGGTCTCTGCCTTTTTGCCAAGCGCCTTGAACGCGGCCATTTTCCCTGGCCGGTGACGAACACCGGCACAGTGATGCTCTCAGCTGCGCAGGCATCGATGCTGCTGGAGGGTATTGATTGGCGGACCCCGCAACGCACCTGGCGGCCTAGTGCGATATGATGTGAGAAATATCTGAGTGAATATCAACAAATCTATTGACGCGACGCGGTTTGGTCAGCGACGATTCTCGCATGCCCGATCACCCCGCCGACACTGCGGATCAGCCTGAGGATGTCGCGACATTGCGCGCAGCCCTGCTGGCGGCGGAGGCTCGGATTGCGGCACTGGAACAGATTATCCATTCATTTAAGCGTGCCCGCTTTGGGCAAAGCGCTGAACGGATTGATAGCGCGCAATTGGCGCTGACGCTCAGCCAGGACCCTCCGCCGCCGCCAGCAAATGATCCAGCCGTTGCCAGTGCGCCAACAGCGCCCGCCGCACAATCACGGCAGCGCAATCGCGGCGCCTTGCCTGCGCATCTTGAGCGGGTGGAGCATGTGCTGGACCTTGCGAATAAGGGCTGCCCCTGCTGCAGGCGGCAAATGCATCAGATTGGAGAGGATCGTACGGAACGGCTGGATGTGGTGCCAGCGCAGCTCCGCGTGCGCGTGACCATTCGCCCGCGTTACGCGTGCCGCGGTTGTACGGATGGCGTGCATCAGCGCCGCGCGCCTGATCACGCCATTCCCGGCGGCCTGCCGACCGAGGCATTGCTCGCGCATGTGCTGATGGCGAAATACGGCGATGGCCTGCCGCTCTATCGGCAGGCTGCAATGCTAAGTCGGCAGGGGATTGAGCTGGATCGGTCAACCCTCTGCGATTGGGTGGCCAAGGCTTGCTGGTGGCTACGGCCACTGCACGCGCTTATCCTGGCCCATATTACGCGCCAGGGGCGCGTATTTGCCGATGATACGCCGCTGCCTACGCTGGAACGCGGGCGACGACGAACGCGCATTGGTCGATTATGGGCCTATGCGGTTGATGATCGCCCGTGGCAGGGCGGCACTCTATCTGCTGTCGCTTATGTCTATTCCAGCAATCGCCGGGCGGGGAACCCTGGCGCGCATCTGGCGGGTTTTCGCGGTGTGCTGCAGGTGGATGGATATGATGGCTTCAAGGCGTTGCAGCGCGACCGTGATGATGGCGAAGTCGTGCTGGCCTTTTGCTGGGCGCATTTGCGCAGGCGGTTTTTCGACATCCACGCCGCGACGCAATCGCCCATCGCCGCTGAGGCGCTGCTGCGCATTGCCGCACTCTACGCCATTGAGGCAGGCATTCGTGGCAGTGCAGCCGACCGGCGCCTTACTGTGCGCCAAGCCCAAAGCGCCCCATTGGTCGCTGAGTTTGAGGCCTGGCTGCACGCGCAGCTGAACCGGCTGAGCCGCGGCAGCAGGCTGGCTGAGGCCATCCGTTATGGGCTGCGTCACTGGCAGGGCCTCAGTGAGTTCCTGAGTGATGGCCGGTTGGAGATGGATACCAATACGGTCGAACGCGAAATCCGGCCGGTGGCTGTGACGCGCAAGGCGGCGCTATTCGCGGGCAGTGAGGGTGGCGGTGAGAATTGGGCTATCGCCACCACGCTGATCCGCACGGCGATCCTGAATGGTGTTGATCCTCAGGCCTGGCTGACCGATGTGCTGGAACAGATGGTGAGCGGCAAGGTAAGCAGCCGCAGTCTTGCATCGCTGCTGCCATGGGCCTGGCGGGATGCCAAGCGCGCTGAACTTGCTGCATGAGCCGACGCAGGCAAGAACCTAAGCGGTTAAGCCAAAAAAATAGTGGGGCGCAGACAACGGTTACGCATCAATTGCGCCAAGGTCGCATATCTGGATAGCCGCTCACCGCCCATGCGCCGTCTACCAATAACGAAGCGCCAGAAATATAACTGGCATCATCACTTGCCAGGAAAAGTGCCGGTCCCGCGATTTCGTTTGGCTGTGCTGCCCTTCCCTGTGGAATACGTTCGATGAACGCCGCGTGGATCTCTTCATTATCAAATAGGCGCTTGGTCAGCGGCGTCTGCACAAGCCCGGGTAGAATGGCGTTCACCCTAATACCGCTTGGCGTCAGTTCCAGCGCGCCGTTCTTTGTCAGCATCTCAACACCGGCCTTGGCTGTCGAATAGGCTGCCCCCGCATGCATCGGCACATGCGCATTCAGGGAGGCAATATTCACCATGGCGCCATGCCCCTGCTTCAACATGGCTTGGGCCGCATGCTTCATGGCGAACATCACACCTTTGAGGCAGAGATTGATGGTAAAGTCCCAATCGGCCTCTGCCATACGCGAGATGTAGGCGTGCTTGTTGGCGCCCGCGACGTGAAAGCTTGCATCTACGGCGCCAAAGCGATCAATCGCCGTCGCAAAAAGGGTTGCGACATCATCCTCTCGTGTCACATCGCCGACAATAGCAACGCCGGATTTACCCAATTCCGCCGCCAGTGCTGCCACACGCTCCGCATTGATGTCATTGGCTATAACTTTGCCACCTTCCTGAACAAAACGCCGAGCGATGGCGAGCCCGATGCCTGACGCACCCCCGGTGATCACCGCCGTCTTACCTACGAACCTCTTCTGCATGTGTCGCGCTCCTTGCCCATGACATATAGGATAGCCTATCCGGAGCGTTTCGGTGTCCGCCCGCTTTGTTTACGGCCAGGTTTCTGCTCCCGCTTTCTTGACCGAACGCTTCAAGGTCTTTCTATCAACAACAAAACAGCAAAATTTCTGTAGCCTCAGTATGCAGCACAAGAATGCAGCATCATCAGAAACAGCCTAACGCCTCAGCGCCTCCAGCCCCAATTCACGCCAAAGCCAGGTAAAGTCATAACTTCGCAACGGGTCATCCGGCTCCTTATACTCACCATGGTTCTCCACCCTTTTTAGCCAAGCGGCTACCATCTCTCGCCCCTTTGGCGTCTTGATCAGAGTCCGGGGAGACTTATTGCCCAGAGCAGGGATCGGTTCCTCGATGACTTGGCGATAATGCGCATCCAGGGTGCGCTTGACGAAATCGCGCTTTTCCTCGGGCGAAAGGCTTAAAGGGTCAGATATGGGTTCAGCCCCTCTGGCCTTCCGAAGGTCCGCGAGATCCAGATGCTCGACCAGAGGCGGCCCGACGAGTCCGGAAACGCTCTGCTCCAGCAGGGCCCTACCACGCGTGGCACGCGCTTCCGAATTCACCTCAAGCGTCAGCCTGCGGGCCTGCAAGGAAATGGTCCCAAGAACCAAGGCGCCATCTTCCATTCTGGTCACGAGGCTTTTTGTGCTCTGCTTCTTTGGTGGCGCTTCTTTATGAGGCTCTTCGTCAGACAACCAGTTCCAGAAGCTTGCATCCTCCTGCTGCAGTGAGGGCAGGGTATTCAACGCGTCCGCGACCTGGTCCAGCGTAACTCCTGATTTCAGGGGAAAATGCATTTTGGTGAAGGCAATCGGATCGCCCTCAGCATTACAGAGTTCAGGAAATTGGTTCCCCTGCGCGGCGTTCAGTTCATCAGATAGCCAAAGATTGGTGAACATGAAGGCCGCTATGCTGAGCAACTGATCAGTCGCAGATCCAACTATGGTGGCTTGCTGGTCCGTTCGGCTATCCTGGCCCCGGGCCTCACTCTTCGTTTGTCGTACTCTCTT
>Ga0315902_10010287_pt1 | contig 12389 bp, 5 predicted proteins | sample LakEriMetagenome_9_FD_203523 | JGI IMG/M metagenome (GOLD analysis project Ga0315902, IMG submission 203523) | Freshwater fungal communities from buoy surface, Lake Erie, Ohio, United States - Buoy 12 MA117 | ecosystem: Environmental > Aquatic > Freshwater > Lake > Lake biofilm | place: USA... | reverse complement strand
ATATAATAATAATTATATCAAATATAAAGTAAATTATTATAAATAATTTTATTTAATAACATTATATGGATAGTGAATTGTATAATTTTTATTTGTATTCATTGTTTGATAGTTATATAGAAGAAACTACAGGCAGTAATCATACTATTATCTATAAATATTTTATAAAACATCTAAATGATAATAAAGATTTAATTAATGGCATAGTGAGACAATTATTTAATAAAGATACGACAATAGACTCAATTATTAATATATTTGAAAAAACTGATTTACCAAAAAAAAATAAATTACAATATGAAAAAAAAATTTCAATTGCAGAATTATTTAATGAGGATGGAACTTATATTTATTTAAGTGGTTTTTATAAACATGCTGTTACTCTAATCTTTGATAGATCAGGTTCATTTATAAATATAACAATAATAAACTCTGGTAGTGGCATTGAGTATCATGGTCGTGGCGGTATTTATAGTAAAATAGGTGTTACTATAGAACGAATTAATGTTTCCAAGATAGATGATATAAATGATATTTTATTATTAAACGATCTGAGATTATCTAAAATTATGAATACATATGTTAAAAATAGAACCAATATTCAAGATGAACATGATTTTTTTTATAATGAAATAGTTCAAAGATTACTAAAATTATCTGATAATCATTATACTAGTTTAGATGATTTAGATCACTTTGTATTTACTGAACAAAAATCAGGAACATGTACATACTATTCGGTATATTACGCTTTTTTATATTTACTAAAAAAAAATATAGGAAATAGTTGTAATATTAATTTACTTGAACAATTTAATATTATTTTCGAATTAATACTCTGTAATTCATTCCATAATTATATATTAAATGAAAAATTAAATGAAAAATTAAAAGCCGGTGATGTTTTAATTATTAGAGAGCATATTAGAAATAAATTAAACTATACCCATTTAATAAAATTTAAATATCATAATAATAAACGATTTTTAGAACTATATAACAAATATAAGAATAATATGTCTAATTTATATGAATATATTGATGAAAATATAAAATCAAATTATTCAAAATTTAATTATTATGAAGGGTATGAAAAATTAATTTTGGATAATGTTAATAATAAATCATATTGTAAATTATTTGAAATAAAAATAAATATAGATGATATATCTGATATAGATCAATTATTAGATATAAATATAATAAATTATTACTATCATTTTGATGATTTGAAGTCAAATTATGACAGTATAAATATTTTAGACAAAATAGGAATTCCGGATTTAGATCTAAATAAGTATATTTCTAGGGCAATGCTAGAAAATATTGTTAATAAACTTGAAAATGATAGTGAATTTATTAATAACAACAGGTCATTTGTGGATAAATTAAAAAATTTATATGAAAGTGATATTGAATACTTAATGATTAAATATGAAAATCCAGTTGTCGTTGATCTATTTGTAGATAAATATTTAAATAAAGTTAAAGAAATTGTATTAAATATTATAGATAAAACAAATAATTATGATACTGATACAGTTATTTTATATTTAAAAAAAATTAAAAATATAATGAGAGAGTTATATTATATAAAATGTACTATAACATATTCAAGATCTTATTTTTTTACAGATACATTTTATATTAAAATAAAATATTTATGGATATTAGCGAGATATATTATATTAAATTCAGATTATAAAAACTTATTTAGTAATATTATGGATGAATATTTTGAAAAAAAATATTATTTATCTCTTTTAAATATTTATTCAACATTAAATAATAATATAGATATTAAATGCGTTAATTATATTGAAACTGTTAAGGAATATATATTTGAATATAATGAAGATTATTTAAATAAAATTAGAAACATATTATTAGACAAATATAAAAATTTTAAAACTCAATTAGAGATAATGTTTAAATACACAATTAATGTAGTAAAATTAATTGTGTATTTAAATGATGATAATATTAAAAATATAACAGGACCCGAACTGGCAATGACATTATATATTATTATCTTAAATAATGCTTTTAATATAAATTATAAAAATAATTTTTTTACATTAAAGCCAGATATAAATATCATAAACTCAAATAATTATATAGTAGAATTTAGTAATTATAATTCTCATCTTTTTCAAAGTGGAACTAACAATATATGTTTTAATAATGAAAAATACTATATATTTTATGAAATAATTAATCAAATGAGTTCCATTAATGTTGATTATGCTATATCAATTTTTAATAAACAAGACCCTATATATTTATTCAGTGATATAATAAATGATCCAGATTATAATTATGAAAAAATAAATTATAATTTATTATTTAATCAAAATTACAATTACTATCTAATAAATCGTAAAACTATATTAAATTCTTTACAAGTAAAATATGATAACCTAGATAAAATATACAATTATATTATAAATAATATAAATGATAATAATATTGATATTTTTAATAATATATTAATATTTATAGAAATTATAATTTATATTCAAATGGTTAATGATTTTAATAAAGAAAAACATAAAAAAAATTTAGAACAAATTATGAATAAAAACAAAAATGTTATAATCAAAATGATTTATAGATATTATAATGATGATAAAAACAATGATTTTATTATTGATTTTTTAATATATATGAATTATTATATATTTAATAAAAATAATACTAAATATGTTTCCCAACAATTTACTTTAAATATTTCGCATGTGGGTAGTAGTCTTTGTAAAGAAATTAATAGTGATAATAATAATGATATTTATAAAATATTATATTATAATATTATTAAAGATAAATATTCAAATATTATAAATAAAATAAATAATGATATTAATAAAAATATATTTTATGAATTAGACGGAGTAATATATAATTATAATCATGAAAAAAAAACATATATAAGTGATAAACATAATTCTATATATTTAAATAATGATTTGGAGTATATATATCCAAAAAATATAAAAATTAATAATAAATTTGATTTACATTATTCATACTTATCATATGATGAAATAATAATAAATAAAAAATACCTACAAAAATATACTTTTAAGATTAAAAATGGTAATGAATTAACTTATAATAATTATGATGTATATTATAATTTTTTTCATAAAAATAATATAATATCATTTTATTATGAAGATGATAAAAAACAAAAACATTATATTATAAATGATAATATTAAAATAATTGATAATAAAATATATGTAGAAAATATAGAGTATAATTTACTATTAATCGGTAATACATATTATAATGTTGGTTTGGATATAATACCTACATACATATATGAATGGTCATATAATTTAAATCATTCTATTATTGCTGAATTAAATGGAATATACTATTGTTTTATTATTTTAGATATTGATTATATAAATGATATAATTCATTTATACACAAATACACTAGTTAAAAAAAATAAAAATGAAACACAACAAAATTCAAATAAAATATATATTAAAATTAAATTGTATGAAACAAAATGTGAATTTGAAAACAATGATGATATGATAAAATATACAGAATATTGTATTAAAAATTTAAATCTTATAAATATTCCTAAATATGGTATTAAACTTAAAAATTATTTGATATATTTAAATAAACCAATACCAATTTCAAATATACCTTATTATAATGAATACATAAAATATATTACTAATAATGAAGATTATATAGATGATAGTATAAAAATAATATATTCAAGTAAATATTTTACTATAAATCAAATAAATCAATCAAATACTTTTATGTATTTAGAATTTAATGATTATAAGTATAAAAATGATAATAAAAATGAAAATAAAAAAAATATACCAGATTCGTATTCAATTATTATCCCTATGTATAAAAAAAATATACCAGATTTTTTTCAAATTAGTAACCCTATGTATAAACAAATTGGATTAAATATTTATAATGATTCTGCTGATTATACTTCTAATATAAATAAGCCAGAAAAAGCAAGCAAGAGAAGACTTGTTATAAATAATTATTTAAATATAGAGTCAGATAAAGATAACAAATTAGTAAAGTATACAATTGATAATTTAAATATAGAATCATTTAATATAATATATAAAGATAAATACAGTAAAGATATATTTGATACAATAAGCAATTATTGTAAAGAATATCGTTCTGTATTAAATTTTGTATCTAATGATCATACAAAATATTACAATACATGTGATTTTAATGATATTATTATTGCTTCTAATGATTATTTTAAAGATATTCATAAAGATTTTATATACTTTATTACAACATATAATAGATATGATTTTTCACTAACAAATAACATAGACTATTATAAAAATATTTTAATTGGTTTTAATAAAAAATTTACCAGTTTAGTAAATAATTATTATAAGACATATGGATCTCATCCATATTATGATTTTGTTAATTTTAAATATTATGATTATCAAAGAAAACTTGAAATATGTAATTATATAATATCATGTAATATGAGAAGAATTGCAAACAATTGTATTAAATTTAGTTATCATGAAATATCTGGAGAAACTTTATTTAATGATCTTCCAAATTATAGTAAATTACAATACAATAATATCATTAAACCTGAATATTTTTTTAAGATTATTATGTATGAAAATGAAGCAGGATATTTTTTAAAATGTAATCAGTTAAAATTAATAGATGAATATATAGATATTATATTTACTGATAAAAAAGATGTGTATCCAATACAACAGTTATTGATGGGGGGTGGCAAAACATCAGTCATAGCACCTCTTTTATGTATGATTTATAATCTGAATACAGACTATAATGTAGTAATATGTATGCCTAATCATCTAATTAAACAAAGTTATAATATATTGTTAAACAATATCGCTCGATACATTAATATAATATATATAGATAATGTAAATAATTATAAAAAAAAAGGAGTCCATCTTAGTGAAGCAGGATTAATGAAAAAAATAAAAAAAGAAAAAGAATATAAAACTGATTTTTATCAAAATACTTTAGTAATTTTCGATGAAATACATGATTTATGTGATAATATTAAATCAGAATTAATTATTCCAATTAAACAGGACAATATAGAATATTTAAATGATGCATTAGATATTATAAAAATTATCATGGATAAATTTTATATTAATAAAACATATGATGAACAATTAAATGCATTTTATGATGTTAGTTTTAATATAATGGAAGATAAAAAATCAATATTATCAGAAATATTGGTTGATATATTGAAAAAATATCAAAAAAACAATATTTACGAGAAATATGCAGATTTATTTGTTAAAATTGTATCTACTAAAAAATTAAATTTACATTTTGGTAAAATAGATAATCAACCTATTGCAGTACCTTATGTAGCCGCTAATAAACCACATATGAAAAATCAATTTAAAAATCCAGACTTAACTCTATTTTATACGGTTATAATGTACCATTATGAAAATATAAATCATATATATCTTGATAAATATATTAGATATTTAAAAAAAATGACAAAAATAGAAACTGAATTTTATTTTGAAAATATATTAAATGTAATTACTAAAAATTTGAATATACAATTAAATAACTATAATCATATTTCTACATACAAAGAAGAATTAGAACAAATAATAATAAGCAATAAAATATCTAATGATACACTCAATAAATATAATATAATTCAATCTAGATATAAATCTAGATATAAATATATCAGCCATTATCTAAATTATGAAAAATTAATAAAAGATAATCTACCAGAAGTATATAAAAATATAATTTTAGAAAAAAAAAATAAAGTAGATATATTAATATATTTAGAGAAAGATTATAGTTTTAGGGGTAATTATCATTTAATTTACGAGTTTATCAGATTTATATCGATTAAATATATTAAACGAACAACTAAGAGTTATACTCTTTCTACAACTGATATTATAATACATGATCACGTGCCTAAAAAAATAGCATTTTCAGGAACTCCTAATTTACATCTAATTAATGGTCTAATAATGTCTAATTTCGAAAAATTTAAAATAAAAAGTGATTATGGGCCACTTGTAGATTTTAATACGGTCATGCGAGAAATGTACGATAGAGAAGTTAAAAAATTTGATAAAATTAAATATCAACCAGGTGCTAATGGTGAATTATTATATACTGTAAAAAATGCTATAGCATTTGAATCTATTCCAGGATTAAATATAAATAGTATAATAGATTTAATGAAAAAATATGAGTGTAATACTTTAATAGACTGTGGGGCAATACTACTTACTATTAAACAGGATAATGTTGTTAAAGAAATATTAAATAAAACAGATCATAATAATGCTGTATTTATAGATAACAGTGATAATATGTTTATTATAAAAAAAAATAATTTAAATTTAATAAAAACATACAATTATGGCGATATACAACATGAATTAGATAAAACTATCACTTATTTTGATAACTCACATATATTAGGTGTAGATATAAAATTACATGATAAATCTAGAGCATTAATTACTATATCAGATAATTCTACTTTTGATAATGTATGTCAGGGTATATATAGATTAAGAAAGATAAATAAAGGTCAAACTATTGTTTTATCGTGTGATACTAATGTGGTAAAATTAAAAAAATATGACCATACCAGCATTATTAAATATTTAATCGATAATGATAATAAAAAAAAAATAAAAAATTACAAATTATTTATAAAACAGTTATCTAATTCTTATTATAATATAAATTTTAATGATTATACTGATGATATGATTTTAATAAATGATGGAAAAGAATTAGAATTAGTACAAGAACTAGAACAAGAACAAGAACTAGAACAAGAACAAGAACAAGAACAAGAGCAAGAGCAAGAGCAAAAACAAGAACAAGAACAAGAGCAAGAGCAAGAGAGAGAAGTAGGAATTAACAAAAATCCAGGTAAAGATTATTTAATCACAGAGAGTAATATAATAACAAAACAATACCTATATAAAGATGGTATAAATATCTCAGATATTGGTTTTAGTTATATATATTATAATTATAGTATTGAAAAATATTATCCATTCTTGTATTGTTTAGTTATTGAATATTCTAATTCTAATTATACAGTACAATTCATTCAATATATTGAATTATTTTATTTATATCTATATACACAACGTAATAATGCAATTCCGAATAGTGATAATATATGTGTAATAAATCATATTGGTAAAAGAATGTTCAAGGATATATTTAAAAAGGATGAGGACATAATAATTAAAATTTATATTATTTATTTTTTGTTATATACAAATAATTATATGTCTATCGCTATAGATGATATTATTAGTATTATTAATGATTATAACAAATTATTAAATAAATCCCAAATATATAGAGTATCACTTTATATCATGAATAGTTTAAATACAATAAATATTAATTTAGAACACATTGCCGGATATAGATTAATAAACACATTGGTTAATAAGGAAGAAATAAAAGATAAATTATCAGAAGACGATAAGAAACAAATACTAGGAAAATATTATATCAAATAAAAAATTATAATATTTAATTAAATATTATAATTTTCAAGAATCTGTAAAACAGATAGATAGATTTGAAATATCTAATGTATATGTATCATCGAACAAACAATAGTATAATTCGATATAATCACCTGTATATAATATGAACGAGTTAGATATTTTTAATACATTTGAATCAATCATATGATTATTGTATAATACATATGCCTTATAAATTGAATTAATATATAATATTATACGACTCGGTTTCATGTTATCATTTGAATTATTTGTTACTTTTATTCTAAAACTACAATTGAAAGTTTTTGGTATTCCAGTGTATGTTAATCTACCCGGATTATTCTCATCGTATATAAAATCTTTTAAGATACCAGGTACTATATTAGTATTTATTAAACAATCTGTTAAACCACTACAAGTAAAACTTTTAGATAAACTAAAACTACCATACGATGTCATATATTATAATATTATAAAATAATTATTTTAAATAATCTGTGTAACAACAAAATTATAACTATATATTGTTATAGTTAAATTATTATCTCTAAGTACTTGTAATCGTAAATTGTTAGTTGTACTTAAACTAGTTATTGTTGATAATACTATAATAGATGTATTTTCATTCGCCTCATCATATTCACACTGACACAATACAGTTGATCCATTTTTTACAAGCTGACAAGTAAATATACCACTATTGTCTTCAAATGACATGTCAAAAGATATACGAAACACACCCGGTCTAATTCCATTATATGTTAAAATACCAGATGAATATGAAAAACCTGATATTTCCGGAGTAGATAATCCGGTTGGATTTAATGTTGTATATAAAGTTGTAACGGGGAATGACGTATTAGTATCCACATTTGTCACACATGCATAACTAGTAGATATATTTGATATTATAACATCTGTTGTAGTATTTGTTACAGCTATATAATTTATACCAGTTACTCCTTTTGTTCGTAAATTAGGTATAGTTCCAGTATTTACTAGAGAATTACTTAATGCAGATCCGGCAGTTGCAAGATTTATAGTGGATCCTATAGTTACATCTGTTCCAGTGTTACTCATCGTAATCCCTGTACCACTAACTAACCCTTTTGTTGTTAAACCTGGGCCCGCGCCGTTTGATACTAAAGTTTGATTACCCACTCCTACACCTGCATTACTTAATGATATATTAGTCCCCGTTGCAATAATAGTTACATCTGTACTAGTATTACTCATAGTAATCCCTGTGCCACTAACTAATCCTTTTGTTGCTAAAGTAGGACCTGTGCCATCATTAACTAATGTTTGATTACTCGGTGCAGCACCAGCATTCGTTAATAATATATTAGTTCCAGGAGCACTGATAGTTACATCAGTCGTATCGCTAGTTAGAGTAACTCCAGTTCCTGCCACTAATCCTTTTGTTGCTAGACTAGGGCCTACACCATCATTAACTAATGTCTCATTTCCTACAGCCAATCCTGCATTAGTTAATGCAATATTTATTCCAGTCGAATCTATTAGTACATTACCGGCATTACTAGTTACTGATATAGCACCTGAAGCAGGACCTATCGTTTTGATAGTTAAATTAGGACCTGTGCCGTTACTTATTAAACTAGTTTGATTCGCACCTGCTGCATTAGCCAGTGTTATATTATTTCCCGGTGCATTTAAAAACAATGTTGTTCCTGAATCAGTAATTGTTATAGAAGATGATGATGGTCTGATTGATTTAATTGACATATCTGGTCCAGTAATACCTACTACTAATGAAAACCCGGTTGTTCCTGCATTAGTTAAAGTTGTTACATCGCCTCCAGCACCGGTTGGGCCGATCGGACCTGTTGGTCCAGTTGGCCCTGTAGAACCTATTCCAACTGGACCAGTTGGACCAGTTATTCCGGTTGGCCCAGTTGGACCAGTTGAACCTAATCCTGCCGGACCAGTTGGCCCTGTTGGTCCTGTTCTTCCAGTTGGTCCAGTTGGACCAGTAGAACCTACTCCGGCCGGACCAGTTGGACCAGTATTTCCGGTTGTTCCTACTCCAGCCGGGCCAGTTGGCCCTGTTATTCCAGTTACCCCCGTAGGACCTAATAAACCAGTTGGACCGGTTGATCCTACTCCAGCCGGCCCTGTTGGCCCTGTTCTACCAGTTGGACCTGTCGGACCGGTTGGTCCAGTTAAACCTGGACCAGTTGGTCCAGTCGGACCGGTTAGACCAGTTGGTCCCGTTGGTCCAGTTAATCCCGGACCAGTAGGTCCAGTCGGACCTGTTCTACCGGTCGGTCCAGTTGGACCGGATGCGCCGTTTGCGCCATTTAAACCAACCGGACCAGTTGGCCCGGTCGGTCCAGTAGGACCTATTGGCCCGGATGGACCTGTTGGACCAGATGCTCCATTTACTCCATTTAAACCAATCGGTCCAGTAGGTCCAGTTGGTCCAGTAGGACCTGTCGGACCAGTTGGTCCGTTAATTCCTGTTGGTCCTGTAACTCCAGTAGGACCTGTTAAACCAGTAGGACCAGCAGAACCAGCAGAACCAGTAGATCCCGTATAACCACCAAGATTAATAGTAACTAATAAATTCCATTTATTGTTCTTATATACATATATATTTCCGGTCCCACTATCTATAAATAAATCATTTTCGTTAGGCGGTATAAAAAACTCCGCAAGATTATTTACAAAAGATATAACTTTAATAATATACAAATCACCGAGATAGTCAGTGCCTAAATAATAGAAAGGTAGAGTAACTTGATCATTATTTGGATCAAAAACCTGATATAGATCATCTTTAAGTATCCACCCAGGTATAGTAACATCATATTTGAATAGATCGACATCCGGATGTATAGTATTAAAAACTAAATAATATTCATTATTAAATCCTGGTGATAATGGTTCTTGATCAGAATAAAAACCAGTAACTGATATTAATCCAGAATAAATATAATTTCCCGCACCAGTTGGTCCAGTAGATCCATTTGGACCTGTTGGACCTGTTGAACCTGTAGGTCCGGTTGGTCCAGTTGTTCCAGTAACTCCCGTTGTTCCGGTATGACCTATATAACCACGATAACCGCGAGGACCAGTCGGTCCAGTTAATCCAAATAATGTATTCATATTCATAATATTATAATATAATATTATGAATATTTTAATTTTACTTTTGATATTTTAAAATCCACTGATATTAATCTCTTAACACATACTAATATAATGATATAATCTAAGAATCATAATCATCATTATGTATAATCATTTATTTTTTCTAAAAAATCTTGATAATCATGTAATATATAATTATTAATTAATGATTTTTCATTAAAATAACTAGAAAAATCATCGTCAATATATGCAATATGATTTTTTGATAAAGCCAGACACATACAAAAATGTCCACCGACCCCTATATTTATATTACAAATTGAATTATGTATAATATTTATATCCTGCAAGAAATAATCATAATTATAATCTTTTGTGATATTATCGCGAGTTAGATCAATTACTATATTATTTTTTTGTAAATTTATAACTTCATCATATATAGTTTGTACATCAAGTTTATTAACATATTTACTATCTGTATAATTTTTTTCACCTAATATAATCACTGGATACTTGAACTTAATTGTATAAAATAAATCCTGTATATTCTTTTTAATAATTTTATAATTATTTTTGTTCAATAATCTTATTTTTGTATGTACAACTAAATAATCATAATTATATTTAGGATTTATTATTATATCACTAAATTCATCAAATAATTTTATATTATCAACATCTGTTATATTATTTAACACAGATCGGCCATTATTGAAATCATCAGTCATTACATATTGAACATTCATGTTTATTTTATTAATTATGTTTATTCTAAATTCTAAACCACCAATAGGATCATCAAAATAATCACATCTGGATTTATCAAAAAATAATAGATTGAAATATACTGTGCCTATTTTGTTTTCTCTCTGTCTCATATAAATAAGTAAAATATCACCTAAACCATACTGATTCATATATTCTCCTCTATAATCATAAATGACTTGTAATTTGTATTTATTTATAATATGATTCATAAATAAAAAAAATTGATATTCTGTATCTAATATAGATCTAATATAATTATAAAGTTTAACCCTAATCCGGATAATGTCTGTAACAACAGATAAATTAAGCACATATCAAATATGTCAGATTTTACACATAGAACACTATTCATATGATGATTTTTTAAAATTAATCAATACAGATGAATTATTAGAACAGTTATCGGATGAAAATAAATATCTGTATTATGAGTTTTTAGTAAAATTATCTGAAAAATTTAATAGATTAAAACCCAGTGATTCTAATAGATTTGATGTAAATTACATAGGTTATAACTTAATAAAATGTATATATTTATGTTATAATATTGATATAGATATATGTCATGACAAATATAGAAAATTAATCAATTTATTTTGCAATATTTTTGATATAGACATCAATCATAATGAAAAAAAAACACCGCTCATTAATTTAATAGATTATTATTACAATTATGGTATGATAAATTATAATATAGTGCCATACATCGAAATATTATTAGATTATGGTGCAGATCCGAGTATAACAGATAGAGGTGGTTGTGATGCTTATTTTTTTTCTACATATAATGACGATAGTTCAGATTTTAATCTGTTTGATCATATCACTAATTATCTTGATTTAAATATTAAAGATCCTGGTGAAGAATAAAATAAAAATAATAATTAATCAATTATTATTTTTATGAATAAAATATATGGATAGTATCCGTAAAATAAATACAAC
>Ga0315902_10010286_pt1 | contig 12389 bp, 31 predicted proteins | sample LakEriMetagenome_9_FD_203523 | JGI IMG/M metagenome (GOLD analysis project Ga0315902, IMG submission 203523) | Freshwater fungal communities from buoy surface, Lake Erie, Ohio, United States - Buoy 12 MA117 | ecosystem: Environmental > Aquatic > Freshwater > Lake > Lake biofilm | place: USA... | reverse complement strand
ATCCATTGTAGAAGGCCTAGCCATAATACTCAACGGGGCCGTTGTCAATCTCCCTCTCATCCTCCTCGTCCGTATTCAGGCTGATGAAGTTGCCCTGACGGAACCGGTGCCAAGCCATGACAGCGGTGTCGACTTGGTCGTCATTGGCCCCGTTGGGGAAAGCAGCACACTCCTCGACTAGCTCTTCAGCCCACTCTTTTCCTTCTGGATACCACACCATTCCAGACTCAAGGATCGGGGCCACGGCGTTGGCACGGCTGAGCTTATCCTGCCCGGTCTTCCTGCCCCCAGGGGAGTACATGGTGACAGGGATGTTCAGACGCCGCAGTTCCTGCTGCAGCGGGGTTCCCGTTGCCTTGGCCTCGATCAGGACGTTGTCTGGCTTCCAGTACTGGTACTCGTCCTTGGCCACGCGCTTGAGTTCGGGGAAGTCCCACCGGCCCTTGCGCACGTTGAGCAGGATTAGGTTTGCCCCAGAGTCAGCGTCAGGGTAGAACACGCCCCAGGTGCTGATGACGGAGAAGTCGGCCGTCTCCTTTTTAGAGTACGCCGTGTCCAGGCACTGCAGGATGTACTCGCAGGACGGGGGCTCGTCATAGGTCCACTTGCGCCACCAGTGGCGTTTCAAGATGGCCCCCTCGTCGTTCGTGGGTTGCTGCTGCCACTGGGCATTCCACTTCTTCAGGCCAATGGAGAACTTGACCTTTTCCAGCTCGTCGATCTTCCAATACTCGGGCCACAAGGGGCGGCCAGAGGGGAGGATGGCCGGGAACTCCAGGACTTCCCACTGGTCCGCCTTGAGGTTGCCCTGCATCTTAAGCAGTCGGCCAGCAGGGTCGTCCGTCTTCCAGCGGGTGTTGATCAGGATGATGGCGCCGCCCGGCTGCAGACGCTGACGAGGGCCGGACTCGTACCATTCCCACGTTTGCTGCATTGCGGTATCAGAGTTGGCGTCCTGTTCGTCCAAGATGTCGTCCAGCACGATCACATCACCGCCTCGGCCCGTCATGGCACCGCCCTTACCAATGAAGAACGCCTCACCGCCTTGGCTCGTGTTCCACCGACCGGCGGCCTTGGAGTCCGCTGACAGGGTCATGCCCGGGAACAACTCGCGGTACTTCTCGTCCTCGGCAAGGTTTCGGATCATCCGGCCAAAACGCTGCGCCAACTCGGCAGTGTGGGAGCCGACGATGAGTTTTGCATCGGGGCGCTTGCCCATCAGGTAGGCCGGGAACAGGTAGCTGCCAAGCTGGGACTTGCCGTGCCGGGGCGGCATGGCAATGATCAGGCGTTTGCACTCACCGGCCACGACCCGGTCCAGGGCTTTGGCGATGCGCCGGTGGTGTTCCCCGACCAGCATTTCAGGCCACACGTATTGGCAGAAATCGATGAAGTTTCCCGTTGCGCGCTCCTGGGCTTGGAGCAACTGCAGCCGAAGCTGCAGGCGCATCATCTCTTCTTCAGCATCCTGCGGCGTAGTAGGTTTGTATGACATGGGCCAGGTTTTGGAATTTTTATAAATATACCCCCGGTTTGCCATTTAGGAAACAAGGGGGTAGGTCCAGGTTCTCAAAAGGTTTTCCTATGGCAAAAATAGGGCTACGGGGCCGACGCCTCAGCTTCGGCCCGTTTATGGCCCTCCCGGCCATAGGGTTATCCCTATGTGTGGCTTTGGGGGCGGCGGCGGGGTGCGGGCTGTGGCTCAGGGCTGTTGCCCCTAGCCTGTCCATAGGGTTCTACCCTATGCTATCGGGGCGCGTGCCCCGATAGGCAAGGGCCTCGGCCCTTGCGGCTTACGCTGCTGCGGCTGCCTTCTTGGCCTCGTAGTCTGAACGGCTCTTGTCTGCTGCTGCCTTGGCCTCGGCCTTGGTCACTAGCTGGACCTCTTCGATGCGGACCTCGGCGCCCTTGTCGGCGTAGTGGGCCTGCTCGCCATCGCCCCACATGTACTCGTAGTTGACCCGGGTCAACGTAACCAGGAACCCGGCCACGGCCTGGACGTCTTTGCTGCTCATGCCCTCGGGGAGCAGGTAGCGATTGCCGTCGATGACGATTACTTTCTTCATGGTCTCTATCCTTTCTAGGTTGATCTGGCCGGGACCCCCCGGCCAGTGCTGACATTATAGCGGACATTCTGTCCGCTCTGCAAGACCCTACGGGCTAGAAGGATATGCTCAGGTTCGCGCTGCCCAGCACCTCGCGGACTTCGTTCTCGATGTCCATGTTGTTGTCCATCCAGGTTTCGATCTTGTCGTCGAGGTCGGCGTGGTCATAGAGCCATTCGCCCGCACGGAGATTGAAGTGCTCATCGGCCCAGGCCTCGATCTCGTCGCGGGTCAGGGCCACCAGCTCGTCGCGGGTCCAGCCAACTCGGGCGGTGGAAGCGAGCGATTCTTCGAGCGCCGCGATCCGGCCCTCGAACCTTGCCTCGAAGTCGGAAATCTCCGGCTCCACCTGGGCGGGGGCCTCGGGCCAGACCTTCGCGGCCGTGTTGACCACCACCATGAGCGCGGTCATGACGGCCGCGCGGTGCTCGTTCGGCAGCGTGAGGACCAGGGCTCGGGCGTAATTTATGGCCTCGTCAACGCTGCCGCGATCCGCGAACAGGTTCAGGGCGTGGGGCTTGAAGGGGTTCGACATTCTCTATCCTTTCTAGGTTGATCCAGCCGGGGCCCCGGCTGGTGATGCAATTATAGCGGACATTCTGTCCGCTGTGCAAGCCCCTCACAGCATCAGGGCTATGGCCACGGCCACCACGTACAGAATGCAGGCCCCGCCTGCAATGGTGCTCATATCTTTGCTCCAAAGACATGATTGAACAGGTCCACCGCCACCCAGTAGGGCTCGGTGTCCGACGCCCCGAAGTCGGACCACTTCGACAGCATCGGAGCGAACAGGCGGATCGCCTCGTCCGCGTTCGAGCTGCTCTCAATCACCAGCTCGGCAGCAGCGTTCAGGCCAGCGGCAGCGGCGTCGCTGCCCTTGATGTCATACAGGGACCACTCGTCCCGGGTCAGGGACACCCGGGCAATGCGTTCAATCGTGACGTTCATCGCTCTATTCCTTTCTCAATAGTCGTTTTCAATCGGCTCATCCATTTCAGACTGGGCATACCACCCGCGAAGGATTTCGGGGCGATAGCGGGAGAGACGCTGTTCCTGGCATTTGTCGCAAACCCGGCACAGCGGGATACCCCGCCCATCGTATTCCCACCAGGACCCGTCGCCTTTTGTGTGCTGGCACTCATCGCTCATGTTCTCTATCCTTTCTGAATCGGCCCCGGGACCGATTCCCGGGGCACGCGGCCATTATGCCCGGCCCACGGACCAGGGCAAATTGCATTTTCTTATCGGGGCACCGGCCCCGATAGCCCCGGGACACGCACCGCGCGCCCCGAACCACGGCCCGCGCGCCACGTTCCAGGCGGCGAGAGGCAGGGACCGGGGGCCCGGTTTACCCCTTGCGAATCTAACCGAACCCGGGCCCTAAATGCGAGCGATTCTCACTCGTAAATAAGGCCCAATTGAGAATGATTCTCACTCGGTTAAGCGCTCAGCAATTCCAGGGCTCGCGACTTCAGGGCCGCACCGGTCCCGAAAAACGCGGACTCTAGGCGGGTATTCGTGGAGCGGCCGCGCTCGTGGTCCACCAATTCAGTTACCGCGTTCAGCAGCCCCCAGCGGGTGCCAGCGACACCGGGGATGTCGGACCCGATAGCCCGGCGGCCGTGGAATAGTTCCGTAATGCGTTTATAGGCGCGGGACTCGGTGACGTCCAGGGCGCCGGAATGGTACGGCTTCAGCAGCTCGGCCACGAACGCATCCGCGTCGGTTTTACTGATCGGCTGCCCGGCAAGCTTGCGCGACTCAATCAAAAACCGGTCCCACGAATCGGCCACTATGCCCAGGTCCTGGCGGACGCGATCCGCGTCGAAGCGCTCGGAATGCAGCACGCGGACTGTGCCCGTATTGTCCCCGCGCAAGGCCTGGACAATGGTGTTATTACAAACCACGCGGATGCCCGTAAATTTAGCCGTCGTGGCCATGGTGCCATCGTATGACGTCCCGAGCAGCAGATACGGCCGCACGCGGTCCCCGTCGATGACGTCGGCGCCGGGGTTGACTTTCGCAAGTGCCCAGATACGGCGCCCGAAGCTTAGCGCCCCGGCCACTTCCATCTCGAACCCGCCGATATCGGCAAGCTTGCCCATAAAGCCCATAACGTCGGCGGGCTGCACCACGTGGTACCCGTCAGACACCACGGCCAAGGGCGTGCCATTGTCCGAGCGGTGCAGGACCTTGCGACCTTCGAAGGCTTCGGGCTCGCTCGCGGCATCCGAGCGGAACAGCACCGGGGATTCTTTGACAGTGTAGGCAAGCCCCGCCTCACGGGTCCATTCTTCAATCGTGGCGCCGAGGGTCAATTCCTGACCCAGTCCGTGCCAGGGTGTACGGCCAGCGAAAGCAATTGCGGCGCGGCCGTTCGTGATGTCGATCATGTGTGCCATCTCTCTATCCTTTCTAAGTTGATCCGGGTCCGACATCGGGCCCAGTGCGTGAATATTAGTCTATTGTGCGGGACTGTCCACACAATTTTAGCTATCGGGTTTCGATTCCCGATAGCCCTAGTCCCCGTCGAATTGATCGACCAGCCACCATCCGACGATAAAAAACAGCATGATCAGAAAGAACATTACGCGGCCCTTTTCATCATGATGACGCGGGCCATCTTCTGACCATGGGCGGGATAGCAAATTAGCGGGACAGTCTTAGCCCAGCAAGCCCGGCAGCCCGAACACTTGCCCTCGTGCTCATATGCCCGGCACAGTGACGCCCCTTCGCGGGCCTGAAAAGTCGCGGCATCCGGACCGATGACGGACCCGTGCAGGCCGGGGATATATTCGCCCGTGACGCTATCGGAAGAAAACCGGACCGACACGTTATCCAGGGCTCGCATCAATTCGAACACTTCGCGGAACTTCGGGAACTTGTGCATACGAGTCGGCAGCCAGTGACGGCACCACGGCGTGCGGCGCATCACTTCTAGAATTTTCTCGGCCAGCCCCAGCGAGTAAGCATCGCCCGAATCAAACCATCGGAAATATCGGTCCCGTTCCAGCTCGGCCACCATCTCATCGGCCCATTCCAGACGCTGCCAGTCGGTCCGATTAAATTCGCGGGGCTCGCGCACGTTTGGGTATCGATAGTTTCCCGTCGTGGCATAGCAGCCCTTGCACGCATCGACCAGCTCGCCAGGGGCCGCCACGCTACCGGGGCATGTATCAATCGCCTGCAGGGACCACGAGCGGATGCCGTCAAGCTTCGATGTAACGCTAATTCTCACTGCCATATCTCTATCCTTTCTGAGTGCCCCACTATCGGAGCGGCGCCAGTATAACGCGATTCAGGGCATTTTGTCAACCCACGCTATCGGGGTTTTCCATTAGTTCGGCTAATTCTTTCCACGGCATGCCACGATTGGGCCAGTCCCGCAGGGGCGCCACCCGAAGGCCATTCTCGGCAAGGTCGACAGCATCAGCGCCACGATAAAGCAGCACACGGGCGGGTTTTTCCTTCGTGCCCTTGTAAGAGACAAGAACAAAGCAAGGGCGCCCCTTTGAGGCATGCCGGGTCAGAAAGGCAACTTGATGCGGCCGCAAGGCGACTTTCAGGCCGCGCTCGACCACTTTAAGCTCGACAGCAACAAAGCGGGGACCGACGCCCATAAGGCAATCCGCGATCCCCAGGTTCACGCGGTTCTCAATTCGCTCGATGTCGACGCCAAAGGGGCGCAGCCCTTCGCGCACCCTGGCAGCAAAAGCGGCTTCAGGTTTCATCGCCGTCGGGGCCCAGAGAATTGTCCCGTTCAAATACATCGGCGGGAGGCTCTGCCACGGGCGGAGTAAAAGCGGGGTCTCGCTCACGTTCTATCGTGTCCAGGACCTGCCCCGTATCGGCGTCGATAATGGCCGAAGGCGGGGGGCCGCCGTACAGTTTTTTAAGCTCGTCAAGCTTGCGCTGGACTTCTTCCTTCGACATGCTGTCGATGGTGCCATGGCGGATTTCCTTGCGGTCAACGTAGATTGTGCCCAGGGCTTGCCCTCGGCGGTACTCGGCCTGGACAGCAGCAGCATACGCCCCGGCTTCGAGGGCCTTGTCACGAATGAGCTGCAGGTCCCGCATGTGCCGCTCGTAACTGGTGTTGTACTTCGAATTCAGCTCAGCGCGGTAGGCCTGAATCGCAGCGACCACGTGGGGATTGATCTCGGGGTTCGTCAACTTCCACGCCATGACGGACGCGGAAGTGTCTTTGTACCCCGCCCGAATCGCCGCCTCTTTTAAGGTGACCCGGCCATCCCCGGAGACGTACTCCGTGACGAACTTCCATTCCTTGGCGTTCAGGGTCTTGCGCTGCTTTCGCAGCGGAGCCACTTCCCGCGACATCCGGGTGCGTGCCTTGTCCGGCACCACCGGGGCAACGTTCCAGACATCCTTCTTGGTCATCAGGTGGTTCTCCACATGCGCCAACCCCCGTCGACCTTGCGCATCACGAAGACCCACTCGGGCTGGCGAAGGCGGACAAACCGCACCGCCGATATCCGGGCCGAATTCGCGCGGGCCTTATCGGTGAACAAAATGCTATCGCCGGGTTCCATATCCGCAAACGGGTACTTCGAGCGCGTAACAGGGAAGGCCACCCCGTGTTCAATCTGTAGCATGAGCGATCCCCACGTAAAACAACTACGGGCAGTGTAGCGCAGCAGGGCCGGTGCTGTCAAAGAACAGGGCCCCCTATAGGACTTTTTTGGGGTCAACAGTGATTTCTTTTTTCAAAAACCTAGCTCGCGGAACCCCCCAGAGAAATTACACTCCTGACCTCCCTGTAATGCCCCGAATGGTCTCCAAACCCGCATCAATCCTCACTTCTTACGCCATTACGTCTATTACGCCCAATTTCACAAAAAAAATTTCAAAAACACACATGACCCCAAAAAAGTCTATAGGGATTCTCAAAAATGCATAAAGAACCCATCTCTTATGCCAAAACCACGCAGTAAAGGCCCTTGGTCCGTGGTCCTCGCTCCCTTCCCCGTCCTCCTCCCCCTTTCCCCCAGGGTAAACACCTATTCCCGCCCCTGTTGACACTTTGCCCGATCTCCCCTAGACTTTCTGTCCGGTTTAGCCATTTTTCAACCACGTACACCCTGTACAGAAAGGATAGCGATGATGAATGATTCCGGCTTTGACGCGAAGGTCTTGGGCAACACCCAGGCCTTGTTGCAGGCCAGCGAGCGCCTGTTTCCGCGTGTGGGCGATGCCTTGTTTGCCCATCTTTTGACTACAGTCATGCTGGCCAAATCGGTCGACATGACCCTGGAGCACTTGTTGGAGGGCGTAGGCGCGGCCTATCGTGACATCCACCGCGCTCATGAGCAGCAAGAAGGAGCCCATGATGGCAATTAAGCCCTGGTCCTCGGACCTTGATCCCACCCCCTCGCAGCGGCGTACTCCCCCGGTCAATACTGGCCGGGTGCGCATTGGCTCACGCTATGAGCCTGTGTTTCGCTGGGAACCGAGCCGCGATGCCTATGACTTGCAGACGGCGCTGTTGGAGGGGACCCACCCTGGTGTGTATCCGTCGTGGCTGGTGCGTATTCGCACGTGGCTGGTGACTATTTTGTTTGGAAGGGGTGCGTGATGCCCAATCATTTGAGCGAAGGTCTGGTGCTGCGGCACTGGGAGTGCGAGGAGCTGGGTGTGGACCTGGAGTGCTGGTTTGTCTACGAGGCCGAGGAGCTTGGTTCTCGCGAGGCGGGCACGGGCCTGCAATTGGAGCCGGATTATCCGGAGACCTGGACATTGTGTCACGTGTACTTGCCTGGATCGAACCTGGACATTGCTGCGGTGATGTCGCCCCGGGTGGTGGAGGCGATTGAAGAGGATGCCGTTCGCGATGGGGACGGATGGCGGATGTGGGAATTTGAAGACAACTGAAAAGGAGATTAACCATGACTGATAAGACGATGCACCCGGGCGACGACAGCCTCCCGGTTTTGAAGATCACGATGGAGCAGCGCGGTTGCCTCATTGAAGTGGTGGTACCGGAAGTGGCGCTGCCTTCGCCGCTGAAGATGGAGGAGTACATGCGCAACACTGGCGCGGACATGTACGCCCGGCTGTACCACATGCTGCAAAAGGCCGAGAAGGGGGAGCAGGAATGACCGACGATGTCACACCTGTTCCCTGGGATGCGCAGCAGATGCGGGCAGCGTATGAGCGCGGGCTCAAGCGCGAGAGCCGTGAGCCGTGTCCCAACTGCGGCAGCTTCGACTACGTGCCCCAGCACACGCTGTACACCGGCATTGAGACGACCTACCAGTCTTGCAACGACTGCGATCACCACTGGGGGCACGAATGAGTCCGAACAAACCCCCTGTCGCGTGGATCGTGAGCAACGCAACGGGACGCGGGCGCTGGTTGCGCTTTTCGCCCCCTGCATGGGCCGTGGACCCTGAGCCGACGCCTTTGTGTCTGGATAGGGATCGGCAGGTGCTGTGGGAGGCGTTGTACCGCATCCGCACGCATGCGCTGCAGGCTCAGGTCTCCCCTGGGTTTGCCAAGGATCAGTGCTGGGAGATTATGCAAATTGCTGAACAAGCGTTGGGAGGCCAGCAATGACTGAACTGAGGCCCGAACACACTTCGCGTCTGCAGTTTCGCCCTGATCCTCGGCCCAAGGACATGGAGTCGATGAAGATGGACCCTGAAGTGAGGCAGGGGATTGAGAAGATTGCCCTGCACATCTTCACTGACATGACCAATTCGGGCGCGTCGCTGCAGCAGACGTTGACGGCGATCTATCTATCCGGGGTGCAAAACACCATTGCTGCGATCAAGGATGAGCAAGACAAGGCATTTAAGGAAATAAGGAGACGCAAATGAGCTTCTTTCTTGGATTCGTGCTGGGGGTGTTCGTGGTCCTTGGCGCGGGATTGGTGTACCTCGTTAAGACGGAAGTGGACGATGAGGTGGACGGGACATGCCCTCCGTGCAATGGGCAGTGTGAGCAAGGCAGGAAGTGTCCTGCCAATAAAGGAGAGATCAAGTGAAAGATCAGAATCAAAATGCTCGGGACGAGCAGATGTATGCGTACGCGAGCTGGATGTCTAGGCATGGTGGGTTTGCCAAGGACATGACCTTGCGCGATCACTTTGCGGGGTTGGCGATGCAAGTGCTCATAGCCAATGATGAGACAAGCCTGGGGGAGGACGCCAAGGATGCATACATGGTGGCCGATGCGATGCTCAAAGCGAGGGGAAAATGAAAGCCGCCTTGTTGACGCTGGCGCTGCTGTGTGGCTCGGCCCATGCTGAGTTCTACACAGGCAACGAGCTGCTTCAGCGCCTCAACAGCGACATCTTGGCAGAGCGGTCAGCGGGCATCGGTTACATCATGGGTGTGGCCGATTCGGGGCACGGCGTAAGCTACTGCCCCCCTGAGAATGCCACCTCTGGGCAGATGCGCGACATGGTGCGCAACTATCTGACTAACCTGCCCGCAGTGCGGCATTTATCCGCCGACTCACTGGTGACGCATGTGCTCAAGTCGCAGTGGCCGTGCGCTGCTAGAACGCCGGGGAGACAGCTATGACTTGGAAACTTGAAGGCTTTGTTTCCGAAGCCGGAAACCTTGTGCAGCACATCGTGCCAACTGACGATCTGTACGAACACATACTTATGCCAAGTTGCTGGTGTGAGCCACGCATCGACCCCAAGGACTTTTTGGCTATTCACAACAGCGCAGATGAGCGCGAGAAGTTTGAGAACGGAGAAAGGAAACCATCGTGACCGCCATGACCCGCGACGAGATCATCCGCATGGCGCGAGAGGCGGGGTTTGATGTAGAGACTATTGAAGAGCAAGACGAAGTGCTTGAGCGCGAAAGCGACTACTACACGCGCCACCCAGACATAGGCTACATGGTACAGACGCACACGGTAGAACGCTTCGCCGACCTTGTCGCCGCAGCCGAGCGTGATGCGTGTGCCGCGATGTGTGAACAGTTAGGCGTTGAGGGCTACGGCACCCTGGCCATTGCCGCCGCGATTCGACAAAGGGGCAGCAAATGATTTATCTGTCGCTGGTGCTGGTGGGCATGGCCCCCTTGATCCTGTTGGGGCTTGTTCTATGGATTGATGAAAGGAAGATGAGATGACCTGTAAATGCCACCCTGAGAGCCCGTTTTTGTGGCGCAACAACCCGCGCCCATCGATGTTTGCCAAGGACCCGAACTTCCGGGGGACGAGTTCCATGATGTCCCAGAACCAGACAAACGTTGTGGAGCGCAAGCGCGAGGAAGGGGTCGACATCAGCCACCTGTCGGGCATCTCAAAGACGCAGCGGGTGCTCAACGTCAAGCAATTTGTAACCTATTCAAAAGCCGTAAAAGGAAACAAATGAGCGATCTGGACACCCTCAAAGCCGCCGCCGAGCGTATTGCAGCGCACAACGTAGTGCTGCGCAGCTTCCTGTTGGAGCTGCAAGACCCCGAAGGCCTGGGCCATGCCGTGAGCGTCGAAGTGCGGCGCAAGGCGGGCATCTTGCTGTCCATGCAGAACATCACCGTACCCAAGGAGCCCAAGTGAAGTGGAAGCAATGGAACATCACGCACTGGGTCCTGGAAGCCGAGGACGGCGAGGTGGTCGAAGAGATTAAGAAGGATGAGCTGAGCGGCCTGTTTGTTGTCAAGAGCAGCGCCAAGCAATACACAAGCGAGAAGGCGGCCAAGGCCGCATCAGAAAAAGGAAAGAAGGAGCTACCCAAATGACCGGACAAGAACTACACGACAGCCTCAAGCAGGTAGGCCTGACCCGAAAAGACTTCGGCGAACTGATCGATGTCCACTACCGCACCATCAGCCGCTGGATCAAAGAAGAAGTGCCCATCCCGAAAGTAGTGGCACTGCTTGTAAAGTCGTTGACATCTAAAAAATAGTTGAGTTACACTTGGTGTAACAGAAAGGATAGTCGTGAGGAAACGCAGCAAGTATCGCCCGAAGGGGGTCATTCTTGACCCCATCAACCATGTCATATCTGGCCTCAAGCGCGTGGGCTCGATAAGCACGGGCGTGACGCTGATGATCAAGAACCACACGGCCTTAGAAGCCGTGCGCAAAGGAGAAGGCACCCGTGAGGACATCGACGTCCTTATTGGTGCTTTGAACGTGACTGAGGCCCTGGCGTACTTCAGATACGGAGACGAGTGGGCAAACGAGATTCGGGCCGCGCAAGACGCTCTCTTGGAGTTGGGACGCCGAGGAGTGGAGACTGGCAAGTTTATTTTGCGAGGGCCCGAACTTACTGCGCTGAATCTGGGGATGCAAATCCACGATGCGCAGTTGGAGGCATGTACTGTGGTGGACCTGGAAAGGGCCATGGACTACGTCACACAGTGCCTGCGCAATGGTAAGGCAAGAAGCATGGTTAGAAAGGAGAAAGATGGAGCCAAAGAAAAAACGCCTCTCTGAAGAGGAACTCAAACGCTGGTGGCCGTTTGAGCGGTTGGACCCCGACCGGATGCCCGCGCCGCCGAAGAAGAAACCTCAACCAAACCCTGACTGGGAAGAAGCACTGCTATGAAATCCAAGACTGCAAAAATTATGGCGTACCTCGCCACTCACCCTGACGTTAAGGTGGCGGACGTCGCTGCCAAATTTAAGGTCAGCGCACCGTACATCTACAGCCTGCGCAAGAAGGTCACCCCGGTGGTGCCCAAGTTGCTGCCGGTGCCTGAGGTGCCCACATTTCCTCCCGAACCGGCCAAGGTAGACGCGGTCCTTGATTCTCGGGCCGTGGAGTACGGCACGTTCGCCGATGGCGCTGCGCTGATGCAATCGATCAAGCGCACGCTGTCGGGGCACGCGCAAAAGCACAACAAGACCTTTGCGGATGATCAGTGGGAAGCGCTGGAGATGGTCGTGCACAAGATGGCGCGCATCGTCAACGGCAATCCGGACAACGCTGACTCGTGGCTGGATATCGCGGGCTACGCAATGCTGGTGGCGGACCGGCTTGAGGGGAATGCGCGATGAGCGAACTGTGGCCCATTTTGGCAATTGGCTGGGTCGCTGCTGCGTGGCTCACGCATGTCATCACGTGCTTGAGCACGGCCAAGTGGGGGTTCTTGATCGCCGGGGCGATCTTCTTCCCCGTGGGCTGCGTGCATGGCACGGGCATCTGGTTCGGGGTGTTCTGATGATCCACTACAACTCGCAGGGCCAGCCATTCCACATTGGGCTGAACATCTCCCGAGCCCGTAGCGGCTTTGTCGTCGCATGGGTCTGGTATGACGTTGATCGCTATGAGTTGACGCTACGCCGGTTCCGGGTGCGA